>Ga0206824_10007_pt1 | contig 58378 bp, 71 predicted proteins | sample Alteio_BWOrgCont_82_FD_152874 | JGI IMG/M metagenome (GOLD analysis project Ga0206824, IMG submission 152874) | Enriched cells from forest soil in Barre Woods Harvard Forest LTER site, Petersham, Massachusetts, United States -... | ecosystem: Environmental > Terrestrial > Soil > Temperate forest >...
CATGAGTTTCAAACAATTACCCCGTATGGCGAAGATATTATTTTTGCGTGTGAAACATGTAAGGTGGCCATTAACAAAGAGATTATAGATGAGCAAAACGCGTGCCCGACATGCGGTAGCACAGAATTAACAACACAAAAAGCTATTGAGGTTGGTAATATCTTTAAATTAAAAACACGCTTTTCCGATGCGTTTGATTTTAAATACACTGACCAGCAAGATAAACAACATGGTGTCATCATGGGTTGTTACGGTTTGGGCACCTCTCGATTGATGGGTGCTATTGTTGAAGTATTGCATGATGAGCGCGGCATTGTATGGCCAGCACAAGTAGCGCCGTTTAATGTCCATTTAATCTCATTAGTTAAAGACTCGGCACAACAGGAGATTGTTAACACAATGTACGCTGCTATGCAACAAGCTGGCATAGAAGTCTTGTATGATGACAGAAACGTGCAAGCAGGTGAAAAATTTGCCGATTCTGATTTAATAGGCATACCGGTGCGCTTAGTTGTTAGTGCTAAAACATTGGCAAATAATACGGTAGAATTAAAAAAACGTAATGAAGCTACTGCAAGCTTGGTGAGCTTAGATAGTTATATGAACTCAGTACGGTGATGAAAAGGGGTACTTTTTTTAGTACCCCATCAACCATATTTATTTTTGTAATTCTTTAATCTCTTCTTTCATACGATCAATAGTTTTTTTGTACCAATCAGCATGTGCTTGAGATTTCTGTAGATGCAGTTGCGTGCAAGTCGTGGTTGATTGGCTTTTTTGGCATTCAGTTACAATACGATTATAATGCTCTTCAAATACCTGCAATAATATAAGTCTATCTTGATTAATACGGATTAACTCTAAACGGGCCTGTTCTGCGGTTAATGGTTGTTCTGGTATTTCTATTTTTTCTTGTTCCATACGTGAACGAATATCCATAATGTCTTGCATATTTTGTTCGGCAATTTTTTGTGTAGTGCTGCCTGGTTGAGCGGCTTTAGCTATTTCTGCATAATTTTCTAAGAATGGCATTGTTAATGCATGCCGATATTGGCGAACCCGTTGCAGTTCATTTTCTATAGTGCTGAGCGAAATATTTTGTTTTTTATCTTTTTGGAAACATCCTGCAAGCAGTGCTAAAATACAACAACTAAGTAGTCTTTTCATGCTCTCTCCTTTTTATACGATATTGGTTTTGAATTATCTATAAACAGGAGGGTACAACAATTTACGTTTGTTGTACAAATCCTTGAAGTGGCCAGGGGTGAGAAAAATCTAAATGTGTATCTTGCAACGGTTGATGGTGTACCAGAAAATGAATAAAAGGAATGGTGATTTTATTTTCACGCAATGTTTTTAATATCCCTTCTATGAACATTAATTTCTCATACGTTGCTGCTTCTTCATCAAATGGGTAGCGATCCAACGACAAGTACATTTCTTGCTGCGTTGGCGATATGAGCGCGGTTTGTAATGTTATCTTATGGGGGATTAAACTTTCTTCATCCATGAGTGCTAGCCATCTACTCATGAGTTGATGAATGTTTTGTTGAGGTATGTCTGTCCATAAGATATCGGTATCTTCATGGTGCCAGCGGTCATGTTGCCAACAATAAAGACGTACTGTTTTTTTTGTGCAAGCGATGGCAACTTGGGATCTGGTTAATCGTTGTTGTTGTAGAGGGATAATAATCCATTCTTTATGTATAGCTACAAAGAGAAGACTTAATAAGAATGAAATAATTGAGATGATTATATACTGTTGTTTTGACATACGATTAACGGAATTTTAAGTATGCATAGTTAATGTAGCAAGATAATCATTAACCATGTTGTGTATAAAAAGTATACATGCTTTTTTAAATGGTTGGTAACAATTTACTGTTTTAATACCAATTTCGATTGCTAAGGCCGGTGCTTGGATGCCGACTAATGGCTTAAAAGGAATCGTTAAGGGTGGATGAAGAATGTAATTTTCTTTTTCTGTACTGGTTAATAGTTGCATTAACTTCTGCGCGTGGTTAAGGGTCTGTGCATAATTAACCTGGTATGCTTTATCAAATGGACAAAAAAACAATCCGTTTGGCAATTTACCATTAAATAATTCTATTTGGTAGCAATATGTATAAAGGTGGGGTTTTGCTTCTGTTTCTTTATAAAAATGGATACTCAGATATATATTAGCATCCAACCTATTAGAGAAATTAGCATTTTGTAAAGGCTCTAATGTTTCACCGGGAAAGCGCGTTAACACCACACGTATCCCAGGTATTATTGCTTCCAAATCTTTTTTAAGTTCTTGACAACATTGCAACGTGATTCCCCGTTCAAAACTATCGTCTAGCATTCTGCCGGCATTTTTAGCGTCGCCCGCAGGGTTAAGCATTACGGTAAAAAGAGGTTTTTTTGCTGTTTCAGCCGGAATAGCAAAAAACACGCTTAATAAGCAGAAAAAAACGATTCTAAAAAATAAGGGTAAAAACATGGATTTTATCGTAAAATATTGAGTTTTAAAGGCTTTTTTTGATAGTTTGTTTAGTAGTAAGTATAATTCAAAAAAAATGGAGAAGCTATGGTAAAAAAAATGTTATTGCTCATGATAGCATGCTTATCTGTTGGCTTGGTACAAGCTAATGTAGCAAAAGATGCACCAAAAGAAACAGAAGCATTATGCGGCGATAAAAAAAGCTGCGAAGATGTTGACAATAAAAGCTGTAAATGTTGGTGTGCATACAAGCCAGGTCCACGAGAAAAAGTATCACCGAAGGATAATGCTAAAAAGCATGACAACCCTAAATTTAGGAAATTAAAACATAATAAAGAGGCTAAATGCTATTGCGCACCTCGTGATATTGAAAAAGAAACAAAAGATGTAGCACAAGCAAAAAAAGAGGCTAAAGCACAAGCACGAGAAGCAAGAAAGGCAACAAGAAAAACCAAAAAAGAGGCTCGCAAACATCGTCCTGAAGAGGAAGTTATTATTGTTGAGGAAGTTGTTTAATGCATTCGACTCGATCTTCGATCTCGCTCAGCATGACCGGGGATTCTCCGCTCATCCTGAGCGAGTGTTAGCGAGTCGAAGGATCATCCTGCTGTGCCCGACGAAGCTTCTGGCGAAGTCAGGGAACAAGCTATCTGCACTGCAAATCTGTCGTCAAAAATTCTTTTAAAAATGTTTTACGTGCATGTTGTTTATTGTTTTTTATTGCCATAGCAATAGCGCGTGGCTGACCAATTAAAATACATAATTTTTTTGCGCGCGTAATAGCTGTATAAATTAAATTTCTTTGCAGCAATGCAAAATGTTGGGTAAATATTGGTATAATTGCTGCATCATATTCCGAGCCCTGGCTTTTGTGAATAGAGATTGCATAAGCAAGCATGACCTCATCCATCTCATCATAGCCATAGGCTAATATCCGTTCATTAAACTGTATATGCACCTCTTTCTCTTGCGTATCAATATCATGTATTGTGCCAATATCACCATTAAACACAAACTTTTCATAATTATTGCGGATTTGCATAACGCGATCTGATACACGGAATGTTATGCCGTGTCGTTCAATAGATTTTTTTGTAGTGTCCGGATTTAAAATATCTTGAAGATTTTTATTAATGGTTTGTGTGCCAACGATCCCTTTATTCATCGGCACCAAGACAATACTATTTTCTATAGAAATATGATACTGCTTGAGCGTTGACGAAAGTATTTTTTTTAAATGTTCAGTAACCAGAGCCGGATCTTCTTCTTTGAAAAATAAAAAGTCTCGTTTTGCTTCAGGTAATGTTGATGTTGGGAATTCCCCATGGTTAACACGGTGCGCATTTACGATAATCATACTGTTGCGTGCTTGTCTAAAAATTTCTGTTAAATGAATACAAGAGACAATCTTGCTTTGTATAAGATCATTTAAGAAATTACCGGCGCCTACTGAAGGCAGCTGGTCAACATCACCAATAAATACAATATGCGCAGTTCGAGGTGCAGCTTTTAAAATGGCGTGTGCTAAAAATATATCGATCATCGATGCTTCATCGATAATAAGAAAATCGGTCGTTAACGTGTTTTCTTCATTATGAGTAAATTTCATAGTACTAACATCAAAGGCGAGTAAGCGATGTATAGTTTCGGCGTGACGACCAGTACCCTCAATAATTCTTTTAGCAGCGCGACCGGTGGGGGCTGCAAGTTTATAGGTGCATCTATTGGTATCTAACAGTTGAAGCAAGGTTTTAATAACCGTCGTTTTACCGGTACCTGGCCCACCTGTAATAATGGTTACTTTATTTTGTAAGCAGGTCAGTAGTGCCCGTTGTTGATTGTCATTAAGCTCGATAGCAATGTCTTGGTTGGTTCGCAATTGCTGATACACAGCATCTATATCAATAGCTAAAGGGCTTTTGGTATGTGCAACTATCTGTAATAAAGAAGCGACTCCTTTTTCTGTGCCGTAATACGATGACAAGGTAATATAGTGTTTATTATCATGCGTGACTATTTTAATCTTTTCTTGATTATACAGATCATGAAAACCATTTTTTATATATTGTTCATGCTCTTGAAGATTAAGTTCCAAAAGTAGGTAAGCAGATTTTTTTAATTCTTCAAGTTCAATATACAGATGTCCATTGCCTACTGCGGTTGTAATGGCAAAGATGAGGCCTGATTTAATACGGGCAATAGAATACTTCTCTATCCCCATCTTTTGAGCTATTTGATCAGCCACTTTAAAACCGATACCCCAGATATCATCCGCTAAACGGTAAGGATTTTGTTGAACAATAGCAATCGCATCATTGCCATATTTTTTGTAAATTTTTGTGGCGTAGGCTGTTGATATGCCTTTGTCTTGCAAAAAAATCATAATTCGCGAGATGCTTTTTTGTGCATGCCAGGAGGTAACAATCTCTTCAATTCTTTTTTCGCCAATACCGGCTACTTCTTTAAGACGATCAGGTTGATGTTCAATAACATCCATAATGTCGGTACCAAACCAATCAACAAGCCGCTTGGCATACGTTTTACCAATCCCTTTAATAAGGCCAGAGCCCAAATATTTTTCTAATCCGTACTTGCTGGTAGGTAAGATGGGGGTGCATGATGCTGCTTCAAACTGTTGGCCAAATTTAGGGTGTACCACCCATTTGCCGACAAGACTAACATCTTGGCCTGGTTGGAGACTGGACATAAAACCGCGTACGGTTACTGCTTTTGAAGCTTCATTAACAAGCACGAATACGGAGAAACCAGTATCCGTGCTTTGAAATAAAAATCGATCAATAGTACCTTTTAATTCTTGCGATTCTTGCATATCTCTCTTCTATTGATACGTAAAGTTTTTATCTGTCTCTTCTTCGCTTTTTCTCTTCTAATAAAAATTGTTGATATGCACGTGGACAATTAAACATTAAGTCGCGCAAGAATATATTAAGATGTGTTAAGAAAAGATCAAATTCAGTCAATGTCGTAATAGAAACATTAAACATAGCGTCTTCATTACCATTAACATCAGCCCATTTTAACATAGGACTTTGTTGAACGCCCCGTTTTTTACAAGATTCTTCCATAAGCTTAACAACAAAATGTTTAGCATCACGAATAGTAGGAATAAGAGCAAATGTAGCTTTTTTAAAATCACTTTTTGCCTGTTTAAAACAATTCTGTAATTCTTTAAATTCTTTTGCAAACTCTGTTGGTATTGTGTGGTTTCCGTTGTACAGTTTTTTAAACTCTAAAGCAGGATATTTTTTCTTGAGCTTAATGCTGAGTTCATTTTCTATTTTTGCAAGCCCATGAACACCAATAGCTTTACCAAGAAAGGTGTAGTTACCAATTCTGATTCCGGTCTCTTCATTTAACTGACCATATTGGATGGTAATAGTATTTTTTTTAACACTCGAAGAGTTGCGAATTGCTTCTGCATCAATACCACCGGGAAAACCATCAAGGGCTTTAATAATTGCTTTTTGTTCAAAAGTAATAGTATCTTGCATGCTTGCAATACCAAGTACAGACGAACCTTGTAGAAGCAATAAAAATAATATGAAAATTTTTTTCATATAATATCCTTTACGTTTAGAATTTAAATTCGATGCTGGCTGCAAAACCAAAATCTCTTCCTATACCGCTACTTGCTATTGTCTCCTCAGCTTGTACAGCAAATGCAAAATCACTACCACACAATGGAATTTCTTTATACAGACGAGCAAAAATTGTACTTTGATATGCCGCAGGCTTCTGTGCTTTTACTAAATCAGGATTGCCTGGATTGTATGCATAAATCTCAAATTTATCCCGTTGTTTATACCAAAAATCATAGCCAAAAATAAAATGCCAATCATCAATGGTAATATGAGGAGCTACGGTTAATTGAAGTACAAAGCCAGGATTAACATAGGTTGAAAAGCAGCTAGGGAATAACGTATTGACTGCTGCTTGTTCTAAAAATGCAAGGTCATCATTGATAACAACAAGATTACCGCTATTTGCATCTTCTTCATATTTAGCGGGAATAAAATCTTTGGGATCTTTTTTTTGTAAGAAAAATCTACGTTCAGTGGCAGGGAAAACATACCGTAAACTGCCATATGAATTGATATGTACATATTTATGGAGCCAAAAGGTAGGCTCAATAAATAAAGCTAAACTTGGATGATGATAATCACCTAGTGGGATTTGTAAAATCATCGCACCAAGCCGTTGTGCAAATGCGCTGAGAATATCTGCGCCAATTATTTCAGCCTCACTCTTATCATCACTGGTTAAAATATTTATCAATTCACTTAGATCAATATCAGGTGTTATTAGATCACCAGTAAAATTGCCGCCTAAGATACCCTTTTTTAGAGCAAATGCCGTTGGCACGGTAATCTCTACGCCAGTTTTTATGGACTGTTTTGGTGTATCAACTGCTAGATAACCAATTTTAATGAACAGGTCACCAAAACCGAATTGGTCAGATACCACTCGTTTTTGAATCTCATCTTGCATCTCTTTTTCGCTGTTTACGTTACCTGAGTTAACATTTTGAAACACCTCAGATGTTTTAATATCATTAATTTCAGCGTCAGTAAGATTAATATTGCGTTCTTGGTAATAGAAAGGAAGCATAAGCTCTAGGCTTATTTTATTCCAATTCTTTAACCATTGGAACATAAAACCTACCTGCCGTTCTTCAACGCGAACGTTTTTAAAAAGCGCTAAAGTTTGTGGGACATCAATGGGGATAAGATCTTCAAATTCAGCAATAGCATCTAAAAGATTATCATTTGTTAATGCCAAATAACATTCTAAAGCGCTACAACATTTGGTATAATTTACTCTGGTAGTCTGATTATAAAATAAGTATGCTTTAAAAAAACTACAGTAATTAAGATAATCAGTATGAAAAATCATAAACATTGGTTGGCGATAGAGTTCTCTTTTGTTAAGAGGATTAGTTCGCTCATAGATATCTTGACCTAAGATTCCGGTAAATGGGGCAAGCAACCGTAGAATTGCTGCAGGGTCAGCGCCTGCGCTTGAGCGTGTCTCTATTTTATTGCCCAGATCTTGATTGTTGATGACTGTATCAAAAGAGTCTTCGACGTACGTATCATCCTGCGGTGCTGATTCTGCAGCCAGCCAAGATGTTCCTGTTAAAAAAAACAGGTATAGGTAAAAAGATAAAAAGCTAGAATAATTATTTTTCATAAATTTTAATTTTTTAATCTCTGTATTAGTTAATATTTAATGCTTAAGAGTAAATTATAGTTTAATAAAAGGCTTTAGGCTTTCTACATTCTAATCTACCGTAAATTTTTTATTTGTTCAAAAAAGGGCTAATTTTAGAAAAATGATGGATTTTTTTTGGACGGTTTATAAGATAGATAAAAGACAACAAACTATACAAGATTTGCCGAAAAGGGGATACACGATGCTGGATGTTAGGCCACAGCGTAAAAAACATCTTATTATTGAGGGTAATATTGGAGCGGGTAAATCTACCTTTCTGAAAATTATTAGTTCCTATTTGGCAATAGAGCCCGTATTTGAACCTCATCAAAAATGGCAAAAGGTTGGTGGGGATCAAAATTTATTGGATGCGTTTTACAAGGATATCAAGCGCTGGGCGTATACGTTCCAGTCGTACGCTTTTGTAACACGAGTTTTAGAATTAGAACAAGCGGAAAAGAATAGTGGCGCATCGAGCCTTGTTTTAGAGCGTTCTGTTTATTCAGATAGATATTGTTTTGCCAAAAATTGCTATGAAATGGGGCTTATGAGTTCCCTAGAATGGGAGCTCTACCAAGAATGGTTTGCTTGGTTGGTAGAAGGATACACAAAAAAACCTGATGGTTTTATCTATCTGCAGACCGATCCTGGCATCTGCCATCAGCGCCTTAAACAGAGAAAACGTTCAGAAGAGACAGAGGTTTCTTTAGATTATTTGACCAAATTGCATACCAAGCATGAGAATTGGCTTATCAAAAAAGAAGGCATTTCCCCTGCATTGTGTGATATTCCTGTATTGCGTTTAGAATGCGACAAAGATTTTGAGCATGACATCGAAGAACAAGCACGCCATATAAAGGCTATTGCGAATTATTTTTCTTTAGATTATAAAATAGACAATCAAATTTCTCAACCTGCACTTTCTTATCTTGTAAAATAATAAAGAAGCTGTTTAATATAAGAATATAGGGTATACAATAATAAAAGGTTCTAACTAGAAAAGGATTTAGCATGGACGGTATTGACGGAGCACATATTGCACGAGCAGCGGCGCTTCTTGGTGCCGGGATTGCTATGGCAATCGGAACGTTAGGGCCTGCATTGGGTCAAGGGATGATCGCAACCAAAGCTTGTGAAATGATAGGTAAATATCCAGAAAGTGCTTCTAAAGTTCGCACCACCTTATTGATTTCCCTTGGTTTTGTTGAATCTTCAGCAGTGTACGCATTTTTAATAGCACTTTTATTGATATTTATGGGTAAATAATAGACGGTTATGCAACCTAATATAACGATTTTTGTGCAGATTTTACATTTTTTTATAGCGTTTATTTTGTTACGCCGTTATTTTTTAAGACCGGCTGTACATGTTTTGGAGCAGCGGGAGGCGCATGAAGAGCAGCTTATTGTATTGGCTCGTATAGAAGAGACTAATATTCAAGAGCAGCAAAAAAAGATGAACGAGGCCTGGCAAGAGGCGCGTGTACAATTTGGCAGCCGTCTTGAGACGCTTGACCATGATGCTCAAAAGCAGCTGAAAAAACCAGAAATTTTACCAGTGCATAGCGTTGTTATAGACAATCAAGAAGCATTAAAAGAGAGCGTGGCACGAGTGATACAAAAAAAGGTTGATCATGTTAGCTAACCAGTTTCTTCTTGTGCTCTTCAAATTGATTAATTTTGTTTTAGTTATTGCTATTTTGACCTACGTAGTAAAAAAGTACGTTCTGCCTTCTTTTAAAGATAAAGTAATTTCCTATAAGGCTTATTTTAATAAACTTGTGCAGCAACGTAATGATGATGCAGTTCTTTATCAACAATTAATCAAGCAAACTGAGCAGCAAGCAATAGAAATTGAGCAGTTATCTCAAAAATTAACGCAGTGGCAAAAAGCAATAGAGCAATGCCGCATGGTGCAAGATCAGCAACAAGAATTAATAAGATCGCACAGAATTCAAAAAAGAGCATTGCAACAAGAAACCATTGGTTTCATCAAAGCATCTACTGTTATTTTACCAGAAGCTCTTCACGAGACAGCTCAAAAATTGCAAAAAGAGTTTATGGAAGATGAACAAAAAGGGCAGGAATATATTAATCAATTATTGGTTTATATGAAAAAGAGTATTTCATGAATACGGTAAATGCTCGGTTGGCGCACAGGTATGCGTTAGCATTTCTTGATGTTTATGGAGCAACTATGCAAGAACATGATTTTATTGCATTACGTTCTGCTTTTAATTTTCTGCTCAATAATGCTGATATTTTTTTTTTCTTAACATTGGCACATATTTCTACAGACGAGAAAAAACGCGTTGTTATGAAATTTATCAACAAATTTAAATTGATCCCTTCATTTGAGCGTTTATGTATGCTTTTAATAGAACATCGACGCATGGGCTTATTAAAGGATGTGTTACGTTCGTTATTATGGGAGTATCAGGAGCGATATAAAAAATTTTTCTTTACCGTCGCAAGTTCACATACATTATCTCCGGATGCACAAAATATCGTACAAAATTTCTTACACGCTCAATTAAAGCGTGATGTCATCATTGAATATACAATTGACAAGTCTCTAATTGCTGGAATAAAAATTATCGGTGATACTTTTTATTGGGAATATTCTATTGCACGTCAACTCAATAAAATTAAGCAAGCCATAATAGCTTGAGGTATTAATGAATATAAAAAGTAATGATTTAATTTCTCTTTTTGAACAGGCCCTTGAGGGCAATTCTCAACCAACGTTAGATGAGGTAGGGGTCGTTCTTCAAGTTGGTGATAATATATGTAAAGTTCATGGATTACGCCATGCTATGTATGGAGAATTAATTGAGTTTGAAGGTGGTAATCAGGGTATAATATTTGATCTTGATGAAGACTTTGTTTCTATTTTTCTTCTGTATAATACGCCTCCTGTTGTAGAGCAAGAGATGGCGAAGCGGACGGGGAAAGTATTTACTGTGCCTGTAGGTCCCGGATTGTTAGGACGTGTATTAAATGCATTAGGAAAACCTATTGATGCGTTGGGCGAATTAAAATCGGTAGCATACAAACCGGTGGAATCGCCAATTGCAGGCGTTATAGAACGCTCTCCAATTGATGAACCGCTCCAAACAGGAACGCTCGTTGTTGATGCGCTTATCCCTATTGGTAAGGGGCAGCGAGAGCTTATTATTGGCAATCGTAATACCGGAAAAACAGCATTTGCTCTTGATACAATTTTGAATCAAAAAGGCAAATCGGTGTATTGTGTCTATGTTTCTATAGGTCAGCGTCAAGCAGCTCTTGCGCGCATTGTACAGATGCTCGAAGAAAAAGGCGCATTAGAATACACTATTATTGTGAGTGCTGAAGCAAGTGATCCTGTGCTTAATCAATATCTTGCGCCATATGTTGGTTGCACAATTGCCGAGTATTTTAGAGATAATGGTCAGAATGCATTGGTTGTTTATGATGATTTAACCAATCATGCAATTGCCTATCGAGAAATGTCATTGCTGTTACGACGACCACCAGGACGAGAAGCGTATCCGGGCGATGTTTTTTATTTACATTCCCGGCTTTTAGAACGAGCTGGTAAGTTACTTAATGGTGGATCGTTAACGGCACTTCCTATGGTTCAGGTGCAGCGTGATGATATTACTGCCTATATTCCTACTAATCTGATTTCTATTACCGATGGCCAGGTGTTTTTAGATACACAACTTTTTAATGAAGGTGTGCGTCCGGCTGTTAACGTAGAACTTTCTGTCTCCCGTGTAGGTGGCGCTGCGCAGATTAAGGCTATGAAGCAGGTAACGCGGGCATTACGATTAGAATTGGCGCAATATCATGAGCTATTAGCATTTGCACAGTTTGGTGCAGAGCTTGATGAAGTTTCTCAAAAGCGTTTAAAGCGAGGTGCTATTGCTGTTGAGCTTCTTAAGCAGCCTATGCATGAACTCTATACTGCTATTGATGAAATTCTTATTTTATTTGTATTCAAAGAAAATTTTTTAGACGATTTGGAACTTTCACAAATTCGGCGATTTGCAGTCCGTTTTGCCAGTTACGTAAAGTCAGTGTATGGCGAATTGTATGCAGATCTGGAGCGTACAGAAGAAATTACTGATGAAGCGCGCAGTCGTTTATTAGAAATAACAACGGAATTTAAAAAAGTATTTGTGCCAAGTTAAGCTGATTGTACTAATGGTTGTTTAGCTAAAACAACATTATGCATACCTATAGGAATAGTTTTTATAATTGATTTCAGTAAGGAATCATCTACTGGTATTGTTTTATTGCTTAACGTTTGAATAAGGGAGGGTGGGTTTTCTTTATCAAACACAACGTTAATAATGTTATCAGCTAAAAAATTACAACTATTATGCTGAATGTCAGCGTAGAATTTTTGTGATAATTGAGGTTGGTTAGTGGATTTAGTAAATGCCTCATTAGCAAGCAGCCAAATAGTAAATTGTCCAGCGCCAGCACCATATACTTTGCTTATCTTGTCTTTAATGCAGGTACGGATGGCAGGTTTTTCTAGTAAACTTGCTAAATACGTAAACTTATAGGGATTCCCTTGACTATCAGTGTGTTGTTGATGGGTGAAAGAGAGTACCTTATTTAAAAGTTCCGGCACTGTTATTGGCTTAGGTGCCGCTGCTTCTGGTGCCTGATAACTAACATTAGGCTGCCGATTATCCATAAAATAATTAGGACGCATGCTCATACCATAATCAGAATTAGGATGATCAAAAAAAGATCTCTTGCTGCTATCCATATTAAATGGTTGTCGTGGTTCTTGGTTCATTGATGGTGCTGGTATGGTAAAATTGTGCATTGGCTGTTGGATAGGCATTGGATTTGCGGTTGGTCCTGCAGTAAATTCTGAAGCGCGAGACGCCATTGGTGCAGTATTAAATGCTGCTCCAGCGCCATTATAAGCAGCAACTGGCATAGGGGACACAGCCGCCATCGCCGGGGCAGTTTGTTGAATTCTGGGTATATTAACCGTCGTTACTGGTTGAGATGTCTTCGCTTCAGGCTTTTTTACCTCGGAGGCATGTAAAAGTGCAGCGTTAAATACTACTATAGTGACTATTTTCTTATTCATAGGCCCACCCTTAAAAAAAACCATCTTCCTTTAAGAGCATATCAATACCAAGAATGAAAATCAATAATATTTATTTTCATTTTGAAATTGTTGATTTTCCGTGACGCATATTGGCATTATTAAGAAAACTATAAAATAAAGAGAATTAGTATGAAAAAAATAATTATAGCCTATATGTGTGTGAGTATAATAATGATACACGGTCAATGTCCGCCTAAAACAGATGACGATTTAGGAGCGAAGGTTGTTCAAGCGTATATTTTTGGGTATCCACTCGTATTAATGCGTATTACCAAAGAGGTATCCACCAATGTAGCAACATCTACTGGTAAACAGGCTCCCGTTAATCAGTTTGTACATGCAACCAGAATGCTGGATGCATCATTTAAACAAGTTGTCAGTCCTAATGTGGATACGTTGTATTCATCTGCATGGTTGGATTTAAGAAAAGAGCCTATAGTACTGCATCTGCCTGATACGCATGGTCGTTATTATGTTATGCAAATGCTTGATGCATGGACCAATGTTTTTGCAGACCCGGGCAAGCGTACTACGGGCACACAAGAGCAATATTTTGTTATTGTTGGACCAAATTGGCATGGTACGTTGCCCAATAATATAACCCCGTTGCATGCATCTACGGATACTGTATGGATTATTGGTCGTACGCAATGTAATGGTCCTGATGATTGTGCTGCGGTACAAAAAATACAAGAAGGTTACACGCTAACGCCACTCAGCTCATTTGGTAAAACCTATAAGCCGGCTGTAGGAATGGTTGATTCAGCAGTCAATATGACTACACCGCCGGTACAGCAGGTTGCGCAGATGAACGCTCAAGTTTTCTTTTCTACCTTAGCGCATGCCATGGCTATTGATAAACCAGCAGCTGAAGATGCTGCAATGGTGCAGTTATTGCATAGTATTGGTGTTGTGCCTGGAAAAGATTTTGTAGTCTCTAAGGATAATGAACAACGCTTCAATGAAGCTGTTAAAAAAGCACAACAGACCATTGCCGCGTCTGCTTCTTCGGTGACTACTGCAGTTAATGGTTGGCATGTTGATTTAAAAGATGTCAGTCACTATGGTACCAATTATCTATTGCGAGCCTGTATAGCTTTAGTTGGGCTTGGCATTAATTTAGTACAAGACGCCGTCTATTATTTAACCAATACTGATAATTCTGGAAAACAATTACAAGGAAACAGTTGTTATAAGCTCCATTTTGCAGCCAATGCTTTACCGCCAGCACGAGCATTCTGGTCATTGACTATGTACAATAAAGAGCATTTTTTAGTTGCTAATGATCTCAATCGCTATGCATTAGGTTCTCGGGATGAACTTATTAAAAATACTGACGGTTCTCTTGATATTATTATACAACATGCAGAACCACATTCTCATAAAGCAAACTGGTTGCCTTCACCAAAAGAAGAATTTAACCTGATTCTGCGGCTCTATTGGCCTGCAGAGGCGGTACTCAAAGGTACCTGGCAGCCGCCGGCCATTATACCATCTACCTGTTCTTAAAGAGGGTGCTTACTTAAATAATCTTTAGAAGTGCCATCCAATCACCCTTATGGATAACTTTTCTCTATAGATAAACTATTGCAAATACGTCTATTTGTTCTTTACAATTAGAAATAATACAGTATAAACCATATATGGAGGTTGGTTATGAAGATAAATAAATTGATTCTATCTGTAGCTATTCTTGGATTTGCTTCTACAGCGATGATACATGCTAGTGTAGAAACGGATACAGAGGCTTTTTGGCGTAAAGCGGTAGAACTGTTTGATAAGGCTGGCTATGACATTGAGTCAGAGTTTGGTAAGCATGCTCGTAGTAATTTACAACGTGTACAAACATTACATGCTCATGAAGCAACCGTACCAGCAATTGCTAGAAAAAGTGCAGAGACTAAACCGGTAGAAGCTAAAGCTCTTAAAAAAGCAAAAAACGAGAAAGCAGAAAAAGCTGCAAAAAAACCTAGAGCAAAAAAAGAGGCTGAACCAAAGGCAGTAGCTAAGAAAACTGCTGCGTTAAAAACTAATAAAGCAGCTACAAATACAAAAAAAAGATCAGCATCTAAAGCAAAGCTGAATGACAAAAAAAAGGCTAAGAAGGTTAAAACAGTACAAGCGTAAAGTTTTAATAATTCTATACAAGAAGAAGGTAGTTTAAATACTACCTTCTTGCTCTTTTAAATATCAAGTTCTATAAGTTGGTCCAAGGTGCATTGATCCAGTGGTGGTATCATAAAATCGCACTGGATATGCCCTCCCAGTTTTTCTTGCGGGCTGAATGTTCGTATTCGCGAAACATCTTGCTGGGCAGTTGCTACAAATTTTTTTGTTGGCATATAGCAAAGCGGCTTGGTTGCTTCACTTATCCTTATTGTTACGACAGGATTGTTCGGTGTTGTACCTTCCGTTATATTATTAATGTCCCAAAGTTCTAATCGAGCATCTGAACCATTGTTTGCTGTAGCAGTTACAAAACTGCCATTGTTACAAGCAGCCATAGCTTCTATAGCATTACTATTGAATGTGGCGTAAGGCTTATCAGTTTTTCTTTGGTCAAAAGCTGTAAGTCCTCTGCTGCAACCAACAAAAATTAGGTTTTTAAGTACGCATACATGTTTTAGTGAACCCATTTCTACGGGGTACTCATATGCGGATATGATGGGAAAGGGGTGCTCGCTATTGAGATCCCATCGTTGAATACTATTGTGCTCGATTGTAAGTAATTGATTGTCATTTATAATGGCGGAATCAAAAATGTGCGTCTTGTTTTGTCGTGTTATCCAACAATCAGGTTTTTCGGGATCAAAAAATTTCAGTTTCTTGTAAGAAGATGAAATAATAGTAGCGCCTACATGACGTATAGTTTGAATTGGATCTCTATGGTCATCAAAAATTATTTTGGGGAGTGCCCAGCAAAATACATTATGCTGAGTGGTAAATGCTTTTGATGGTTCCCATACTTTAATTGTTGTATCGTTAGAACCGGAAATAAGTAAATTATTTGTATAAGGGCAAAGACAAGTCACCTTCTTACTATGAGCATTGGCATGATAAACCCCTACTGGTTTATTATAATGCTCCTCATCCCAAACATGAATGGTTCCATCTGATAACCCTGATACAAGCACTTCCTGTGCGTATGATGATGGTATTTCTGATGTAAATGCGCATATTGTTGAATGAACGATACGGGATTTCGGTTGGTGAGCAATTTTTTTCCGTGCTATTTTTTCTTCAAGAATTCGTCTTCTTTTTAATGCTAGCATTGTTTGTAAATCTAGTGGAAGCGTTGTCACCTTTGGTATCGTGGAAAGCGTTTGTAAACTGAGCTTTGTAGCAATAAGTTCGGTGAGCGAGGTTACTTCTGGAGCAGGTTGATCAGATTGGGCAACAAGATGTCCCTTTAAGGGATAATACGGTTCAAAAGCATGTAATAGGTTAATGATAGAAATAATGCTGAGGAGAAGAATTTTTTTCATATTGTTCATACCCGTTATGACTGAAATGCTTTTAGCAGTATAAATCAAATGATAAAAATAAACATCGTGAGTAGTTTGTTTTTCCTAAAAATCTATTCTTATGAAAAGGTTTTATATAAAAAGATGGCAAAAGTAACAAACAAGCTATGCGGGTTTATCATTCCTAATAAAGCTAACCCGCACAAGCTAAAAAGACACAAATATAATCGCTTTTATATTTTTAATTCAACATAAACAGTTGCAATGTGCAATGATTGAACTATCTGCCTGCATGTTTATCACCACTGCTTTCTACCCATTCATCAAAAGCTTTGTCGTACAATGTATAGAATCCAAGCGCATTAAATAATGGTTCATCCCAGCGTTTCATATGACCCAAAGCTGTCATGCCGTCTTTAAACCCAGATAAGACTTCGTTATAATCGCTTGGATCTAAAGCCTTCACATTGGCTTGAACTATTGATGCATCAGAGAAGCTATTCACAAATTTTGTATGTTTATCTGCCCAACGAACTAAATCATAATGACTTTTGCTAGCCCTAGCTTTTTTTGCTAAAGCAGAAATTTCATACAGCTCTTTAATTTGCTGACCAGTAAAATCAGCTTTGCAGCTTGTTATTACTATAGTTGCTATGATAAAACTTTTAACGATAGTAGTGGTTAAAGAAAAATAATTTTTAAATGAACATTGCATAGGATTACCTTTTCTTAAAAAATATCAACAAATATTTATATTTGTAATTTTAAATAAATGAGTGTCATAAAGTCAAGATATCATCCTGATTGATGTTTATTTAAAAGCCTTTAGATAAAGGAATGCCTAATAATTAGGTATTGAAATATGGATGAATAGGGCAAAAGAGAATAAAACAAAATATGTTATTTTGGAGCTGCTTCTGGACTAACCATTAATCGGCTATGCAATTGGGGAAATTATAGGCGGGTCTACCTCGTACTTTATGGTAATGTGACCCATATAAGCAGCGCAGAAATAAGCAAAAGAGGTACCACAATAATGAGAAAGCCTAATTGAGAACTTTTGTAGTTTTTTGCAATAATCAGGGTGTTACGAGTTTTTTTATAATCGATTGATGACAGAATGATGAGTGCGCATCCCCATACTAAAAGCGTTTCTCCAATGATATTTGCAATCGTTTTATGAAATTCACTTTTAAAACTAATAAATCTCAAGATTGCAAGGCCGCCGCCCATAGCGGCAAGAGCTGTTCTCAGCCATGCTGAAAAAGTACGTTCAGCAGCCAATAAGGTTCGTTCTTCTGCTAACACGATATTTGTTTCTCTGTTCATGGGTTACTTTCCGCTATTAATCACTGGAGGAATGATTCCTCGAAGTTTGCTTCGTAATCCTAATAATGTCATTGGCTTGGGTATTTGGCAAGATACCCGTTAACTTGCTGCGAGGATCTTTATTGACATAGTACTGAATAACATAGTTCAATGGGTATTTTAGTAAAGAATACCAGTCTTTAAGGGTTATTTTTTTCGATTGCCAAAAATCCCCCCTTGACACATACCTAATCATTGGGTAAAATATCTAATGATTGGGTATATTTTTTTAATTATGGATAAAAATTATGGCAAAAGAGAACAAAACAAAATATGTAATTTTGGGACTTCTTGAACAGCAGCCATTAACTGGCTATGCAATACGAGAAATTATCAATGAATCAACCGCTCACTTTTGGCAAGAATCGGATGCCTCCGTCTACCCAGCATTAAAACTTCTTACGCAAGAAAAGTTAGTAACCTCTGAAACTGCTTTTGTGGGTAAACGGAAAAAAGAGATCTTTACTATTACTGATTTAGGTAAAAAAGAGTTTGTTCAGTGGTTTAAACGGTTGCCAGAAGTGGATATGCGTCGGCAAGAATTTTTATTAAAACTTTTCTTTGCAACCAAAAAACAGGATATGCAAAAACATTTTGCCTATCAACTAAACAAGCTTGAGGCTCTCCTAAAAGAATACAAAGAGATTGAAATAAAATTAAAAAAAGAGTTCCCGGGCAAAATTTTTTGGATGAAAACGTTACAAAATGGTATCGCTCACACTGAATTAGATATCGCATGGATACAACAACAATTGAAAGGACAATAATGTTGATCTTATTTGCCAAAGCACCTTTGTATATATGGCCATTATTAGCTTACTTAATTTTTAGTGGTTTAAAAGCAAGCAAAACAGGGAAAGTGCCCATGAAACTGTTTTTGATTATACCAAGTATATTTTTATCATGGTCTACGTATACAATATTGACCCGCTATGGCCTTGAACCGATCACGTTGTGTTGCTGGCTTGCTGCGATATTGATCGGCGCGTGTATAGGCCTTGCTATAGCGTACAGGTTACAGGTAAAATTTGACACTATAGCCAAAACTGTGGAAGTGCCCGGCAGCTGGATGACCCTAGCATGTTCAATGACAATTTTCTGTAGTAAATTTTCTATAGGTATGATGGCTGCACTACAACCAGCATGGATCGGTACACCGGTAATGCTAATACCAGAATTAATTGCTGCAGTTGCTACAGGCGTCTTTTTAGGCCGATCTATTGGGTTTTTCAGAAGATACAAAGCTGTTTCTAGTAACCAAATAACTGTAGTATAATAAAAGCCTGAGAAACATCTGCAAATGCTAATAGAAGGTTGAAGTATGATTGCTAAAAAAATATTGCTTTTTGTCCTGCTTTTCTCAGGTTCTTTATTAGCTCATAAATATAAACAGGGACAGCAAAGAATAGACTGCTCTGACAAACATCAACGGCTTAAGCAACGGCGTGCTACAAGAAAGTCAGACGGTATCAGAGAAAAGCAATCTGGTTTTATTAGCTCTTTAGCAGCGACTTTATTTTTTATGACCGGCATTAATGCTGCAGAGGCGGAAAGCCGCCAATTAACTGGCGAAGCTTGTTTTGATTCTGATCAAGATGCATGTATAGCTGCTCTTAGATACGGTGATATTACTCTGTCGAGAAAAAGTGCTTTAGAAATATGTGAACGGATAGAGCAGTTTAAATTAATGTTTTCAAAAACTAAGTTTTGTCCGCAATATCAATGTGTGCTTGAATATGGTGGAAAACCTTCCTGCTTTCGTGATACTGACAGCCTTTATCTTTAAAGAATTTGATAAACCAATGAAAAATATCTACATGAATATTTATAAAACACCAGGCATTTAGTTATAAAAGATTATTATAACTAAATTGAGAAACTTTTATCATTTGCTATAATCATACTTAAATCTTAAACAATTCTTTATTTGTGCCCGTAGCTCAGTTGGATAGAGCAACGGATTTCTAATCCGTAGGTCGAAGGTTCGAATCCTTCCGGGCACACCACTCTTGACGATACCCATATTCTAGTATTAAATCGAACGGTTTTTCAGGCTCAAATAGCAGCTTTTTGCCATCTAGACGCAAGTTCTGAAGAACAAGCTTGATGAGCTGTCTTTTCTGCTCAACTTCTGAACTTTCAAATAAGTCATACGCACGGGAAGATAGATCTAGTATGTATTTTGCGGTGGTATAGTAGTTATCTTCAGCATCTTGGAGCAGGCTTAACTGGATCTCTAAATCTGCCACCTGGTCTCTTAAGGAGATGTAAAATCTGTCGTACTCGCTCTCAGTAATTCTCCCTTTCAACTTATCCAGGTAAAGATTATCGAGCATCTTGGTTATATCTTTATGTTCTTTGGTAATCTTATCAAACTGCTGGTTATGGAAAACAATCTTGTCTTTGTGCACGGTATTTAGGGTATCTACCACCTGTTCAACGATGTCTTTTGGGATCTGGAGGCTTTTGAATACGCTGGCAAGCTGAAAGGTTATCTCTTCCTCCCGTAGCCATTGTGCATCATGCTTGCCGTTGTATTGTGTGCAGTGATAATAGACATGTCCTTTATGCTTCTCTGGGGTAATTGCAAGACCGCATTCTGCACATCTGATAAGACCTCGGTAAATATAGGGTAAACCAGCATACTTGGCTGGCTTCTTGTTAAAACTCATTTTCATTTGCTGAACCTGCTCAAAAAGCGTGGGGGTTACTATGATTGGGTATTTGTGTGGATATTCCTTGTTATTCCAAGTCATAATACCACAATAAAAAGAATGCTTGAGGACATGATCCAAATACCCTTTTGACCAGTTAAGACCATGCTCTTTGTTCATCTTGTCACACAAAAGCTGCATAGAGTATGCACCTGTAGCATACAATTCAAAAGCTTTCTGAATGATGCGAGAACTGTATTCATCTACAACAACGTCAGCTCTGCCGTCAGGATGTCGAATGTTTTGGTAACCATAGGGCGCCTTTGCAGGCCACTCACCCCTGCGCAGTTTTTGTTCTAAAGCACGTTTTACGTTATCGCTGATAGCGTCTGAGTAATACTTAGCAAGCCCTAAGCTGATACCAAAGTGGAATTTTTCAGCTGCAGATATTCTGCTGTTAATAATCTGACCATCAGAAGTAAAGTGTAGCTCAATCTCATCACGCAATGCTTTGTCATACAGAAAAGAGACACGCTTATCAAACATATTGCGCGACAACCTATCAACCTTGTCACAGCAAATAGCAATCTTCTCTTTCTGCTCAACAATAAAATTGAAGATACGGTCAAACTCTTACCGATCATCTTTGTAGGCACTCTCATCAAAACTAAAGCTTTTTATAATAGTAAAGCCTCTGTTCTGACAATAATTTTTAAGACGTACAACCTGTGCCGGAAGCGAGTTACCCGCCTCTTTTTGATCTTCTGTACTAACCCGTGCAATGATGATGGCGTTCATAATAGACTCTTAATGATAAACATAGTGTGGTTATTTGATCGTGCTATTGTACCATAAAAAAGCGTTATCCTGGAGCAGCGAACTAGAGTATTGTATTATCATGTATAACATTGTACTATTTTGATTATTAACAGAGGCAAATAACAATGAAAAAAATAAACCCACAATTTGTATATGATGAGAATGGCAAAAAAATAGGTGCTGTTCTTCCTGTCGCTGAATTTGAAAAATGCATCGACATTCTTGAAGACTATCAAGATTACATGCTCATTAAAGAACGGAGCGCAAAAAAAGAAAAACTTATTCCGCATGAAGAAGTTGGAAAAAAGATTTTGAAGAGACCAAAAAAATGACGTTGCGTACTAAATTTCTACGACATTCTATTTCTTGGAAGAAAAGTGCAGAAAAAGATTTACTATCAATTCCAGATGCAAATACCAAAGATATAAAAGAGAAAGTAGAGAAAATAGTACAAGACGATCCCACCTTGGATATTATAAGACTTCAAGGTAGTTTTAACTTGCCCACCTACCGCTTACGAGTTGGTAATTATCGAGTCATCTTTGAAGACCATAAAGATGAAATTATAATTCTCATTGTTGCCGTAAAACACAGAAAAGACGCTTACTAGGAACACAAAATGACCAAAACTAAAAAAAAATATCCTCGTATAAAACCAAATTATATTAAAGATGCTAAAGGTAAAATCATTCAAGTTTTTCTTGATATGAAATCCTACGACTCCATGATAAATCGCATTCAAGAATTTGAAGCTATTATAAAAACCAGCAAAACAGAAAAGAAAGCAACAAAGACTGTTGCTAAAAAAGCTAAAGTTTAAAATCCCTACTTCTTACCGTTTGAAACATCTCTAAACAATCACGCAATACCTTTAAATGACGCGGAGTATTTGGTAACTCAACTAAACCTGCCTCTTTTATCATTCGTTGCCAACTACGCATGTTCCGTTCTGCCAACATTCCACGCAATTCCCGCAGTGTAACAGTTTCTAAAATATTTTTTAGCCCAAAAAGCTGTATCACCTGTTTTGGTGTCATAGACGGGTTACAAACAATCAAAGCTGCCAGCATATCCTTATCATTACTCGCTTTATAATCAAGCAATGCCGGCCGTTTACGTTCGAGTTCATCCAAGTAATGCAAAAGAACTTTTTTGGAAATTGCTGGTTTAAAGAGAGTCTTAAAGGTAAGGGGGGCTTTTATGGTTAACTTATTGAACAACTGCTGCATCTTCTGACGTTTATTAAGACGCACTTCCATGCGCAAGACCTCTAACTTTCTGCGTGTAGCAAACTGCTTGAGCAAAGATACCTGCAACACGTTATCTTTTTCGAGCGCTCGTTTATCACTTTGCTTGGCCTTCTCAAGATCACGTATCTTGTCATAAAAGACAACCTCGTATGAGTTTGCATGCCATTTATAACTGTGGCCCTCGTTACGGTAATCTGTTTGGTTTACATCAAGACTAAACTGTACGTTAGCCTCTTTTATCTTGTTGATGTAATGATACGGCGTTGAACCATCGGTTAGCAGAATGTTTTTTGCATAATGAATAGCAGCAACAGGCGCGTTGGTGAGCACCTTAGTCGTTACCTGCACACCCATAGTTGCTAAAACAGTTACGAGCCTACTGTTAACGATTGCAAAATCTTTGTACTGCAACTCATTAAAATTATTACCAAACATCAGCTTGGGCAATGAGAGTTCAATTTTAAGCATAGGCTCGTAGGTACCAAACTTATTAGGCCTGCTACTCAAGGTTAGGTGAGGCTTATAAATACCTGCTTTAAGTTCTTTTTTAGTGGGGTTCTGTTTTGCTGTTATGCCGTCGCCAATACGAGCAGCAGATGGCCTGAATTTATCAGGCTCGTTTATGTGATACATACAACTGGTTAATGTTAAAACAATGGTGTCGATCATAAACCCAGCGCTGAAGGTTTGAATTAAGTGAATTACTAAAAGAGTAAAGCTGGTTCTTAAAAAAACAAGACCCGCGCTCAGGCGGGTCAACACTCTTAGGTTTACGTTTTGCGGAGGCTGTCCTCTTGCTATATAAACCCTTTTTTATATTCGCTTTATCGATATCAATCAATATCAAAACAAAGTCACTTAATTTCTTCGCATCTGCAAACGACAAAAGATTAACTTCTTTTTTTCTTTTAAGCATACAAAAGCTCCACTCAATTCGCTTGAACTGAGATTAAAAAAGCACACTACAGAATTCTGTACATGCTATTAAAAAACTAAAAATAACAACAACGAAACTTGGTTATAAAGAAAGCGCCTTATCATGCCAACTAATAGATTGGAGCATGGCGGTAAGCGCGGTTGATGTGATCGAGAGCATTGTCTCGATAAATAAGAACTGTTTCATGAACGTATCTCTTGTTAGATGCTTCTATTTACTAGGTGGTAATATATGCAATTTTTTTGATAAAAACAAATAATTTTTACTTAGGGATAATTAATAAAGCATTCGAAATTGGCCGTTCTTTGCGACTCAAACTATATTCTCTACCCGATGGAGAATTAATAACTTTATTATTGATAACCATAGTAGATGAACCGCCCCCATCAAGATTGAGTGCATAGGTACAATCTAAACTTTGCATAAATTCAGCAAGTTCTATGAGCGTTAATCCTTCGCTTTGTCTTCTTCTGCCATCTGCTACTACAAAAACCCATGTTCCATCTTTTAGTAATCCTATAGCTGAACGGGGATGTTTTTTTTTATAAAAAGGTGAAATATGGTCTTTTAATGTAGGGGGAATCTGGCCATTGAAAATAAGTAAAGGTGTACTTGCGAGCATATACTCTTTCGAGCAGAAATCTTCGGTAGAAATATCATCAGCAGAAGCACTGTTTAGTGGCTGATGTTCAAATGTTACAGAAGCTTGATCTCCTGCTTGTATGGTACTGATTAGATTTTTGTATTCTTTAGGAACAGCATATATCCATCCCTGTTTAGGGATGTCTGTTTTACCTTGAGAATATTTTCTAACTTCTTTTACACGATTGTTTTCTATAACAATTTCATCACATCGTTTAGAAAAAAATGGTGTCTTGTTATCATAACAATCAGAGTAGAGAGTTGATTTTTTTTGATGTGGCCTGTTAAGTGCAGTTACTTCATAGGCGTGGCCATTAACGACTAGATTTACATTGGTTTTAATAGTGCCAAAAATTGGCATTTGGTCGTTGTTGCTCCAACCAATTACATCAACAAATGTATGAAATACTGAGTAATAACTGCCGTCTCTTTTTAAAGTGTGCTTTGGGAAGGCTTGATACCTGTTATAACCTAGCCAATCAAGAATTTTAATTAAAGCATCTTGGATCTTTGTTCTGCAGCAAAAATTAAAAAAACCGCCATTGATTGCTGCAATAGCGTTGTATCTTTTTGCCATAGAAGTCGTTTTCTCTGCGCTTGCACATTTGTCATTGGCTGTACCAATAATAATAGATGCTAAATGTGGATTAACTAATAACACATGAGTGGACTGTTTTTTTTCCAGTATATGCTTATATGCAACGCCTTCAGAAATGGTTTCGTAGGCAACAGCATATGTCATGTATGACAATACATTAAAATATATAAATAATGCTATAATTTTCATACAATCTCTTAACATTTGTGTTATTAATTTTCGATATAAAGTCGTTTGCTTTAAGCAGAAACACTATTATACCAGAAAGCAGGAAAAAAGCGTTTGTAGATTGTTTAATTGTACGGTAATATTAACTTTGTTGTTTCTGAATGCGTCTACTATGTGACACCATACTTCGCTTATCCGGGCCTTCCGGCTCGGCAAGCTTCGTATGGCTAACGCCAGCTAAATGAACAATCTTTATAATAACCAAGAGAAATAGCGAAGTATGCCCTTCGAAGTTTTAACGTAGTAGGGCACGCCTACGTTTATCCAGGCCTTTCCGCCTTCATTTTAATTACGGCGGACGCAGCAGGCTTGGCAAACTACGGTGGGCACGGCCAGTCTTCGCCAATATGAAGAGGATGAATAAATGAAAAAAATGTACGTACTATGCTTATTTATGAGTATATATGGTCTAATGGACGCGGGCACTATAAATATTGCACTAAAAGAGTGCTTAGAACAGTGCTGGGGAGTTGATAAACATACAGCCGTATATATTTGTACAAAACTATCATCGCTTGATGAGTACCCCAATGGCAGAGATATCATTAATGAATTTATAACCAAGTCAGAACTATTAAACATCGATTTCACAACAAACAAAGAGCCAAAGTCACTTCCAAAGATGGATGCCGTTTTGGAAGCTCCAAAAGAACATAAGATTGTATTTGAGAACCCTTATGTGCGCATCTTGCTTGTGTCTGTTGCACCTGGTGAGCGTGAGCCTTTTCATGTACATGCATGGCATCGCTTTTGCATTGTAATGAAATCAACTACGTATAAAGAAGAGCTAGAAAATGGCACTTGCATAGAAGAATTCCCGGTGGGCTTTTATGATCTACCAGGTGGAGATTATGGAGCATACACCAATGTTGGGGAACATGCTGATGAGTCTTTGCTTTTCGAAATAAAAGATTAAATTTTTATATAGACTTGTTCTAAGTCCTATAACATAAGATCACTTATAACAGGTCTATGATCAGATGGGTATAGCTCCTTATTAAATTGCTCATCCCATACTCGATCATCAATAACAGCATGTTGTAATGTCTTTAGATCTTTGTGCACAAAAATATAATCGTATTTTGCATGACCTTCTTTTTGAGCATATGGATCATAATGCCAGCCTATCCAGGTACCCGGCACGCCAACTACCTTTGCAGCTTGCTTTCCAGAATCATAGATAGTCTCTGCGCGATTACATAATAAATCATACAATTGCTGGCCGCCTTGTTGTGGAAAACAATTAAAATCACCTGTTATTATGACTGGCTCATTCAAGCTTTTTGCCAGATCCATAACAATATTGGCACTTTCTGTGCGAGCTCTTTCACCAAGATGATCAAAGTGCGTGGTCACAAACCAAAAAAAACGGCCTGTTGCACGATGTCTAAACTTGGCATAAATAACATATCTTTCATAATCAGAACCATCCCAAGCCGGAGCATATGGTGTATTTTTGTCTTCATTTAACCACAATGTTTTAAGAGGAGAAACTGCTTCAATAACTGCTGGGTTATAAGCAATACCAAGCCCTGATTCAATTGGTTCTTTTTGGGGAAAGCGTGTCAAAAACAGATAAGTTTGATTCATCAGTTTTTCAAGAGATTCTTTTTGTACTGCAGAAATTTCCTGTAAGCCAATGATATCAGAAGTGTATTCTTGTAAAATCATGCCAATTTTAGGAAGACGATATTTCCAAGCATTTTCTGTCGCGTCGTCCTCTTTACAAGGAGCCATGCGAATATTGTAACTCATGACCCGCATAGCTGCTTCATCACATTGATTATCAACGGTCTGACGAACACGTAATTGCATTACTTTTCCTTGCATTAAATATTGCTTTTTTTCATAATATAATGAGAATTCGATGAAGTAAATTAACGTTGCAACTTAGCAATTTTTTCCAATAAGGATGTTCATGAGGCATTTTTATATATTATTACTTTCAATCACAATGTTTATATCATTGCAAGGTGTGAAACAACAATTATCATGCTGCCCAACACTTTCTCGTTTTGCCTATAAAGCAACTTCGTGGTGCGGACGAAATGACTATATCTATCTTGTGTATGCAAATTCACTTTGGTACTTAAACATGAAATTACAACGTAAAGAACGGATTCAGGACATTAATCGTTACTACTTACGTTGTGGTGCAACATTCTATGGAGCATCACAAGAAAGATCTATTTCTCTCTATATTTCTCCTTTGCATGAGGCTGTAGAAAGGGGAAGCTTATGCGCTGTTCAAATGTTGTGTGAAGCTGGCGCTGATAAAACATTAACAATTAAGTCATCCATCCTACCGGCGGAGGAGGCAGAGGAAGGATGTAGAGGATGTCCTTGGATGTCCACTGAATGTTCTGATGAAAAAATACCGCATAAGATTGAATCCTGGAATGCAGAAAATAACATCGGTCTTTCGGTTGTTGAATTAGCAGAAAAATTAATTAAAGAGCCCAGATATTCTGACAGTCAGGAAAGAAAGCAAATTTATCAGTTTTTGAAGGATTGAAGGTTTACGTCCACTATGATTACGCAAAACCAGCTGTTAGAGTATCTGAAAACAAATAATATTTCTTATGATCTTTTTACCCACATACCCCTTTTTACCTGCGAACAAGCAGAACAAGTTGTTACGCAAATGGGCATTCCGGGAATGGGTATCAAGAATCTATTTTTAAAAGATGATAAGAAAAACCTCTATCATATTATTGCTGCCTACAACACACAGGTAAGTCTTAAAGCGCTAGCAAGCACATTACATGCCAAAGGATTACGTTTTGCAGATGCTACCTTGTTGATGCAGTATTTAGGCGTTGAGCCTGGTTCAGTGACACCTATGGCATTAATAAATGACAAAGAACAGGTAGTGCGAATTATTGTTGATGCCTCTATTTTTGAGCATGCATTGCTCCAAATGCATCCATTAAAAAACGATGCTACTATTGTTATTACACCGGATTCGTTGCTTAAGTTTTTTGAACTTATACATCGACCGTATACGGTCTACGATTTTGTGCAAAATCAGGCTAAATAAATACAGAATTTTTATCGATTTTTATATAGCATAACAACAGCTGTTAACAACGCAGCAACACTGCTTACTGCGGCTATAGGTTTCCATGGAATACCCGATCCAGTATTTCTGTAGGCAAATAGATCCCGTCCTTGCAAGCCATCTTCCTCAAAATACCACTCGTAAGCATACCCCTGTTTAATGCATTGAGTTAACCGTTGTTGAACTGCTCTTGTTTGTGATGCAGATAATAAGTTTGCTATATGGCCTACACATGTAGAAGTAAATTTAACGGCGTTGGACTTTTTGCTCATTGCGCGGCTATTGTAATAGGTATTAAATAATAATAGATCTAAATACGCACCCTCTACAGCTAGATGTGCATCGTATCTATGGCAATGAGAAGCCAATAAATCAATGCATCTCTCTTGTCTGGCTATATTGCCGATTCTATAATGCGTAACTTCTTCTAATGCTCGCGTTGCATTGTTGATATCACATGGTTGTTGTAATGCAGATACAAGATTGTCTACATCATTGGCTTGTGCTAATGGAACGAGGTCAATAGTATTAATAGATTGTGGAAGTACTAAGGCTGTATCGTTATCAGCTACTGCGTTTGCAGGCGCTTCTGAATCATATACTTCACCATCACTGTCTTCTATGGTGACTGCCGACAAAGCAAAATTCGAAATAAGAGCCATTAAGAAAATAATAGTTGTGTTTTTCATAAAAATGCCAACCTATTTAATATTTATAATTTTATAATTATACGCATACACAAGATATATTTTATCACAATTTGAAATTAAGTAAATACCTGAACGTATGCATAGGCCGTATGCAGTATACGATTTTACACAAAATCAGCTTAAATGATTTGTTGGAGTTCTGAAACGATGGTACAAGATATTCAATTGCCACACCCAAATAGAGTCTCTATATCGTTGGCGCAAAAAACCATTAGCCAATTCTATGGACTAACACGCATCGAGATATTTGGCGTATATAAATAACGATTTTGATACGAGGCAGTTTTGATACATTAATACTTATGCGCTTGAATTTCGCCGGCAGCAGAAAATCCTTGACTAGGTTTAATGATCAAATCATTAAGTTTTTGGATCAAAGAACGAATGTAGGGTTTTTGCAATTGTTGTTGATGTAACTCCTTGCTCTTCCAGTTTTCATATAAAAAAAACACACCATGATTATTACTGTCTTGATGGAGTCGATATTCAAGGCAGGCATCTTCGGGGTGACTTGGTACAAGTGATTCTACAAGCACTTGCTTTAATTCAGCCTCTTTTCCTGGTTTTGCTGCTACTATAGCCATAACGGTATAATTTTTTTGTGTCATTTTGATTTCCTTCTTAATTAATGGGCAAAAAATTTTTAATTGCTTTTCAGCGTATATAAGCTGGTCATCAAAATCAATACTTATTTGGTCACTATTTTAAAAATAAAAAGATGAATTGCATTCAAGAATTTGAAGCTATTATAAAAACCTAGTAAAATAGAAAAAATCAATGAAAATCTGTATCTAAAAAATCTAAAGCTTAAAATTATTATTTTGATTCCCTTAAACGTACGAATTTAATTATGAGAATTACAAAAACATTCTATCTTTTCAGTCTTACATGCTCATTCTCATTTTTTTGCCTAGGTGAAATCACACAAGAACAGCTTGCTGGTATATTTAAACAACATTGCTCAACATTACAAAACACGGCAATTGAACAAAAGCCATTAGTCGTAGTCTTTTCCGGCGTTCCTGGTATGGGTAAAAGCACAGTAGCAAAAAAATTAGAGCAAGAATATAAAGCAATTCGAGTCAGCACTGATCAATTAAGAGATTTATTTCGAGAAAAGACTTCTATTACAGAAGCAGATTTTGATGATGCACTACAAAAATATGTTGGGTACTTCTTTGCTCATTACAACATGCCAAATAAGCGGCTTATATTAGATGCTTCCATTGATAGAAAATATGTGACTCTATTTCCTTTTTTTGAGCAACATAAGATTAATTTTATTGTGGTACGATTGGACGTTCCTCGAGATATAGTTGTTAAACGTCTTAATGAACGGGAAGGAACAAGAGCTGCTTGGTTTTTAAAAAATCTTGATGCATGGTTCGCTGACCATCATAATTTCGCAAGCAACTACACTAATTATATATCGTACAACAATCTTGATACATCAGATTTTGCTTCATTAAAACAAAACATTGATAAAAAAATCGCATCATTTCAAGAACAACCTATAATTTAATCGCTGGAGGAATTATTCATCGAAGCTTGCTTCGTAATCCGGCATAATGTTATTGGCTTGGGTCTGACAAGATACCCCGCCAGCTTGCTGCGGGGATCTTTATTGGCATGAATAAGCCTCAAATTATGCTTTGAGTAATTCAGTTATTTTTTGTTGCAGAACAGATCTTGCTATTGGTAATGAAATACGGTCAATTATTTCTCTATTTTGTACAAAACATAACACAGGTACTTCTTGTATGTCTGAATCTTGTACTAAAGAAAATAGTGCATCAGCATCAATAATAACAAATTTAATAGTGGTATATTCTTCAGCCAACTGTTGTATTAGCTCAATGGTTGTATGGTCAATTGCTGTACAATAGCAAGCAATAACTGGCGTTTGGCATGACAGAACTTCAGCTTCTAATGCTAATTGAGCTGGGCTAAAATTATTAATAAATAGATCTACTTGCTCTTTTGTTGCATCAATAATAGTGCATAACTTATCTGTCATGATAAGTTCCCTGATAATCTGTGTAGATTCTAGTAAATCAATAGCTATTTGAGCATTGCATGGTTTTGCTGGTAACAACCCAAAAGTTACCATGAATATAAAAAGATAGTGATAAAGAATTATCATTATTTTGTCCCGTAAAAAATAATTGTTGCAATCTGCTTGCTTCTTTACAATAGAATAGTTCGATAACAGATACAATTATACCATACAGGAGATGCATGATTAATAATAATGTAAAGCAAGGACATCAATTTAAGGACTTTATTCCTTTGGTAGTAATTTTGGCCATCATTATCATGTTTACTATTGCAAGATCATATTTAGAGCATAATTATCAGCTGCCTGCAATCATGATGAATTTTATGGGGGCCTTTTTTATAATTTTTGGTTCTTTTAAAATAATGAAGCTGAAGAGTTTTGCGCAAGCTTATGCTACCTATGACCTTCTTGCACAACGTAGTCGCATCTATGCTTTAGCATATCCCTTTATTGAAGTAACACTCGGCATTCTCTATCTGATGCATGTTGAATCGCCAGTTCTTAATATCATTACGTTCATCATAATGCTTATGAGCAGTATTGGCGTATTTATTGAGTTATTAAAAGGCAAAGAAATTATGTGCGCTTGTTTGGGTACCGTATTTAAAATTCCAATGACCTACGTTACCCTGCTAGAAGATTTATTAATGGCGGGGATGGCATTATTGATGTTATTTTAAATCAATAAAATTCTTGCTATTTCTATCCGCTGTGTATTAATGTGCCAAAAATAGGTATATTCAGTAATTAATTGGAGTAGAAATGTTTAAAGCAAATAATAAAAGTAATATAGTTTTAATTGTTATTTTAGCCGGTATAGCAATAATTATAGCTATTACGGTGTATAGATTAAAAGTAATGCCCAAGATGAACAACAATAGTAAAAAAACAGATTTCCCTTATAACCCAGCATTTATGGAACGTGCAATTGATTTAAGCGCGCAAGCATCTCTTGTTAAAAAAACAGGCGGCGTATTTGGTGCCGTCGTTGTTAAAGATGGTGAAATCGTTGGTGAAGGATATAACCAAGTTATATCGCAAAATGACCCTACATGGCATGCTGAAATTCAGGCACTTCGTGAAGCTGGTAAAAAATTAGGCACACCGCATTTAACGGGTTGCGTACTGTATACAAGTGCAGAATGTTGCCCTATGTGTCTGACAGCATGTTATTGGGCGCATATTGATCATATTTATTACGGTGCTTCCGTTGCAGATGCATTAAAATACGGTGAATTTAAAGATGTTGATTTCTATGCGCAGGTTTGCAAAAAGCCAGCAGATAGGCTGATTGGCATGACGCAAAAAATGCATACAGAAGCGGTAGATATATGGAAAAAATTCTCTGTTATGCCTGATAGAGCTCGCTATTAATCATATAAAGGCTCATTAATATCGTACATCGTCGTTGTTAAAACAACGCATAGATTTTGAATAACTGAATATAGCCAATAGAGCCGCATATCTTTTAGAGGTATGCGGCTTTTAAAATTAAATAATCTATTCTTGCGTTTCAATCAGGGCATTTAATATCTGTATATGTTCTTGTACTGTTTGAATCTGTGCATTTAAGATAGCTTTATTGGGTACATACATCTGCGCTTGCTTGCGTATATGTTCGCGCCTTGATTTTGCGGACCGTTCAATCTTTTTATTAGTCTGCCGCGCTTGTGCATGTAATATAATAAGAATCTTTTCAAAATCGTTTTTGTTTTTTTCAAAAGCTAGTTGTTGATCGCTTTTACAAAGCAGTGATTGTTTCTGAATATTCTGGAAATAGTTCATTGCTCTTTTCATTAACACTTCTATAGGTTGCTGATGAGCGAAGACCATGCTACTCTGCATAACAGCTATACATAATATACGTTGTTTTAACTTCATCTATTACATTCCTTTAGTACATATTTGCCATTGAATTTCCGATAGATTATGTTTTTTTAAAAACGCATTAGCTTTTGAAAAATGCTTACACCCTAAAAAGCCGGTTACAGAAAGTGGCGAAGGGTGCGTCGCCTTTAAGACTAATATCTGCGCAGGATCGATATGTACATGCAGATGCAGCATTTTCTTTTGCGCATAGGCGCCCCACAAGAGAACAACCAGTGGCTGGTTGCGTTTAAGAAGCTGTTCAAGAACCGCATCAGTGAATATTTCCCAACCTTGGCCTGCATGACTTGCCGGTTTACCTTCTTCTACCGTAAGTACCGCATTGAGCAATAAAACCCCTTGTTGCGCCCAGCCTGTCAATGTGCCTTGTTGAGGCCTTGGCATGCCAATATCACTCTGCAATTCTTTAAATATGTTGCGCAAAGAAGGTGGCTGTTCTATGCCGACAGGAACGCTAAAACTTAATCCATGGGCCTGTCCTGGGCCATGATATGGATCTTGCCCTATAATGACAACCTTAACCTTATCGAATGGAGTTGCTCGTAAAGAGGCAAAAATATTCTGTTTTGTGGGATAGATGGTTGCGCCAGCCGTTTCTCGTTGTTGTAAAAATGTTACAAGAGCATCAATTTCTGGTCTTGCACAGACCGCTTTGAGTGGAGTTTTCCAAGATTCAGGTAATGCGTTAAAAAATTGTTGTTGTTTTGGGGTCATAATGCATTATTGTGCGAATCTTGAACAATATTGTCAACTCCATGAAAATTTAAGATTGCTTACCAAAATAAGGGGTCTATAAAAAATTCTATTTTCTTATATACTAAATAAATCAGTTCAATAACCTTTTTTGAGATAGAATTAATGCGTATATTACTGTTGGTAGCTGTTCTAAGCAGCTGTTTTAGTCTGTTTGCTCAACCAGCTTATAAAAATTTAGTGCCATTATTAGAGCGCGCATCAAATTATAAAAAAGATCTTGCTTTGTCTGCACAAGTGGCAGATGATTTTAATAAAAAAGTTACACAGGTAGTGACTGCATTTGCGGCGAGCAAAACTAATGAAGAGCAGACATTACTTGCGTTTAAAGATGCTTTAATTCCGCTCCTTGCTGATTTATATAATCAAACAACCTTTCAAGCGGATTTGATTGGCTTTGCAAAAGAAAATAATATTGATGTCAGCAAATTAGAAGGTATATCAAAAGCTATTTGCTGCTGGTGTTCATTACAAGTATTTCAAGTGCTTAAACAAAAAGCACAAGAGACATTAAAAGCAATTATTATTCAGGTAGCGCAGCAGCAAAAACAATCAGTAGCTGAGCTTACCTTTAAGACTGAGTTTCTAAATCTTTATCTTATAAAACAGTTTTTTGTATTACAAAAAGCTTCTGTAGATAATTCAAAAAAACTGTTACAAAAGATAGCGTAATATAGCTTGGCTTTTTTTATGAAGCTCTTAGACTGACTCTATAGCAAGGTTGACTAAGTTTTTCACAAAGACCGGTCATCCTGAGCGAGGCTGAAAGCCGAGTCGAAGGACGGTCTCCGATACCTTCGACTCGATCTACGATCTCGCTCAGTATGAACGAGACCAATACAAAACTTAAATAGGCTTGCTCTACATATTCTGTCACAAAAGGAGCAGTTAATGAAAAAAGTTCTTTTACTCATCAGTTTAAATTTTGTCATGTCTAGTCAATGTGCAGATAGTGCACATGCTGCTGAAGGCATTCAACCCAAGAAAACAAGACAACGTGTATCCAGATTTATAGAAAGATCTGCTCAAGCACCAAAAGCTCAAACCAGCGCGTTTTCACTGTTTTCCGGATGGTCAGCAGCACCTACGTCTGGTCCTAATATTTATGCAATACAACATCTTGATGCACAACATATCGCGGTTGGATATGCCGATGGTTCTATAAAAACTTTTGATATGAGTAGCGGAAGTTTTGTTGAAACTTGGCAATTTCAACCATTTCATCGTGGTGCTGTTACAGCGCTCACCGTTGCTCCTCCATCAATATTTTCTCAAAATCCCGTGTTAATTTCTGGTGGTAGAGATGGCGTAGTGGTCACCTGGAATACCGCTGATGGCACAGCGTTAGAGCATGTAGATTGTCATGGCGGCGCTATCTGTGATATTTCTTATGATGCGAGTGGCATGCCTAGAAGATTAGCCGTAGCCACACAAGCAGATGATAGATGTAGTGGTATGATGGCAGGAACTGCTCAAATAATCAAAATGCAAGGCTTATACAAACAAGAATATATGCTTTCAGGCGAAGATGATGGTGGTGCTAATGCCGCATCCTTTTCACCGCAAGGTACTGTTGTTGCAACAACTGATGTCGAAGATAATATTATCTTATATGATCCACAAACAGGTAAAACGACTGATACGCTATCAGATGCTGCAGCTTCAACATTGAGTTGGGCTGATGAGAATACATTGTATGCAGGTGCTGCTGTAAGTGGTGAAGGTATCACTTCCACATTGGGTGCATATAGACGCGCAAGTGCAACAGACAAGTTTGCTTTAACACCTTTTAATACCATAGTACCTATAATGGTTGCTCGTACATTAAGACAAAGACGACTATGCACTACTGTTGGTTATGTTGATCAAAACAAGAGTACAATTGCTCTTTGGGATGTGAATGGTAACTGTAAAAAAACGGTCCCTGTATCAGGTTTTGTAGGGGGTGCATTCAGCTGTAGCCCTGATGAAATGTCGGCTGTCATTGCAGTAGGACAGCAGACGTTGCAAGCAATATCGTTGCAGTGTGATTAATAAAGAAATATTATTGTACAAGTTGAACTCGCTCTGCTTGTATAAGTGGAGCGAGTTTTTTTTATATAATTGCTTAAAATGGGATTTCAATATGTTAAGCAATCAACGCAACAACGTTGTTATTGTAATGGGGATATATATAACAAGTTTTACTATACTATGTTGCCAAGAAGAGAACAGTGTAAAATCGGTACTCCGTAATGCTCAAGTTGGCTTTACAAGCAGTGCGGCAGGTATGCTTGTTTATACACCATTTCATTATTTTCAAAACAGAATCATTCAAAATCTACCTATTATTTGGAATAACCCAACGTATTGGTTTAGAGGAGCGCCCTCACTTATACTTGGTAAAGGGCCAACAATGGCTGTTGAATTGGCAAGCTATCAACTGATAGCAAAAGTTTTGCAACAACAGGGCGCTACTTCATCGTCTGTACACAACACAATAGCAGCAACCTTGGCCGGTGCAGCAGGCGGCGTGGTGAATAACCTAACGCATCTCATTGCATTGCATCAAGAAAATAAGGGATGCTCATTTGCTCAGACTATTCGGGAATTTCCCAATAAACGGGTATGGATGCGCGGGTTGGGAACGACTATAACACGAGAGATGATATTTTCTAATATTTTTTTTGTTACCTTAAAAAAGTTACGGGCTATAATAAGTGCGCATACAGAAAGCCCGAGAGTTGCTCAAGTGACAAGCGGTTTAATTGCTGGCGCTCTAGTGGCCGGTGTTACACAACCGTTCATGGTTGTTACCGCACATTTGTATGCTGATGTAGAAAAAAAACAGTATACAAATGGTCTTGATGCAGTACGCAAAATTTTCCGTGCTCATGGCCTGCGACATTTTTATAAAGGCTCTGCATACCGCTCAGTTGGTATTATGCTTGCATTACCTGTATTTGATGCTGTTAGAAGCTATTATACAGCAAAAAAATGACTCCTAATTCTTTGCTGGGTACCTAATAGTTTTTCCGTCTACTACAGCCCATGGCGTCAACGTATGCGGTTTCACCGCTGCAATGCTATAAATATCCTGTACCTCTATGTCACGTGCCAGTAACGCATCACCTATTAAAGAACGGTGGCAGCGCCATGGTACGGCTTCTGCGCACATTATAACGACTGTTTTTTCTTGAGCAGTTTTTATGAGATCTTCTATACCTTCGTTAAATTCTGCTGTTTGCATATAATCTGCAAAGCCGCGAAATGAGGCGTTCTGCCACGCGGTATTGATTGAATCTTTGTGTGCATGTCGTAAACCGCCTAAATTTTTTTGGTGACGATAGCCGATATGATGATTTCTTAATACCTGCGCCAATTCCTGTTCATTAAATTGTGGGTTATGGCGGGATTTTGGTATGGTACGAATATCAACCAATTCTGTAATGCCGTAATGCTTAAGGATTGTGACAAAATCTTCTATTGAATGGGTTGAATGGCCTATGGTAAAAATAGTTTTCTGATGCTTCATATAATTGTTTTTTCTTGTATAAATTTTATAGTACTCTCTGTCATGATATATAACTTTTGTACGAGAAAGGTAGATTATGAAGCGTTTATTAGAAATTCTTATTGGTGGATTGATTATTATTTCAATCATAATTATGTTAACGCCACGCATTTATTATTTTGTAGAGCAACAAAATTTTGTGCAAGCATTATTAGCTATCGCTGAACCATGCATCATGATTCTCGTTTTTGCTTTGGTTAGAAAGGTACTGCAGCACAAAAATCCAACAAAGTCACAGCAATGGCTTGTAATACGTGCTCTATTAGCCACTCTACCTATCGGGATTATTTTTGAGATATTTAAGACCAGAATACCGCGTTCAGCTATACAGTCGCCATTTTTTTTATATACGCATATGGTAGGAGCTCTTTGTTTCTTAATAGCATTTGGTTTGGCTTTATATTTTAAGAAAAATAATCCTAGACAATAGGTTGATTGCAACATTAGCAGAGTGTGATATAAAATAACGATACCTATGTTATTATTAATAATTCAATGGAAAAAAATTAAAAAAAAGAGTAGCAATTCTTTTATCTGTTTAACAAGGAAAAAGGATTTCTATGTATTCTCGTATCTGTATATTTGGCAGGCCTGGTAGCGGTAAATCAACAGCGGCACAGATTATTGCTCAACGCACCGGGTTACCTCTGTATCATCTGGACAAATATTTTTATGTAGACAACTGGGTAGAGCGTGATTACCAAGAATTTTTAACGATGCAGTACGATATTGTTAATCAAGAGCGTTGGATTATTGATGGTAATTCACTCATGTCATTAGAAATGCGTTATGCGCGGGCTGAAATCTGTTTGTATTTTAATTACTCACGGTGGGTATGTTTATGGCGATTAATGAAGCGTTATTTTTTCAAAAATACAAACATTGATGACAGAGCACAAAACTGCCCAGAAGTATTGCGTTGGCGCTTTATACGCTATATGTGGTGTTATGAATCTCGTCGTAATTATCGTCTAATAAGCTTAATCGCTGATTTAAAAACACGTTATCCGAATGTAGAATTTATTGAAATTCGTAATGATAAAGAGCTTGAAAGTTTTTTAGATTCTTTGCCAAAAGCAACATAGCGTTAAGCAAATTTAGCTTTTTGTAGAATACCAGTAACTTTTTGCTCTTCAGTTTCTTTTTTAACCAGATTTTTTAATTGGGTATCAATAGTTGGTTGCCATAACACCGTTTTGTTTTTGCCTGTCAATTTACCATACAATAATGCGCGGCTTGCCTGCGCAACAGTATCACCTATACCGATAGTGACGGTAAAACCACTTTTTTCGTTATAGAATTGCCGTATTAAATCAACTTGATTCAGTAACTTTTTATCCAGAATAAATGAAAGGCTATCGCCACCAAAAAGAATAATCTCTGCATTGTTATTACTCAGGTCATTAACAAATTCTGTTGTTGCAGCAGATATATCCCTGATCTGTTTTGATATAGCATACGTTTGCTTTGGGTCATTGCTTAAAGCAGCGATTTCTACTTTTGAGCCAATATTATCACCATCAAGAGCAATATACATAACATCTTTTGGATTTTCAGGGGCATACAGGTAAGAGTATGCTATAAGTAATAGAAATGTAACCATAATTCTTCGCATAAAGCCTCCCTATTATTCTTTATTTTAAAGGGTTTTATGTCATTTTTGCAATAGTAAATAAAGATAGATTTTCAAATGTTTTTATTGATTTATAAACCTTATATTAGGTAAAATAGGGATACATGGAGGAAACTATGAAAAAACTTATCTGTATCCTATTTGTAACATTTTCATTGGTTGCTGTGGCAGCCATAGATATCTGTGTTACCAATCAGCATACGCAGCCTATTGATATAAGGTTTGCCCACAATAACTGGACACCACGTATTTTTAATAATTTAACAGTCAAGCCAGGCAAGAAAAAATGTTACACCATACCTCAACAATATGAAGCTGATTTCAATGCTGGGTATATATCACTTGATTATACAGATACAGCAAATAAAAGCCGTTTTGTTGCACTTGGTGTTAATGCGCCAAAACATTTTGTGTATCAAGCAAATTTAATTGGCAAAATGAAACCTGCATAATATCTATTAATGTGCACAAAGACCAAATTTATTCTTTAATGGTTCTTGTCCTTTAATATAAGCAAAATTTGGTTTTTCATGAGTGCCTTTATTAACATACAGATCGCGTAAGCTTGGTACATAATCTTTGCCGCCAGGCTTTATATCACCATCGCCCCCAGCCCACCAGACTACAGGACCGCCACAGTTATTTTTTAATGGAGCAGAAGCTAACCCAACCGTATCGCCAAACAGTTTTTCCATTCTAGTCAGTAACTGCTGGATATCGTTATAATTAAGAGAATAAAAAACCACAAAAGGAATTACTCGCGTTGTCATGGCTGAATCAGGAGCAATACGTATTTTAAAGAGAATTTTTTCATAAAGTTCAGGGTTTTCTTTTATGTCATCTTTTAGTACATGTAATGCTTGTATGCGATATTCTGGCTTGATGGTAAGGTGTACCTTGTAATTATGTAAAAAATCATCATAAACGCTCGGCGTTTTTTTAGCCAGCTCTATAATGTTTTCTATGGTAAGTTTCCCGCTTTTTATATCATCATCTAAATCATAAATGTTGCTTAGGCGAGATAAAACATTATGAACAAAAAACTCATTTTTTGGATTTGAATAATAATAACCTCTATCAGCATCAGCAGAAACATCTCGACTATTATTCAGTGGACCAAAAATGCCGCCACCATCACCATCGTCAACAATTTCCATAACATCCCACATATTGTTAGGCCATTGGTTATCAGCGAATATAAAGGCATGCATTGAGAGTATAAAAATTGAAAATTTAACTATACGCATAATTTTCTTTCATATTGAAACTTTTTATTATTATATAGATTAGCTTTTATTTTATACAAATTTCAATAAATTAATTCTTTTATAGATATAAAAAATGGCAAAAACTCTGAAAGTCAGGAATCCGATTCCGGAATTTTAATCACCAAAAAAGGTTCTACACCGCTCCAAAAGCCTATCAAATTCATGTTGGTTTGCCGTTAAAGAGTCTTGCCCTCTGATAAAGGTGATGCCTAGGATACCATCTTCTTTTGGTGCAAAATAGATAAGCTCATCACGCGGTGTACCTTTTATGGAGGGCATGATTACTTTGACATTAATCATATACTGCAATTGCTCAATGGGTTGATTTTTTAATGTAATGAGATGTCCTTGTACTGGCACTAAACGTGGATCATGGGTAAGCTCTTTGGCGCCAAAGCCAGAACAATTAAAAATAATTGGTTCAATAACATCATCAAAATTGGTAATTGTCTGTGCAATGCGTGCAATATTAAGTGAGGCAACATTGCGCTCAAGCTCCTTCATCAGCATTGCAGTATCCATAAAAATAAGTTGGTATTCCATAACGTCATATATTTTATTATTACCAAAATGTATAGTGACTTCTTCCGGAGCTGCAATCAGACCTTCTGCAATGTATGGAGCAAAGCCGGGATCTATATCCATACCAAAATAAGCTGGCACTTGTTTTGCTCCCTGCTTAATAAAAGGATGTTCACCACGCATAATTTGTTGATACGTGCGATAAGATTCTATACCGCGCTCATGAAAAACCGCAGTTTCATGCGGTGTTGATGATTTGCGTGGCCGCGGGAAAAAGAAACCAGCAGCTTTATACGAAGGAATAGCTTTTGTTTCTGGTGCAATAATACGAACGGAGTATCCCTTGCGTGCCAGCATTGTTGCCGTTAACAAGCCATAACAGCCGGCACCAATGATAGCAATGGGTTTATTTTTATAGGTAGGGTGTTCATGTAAATACTCTTCAAACTGTCTTATGGATTCGTGAACACATCCAAATAAAAATGTCCAACCAGCGCCACCTTGACCATAATTGTGGCATATAAGTTTACCGTTGGAGATCTCGGTTGTTGTGTTAAATAGCCGTTCGCGGTGTGCGCGAATACAGGTTATTTTTTCTGCGATCTGTTCATCAGAAAGTTGAGGTGGGGTTAAATGCACAATTCGTTTAAAATTCATAGTTGTTACAGCAGTAAGAAAATCGTTGATTATTATTGATGTAAGTGTACACCATATTGTTTAATTGCCAAATTGCTTATAAAAATTAATTTTTTATACGCGCAGGTAACAAATAAGACAAGGCAATGACAATTATTGTTTTAGGCCTGTTTAAAATTTTTGTGACCGGTTCATATAAGAATTGTTGTAAAAAAAATATTAAATTGTCATACTCATTTCTCATGCACCAAGAATGCGTTGTAAAGTATCTCTTCATAAAAATCCTCTACGAGGTTTTCTCTATTGAGAACACGTAGGGGATTTTCTATATTCAATTTTTTATAAAAGGTCTATGGATTTAGACTTTTATATCGTTTTTATTAGACTTAAATAGTCTTATCTGTACATATCATCATTGAGTTTCGCATGAAAAAATTAATTCTATTCTGTAGCTTAGTAAGCTATTCGCTTTATGCTGGTCCTACTATTTATAATACCGTTCAAAAAATTAATTTAGCTTCTTTAGAGTGGATTGATGAAGAATGGCCTAATGAGCGCTATGGGGATTATATACAGCGTTGTTTGCGATATCAGATGCATCCGCAGGCTATTATAAAACGAAAAAAAGTTTTTGAGCTGTTTGAAAACTGGTGCAATAAAAATCCATCTCCTGCGGTGCATAATGCTTTATCCGATATAACTACTCTTTACGATCTCAATATTTTATCTGGTAAAGAGGCGCATAAACCGTATTTGGCTGAGATTCTTGATAGAACGCGGTTAGAGTTAGCAAGAGTCTTTTTTTACTGTTTGCTTGCGCAACCAACCAATGATGTAGCGCTGCTTAAAAAACGACAAGAGATTATTCGGTTCTTTCTTGAACATCCAGACTTTAATTCAGTCTTTGATGAGCATAGTAACATAGCTGAAAGCATAACCTTATCATTCTGGGCACGGGATGGCTTTGCTCAAATCACCGAGCGAAATTACTACAAGATGCCTTATCTAGAGAAGTTTAATCAATCTCCAGCGGCATTAGAGTTTAAATATCTTCTTGATCATCAACAACGTTTTACCTATGTAGCTACTACGGCATGCGCCGGTGTTATTTTGCCGCTTTTTGCGTTCTATGCTCTAGTGCATTGGCCAAAGCCGGCTATTATAGACAACATTGGTGCCAATGTTAAAGGTTCTGGTGGTGTTTTTTTATCATATTTATCGAACGTTTCCAATACTATTGTTGCTTCTGCTGCTACATGGATTACCGGTATTTATGCTTGTTTATCAGTCAAAGAAACTGCTGTATGGGCGAAAGATAATATTACTCTTGACCGCTGTTTGCATACAAAAATGTATTACGTTGGACAGTTCTTTAATAAGGTAAGAAACCTTGCAGCCCTCATTAAAGCACATCCATTGTTGTGTGAGAATTTTTCTGCAGCTAAAACTATTGTGCAATTTTTTGATGAAAATGTTCCTGCTCATAAAGATTTATCAACATTATTTAATCTTTTAGGATCTGCGACATTCCAACAGGAGAAGTTTTCTGCGTTGTCATATCATGGACGTATGTATGCTGCGTTTGCGCTTATGAATAAGGTTAAAGAAGAAATAGAACCTCTTCTGCTCGCTCTTGGGGAATTTGATGCCTATAGGGCAATTGCTACGTTGTACAAGGAATATGAGGATACGCCAAATAAATTTTGCTTTGTAGATTTTAAGCAATCTGCAACACCATATTTACATATGCAAGAGCTTTGGAATCCTTTCATAGATACTACCAAAGCCGTTGCTAATGATGTGCTTTTGCAAGGCGATAGCCGAAATATGATTATTACAGGACCGAATGCTGGTGGCAAATCTACGCTCATAAAATCAATAGCAAATAATGTTATTTTGGCGCAAAGTATTGGTATAGCAGCGGCACAGACCATGGAACTTTCTGTATTTTATTCTATTGCTACGTATCTTAATATTGTCGATGATATTGCTTCCGGTAATTCTTTATTTAAAGCACAGGTATTGCGAGCTGCGCAGATAATGGATATTGTTCGCAATACGCCAGCAGATCAGTATAATTTTATAGCCTTGGATGAGATGTTTAATGGCACATCATCAAAAGAGAGTAAGGTTGCTGCTTATGCAGTCGCTAATCATATTGGTCAATTTACAAATACTCTGTGTGTGTTGGCAACGCATTTTCCATTACTGACACAGTTGGTTAAAGAGAACCCTGCGTATAGCAATTACAAAGTATCGGTTAATGTTGACCCTCTTCAAGGAATTCATTATCCGTTTAAGTTAGAAAAAGGTATTTCGCATCAACATATTGCCTTGGATATTTTAAAAGAAGAGGGGTATGCAAATACTATTGTTGATGATGCATTGATGTTACTAAATAAAAAAAATACTTGATATTAAAAGGGCTATTATGAAAAAATATGTTGTATTATTACTTTCTTTACTATTCTGTCATAGTTATGCAGATGTGCAATTGTTGATGGACATTGCTAGTCCGCTCTTAATATGTAGAATTGCTGTTTGGGCATGGAAAACGAGAAAGAGCTCTCATGAGCAGGTTGATTCTATAAAAAAATTCTCAAACCGCGTTAATACATTGCAATCTGTTGTCGCTGTGCTGCGTACCAAGAATATTGAGGAGGTACAGCTTTTTGTTAAAGAGGCAGAAAGTTTTATAGGTATAGTTGCCGAAGTTTATGAGACTGCTTTTCGCATTTTCTCTCCACAAGAGATGCTAAATTTTATCGAGCAACATCTGTCTGATTGGAATGCATCCTTACCTGAATTGGAAGAGAAAGCGCAGCTCTTTATAGAAGTGTATATGAACCGTAATTATTCCGAAGTATGTAGTGAATTGCGACAGCATACCGACTACAGGATTGAAAAGAAACTACAGAAAGAGATATTCAAAAGAGGTATAAATTTTTGGGCTTAACAGCTTAACATAGAGAACTCCAAGGTAGGATAACAAAAGAGGTACCATATGTTCATGGTACCTCTTTTGTTTGCATCTTTATAGCCAGCGTTTTGAAGTTTTCATAGGTCTCGGTCATACTGCGCAAGTCGAACGTACCGTAGACCGTCCTTCGACTCGGCTTTCAGCCTCGCTCCCAGCCTTCGTATCACTACGGCGGGCACGCAGGATGACCGGTCTTACGAAATAAAGCTACAGCTTGCCCAATGTATGTTTAACAATCCATTGATACATTTTAGAACCTTGGCGCAATTTTCTGCTTAAAGTTTTAAAATCAACTTCAAATAAACCAAAGCGGTATTTTGTGGTGCCCCATTCCCAGTTATCGGTCAATGACCAGTATGAGAAACCTCGCACATCATAGCCAGCTTCTAAAGCTTTTTTGAGGGCATACATATGCCGCTGTATCCACAATGAACGTCGATCATCTTTGGCGTCCGCGATACCATTTTCTAAAATATAGATCGGCTTTTTAAATACTGCAACCTCTTCAATAGCCTCATATAACCCTTCAGGGTAAAACGCATAAGGCATATCCGTTTTAATATCATCTGGCGCATAGGCTTCTCCCATGGTGCCAACGACGATGCGGCTATAATAATCAACACCAAAGAAATCAAAAGCATTCACCGCCTCAGGACATTCATATCTTATATAAGCGCGAGGCATTTTATATTCAAACAAACCGGTTTTAAAGAACTGCATAACGGTGGTGTTAAGCATATGATCTAGGTAAGAAGCAGTAATGCGGGCGATTGGATTAAACCAATAATAGGGGGTTGCATGCAGTACGCCATGTGCAATACCAATTTGAGCCTGGCTACCACCAGGTAGTTGTTTGAGAGCTTGGTATACATGTACCTGTGCAAGCAATAGATTTTTTAGCACTTCACCAGCTAATTTAAAATTACCAAAACCACTTTTACCAGGAGGGCATACGCCACGCATGTAGCATTGCAAAATAGTAGTGGTAGGTTCAGCAGCGACAGTCCACATTTTAACGTATGGTTGTAACTCCGTAAATACAAGTTTGCAGAATTCAACTAAATGGTGTAAGTTTTCTTCTTTTTCAAAACCGCCCAACTCAGCAAACCATTGTGGGTGCACTTGGTGGTATAATGCTACTATCGGTTGTACACCTTTTGCTGCTAGTTTTTGGCAGAAGATTTTATAATCTTCTAATACTTGTCGATTTAACTTACCTTGTTGAGGTTCTATTAAACTCCAATCGACAGAGAATCTATAGGCATTAAGACCAAGTTCTTCAATACAAGCAATGTCTGCATCATGATTGCCAAACGTACCACAACCGCAACCAGATGGCTCCTCTATAATTTGAGGATGTGTTTTTTCAAAATTGGCCCAGTTGCTATCAGGGCAACCTTTTGCTCCGTAGATTTGATATGCAGCAGATGAAGCACTCCATAAAAAACCTTTTGGTACTTTGAAATTCATTAATTCTTGATCAAGATTAATCTTGTTCCAATCCCATTTTACTGCGTTTAATGAGAAAACACAGGAAAAGGATAATAATAATGCTAAGCCTTGAGCCCGTTTGAACATAGGTATATACCTTCATAAAAAAGCTTAAAAATGCCCTAAATATCTATAATTTAGGATACTAGAATGCCTCAGGAATAGCAATTGATTATATGGGTAAAATTGACAATTAGAAATAATACGATATTGTTATAGGTATACCTATACTGTTAAAGGGGACCGCTATGGTATTTTTAAAACCTATAAAAATAATGTTTTTCCTGATTATTACAGGATTTGCCGTTGTTTATGCTGCTGATGATGCTGCGCAAGAGCACAGACAATTAATGCAACAAGTACAAGCTATTGCGCGTGGCGAGATGGCACACAATTTAGTAGGTAGATGCAATATTCTTTCACAATATATTAAAACGTATCCTAGTCATAGCAAGGTTAAATTATTTGATGCTCATTATTTCCAATATATAGTGAGCTTGATGAGCAGTTGGCCACATGCAGAACAAGAGCTCATGCCTTTGATTGTTCGTCAAACGTTAGAAAGAGATTATAGAACATTGTTCAACACAATAAAAAAATTTGATGGTGTCTCTTCAACTTTAACGAAATATATACCAGGATATGAAGATGATCTTGAGCGAATAAAAGCAGAGCATGCGCAAGCATTGCATATGAGCAGAGAAGCTCAAGCTGATGTAGATGCGTATCAGGCAGAGCTTGCAGAAGAACGAAGAGAGCATCAAGAACAACAACGTCGCCACAGGAGATTTGTGAACGTAGCAATAAGAGTTGGCGCAGGAACTACAGCGGCAGCTTGTTGTTGGCTTTGTTATAGCTGTTGCAGTTGTTTGTATGAATCTATATAGTATGTCTGAACATATAATGTCTCAATAATTAGTTAATTATTTTTGTATGAATAATCAACCCTTGCTTACTCCCGAAGCAATTGCTTTCTTATCTAATTTCCTTATGCATAATCCACAAGCCAACATTCTTGAATTTGGTTCTGGAGGCTCTACGCTTTGGTTTGCTCAACAAAAAGCAGATGTGATTACTATAGAACATGATATTCGCTGGTATACGCAGGTTGCGCAAGAATTAGCATTGCTGCCGGAACATACCGTTGATCTTCGTTTTGTAAAACGTACTTATTGGAAAGTGTGTGAAGAGTTCCCCGACAATTATGTTGATCTTGTATTGATTGATGGTCGGGATAGGGTTGCTTGTGCGCAAGAGGCCATGCGTATTATAAAACCTGGTGGTGTATTGATGCTGGATAATGCTGAGCGAGCCAATTACGCATCAATATATGCTATGCTGAGTGCATGGCAACTGCATACAAGTGAATATAAGCGGTTGTCAATGTTCCAACAAAATAGTATGCATAATGTACAGACAAATTGGTGGATTAAGCCGTTATAAAAAAGTGAGCATGTGTGGAGAATTTAAAAAAATTATTTGGTGTTGCACTTTTTACATGCGCAATGCAGCTACATGCTATTTCTCTTGTATATAATTTAAAAATTAGACGGTCGTTTGCTGCGGGACACGGTATTGCAGCCATCGCAGCTGATCATGATAAAGAAGGAATTTGGTTAGTTACAGCATTACCTATTGCATATTGGCGTTCTCGAGAGATTGTAGAAGATACTACAAAAACTGATGTTTTGGATAAACGGATTACTGTAGGTTCTGTTTTTAATCTTCGCTATGTCTATAAACAGGCGTTATGGCTGGAGGCGACTACAGCGGTAGAAACAGAACGCGCTGCGTTGCGTGGAACAACAAATGCTGATATATGCCGCACCGGTTTTGATGATTTAGTATTATCTGGTGGTTACAATATGTTTCCTACAGAGAATAGTCAATTAGTTGTTTATCTCATTGGTGGATTTCCATTATATAATAAGTTAACAGCGTTAGAAACTTTTGATACGCTTGTAGGTACCCGTTTTTGCAGTATAGGAGCAGGCTCTGAATTTTCGTATAGCTTTGTACGTACTGATGAACAATCATTTAATGGTATAATGCAAGTACGATTCATCCATTTTTTTAATAGAAATTGGTTCCCAATTTTACCAAAAAATGCGACACTGCAACCTGGTAATATTACTGATCTTCTACTTGCGTGCCAATATAGAAAAAAGCACACTATGCTTGAAGTTGGTTATGACATTACGTTCTTTACCAACCAAGCAGCTTTGTCGACAGAGGTTGTAAAAACAAATGCTTTTGCCCGTAACAGTTGTTATGTCAGCATTAACCATTTATGCAAAAAATTTCCTGTTATACCAACGCCGGTTGTGGTAGGCGCGGGCTTAAATATTGGGCGATTAAATAGATTTGATACCAAGATTACTATTGCATGGCTTAATTTTACAACATTTTTTTAAAAGAGTTATCATGATTGACGAAAAAGATAAAAATAAGATTCTCCATGTTATTCAGTCAGTGCTCCCAGATGTAAAAGTCTATTTATTTGGTTCACAGGCTACTGGCAAGGCTAGGCAAAGCTCTGATATTGATATTGCTGTAGAGCGTGATACGCCTATTAGTAGGTTTGAATTAGCAGAAATAAAAAATATGTTAGAAAATTCACGGCTATTAAAAAAAATTGATATAGTCGATATAAATGATATTAATGAGGATTTTAAAAAAGAAATTTTAAAGACGCGAGTGATATGGAAAGATTAGAAATTAATGTCCTACGCGGACAGCGCCAAGGATGTTCTTGTCAACATCCTTGGATCCAGGACAACAAGGTGTTCCCCTTGTATCTCCTAAACGTCTGAAGGGCTTACGTCCTAAATTGTAGCTACAATTTAGGATAGACTCTCGCCTAGAGGCTGTGTCTGCCGGAGTTTTAACGTAGGCACGGCTGCGGTCACCACTGCAGACGTTGAATGAATTCATCTTATAAAAATTCACTTAACATTAAATGCTCTAATAAAATAAAAATCTTATAGGAGCACGCGGTGAGCTAGATTGAAGCGAAGCGTAATGAGAGCGAATTCCCATTGTTACTACAATGGGAACTTTAGCTTAAGTGCGAATTAGGGATTCTCAAGGTGCTCCTTGAGCACCCTTTGATCTCCAAGGGTTTGGGTGAGCAAACCGCTTGGGCGCCTGCCCTGCGTAGGGGCAAGAGAATAAATGTAGTAGAAAATATTGCTTGTTTTAAAAAAATATAAAGACTATGGACATTACATCTTTTGTAGCCACTATCACATCATATTATCAAGAACATAAACGCTCATTTCCATGGCGAAGCACGCATGATCCTTATTGCATCATGGTTTCTGAAATTATGTTGCAACAGACACAAACCTTCCGGGTAGAACCAAAGTATGAGGCATTTATTGCAACATTGCCAACCTTTAAAGCGCTTGCAGATGCTCCGTTTGCCCAGGTATTACAGCTCTGGAAAGGGCTTGGTTACAACAGGCGGGCGTTAGCGTTACAGCAATGTGCAAAAAAAGTTGTAGAAGAATTTGGTGGCGCATTGCCAGATGAGCCGGCGATATTGCAAACGTTTCCTGCCATAGGATATGCAACCTCATGCTCCATCACCGCATTTGCGTTCAACAAACCGACCATTTTTATAGAGACAAATATCCGTTCAGTGTTTATTCATTTCTTTTTCCCGGACCGTGAGGACGTGACTGACAAAGAGATTATGCCGTTAGTAGAAGCAACGGTTGATCAGCGCAATCCACGTGAATGGTATTATGCGCTCATGGATTATGGCGTTATGCTTAAAAAAGAACATAAAGCAATTAATAAACGCAGCAAACACTACACGCGCCAGTCCCGCTTTGAAGGTTCTGACAGGCAGGTACGTGGCAAAATTTTAGAATGTTTGTTGCAGTATGGTCGCATCACCAATGGAGAGTTGCAAGATATACTAGCCGTGCATGAAACACGGCTAATACCTATTATTGAAACGCTTAAAAAAGATAAACTTATCATTGAGCAGAAAGATTACTTAAAACTTGCACAGTAAATTATTCAAATGACTGAGGATGTGCAAATTCTACCCAACTGCTTGACATATGAGCGGTTCTCGATGTATACGTTGGTTTTGTTTCTTCAGCATTAGTAGCAGGTGCAGTTGTTACTGCGTTTTCAGCAATAGCCGTTCTTTCTGCTACTTCTTGTTGCATTAATTCTGCATGTAAATCAGTAACATTTGTTTGTAGTTCGGCAATTGCTGGTTCTATTGAGCCAAGCAGTAAGCGAAGTTGACGGCGCTGTTCAGGTGTTAATGTGCTATGGCGTAAACGCAATGTAGCGAGCGCTCTTGCGAGTGTATTCAATGTTATAGAACGTTGCTCAATGGAGTTTATCAAAAAAGAGGTATCAATTTCTTCATCATTCATAAGCTTGTTGAGAGCATCCTCTCCGTCTCTAAATGCATGAGAAGATGTTGTTATTAACAGTTGTTGAGCTTCAATTTGATCATGGGTTTTATTTGTGAGGCCTGCTATGCAGCCTAATGGTGCTGTTAAGAGGCTAGACATAATGAGCGCTTTTACGTACATGAGATTCCTTGTTACTTAAGTTTATTTAAAAAAAACACGTGACGAGAATGATCAGTAAATACTATTCCACCATCTTGCAGATGCTTGATGCTCGCTCTGAGTTGCGTTATATTTTCGTTTTGAGTTTTTAAAATATATTGACACTGTTCACTAAATCCCGCAATAGCAGGTAATTCTGTTGGATTAATATCATTTAAATTGAATTGTGTTGCATGGAGCAATGTTTCTAGACGGAATAAAGCTGCCATTGTCGCACCTATGACAGGTTCAATATCCCTTGTAAAATTTAATCTATGCGATGCTATGGACGGTAATATGAGAGTATTTGATTGACCATATACATTGGGATCCGGTTCATCAGGAGCCGAGGTTGCATTTGTTTGCGCGTCACTTGCTAGAGCGCTAAGAGCTGTTAGGGCTACAAAAATAATAAAGAGTTTCATTGGATGGTTTTTCATGTTGGTAAAGAGAGCCTACAAACTGTAAGCTCTCTTTTTTATTTTCAGTATGATTGATGGTCACTAATTAATGTTACTTGTTTAGGTTTAGCTGCAGCACTCTGCTTATCTTGAACATCAGCAATAACTGCCATATGACGAAGATAATCACCTGTTGTTTTGTAGTGTCGTTGATCAATCAGAGGTCGCATATTGTCAAGGTGTTGAATTTTCGCGCTTTGTAAAGCTGCTTGCTTTGCGGTATGTAAATGGCGGGCTCTTTGAGCAGATTGTCTTGCAGCTTTAATAAAGCTTATTTCATTATCTGATAATAAAGGATCAAGAGCTTGGCGTATTGTTACTTGCATAATTTCATTGCCCATTTCTATGGATTCTTTCTCTATTGCTTTTAAAAGATGCAATAATATTTGAGCATGACCGGCTGCTTGTGCTTTATCTTGAGATTCGTTGTAAGTTTGTGCTGCAGTTGTAGATCTTTCTAATTCTGTTTTAATATAATTTTCACTTGCAGGTAATTCAGCCGCTTTGCCTACCTGTGACCATCCGCCATTAAATGCTTTATTCTCCACGGCTTTTCTAAGGGATTTATTGGCTATTAATCCTTGAATAACGGATAAAGAATGTGGCTCATAGCCCCATCCAAACACTGATGATTCTTGAAAAGGTCCAAGATCTGTTAATCCATCAAAATCATCATCTTCATCAGCAGAACTAGCAACGACTAAAGCTGGTTGAGGTTGCTGATTAGTTATTGCTTCTACCGGTATCATTTCTTGACTTTGCGCGGGCGATTTTTTGGTTGGTTTAGTCGATCTATCTCTATCTACAGCATACACAGATAAAGATAACAAAAGAGCTAGGCTAAAAAATGTACGGGTGAGAGAGTAGTGCACCATAAGTAACTCCTTTTAAAAGTGTTATTTCTTACATTAAAACCCTTTTTTAGTATGGATGCAAGTTTTTTAATTGGCTTTTTTTTAACACTATTGCAACATGCAAGTATGGGCATCTGCAGCAGCACCGTCTTCTGAGAACATTGCCGATAAAACATCAATATCACCCATAGTTGTTGCATTTGATTTACGAGCGCGCAGCATAGCACGTTTGCCATGTGGAGAAAGATAGGGTGTGACGCCGGCATACTGCTCTATTGATGCTTGCGCTACTAATGCTTTACGTACAATGTTATATACGCATGCCTGTTTACCTACCGTTGTCATGATATTATTGTCTTGTATGTCAACATTATAGGTAAAAATGTCATCTTTATTATAGTCAACAGGTAATGGTGTGGGCATGCGCAGCAATTCCTCACCTTTTGCATTATAATATACTAAGGCGTCATTAGTAACGGCCGCCGTGAGTACACCCAAATTATTATAAACGCATGATTGTCCACAATCCCAAACAGGTTTAATAGAACGGTTATGTATATTTATTAATTGAAAACTATCACCTAATGATTGATATCGTTGATCGTTACCAACAAAATTGGTGCCAAGGGCAAAAGAAATCTGTTTATTATGAGGTACGTCATAAATAAAATCGTCTAAAGCTATAGTAGCGCTATCCGGCGTCCATTGACATTGTGTTGCATATTGCGCAAATATTGGCTCCTGAAATTTTTGTTGTTCATCAAGATCGCAATTGCACACCACGACAGTATCCAATTGTTCTCTGGATTGGCCATCTAATGTTTGTATAGGCAATTGTTTTCCATCGGGTGATAATGTTAAAGGATAACCAAATCGTGATGCTCTTTGATGCCCTTCAATATCATAAATCGATGTATTGGGCCAATTGTTTACGACAATGCGCCAATCGCCGGCAGCATTTTTGCCTAATGCAATTCTACTGCCTTTTGTGTCAATAGGAAGTGTAGGGATAACAATTGGCAATGCTGAATGTGTTTGTGCAGCAGCATCAACAACTAACAGCGTGCCTTGGAACTCTACTAAAAATTTAGAATTTTCTAGAGGGAAAGCATTCAATGCACCACCTTCTGCACCACCGGCATTAAGAGGGCTTACTGTTTGCTGTTCTAGATCATACGCGTATAAATAAGTGGTAGTCTCAGCATTTGTTGATGCTACTGCGCCAACTGCATACTGATTATCATTTGAAAAACATGGTCTTGGGAATAATAGATATGGGTCTTTAAATGTTTGCATATCCTTGAAGTTTAATTCTGCTGCATGAGCAGTGAACCCGATAGCAGTTATGAGTATCATTTTTTTGATAATCATGTTTCTCCTTTGAATGTTAAACTTGCTTTGTTAGCATATGATGAGCTACTATTTTTGCAATCATAAAAAGGATTTATCTATGATAAAAAATAAAATTATACTTGGCTTCGTTTTTATATCCTCATTTGCGTATCTCCATGCAAACTGGGCTCAACAAACCTTGCAATCAATGACGCTCGATCAAAAAGTTGGTCAGCTATTTATGGTTGCTTCCCATTGCAACCCATCTACCGATATGCAGCAAGAAGTTATTAAAACTATTAAAACTTATCATATAGGCGGTATTGTATTGCTTGGCAATGGCAATGTACAACCTGAGGTGGAGGCGATTAAATATTACCAACAACAGGCAGCAATACCACTTTTTATAGCGCAAGATTTTGAACCTGGGCTACGGCGATTAACCGATAACCCTTTTTTTATGACTAATATGGCGATCGGTTCTTGCAGTGATGATAAACTTGCCTATGAAGTAGGCAAAGAATTTGCGCGTCAAGCAGCATATATCGGTGTCAATTTTATTCCAGCACCGGTTGTGGATGTTAACGTTAATCCAAAAAACCCTATCATCAACAACCGTTCATTTGGTGCCGATCCCGTTAAGGTTGCCAATAAAGGCTTAGCATATATGCGTGGTATTCAAGAGCAGTCTATCATTGCTTGCGCAAAGCATTTCCCAGGCCATGGAGACACCGTAGTAGATTCGCATGTCGGCTTACCGGTGGTTAATCATGATATACAGCGTTTAAACGCTGTGGAATTATTTCCCTTTAAAAAATTGATCAATGGTGGCGTGAAAGCGATTATGTCTGCACATATTCATATCCCTGCCCTTGATGACAGACCGGGTAGACCAACCTCATTGTCTAAAAAAGTGCTCACCGATATGTTGCGCAATGAGTTTGGTTTTAATGGGCTTATTATTGCCGATTCACTTGACATGGGCGGTATTACCAAGAACTTTCACCAATCAGAAGCTGCGCTCGAGGCATTATTGGCAGGTACTGATATTTTGTTAATGTCCGATGAAAAAATTTTAAAGAGTAATAATAAAGATGATTGGCGTCTGTACACAGAGTTTGTACCACGAGCTTTTAACCTCATTAAAGAGGCAGTGTTGAATGGTATCATCAGTCAAGTTCAGCTCGATGAGCATGTGCTACGAATTTTAAAAGCAAAAGAATTTGCGCAGGCAGATAAAAAACGAAGTGCCACTACCTTTGAAATGAGTAAGTTTTTTACGCCGGCAAGCCAAGCATTAAAAGATAAGATATTTGAGCAAGCCATGATTGTTGTTGATGATGTGCAGAAATTAGTACCGTTCAACAATAAAAAGTTTTTATTGATCCAGATGACAGATAAGCAACAAGAGCCGTTAGCAACTACCTTGCAACAATATGGTAGCAAGGTGGATATTCTTAATGTTTCACCAGCGATGGCAAAAAATGAAACAAACAGCATTTTAGCAAAAGCAAAACAGTACGATGCGGTCGTTGTTTCCTTGCATGGTATGAATAAGTTTAAGCAGCAGGTTATTAGTTTGCATGATCTAAGTGCAGCAGAAGAGGTTAACTACGGGTTAACGCACGAGACACAAAAGCTGGTGAATGACCTCATTGCACAGCAGAAAAATCTCTTGTTGGTGATTTTTGGTATCCCATACAGCCGCGCATTGTTTACTACATCAGCACAGCTGATTGCACATGAAGATGATCCATCGGCACAAATTGCTGCGGCTAAAATTATAGCGGGGGTATTACCAGCGCAAGGTGTTATGCCTGTATGATTAAAGTTCTGTAAAGTATATACTTTCAGTAAGTATAATTTTGTATGAAAGGTAAGAAATGCGTTTTTTATATGTGCTGCTTATGGTGCAAACATCGTTGATGATTAACTGTTCTGATAATATTGATCAGCAAGCAATGAATCGTCAGGTGCAAGAATTTTCAGAAATGCTCAAACAAACTAAGGATCCACAGGTTATTCAAGATTATATGCAGGAGCATAAAAATCTTGTTAATAGTGTTTTGAATATATCCTTTGGAAAAGATTATAGTTTTGAGCGTATGTGGGCAACCCCTGTCAGCGAGCTCATAGAGTTACATGGAGATCAAGAATATTTTCCTCAATTGATGCAATCGCTGTTAGATGCAGGATTTGATATTAATGGTATGGTTTATTCACACATGTATACACCATTATATGAACCTTTTTTAACTAGTTATGCGGCGCTTGAATGTATGATGTCTAAAGCTCAGTATATTTTTTTTAGTAATGTAAAATTTTTGCTTGAGGCAGGGTCTCAACCTTATCATAGATTTATCAAAGATATTGTAGATAGAGTTGCGCGTACGCAGCTTGAATCAGAACTCAATGAACTTGTTACGCTGTTTAAATACGCAGTAGATAAAGGGTATGCATTACCAGTGGATATATTAGATGTGCTTGTTAAAAAGATGGCATCTGCTGTGCATGAAAAAAATCGTTCAACATTGCGATCAATTTTGGATATGTTGGTTAATCAAGATGCTACGTATAATGCTCCAACAGAACAAGCATTTCAAGAATTAACGGAATGCAATAAAACATTAGCAGATGATATACGTACTTATTTTACAATAAAAGCACGCATTAAAAGGGCATGCTTGCGTTCTGAGCGATGCAAAAAATGGAAACAGCGTTTTGAAGAGTTTAAAGCTAAGTTTATAAAAAAAGATAATTAATTTAATGTCCTACGCGGACAGCGCCAAGGTTAAAAGATGTCCTGCCTGGACGGGGCCAAAGGTTATGGATGCGCTGCCCGCGCAGGGCCAAGATTTTGATATCCTAGCCGGACAGGCCCAAGGGTATCCTTGTCGATACCCTTGGATCCCGGACACCAAATTTTCCCTTTGGATTTCCTAACGCTTGTAAGGCTATGGTCCTCAATTGCTGTGCAATTTCGGATAGGCTCTCGCCTGGCGGCTGCGGCCTACAACTGACAAGCGTGAATGTCTTTACTTTTATAAAAATTTATATGTGAATTCCTAAGCGCATTTGTCGGGGCAACTGCAGCCAAATTTATTTGGCGATGGTTGCATCCGAAGATACCATAGGTATCGAGGACCTGAGCCTACAAATGCTTTAAGGGTCCAGGTTCTCCTGGTGTCTTTTGATTCCAAAGAGGTTGGACAAGCAACCTCTTTGGCGCTGCCCGCGTAGGGCATTACTAATCTTTGATTTTGAAAGAAATAGTTAATGATGTTTTTTTAAGATTGGCTTTTTGTATACAACTCTTGCAAATACGTCACAACATCAACAGCATTAAACAACGCAGATCCTACCACCACTTCTTGTGCACCGGCAGCAGCAACATCTGCAATGTTATTGCCATTGACGCCACCATCAATAGCAATAATAAATGGTAGATTGTGTTGTTGCTTGTAAGCAGAAAGCTCTTTTAGTTTATCAAGAGAATGCGGAATAAACTGCTGGCCAGAAAAACCAGCCTGCACAGACATAACCAATACTTGATCAATATCTGCAAGCAATGGATACAGTTGTTCAACTGCTGATGCAGGGTTTATAGCAATGCCAGCACGCCAACCTTTTTGTTGTATAGCGTTAATAATAGTTTGATGGTTTTCTGTAGCTTCATAATGAAATGATAATGTATCTTGTGGTCGCAATTTTAATAGCTTAATCCATGCAGCTGGATCATCTACCATAAGATGTACAGATAATGGCTTTTGAGTAATAGCTGCAATAGCATTCACGGTATCTGCGCCAAAGGTGAGGTTTGGTACAAAATGGAAATCCATAACATCAACATGAAAGCCATCACAATATGGTTCTAAACGTACAATCTCATCTTGAATAGCTAAAAGATTACCTGCAATGAGCGAAGGATATATTTTAAGCACTTATTTTCCTTGTAATGCTTTATTCATGACGGTTAAAGCATTGCCTTTTAATTTCTGTTTTGCAAGTGCAGTTGCGGTTAACCCAGCTTTATTTTTTACTTTAGTGTTCGCACCTTTGTTAACGAGAAGGCGTACAACATTAGGCTTATTATTAACAACCGCGATCATTAACGGTGTTAAACCTTGTTTGTTGACAGCATTAATATTTACCAATTTTGGATTTGCTAATAATTGTCTGACGATTGCTAAGTTCCCTTTTGCTGCAGCATTTAGTAAAGCGATGGTGCGCTTTTGTTTGATCACTGCAATTTGTGCAGCTGTTGGTTTAACCGGTTTCGGTTTTGGTTTTGGAATTGGCTTAGCAGGAACTGGTTTTGGTTTAACAGGCGCAGGCTTAGGTTTGACCACTGGTTTAGGTTTCGGTTTTACTATTGGCTTTGGTTTAACGACGACCGGCTTTGGTTTTGGAACTGCCAAAGGTTGTATGGTAGTTGCAGCAGTAGCATCTATTGCCTGCAGCGTATTGATAATTTTTTGTAACGCCTGTTGATTATGCATGTCAAAATTAATGACAGGATTTGCTATAGCATTCTGCAGCAGTTGTATAAGGTCATGTGGTTGTGCGGCATGATTTGTTGTTACCATATTTCTCATATCCTGTGCAATAGCATCTGCTTGTGTATCAAGTGGGTTTATTGGGCCACCATGTTGATGATTTTGATAGAGTATAATGTTAAAGGTGATCGTGATCTTTTTTTGTGTTGGTGTATTCATAACAGCAGCAGACCAGAAGGAAGCTACCGCATTTTGTGGATCAATAACAAAGCGTGCATTATTGGGAGAAAATGCATTATGGAAACTGACACTTGCCGGTTTTAAAGAATCTACGCTTATACTTTGTCCCTGTACACCATTAACATCAAAAATACCCATGGGTGTGGCTATATTAAAATTGTTTGTCGGGAATCCATTATTAGCCGCTAAACCTGGATTGCGCATCCAATAGCTCAATGCAGGATGATACATGATGTTAAAGCTATTGCGTTGCGCTTGGATTTGTTGATTAATTGTTTTGTTTTGTGCTGTTGCAGGTTTAAGAGGTACAGCATTGGGGCTTGTTTGTGGCTTTCGTAACTTTCCCCATACGAGCGTATAAAACTTTGCTGCAATAGCACCCTGTTGTATCTCCCATAGCAATATGCGTCGCAAGGTGCCTACTGGTTGTTGTATGTTGACACCAAGCTGTTGCAGAATGCTTTTTAATAAACTTACTGGTATAGATTGCACGAGCATCATGGTGCTATTTTCTATTGTTGCCAATCGTATCATAGTATTATAAGAGTTGCCTACCGTAAGGCCACTTGTTTGCGTTCCTTTATTTTGGTAGTGGCCAATAATGGGAAGACCCGCTGAAAACCAGCTCATATTATTGATCATAAAGAGAGGAAATCTATTGTGCGTTATGTAAGAATAACGCAATTCAGTCTTAGAAGTGTTGCCACCAGTAAAACCACCGGGTGCTCCGCCTTGATCAGATGCTTGTATAGAAAAAAATGCTGTACAAGTTAAAATGACGATATGATTAATGAATTTCATAGCGTCACTTTCCTTGTAATGCTTTATTCATGACGGTTAAAGGATTGCCTTTTAATTTCTGTTTTGCAAGTGCAGCTGCGGTTAATCCAGCTTTATTTTTTACTTTAGTGTTCGCACCTTTGTTAACGAGAAGGCGTACAACATTAGGCTTATTATTAATAACCGCGATCATTAACGGTGTTAAACCTTGTTTGTTGACAGCATTAATATTTACCAATTTTGGATTTGCTAATAATTGTCTGACGATTGCTAAGTTCCCTTTT
>Ga0206824_10019_pt2 | contig 57940 bp, 42 predicted proteins | sample Alteio_BWOrgCont_82_FD_152874 | JGI IMG/M metagenome (GOLD analysis project Ga0206824, IMG submission 152874) | Enriched cells from forest soil in Barre Woods Harvard Forest LTER site, Petersham, Massachusetts, United States -... | ecosystem: Environmental > Terrestrial > Soil > Temperate forest >...
ACGAGACCTACGTGGGAACGAGCGGGAGATCGCACATGGGTGTTGATCGTTCCCAGCCGGTTTTCCCGGACAGATGAAGGTGGCTGCACCACCGACCCCCACTTCGATCGTTCCCAGCGAATGTACGAAGTGTTCGAATTCGATGGGACGTGGCTCGATCAACTTCACGAGATGCAGATTGAAGGGATTCTGTCGAGTCCTTTGTGGCGACGTGATCTGGCTGCGGCTTAACGTCGTTGTACGAGACAAAGGAAAGCATGCAGGCCATCGTCGTCACATTCGATCGACTTGCGACGCGCCTGCTGGGCTGTTACGGAAATGAGTGGATTGAGACCCCTCATTTCGACCGGTTGGCCTCGACAGCCACCGTATACGACGATCACTTTGCTGACACTGTGGGTCCCAGCCGCGGTCGCGCCTGGATGACGGGTCGCCATGCGCTCCGGAATTCCGAAGTGCCAGGACCTGCGTCTCCAGGCGAATTTCTGCGCGCCGCGGGGGTTTCTAGGCGAGTCGTTACCTCCGACGTGGCATTGTTGAGCGGCTTTACGAAGGCCAACTTTGATCAATGCCAATCGGTGAGTGGATCGGAAGGCTTGGATGCGAATCCCAGTGAGCTTGTTCAAGCAGGTGTTGCAACGCTGAATGACGAATCGTTCGGGACCGACAAGCGGTTGTTATGGCTGCATGCTCCGGAACCGGGATTACCCCCTGAAGGATTCGCGACTCTGTACTTTGAGGATTTTGAAGAACGCGGAGTTGACATCGCCGAAATCCGGCGTGAGGAATGGGGACGGCAGCTTGCGGTTGCCGGTGGGAGCGTATCGCTCGTGGACCATTGGCTGGGTGTCCTGGTCGAGGCGATTCAAACAGCCAGTCGGAATCGCCCGACATTGATCCTGATTGCCGCCTCAGGCGGTCGAGCCTGGATGGAAGAATTTATCGCGGCATCACCTGCGGTCAAACGCGATTCACCTGTGGTGAGACTGCGCGATCAGGAGACGAAATCGCCACTCATCCTCGCCGTGTCTCATGACGAGCGGTCGAGTCTTTTGTCCAGCATTCGGTGCAAGGAATTCGTGCAACCAATGGACGTTTTGCCGACCTTGCTCGACTGGTTCGGCCAGTCGGCGGTCGCCGAACAATTCCACGGGCAAAGTCTGTTGCGAGTCGCCTTGGGTGAAGGAAATGAGCACGAAGCAATTGTCTTTGGAGACGAGGATTGTTGTTTGGGGATTCGCACACGGAAATGGAGCTGTCTGGCACGTATCACTGATCCGCTGAAATCGCTTGCTCCAGGGGGAGTGGTCGACGAACGGGACTGGCCCGATCATGTGCAACTGTTCGTCAAACCTGATGACATCTGGGATGTCACCGATGTGTCCACGCAATACCCATCGATCTGCCAGCAACTGTTGCAGAATATTGATGCGATTCGTCTGGGCACGTCAACGGGGCGGTCCCTCGTCGGTGGACTGTCATTTTGCGTCAAGCCGAGATTCGATCAACCTTAGACTTCCCTGAAGCACGTAAAAACCCTTCTCTTCGGGGTCGCGAACCATTGTCACTGCCGTTAGGATGCGTAGGATTCGCCATTCCTTCACATTCGCTGCTTCCTCAGGGGAGACGGAAATCTTATGAGTGACCCAACATCATCGGCTGAGATCGAAGCATCGATTGCCAAGCTGGGGCAGGCCTACAAGTCAATCCGCGAACAAATGGCCAAAGTGATCGTCGGCCAGGATAACGTTATCGAACAGTTGCTGATTGCGATGTTCAGTCGTGGACACTGCCTTCTGGAAGGCGTTCCGGGTCTCGCCAAAACATTGATGATCAGTACTCTGGCTCGCTGCCTGTCCATGACGTTTGCTCGTATTCAGTTCACGCCGGACCTGATGCCCGCGGATATCACGGGGACGGATGTGTTGCAGGAGAATCGTGAAACGGGACGCCGCGAACCCCAATTCATCGCAGGACCCTTGTTCCACAATGTTGTCCTGGCGGACGAAATCAATCGGACGCCGCCCAAGACGCAGGCGGCTCTGCTGGAAGCGATGCAGGAACGTCAGGTCTCTGTCGGCCAGACGAGACATATTCTTGCCGATCCATTCTTCGTGTTGGCCACGCAAAATCCGATTGAACAGGAAGGAACGTATTCGTTGCCAGAAGCGCAACAGGACCGATTCATGTTCAAGGTGTTCGTCCGGTATCCTTCATTTGAGGAAGAGCGACTGATCGCCAAACGGACCACGTCGGTGCAGACGGATGACATCAAGACAGTGCTCGATGCGACGGAGATCAAGTCGTTACAGAAGCTGGTCCGACAGGTTCCTGTCAGTGATCACGTTGTCGATTACGCCCTGGCGCTCGTACGCCAGACTCGTGTCGGCCAGCCGGGAGTGCCGAAGTTCGTGGAAGACCAGTTGAGTTGGGGCGCTGGGCCTCGAGCCGTTCAGTTCCTGCTGCTCGGCGGCAAGGCGCGAGCATTGCTCAACGGGCGAACCTATGTTTCCACTGACGATATTCAGGCGCTTGCGGCCCCCGTGTTGCGACATCGCATCGTGGTCAGCTTTGCCGCCGAGAGTGATGGAATTACCTCCGACACCATCGTCGATCAACTGATCCGGTCCACTCCGTCAAAGGAAGGCGAGCTGACCCGTGACCCAAACCTCGCGAAGATTTTTGCCGCCTGAAGCCGTTGCCCGCATTGCACGGCTGGAGATTCTGGCCCGTAACGTGGTCGAGGGGTTTTTGTCAGGCTTACACCGCAGCCCGTACATGGGTCAATCCGTTGAATTCGCCCAGCACCGCGAATACGCGCCCGGCGACGATATCCGCCGCATCGACTGGAAGGTCTGGTCTAAAACGGACCGCTATTACATCAAGCAGTACGAAGAGGAAACCAATCTTCGTACGACGTTGCTGGTGGACTTGTCCGAATCGATGTTGTTTGGTTCTCACAAGCTGTCCAAATACGAGTACGCCTGCCAGATCGCCGCGTCGCTGGCGTACCTGCTGATCAGACAGCAGGATTCCGTCGGTATGATCTCATTCGACGACGCGATCCGATTCACTGTTCCTTCAAGCAGCAAGCAAAATCACCTGCAGTCGATCCTGTCATCGCTGGACATCCAGAAGCCCGCCAAAAAAACGGACCTGCAGACATTGTTGGCCCAGGTTGCCGACCAGCAGACGCGTCGCGGCCTGGTTGTGCTGATCTCGGACTTGTTCGTCGATCGGGCCGGACTCTTCAAGGGGCTAAAGCTGCTCCGAACCCGCGGGCATGACGTAATGGTCTTTCATGTCATGGACGACGAAGAACTGGACTTCAACTATGCCGGCACCACCAAGTTCGAAGGGATGGAGGAAACGGGCGACCTGATCTGCGATCCTCGCTCGCTTCGCGAGGGTTACATGGCGGCGATCACCGCGTTCATCGATGATATTCGACGACATTGTACTCGCCAGATGATCGACTACCAAACCGTTCGCACAAGTGAGCATATCGATGCGGTCCTCGCTCACTACCTGACTCACCGAGTTGGAATGAGGCATTCCGTAAGAAATTAGTATCCACCACAATCGCCTGCGAATTAACGTCTGGGGCTCAGACAAAATACCATGAAATCTCATCCAACACATCAACGATTCTTACAGAACACCTCGCTGGCAGTGTTGGTGTTCGTGTCACCGTTGTTGCTCAACGTGTCGTCATCTGCTGATAAGCCGCCGACAACAAAATCCAGGTCAGGTGCAAATGACAAGTCTGGCGATATCGAGGCGGCACTTCAGGCTGCGCGAATTGAATTTGAGAAGGACGACGACGGAAAGATCATCGAAGTCATATTCAGCTCTGCGGACAAATGCCCGATTAGCGTTAACAACCTGAGACTGGTGGGGAAGATTACGACTCTGACGTCGGTAGGAAGTCGTTTGAGTGACGATCACATCTCGACCGAAGAACTGGCCGCACTCGCGAACATCAAGACCATTGACTCGCTGAAGTTTGATTTGTGTCAGTTCAAGGGGACAGACTTGAAGAAACTGATGGGCCTGCCGAAACTCACCACCATCGATTGGACAGACTGTCAGATTGATGACGACGCCATGCGTGGCATCGGCATGCTGAAGACGCTGACAGTTCTCAAGCTGCGCGGCAACCAGATCACGGATACGGGCGTCCGCTTTCTGAGCAAGATGAAAACACTGGAGGAATTGAACCTCGACAAGACCAAGGACGACGTTTTCATCATCAAGGCGCCCCCGATCACTGACGAATCTCTGATCACTTTGAAGCCGATGAAACAATTGCGATCACTCAGCCTGAAACGCAATGCCATCACTGACGCCGGGTTGAAACACTTGGCGGATTACAAATCGCTCAAGGAATTGGATCTTGCAAACACGCAAGTGACGGACGCTGCCATTGCCAAGCTGCAAATGGCCTTGCCCGAATGCAAGATCAATACGAAAGACTGACCAACAGATGAACGCCTGGCTGGCCAATCACTTTTTCAATCCGGCGTTTGTCGCAGGGGGAATATTTCTTCTCGCGTCTCCAATCATCATCCATTTGATCAATCGGATGCGGTATCGCCGTGTGCGTTTCGCTGCGATGGAGTTTCTGCTGGCCAGTCAGCAACGCAACCGTCGCCGGCTGCTGATCGAACAACTGCTGTTGCTGCTCCTGCGGCTGTTGATTGTGGCCGCAATTGTCCTGCTGATCTCGCGATTGATTCTTGATCCGTCGCAGATGTCAATTTTCCGCGGCGCGCGCGCGCATCATGTGCTGCTGCTGGACGACAGCCTGTCCATGCGAGATCGCTGGGGTGAAACCAGTTCGTACGCGGAAGCCTTGAAGGTCATCAACCGGCTGGTCGCCAGCGGCGCCGATCAACCCAACACGCAAAAACTGACGTTGCTGCGACTGTCCCGTCCCGATCAGCCGGTGCTTTCGGAACGAGACGTCAATACGGATTTTGTCACAGAATTGTCTGCCAAGCTGGATGTCCAGGCGTTTCCATGCACTCATCAGGCCCTGGATCTGGTGGCGGGTCTGCAATCCGCTCGCAAGCTGCTGACGGGGGATCGGGGAACGATTCAACATCTCCATGTGGTCTCGGATTTCCGCGAGCGCGACTGGCAGGATCAGAAAGCGATTTCCGCGGCCGTGGACGAACTGACCAATGTCGGCATCTCTGTCAATCTAGTTCGAACTGTTCCGGACCAGCACCGGAATCTGTCCGTGACACAACTGACTGGCGACATCCAGGTGGCTGCGGCAGACGTTCCTCTCCGGTTGAAGGTCTCTGTCAAGAATGCGGGGCCGCAGGTCGCCACGGACGTTCGACTGGCTCTGTTTGACAATGAGGAAAAGATTCCGACGAGTCCTGTGTTTGAAAATATTGATCCCGATGCGGAAGTCACGCATGAAGTTGATATTCGCCTGACAACCTCGGGAAAACACAAGCTGCGAGTCAGCATCGATGCTGATGCGCTGGTGGAAGATAATACCCGCTTTCTGGCAGTCGACGTCCCGAAGGCTGTGCCCGTATTGATCATCGACGGCAGTCCTTCCGGTGATGATGGCTCGTACGTTGCGGATGCTCTGGCCGCGGATCCGAAGAGTACTGGTTTCACACCTTTGATCGAGAACGTCGAGTTTCTACGTCGCAGGTCGCTCGACGACTTCCGTGCCATTTACCTTCTGAATGTCGCCGAGATTCCGGCCGATGGCTTGGACGCACTGGAAAAATACGTTGCCGCGGGCGGCGGGCTGGCCTGGTTCATCGGGAAGGGATTGCGCCCTTCTCAATACAATGAGACGCTCTATCGTGAGGGACACGGCCTGTTTCCGATCCCACTGGATGTCGCACCACGCGAACTGATCGCCGATCCAACCAATCTTGGAGCAGACTTTCGAACGTCCGACCATCCGCTGTTTCGTGTTTTCAACGACGCAGACTCGTCACTGGGGCGTATCCGAATTGACAATTACTTCCCACCATCGAGTGAATGGGTCAAGGATGACCAGCAACGAAAGGATCGCGTCCGGACCCTGGCAACACTTCGGACTGGCGACCCGTTCGTTCTGGAACACATGTTTGGGAAAGGTCGAGTTGTCACGGTCCTGACGACAGCGGCCCCGGATTGGAACAACTGGGCGACCGATTATAGTTTCGTCGTTGTTCAGCTCGAATTGATGAAATACGTCGCTCGTACGGATCGTGGATCCGAATCCCGGCAGGTGGGGGAACCAATCCAATTGGCTCTGAATCCGGCAGATTATACGGATTCGGTTGAAATCCTGTCGCCAGGACATGAAGGAGACAGGTCAACCCGGTTGCAAGCCGCACCCGAGCAACTGGACAAACCTTCCACAGAGACACCTGCAAAGAATCCCGGCGCATCGCTGCGGTTGACGGCAACCTTTCGCGAAACGGACGATCCAGGGATCTATACCGTGAGGCTACTGAGTCAGAGTCAGGTCGGCGAAGACCGGTTGATCGCGTATAATGTCTCGCCACGCGAAGGCGATCTGCAACTGGCAACGACGCCTGACTTGCGTACGCGACTGGGCGGGAATCGCCACGTCACCATCCAGGAGTTTGGCCAACTGGAATGGGTGCAGGGCAAGGAGGCGGGTTCCGAAATCCGCCAGTGGCTACTTTGGATGCTCCTCGTTTTGATGATCTCCGAACAGGCACTGGCCTATCGGCTCAGCTATCACCGCACATCCGGAGCCCCGCACGCGTCGTCCAGTGGACGCCGTAGCGATGCTCCTCGACGAACTACAACCACCGTATGAATCCGCTTTCCATTTCTCCTGTCTTCATATTGGCTGCCGATGCGACAGCGACGCTGACTTCGCGCGACTACGAACTACCCAAATCGCCTTTGGGCTGGTTGCTGTTGCTGGGAGGCGGGACTGCCGTCGTGTTGTGGGCGGTGTGGCTGTACCTACGAGATACTTATGAACTCTCAACAGGGTGGAAAGTCTGGCTGACGGGATTGCGCCTGTCCGTACTGACCGGATTATTGATTATCGCGTTGAATCCTTCGGATCGAACTCAAAAGCAGGCCTTCCGCCCGTCGCGCGTGGCAATCGTTGTGGATACATCGTTGTCCATGCGACATCCGGCGGAATCATCTACGGGAACGATCAGCGGTCCTTCGCGTGCCGATTCGATCAAAACTCTCTTTGCGCAGACACCCCTGATTGAGCAACTGCGAAAACACCATGAAGTCAGCATCTTCACGTTCGATTCTCGATTGGAGGGACCGCATCGCGTCTATCCACTGATTGCAACCGCAGCGAATGCTGCGCAACATCCGGCCAGCACGTCGGGGGATACCCACGCTGTCAAAGAGCCTCCGTTCGACTGGGAAGAAACGCTACGGCCGCGCGGCCTGGAAACGCGACTGGGCGAAGCTGTGACAGAACTGATTCGGCAATCGGCAGGCCGTACACTTTCTGGCATCGTAATTGTGAGCGACGGCGCATCCAATGCAGGGATCGATCCGACCACGGCTCACGACCGAGCCGTTGCGACCAGAACGCGGTTGATTACCATTGGAACGGGAACGACGGAACAACCAGTCAATCTGTTCATTGCCGAAGTGGCAGTTCCAACCGACGTTGCCATCAATGATCCCTTTGAAATCAAGGTGTTTGTGCAGGGACAGGGATTGACCGGTCGTAGTGTTGACGTGGAGCTGCTCGAGCAGTCAGAGGGGGTCGAAGGTGAACCGCTGCTTGTCGACAAGAAAACCGTGACACTGCTCGATGACGGCGCGCGCGTCGAAGTGATATTCCCTCGCATTCCCAAAGAGGCGGGAAAGACGATTTATACCGTGCGCACAACTCCGGTGGATCGTGTCTCTGAGTTTAACCTGCAGGACAATGTTCAGACTCCAACCGTCCGCGTGTTCGATCGGCCGACGCGAGTCCTGCTGTTTGCGGGTGGTCCGATGCGCGATTATCAGTTCGTGCGAAACCTTCTGTTCCGGCATAAATCGTTCGATGTCGACGTGTTGCTTCAGTCGGCCGGACCGGGAACCAGTCAGGAATCGAACAATTTGCTGCTTTCATTCCCCTCCACTCGAGAACAGCTTTACGACTACGATGCGATCATCGCGTTCGACCCGGACTGGAAGGCAGTTCCCGCGGACATGTTTTCGCTGCTTTATGACTGGGTTGCGGATGAATCGGGCGGACTAATCGTCGTTGCGGGTGAAGTGAATACTCAACAGGTGGCGTCGAGCAGCAATGGAATCGACGAAGTGGATGATGAACTGAAACCACTGCGACGCCTGCTGCCGGTTTATCTTAGTTCGTATTTCACCGTAGCCAGATTCGATCAGGATTCGAGCCAGCCCTGGCCGATCGCCTTCACTCCCGAAGGGTTGGGGGCAGGATTCCTGCAGGTGACGGATGATCCCGTCACGTCCGCGGCACGGTGGAAGGAATTCCCCGGCTTTTATCGTTGTTATCCGACGAACGGGCACAAGGCCGCAGCACGCGTCTTCGCCAGGTTCTCGGATCCACGAAGCGCCACCGAACCACCCATCCTGATGGCATCGCAGAATGTCGGCCGCGGGCAGACATTTTATCTGGGCAGTGCTGAAATGTGGCGCTTACGCTCGATCAGCGATGCGGATTATGACCGGTTCTGGATCAAGGTCGTTCGCGAGACGGCTCAGGGACGGACGAAAAAGGGCGTCAAACGAGGATCGCTGCGCACCGAAAGTCAGAAAGTTGTCCTGGGGCAGACAGCCCGTGTCTTCGCACGGTTGCTCGATGCTCAATTTGCGCCGCTCGAAGTGGAAAGCATCCCAATCGAAGTCTTCGACCCCAGTGGACGGCCGCTGACGCCAAGACGACAGTTGCGGCGGGACCCCTCGCAGCCCGGTGAATACATCGGAGACTTTCGAGCCAGCCAGCCGGGCACCTACAAACTCGAATTGCAGTTGCCGGATTCGCGAGAACAACTGTCCGCCGAAGTGGTGGTTACCACACCGCGACTGGAAGACGAAAACATTCGCCAGAATGTTCGGTTACTGACCGAACTGACTCGAGACACCGGTGGCCAATACCTTCCATTAGACAAAGCGGCCGAGGAATTGCCGGCATTGCTTCCCAATCGCGGGGAACAATTCTTCATTCCCGAACGTCTGCGTACTTTGTGGGATCGAGACTGGGTGATGTATCTGCTGGTGGGATTGTTGTCCGCTGAATGGCTGACGCGGAAGTTGCTGAAGTTGGCTTGATGAGCCTTATTCAGGTGAGCCGGGTGTCGTAAGTCCCGGGACTTTTCGTGATGCCGAAACACAGAGCCCGGAGCCTTACGGCACCCGGCTCATCTGACAGCCTTTGGATCGTAAACTGGAATCATGATGACTACCCTCAAGCCTCAACGCTCACTTCCTCCCGAAGCGGTTGAAGTTCTGAACCGGTTGCGTTCACGCATCCGGCAATACGTCTGCGTGGAAGGCATCGCTCTGGTTGTCGCGTTGCTGGGGGCCCTGTTCTGGGGCAGTTTCCTGATTGACTGGTGTTACTTTCACTGGAGTCGTCTTGAGTTGCCACGCTGGTTTCGCGCGACCGTATTGATCGCTGGAACGTGCCTGCTGGCATTTGGTTTGGTTGCCTGGGTTGCCATCCGGTTGCTGCGATCCATGCGAGTCAAAGCACTGGCCCTCGTACTGGAACGTCGGTTCCCGGAACTCGATGACCGATTGATTACTGCCGTGGAAGCTGCAGACGATCCAGAGATCGGCAACAGTTCAATAACATCCGCCATGCTGCAACAGACGATCGCCGATGCCGCCCGTATTGTCAGTCGTCTCGACCTGGGAAGCGTATTTGACAAACAGCCGATCCGCCGCGCTGTCATCATCGCCTGCGTCGTGGTCGCATCCATTCTGGGTCTGACAGTGGCCGACTCTGCAGCCATGGAACGATGGATCGCGGGGTACATCGGTCTGCGCGATGGCTATTGGCCTCGCGAAACTGATTTGATTGTTCGAGTACTGGTTCAACCGGGTGATCGCGTTCGAGATTTCGTGGATGGCCGCTACAAACACGCCAAGGGGACGGACCTGACATTGCAGATCGATGTTCCAACCGGAAAGAAGATTCCCGACCAGATACGGCTCGACGTCGAGCTCGCCGATGGACGTGGAATCAGAGTCTTTTTGACGCGCGTCGGCGAAGAGCCCTTCCGGCATACATTACCAGGATTGCTGGACGATGCCGAGCTGTGGGTCACCGGCGGAGATTACACAAACGCCAGAGCCTATCGAGTCGAAGTTGTGCAACCCCCGGATATTCAGGGGCTTGTCCTGCATTGTCTGTTCCCGGAATACACTGGATTGAACGATCGAGCGAGTGGTCACGTCATTCGGACGAGGCAGCAAGTGAATGGTGCTCAAACGTCACTTCCGATGGCGACGGATTTCATCCTGGAAGCAACGGCGAACAAGCCCTTGCAGCGCGTGCGGATCGAAGGCGATGCGGGGCCGGAGCGATGGGAGATTGTGCTCCACATACCCGGCGGCAGCGATGCAGAAGCTGTTGCTGCGATCGTTCTGAAGTCGCTAGACGGCCGCCCGGAAATCAATCTTCCCTGGCCTGAGGCGTTTACGCGCGCCATCTGGTCCACCAACCGTGAAACTGTGGCGATCCCATTTGTTCTGGCCCCCGATGGTGCGACGAAACTACCTCAACTTTTGGTTGATGCGGCAGAATCAAAGAATCCCCTTCCATTTCCGCTGCCGCTTCCTCCCGACTCAGCGATCCGAATCCGTCTGGAAGACGTCGATGGAATTGCCAGCACCACTCCGGCCAAGTTCATCATTAACGGGATCATCGATCAACCTCCAGTGGTCGACACGACGCTGCGTGGAATTGGTTCTTCGATCACACGCAAGGCGCGCATCCCTGTCACTGGAACACTGCGTGATGATTATGGCGTGGTCTCGGCCCGATTCGACTACCGGATCGACGACGGACAAGTCTGGCTGCCGCGCGAGTTTCAGTCACCACCGGCAGGAGGAGTTCGCGAATTCACGTTGCAACGATCAGAATCAGAACCCTTCGAACGGTTCGACGTGCTGCCGCTTGATCTCTCCATCGGACAGCGATTGACTTTGACAGTTTCGGCATTGGATGGATGCACTGTTCCTGAAGTCCCGCGGATTGCCGCTCCTGGCAAGCCTGTGACAGTCGCGGATACCTCTCCGGCAACGACCAGTGGAGTAAACTCCGAGGCACTCGCGCATCGGTCGTTGTCACTGAAGAAGAATGTCTTCACGATTGTGTCCGAAGAGGAACTGCTTTCGATGCTGTATGCCCGCGAAATCAATATTCGCAAGCGATTTGAGCAGATCATCGTGGAATTGAAGCAATCTCGTCAGGAACTGAGGCAGCAGCGGGGCAAGGCAGATGAAGCGAAGCAACTGAAGCAGGCGGGGGCCAAACCGGATGCCGAGCAGGTCATCGCTCTGGCTCAGGGGCTGGCGACGTGTGCCGATCGATCGCTGCACACGGTCCGGAAAAATGCGGTTGAGACTTCTGGCACCGAGACGTCATTTTCCGAAATTCGAGAAGAGTTAGTCAACAATGCTGCGGACACTCTGTTGATGCTACAGCGGCTGGACGAACAAATCATCAGCCCGCTGCGGCGCATCAACGAGTCTGATTTTCCGGCAGTCGATGCATCTCTCGGATTGTTCAAGCTTGCCCTGGAAAAGAGCACCGATCCCACGGGACCCATGGACGGAGCGGCCGAAGTGCTGGATTCCATGATTCAAAAAATGGAATTGATCCTGTCGGAAATGCGGGAATTGGCAAAGTTTCACGAAGTCGTCGAGCAATTGAAGGCAAACATCAAGGCACAACAGGATTTGCTGGAGGAAACCAAAAGAAAGCGGAAGGAAAACGCAATCAAATCGCTGGAATGAGGCGTCTGGCCCGGAAATACAAGCCCCAATCGAGATGGAACGGGTATGCCAAATGCTGCGACTCGCTGATACACCGCACGGCTGGAAGTGCGACATTTGATCGCGGGAATGGACTTACGTGAATGCCTCATTCTTGATCGCGAGCGGCATAAATTGAAAAAACAAGATGGCGACGTGCAGGCTGGTCGAGGATATACTGTCAGGGTCCGGCCGCCTGCCTGATCGGCCGCGTCGGATCGACGGATGTTCCGAAAGGAGATCGAGCGATGAAATTTGCAGTTTTCGCCTCGTTCCGCTGGTTTGCTTGCCTCACGGCGGCCGCTGGGTTGTTGATGTTGGCGGCCGCGACGGCCGACGATGCAGGACCGCGTGGGACGCCCCCCGCGGCGACGACCCCACCGTTGGCGACCTCGCAAGAGGCGATCACGATGCGGTATCGTCGCTTTGAGGAAACTCTGCACCAGTTGGCGGACTACCTGCGGAAGAGTGATCCGCAGCGGGCAGAACTGCTTGTGCGAGCCGTCGGCAAAAGCAAGGAAGGCCGCGTTCATGAACTACTGAAAGACCTGACGGACGTTCTGAAAAAAGATCAATTGGGCGACGCCATCGAGCGGGAAGAGCAAGTCATTGTTCAAATGCAGACCGTGCTCGAACTGCTGATGAGCGAAGCTCGGCAAGACGAAATCGAAAAGGAACGAGCCCGGATCAAGGATTTGATCAAGGACGTTGACAAGTTAATCGCCCGCCAGACCGACGCCCGGGTCAGTACGGAACGAGGCGGTAACCCTGAAGATCTGCAAAAGCAACAAAAGCAGGTCGCTGACGGCGCCCAGAAGCTGGTCCAGAAGATTGATCGTCAAGACGCGGTGAAAAAAGCCGAAAAACAAAAATCCAGCGGATCAGAAGCGGAAGACAAACCAAAATCCGACGAGAAGGATGGAGCCCCCGACAAGGACTCGAAACCGAAAGACTCGGAGAACAACTCCGACTCTAACGGCGACAAACCTGCTGACGATGCAGACAAGTCGGGCAGTTCAAAGGAAGGTGACCCCAAAGAGGCTTCGAAGCCTCAGGATAAGGGTGAGGATCAAGACAAGGACAAGCAATCCGGGAAGGATTCCAAATCAGACAAGCACGATCCAAAATCGGATCAGTCGAAGGATGCGAAGGACCAGCCAAAAGACGGCGATCCGAAGCAAGCCCAGCCAGGCGAATCAAAGGACAATCCCGATTCGAAGCCTCAAAGCGGTAAGCCGAAGAAAGGCAAACCACAAAAGGGACAGCCGCAGGACAAATCGCAAGAGAAACCACAGGACAAGCCGCCGAGCGATCAGCCGGAGGACGAACAGGAGCAGGACGAATCCCCTCCGAAGCAGGAGAAGACGCCAGGACGAGATGATGTTGAGAAGGCTCAGAAGGAGATGGATCGAGCGATCGAAGAACTGAAGAAGAAGCGGAACACCAAGGCTTCTGATCGCCAGGATCAGGCATTGGCCGATTTGATGAAGGCCAGGGAAAAGCTGGAGGAGATTCTTAGGCAACTTCGGGAAGAAGAGCGGGCAATGGTCCTGGCGACGCTGGAAGCTCGATTTCGCGACATGCTGCAACAACAGGAAACTGTCAACATCGGCACGCTTGGAATTCATGCCATCCCAGCCGACAAGCGGACAGATCGCCATCGGAACCGATCCGTCGAACTGGCTCGAAATGAAGATGCAATTGCGCTGCTGGCGGCGAAGGCATTGACGCTGCTGAAGGAAGAAGGTTCCTCTGTCGCGTTCCCCGAGGCCGTCGAACAAATCCGGGATGATATGCTCACCATTGCCCGCCGACTGGAACGGGCCGATGTGGGTGAAATAACGCAGAACATTGAGCAGGACGTGATTGAATCACTGAAAGAGATTTTGGAGGCACTCCAAAAGGAACTTGAAAAACTGAAGGATGAGCAACAGAAGAAGCAACAACAAAAACAGCAACAGCAGGAACAGCCGCCGCCGCCGCTTGTCAACAAGCTTGCGGAACTGAAAATGCTTAGATCATTGCAGTATCGAGTCAATCGGCGGACGAAACAGATGGGACGTCTCGTCGATGGCGAACAGGCACTGGACGTCGATGTCGTGAGCCAGCTACGGCAATTGTCTGATCGACAAGCAAAGGTTCAGAAGGCAACTCATGACCTGGCAACAGGTAAGAACGAATAGTCGAGTATAAATACAACAAACGGGGCGGTGTGGTCTGCCACAACCATCGGAAGTCTCATCATGCGAATGTCGGCATTCCTAATGTCGTTTACGATTTGCGGGGCCTTCGTCTGTCCCGTTCCTGCTGCCACGGAAGTGTACGCTCCCATCAAGCTGGACGATGCTCGTAGCCAGGTGCTGGCTTGGGTGGCCTCACAACCCAGTGTTACCGAGGATCAGCAGCGCCAGGTGGCTGCGGTCTGGGCGGGTGACCAGGGGTCGGACGATGCGGAACGAGTACTGGAATTAGTCGTCCAGTCGATTGGGGCGATCAATGCGAATGCTGCTCGTCTGGTCACTGCCTGCAATTCTTCCGTGCAGGTACTGCTGCCTCCTGATGCATCTTTTCTGAAGCAACCCGGACTTGATCCTTTTTTAACAGCGAATCTGGGTCTGTTTTATGGGCGGTATCTGGTCGAGCGCAAGATGTTCGACGAAGCGCTGGAGCAACTGAATTCGGTCGATCCGCGTCGCGTCGTCGATCCGGCGAGTCTGTTCTTTTTCAAGGCGGTCGCCTATCAGTCTCTGCTGGAAGTCAAACCGACCCTGACGGCGCTGGATCAACTGCTGAAAAGCGTCGAGCGTGTGCCCGTGCGTTACTCCGCCACGGCCACACTGATGCAGGCGGACATGCAGGCGCTGGAAGAGAAGTCTCTTGGTGAGATCGCTCGCCTGATGAGCGATTCGGAGCGCCGTCTGGAACTGGGTCGCGCCGGCGAGAAGGTCCAGGGAGTCCAGGAGCGAATCATTACCGAACTGGACGAAATCATTAAAAAGATTGAACAGCAACAGGGAGGTGGCGGCGCTGGAGGAGGCGAGGGGGGCAACAGTAATGAATCCGGCAGTCCTGCCGGCGATAGCAGCGTCAAGGGAGCAGAAGCGCCTGGGGAGGTGGACAAAAAGAAGTTCTCCAAGAATGGACAATGGGGTAACCTACCTGACAAGGATCAGGCCAAAGCCAAAAGCGATCTCAATCGAAACTTTCCCTCACATTATCAACGAGCCGTCGATCAGTACTTCCGAAAGCAATCGGAACGTGCCGCCAAATCAAAACCATGACAACTGGCGGGTTTTGCCCATAAAAAGGTGTCTGCAACCCTGGGTCTCGTGTATGACGAAGGTCCGAGACACAGGCAGTAGTTTGCAGACGATTTTTATGGGCAATTCTCGACTGGCGTCCGTCTTGACCAAGGAAGCAAAAGACGATGAGGATCATTCCTGTCCTTCTGATACTACTGGTCACCGGCACGCCACCCGTTGAAGTCTGGACGCTGGATGGAGAACGATGGTCTGGAACTCTGGAAAGCCTATCGGTTGAGGAGGCCGTGCTGCAGTCAACAGATGGATTGATCAACATCCCGGAAAGAGAACTGCTGACGATTCGAGTGACAGGTAAAGCGACATCTACACTGCCACGCAGTCTTGAAGCCACGCTCAGCGATGGCACGCGATTGCAATTGACTAATTTCACTTCAACAACAAAGCAGGCGCGGTTGGTGCATCCGACGCTGGGAATTTTGGTGTTGCCAATGTCCTACGTACAAAGTGTTCGGTTCGCCCCTGCCAACAAGATGAATTCCGCCTGGCAGAAGCTTCTGGAGCAACCGCGAAAGCACGATCAGGTTGTGACCGAGAAAAACGACGCCTTGAATCATGCGGAGGGGTTTATTGGTGCAGTGGATGATATATCTTTGAGCTTTGTCGAAAATGGCGCCGATGTCGCGATGCAACGTGAGAGTGTCTTCGGGCTGATCTATTTCTGGGGAGGATTTGCTGCGGCCAAACCCATAGCTGCCATCGAACTGTTGACGGGGGATCGCCTGCATGTCAAATCGCTTATCTCAGTGGGCGAACTCTGGAAATTGGAACTGTGCTCAGGTTACGAACTATCTGTTCCGCTGGAATCAATCCAGGCGGTCGATTTTACCATTGGAAAACTAGCGTACCTGTCCGACTTGGAACCGCGCGATGTCAAGTACACATCATTCTTCGATGATTTTGTATGGAAATACGTTCGGGATCGGAGTTTTCGCGACCGTCCCATCACCCTCGGTAACAAAACTTATCCGAAGGGTTTGGCGATCCATTCCAAGGCCGAATTGAAATATCAAATTGGCGGGGAATTCCGACGGTTTCAGGCAGTGATGGGAATCGACGACGATGTTCGTGTCGGGGGAAACGTGGATGTTCTGATCAAAGGCGACAATCGAATTCTTTTGAAAGGATCCGCTCGGGCGGGGCAGACGCCGAAAATCCTCAATCTTGATGTGGCAGACGTGCAGGAACTGGAAATTGAAGTCGGCTTCGGCGAAGACGAGTTAGATATTGGCGACTGGCTGCAACTGGCCGATGCCAGATTAATGAAATAGGCAGGGGTATCTGCTTTCGAATAGAATGGCAAACCCTTGAGTTTTGCTTGACTGGAAATGTGTGGATGCAGGATTTGAATCGAGGATCTGAAATACCATGACCGCCATTCCAGTCTTTCTGATATTGGTTGCCGCTGTCACGCCGCCAGTGGAAGTTTCGACACTGAACGGCGAACAGCACGTCGGAATCCTGGAACGGGTGACAACGGAGGAAGTCGTTCTAAAGACACCTACGAGATCCATCTCCATTCCGGACAAAGATCTGCTGGCCATTCGCATGGCGGGTAGCGTGCCACCATCTCCTGTGACGGGATCGTCGTCCACGCCTGTCGCGATGGCCGACGTCCGGCTGACGGACGGCACACGGCTGCGAGTCACTCGCTTCACTTCCACGACAAAGCAAATCAACATCCATCACCCGCAACTGGGTGGTTTGACGTTGCCGCTTTCAGTCGTTCAAAGCGTTCGCCTGGCGGCTCCCGACGGCAAGGTTGATGCCACTTGGAATCATCTTCTGGAACGTACACCCAAGAAGGACCAGGTGGCTGTCCGAAAAAGCGATGTACTTGACCATCTGGATGGCGTCATCGGCTCGTTGGATGAAACGACGCTGAACTTTCAATTGGACGGCGACGACATTCCGATCAAACGCGAACGACTGTTCGGACTCATCTTTGCAAAACGCGAATCCACAGCGGCCAAGACAATTGCATCGATGGAATTGGTATCGGGCGATCACCTTGCCGCAAAATCCCTGACTTTGGAAGGCGACATCTGGACGATCAGGTTGGCATCAGGAACGGATTTGACTGTGCCATCGTCCGGTGTGCAAGTCGTCGATTTCAGCGCCGGAAAGATCGCGTACCTCTCAAACATGGAACCTCGAGACATCAAATACTCGCCGTATTTCGAACCGATCTTCGTCTGGAAATACCATCAGGATCGCGGTAACGAACTACGCCCGCTCAGCGTGGGGAACAAGACGTATGCGAAGGGGTTGTCGATTCATTCGAAGACCGCACTGAAGTACCGAATCGGCGGAGATTTCAGGCGATTTCAGGCCGTAATGGGCATCGACGACTATGTTCGTGTTGGTGGAAATGTGGATGTTATCATCAAAGGCGACAACCGAGTTCTGTTCCGGGGATCCGCCCGCATGGGGCAACCGCCGCAACCTCTCGATCTAGACGTAACGGGAGTTGTGGAACTTGAAATCGATGTCGGCTATGGTGAAGACGAACTGGATATCGGCGACTGGCTCCATTTGGGTGATGCCAAAGTCATCAAGTAAGCAGATCCGAGTCGCTTGGGAGCCTGTGTCGGGCTTGCTTTCATTGTGCCTTCATCTCGTTTCGGTTAACTGTTGGCTTAAGTCCGGAAAAGAAATGGAAAGCGTAACATCGAAATGCCTGGAATACTGAACCGCCTGGCGCTAGGACTGCTCTTCTGCGTCTGTGGTGTCGTTCACCTTGCGAGCGCGGCCGAGTCCGAGGTGATCCAGGCCCAGGAAAATCGGATCGAGGTTGTTCACAAGGTTGCGGCATCGGTTGTCGCCATCTTTTCCGCAGACGGGAACGGCGGTGGTTCTGGAGTTCTCATCAGCCCGGACGGATACGCGCTGTCAAATTTTCACGTTACCAGTGCCTGCGGCGACTTTATGAAATGCGGCCTGAATGACGGCCGTCTTTACGACGCGGTCATCGTCGGGTTCGATAAAACCGGTGATGTTGCCCTGGTGAAGCTTCTGGGACGAGAGGATTTTCCCCACGCTCAAATGGGAGACAGCGATCGACTAGCCGTCGGTGACTGGACCTATGCGATGGGAAATCCCTTCCTGCTGGCAACCGATTTTCAACCAACAGTCACTGCAGGGATTGTCAGCGGGTTGCATCGGTATCAGTACCCCGCAGGCACTTTTCTGGAATATACGGACTGCATCCAGGTCGATACGTCTATCAATCCAGGTAACTCGGGCGGGCCTCTGTTTAACTCTGCTGGAGAACTGGTCGGCATCAACGGTCGAATTTCGGTTGAAAAGCGCGGGCGCGTCAACGTGGGCGCCGGGTATGCGATATCCATCAATCAGATCAAACATTTCATGGATCATCTGCGCGGCGGGCATATTGTGGATCATGCCACGCTCGGAGCGACCGTTCGCACCGGTTCGGATCGCGAAGTCATCGTGGATTCGATCCTGGATCTGTCAGCCGCTTACCGAAGAGGGCTGCGCGAGAATGACGAAATCGTTTCATTCGCTGGTCGGCCCATCGGCAGCGTGAACCAGTTCAAGAACATACTTGGGATTTACCCCAAGGGTTGGTCGTTGCCACTCGTCTTTCGTCGAGATGGAAAGAAGCAGGAGATCGTGGTGGAACTGCGAGCCCTGCATCGCGAATCCGAATTGAAACCAAAGCAGCCGCAGCGTCCTCGTGGAAATCCCAGACGCGGCCCCGACGATCTGGATCCGCACAAAGAGGCCGAATCCAAGCTGCCCAAGGAAGAACTTCCAGCCGAGTTTAAGAAAATGTTCGTCAAGAAGCCGGGATACGCAAACTACCATTTCAACCAGTTGGAGCAGACTCGCGTCCTGCACGGGCTGGAATCGATGCAAAGCTGGCGCGACGTCGCGGGTCGCTGGAAGGTGACTGGCAAGACGTCGGCAAGCGAAGACTTTGTCATCACATTCGCGGACAAGGGACTGGGACTGGAACTTCCGAATCGCCCCGGGCTGCAGCCGTTGGAAGGAGCGGACTTCATCGACGAACCGCCTCACAGTGGAGGACTTCTCGCTGCCCTGTATCAGCTCAAACTGCTGCTGACGAAGGGGCCGGAATCCTTTACTGAATTCTCGTACGTTGGCAGCCAGCCATTGGATGGCGGTGGAGCGATGGTCGACGTGTTGGTCACTAAGAAATCCGGTGTGGAATCGCTGTGGTATTTCAACAAGAGCGACGGACAGTTCGTCGGATTCGATTCGTCCCTTGGCTCAGATGTGGATCCCTGCAAGATTCGGTTCCTGGGATTTGGCAGTCTGGGTGGACGGCGGTTCCCCAATCGATTCGTTGTGCGCTACGGTGATACGGAATTCGCAAACTTCGACGTGCTGACGCTCGATATCGCCGAACCCGGCAAGAAGCCGGACGGCGGCCAGGGAGATTGAACTGAGACCATGTCACGTCACATTCTTGCCAGCCTTTTCGCGATCCTCGTGATTTGCACCAGTGTCGCATTGGCGCAATCTTCAATCGATACGATTGCCTCCGTCTCACCCAAAGTCGTCAAGATCTTTGGTGCGGGAGGGGGGCAAAAGCTGCACGCCTACGGATCGGGATTCCTGGTCTCGCCAAATGGACACATCGTCACCGTTTGGAGTCACATTCTGGACGGCGACACGGTCACTGTGGTGCTGGATGATGGACGACGATATCAGGGGAAAGTGCTGGGTGCTGAACCGCCGCTCGACATGGCGGTCCTGAAGATCGAAGCGGAGGGTCTTCCGTATTTCGACCTGGCGGAATCGTCCTCCGCGGGCGCCGGAACACGTGTATTGGCCTTCAGCAACGCCTTTAAGGTCGCCACGGGTGATGAACCCGTGACAGTGATGCACGGCGTCATCTCGGCCAAAACATCGCTGACCGCACGGCGTGGTGCGTTTGAATCGCCCTATACAGGCCCCGTCTATGTCGTCGATGCGGTGACAAACAATTCCGGAGCGGCGGGTGGTGTGTTGACCACCTGGGATGGCCGCCTGCTCGGCATGATCGGCAAGGAATTACGGAATACGCAAACGAACACCTGGCTGAATTACGTGATGCCGATCAGCGAACTGAAGGAAACTATTCACCAAATCGTCACGGGCGATTTCTCGTCGAAGAAACGTACGGATGAGGAAGACGAAAGCCCTGGCAAATCTCGACCTCGCCGCTATGAGCCGCTCGATTTCGGTATCATCACAATTCCCGACGTCCTGAATCGGACTCCCGCTTACATCGATCGCGTCCTGCCTGGTTCGCAGGCAGAGAAGGTTGGGTTACTCCCGAACGACCTCATCCTGTTCGTCGGGGAGAATCTGGTCCACTCCTGCAAGCTGCTCAAAGAAGACCTGGGGCGCCTGGAAGCCAACGACGTCGTCAAACTGGTCGTTCGCCGCGGTGACAAGCTGGTCAGCGTCGAGATGACGACACCGCGGAAGGCAGAGGAGTGAAATGCTTCACCGGATTCGAATTCAGAACTTCAAGAGCATCCGTGATGTCACTGTCGATTTAGATCCGGTCACGGTATTGGTGGGACGAAGTGGTGTCGGCAAAACGAACTTTGTTTTGGCACTCAGATTCTTGCGAGACTATCTGCAAGACGTACATTCACCGTATCAGAGCCCTACGGTTGCGATGGGACAAACGTCACATGTGCTTTACACGAATTTGCCGTTGCAATTCCATGTCGACTTCAGCGTCCCTGGATTTGATCACGATTTTTCATATGAATTGATCCTGCATAATCACTCCGCGCTTAATCCACTGCATGAAGCCTTGGTTTATGGCAAAGCCACCGTCTTCGATCAAACGAACGAACTCGGGAAACAAGCGAAGTGGCAGACAGAACCCGCCGTTTTTCCGACTCCACCCCCTGGACCGCCTGCACTTGGCAGGATTCCAGGGTTGCAAGAGAGCGTGATGGCGTACGCCGCGTTGACCCTTGGAATTGGCGTTCACCGGTTCCCAGCATCTGTCTTGGAACAGTCCGAAGACGCGAACGGATCGATCGGCCTGAGCGATGATGCGAGTAATTATTTCGTGGTCTTGCGTGAACTCGTCAGAAATTGGCAATCCGTCAACGCTCGAAAGGACATTCTCGCTGCACTGCAGAAGATCAATCCCACGGTGAAATCGGTCGAGTTAGATTCCCTTCAGCAGCCAACAGAAGCAATCGTAGGACATGATGCGAGCTCGAAGGCGATGACGCTCAACTTGGCTCAAGAATCGGACGGTTTCCGACGTTTTTACGCTCATCTGCTGGCTCTGTATCAGACCCCACCCAAGCAATCGTTAATCTTCGAAGAACCCGAAAACGGTATCCACCCTGGGGCGCTTTCACTCTTGGCGGAGGAATTTCAAGCATCACCTGTGTCCGGCCGCAGCCAGGTGATTCTGACGACTCAAAGTCCAGGATTGCTCGATCATTTTCGAACAGAGCAGATTCGAGTCGTTGAACTTATCGATCTTGAAACGAAGATTGGAACTCTCGCTGAAGAACAAAGAGAAGCCATTCATGAGCAACTACTTCATCCGGGAGAATTGCTGACCGTGGATCCCGCCCGCCGCGAGGAGTCGGCCGTATGAAGAAGCTGGTCATGCTGGTCGAGGGGGAAGGCGACCGCGACGCAATCCCCTGTCTCGTCAAGAGACTGATCACGGATCAGAAGGCATGGGAAAGTGTCGTTCTCGACAAGGAACCGCCGCTGATCGTTGGTGAAATTCCAGGCTTGGTCAAGAATGAATGTGCCGAGTGGCGTCGATATCTCAAACTGGCGGTCAAGACACGCCGAAACGCAGCCGGACTGCTGGTCGTATTGGACGGCGACGCACAGAAGATACTTGGACAACCATTCTGCGCCCGTGATGTCGCATTCCTGCTATCTGAAGCCGCCCGAGATGTCGGAGCAGGATCTGTTTTTTCTCTCGCCGTTGTAATCGCGTGCCTGGAGTATGAATCATGGCTCATCGCTGGAGTTGAGTCCCTCGCCGGAAAGAAATCAAACCAAGGATTTGGGGGCGTTCGTGCGGGAACGCCACGCTATGAAGGAAATGTCGAACAGAGTCCCCGTGCTGCAAAGCAGTGGATGAGCAGGGTGATGGAGTCGGCATATAAACCAACAATCCATCAAGAACTCTTGACGTCGATGATTGATCTGGATGTGGTACGTACAAAGAACGTCCGCTCGTTTCAGCGAATGGAGTCGGCGGTTTCACAGATTATTGCTGCATTCCGCTCGTCCGCCCACGTTGTGACACCACGCGGAGTCGCCCCAGAATGAAATTGGGGCCGTGTGTCGAAGCAGGAAACGACATGATCCACGAATACAAATCTCCACAACCTCTATCCACGGCACTGACATGGGCTTGGGAAAGTTGCCCACGCCAGATTCGCTGACTATCGATTTGGTACACCCGGCAAGACGGCGAACAGCCGAGTTGGTCCTCCAGTTCCGGTGGCGATCTTGATGGGGGCCACGATCAGGAAGAAATCTCGCGGCGGAAGCTTGTCCAGATGGGCGACGTTTTCCAATCCGTAGCGGCCCGCTCCGTTGATGATGTGATGCACGATAAAGTCCTTCGATAGTCCGTAATCGATGCTGAGCGTATCGATGCCGACACCGCGGACGTTGCGCTCCTTGACCAGCCAACGAGCGGCTTCGGCCGAGAACCCGGGGAAGTGCATTTTTCCGAAGGTGTCCTGATTGCGGTATCGAACATTGCTGTCCCAAAGGTCTCCCCAGCCGGTTCGCAAGAGAACTATGGATCGTGTTGGGATGGGGCCGTGCGTCTTTTCCCATTCGTTCAGGTCTGCTACGGACAGCCGATAGTCAGGATCGGCCTCGGAACGGAGCGTCACATCCACAACCACACCGGGCGCAAACAAGTCAGTCGCGGGAATCTGATCCAGGGCCGGTTGCCCGCTTTCGAAATGATTCGGAGCGTCAATGTGAGTCCCGAAATGTTCGGGCATACTGAAGGCTTTGGACGCAACTCCATTCTTTTCCAGAGTGGCAATCGTCCGAAGTTGGAACGGCTGGTAGTCATCGCCCGGCCAGAAGGGACTTTTGTCGTTCAACGGATATGTCAGGTCCAATAGCTTCACATCCTCCGATGCCAATTGACCCAGCGTAACGCCAAGAACCGGATCAGGCGCGGCATCAATCGTCTGCGCTAATCCACTTCCGGCGATGTTCATCAGGAGCAGAGTCAAAAGACAGGAAATGAAGGTTGATTTCATTTTGGATGGCATCCTTCAGCTTACGACGGCGAGAAGAATTCTGGAATGTAACAGCAAGACAGGCATTACGTCGGGAGGGGACTTGTTATGATACTGATTCTGGGGCAAGGGATGCATCATGCCGAATCAGGATTGAGTTTTCCATGTTTATCCGAATCATCGTCGCAGGGATCGCTTTGAGTCTGGGTTCGCTGTCAGCAGTGGCTGCCGATGGAAATTTAGAAGCTCTTGAAGAACAAGCGTTTAAGCAGGCGGCTGTGCTGGTGGATCCGTCGCTGGTGCGGATCGAGACGGTCGGCGGCCTGGAGCAGTTCGGTGAAATGACACTGGGGACGGGGCCGACATCCGGTGTGATTGTCTCTGATGACGGTTTTGTCATTTCCAGTTCGTTCAACTTCTTGTCCAAACCAGCTTCCATCCTGGTAACTCTGGCAGATGGACGTCGATTTCCAGCCCGGCTGATCGCCAGCGACAAGCTGCGATTGTTGACATTGCTGAAAATCGAGGCCACGAGTCTGACACCGGCCAAGGGCGTGCCACGAGAGAGCATTCGCGTGGGACAGTGGGCAATCGCACTCGGGCGAACATTTGATCTGGCGACCCCAAGCATTTCCGTCGGCATTGTCAGTGCCGTCAACCGAATCTGGGGCAAGGCGATTCAGACCGATGCCAAGACTTCCCCCAGCAACTACGGTGGAGCGCTGGTGGATATCGAAGGGCGCGTCCTGGGCGTGATCGCGCCTCTGTCACCTGCAGGAAACGGTGAAACGGCTGGAGTGGAGTGGTACGACGGTGGGATCGGGTTTGCCATTCCCCTGGAAGACATCTATGCGTCACTCGATCGACTCAAGCAGGGGACCGATCTATTGCCGGGACTGATGGGGATTACGTTTGCAGGAGGCCAATCGACCAACGTCCCGGCGATCGTGGATCGTGTGCGTTACAACTCACCCGCTCAGCAGGCGGGGCTAAAGTCAAATGACCGAATCGTGGATGCCGATGGTGAAAGGATTGCGCGAGTCGCACAACTAAAGCATGTGATGGGACGCAAATATGGCGGCGACATGATCAAGTTGACTGTCGAACGTGGTGACCAGACGTTGACGATCGAACCGACTCTGGTCGGTGAACTGGTCCCCTACGAGGTTCCGTTCCTGGGTTTGCTCCCCAAGCGCGAGCCTTCCGGCGATTCGGGAGTTCGAGTCCGGTTCGTGTTTCCAGACAGTCCTGCAGACAAGTCTGGGCTGATTCGCGGAGACCGGATCGTCAGACTGAATGATGCGGATGTAGCCGACGCTCGAATGCTCAGCGACTTTGTCGGACGTCGGCGTCCCAGCGAAAGTGTAAAGCTGACCATCGTTCGGGAAGGGATGGAAAGGCAATTGGAATGCACGCTCGCAACGCTGCCGGACGGCGTTGTGACCGAACTCGCGACAGAAGTGATTGAACAGCGTACTAAAGAGCCGCCGGTTTCGGAAAAGAAGGACCCTGCCGCCGAAAAAGAGGACGGAGTCAAGTCGCCAACTGAGACTCCGAAGACAGGGCGGTTTACCGATGATCTGGCGGGGCACGACCACAGCTATTGGGCTTATGTTCCAGAAGAATATGACTCTGGACTTGCCTGGGGATTGATGGTCTGGATTCACCCTGCCGGCGATACGATGGAAGCGACGATGATCAAACAGTGGCGATCGATCTGCGATCGGCGTGGGATCATCATGATTGGTCCAAAGGCGGATCAGATCGCACGATGGACGCCCGGAGAAGCCAAGTTTGTGGAGGGCCTGGTTGCTCATATTCGCGAGAAATACACCATCGACCCACAGCGAGTCTTTCTCCATTCACAGGGGAGCGGTGCTCCCATGGCCTGCTTGTTGACGACGAAGCAACGAGAAGTCTTTCGAGGCCTGGCGCTGGCAGGTGCTCCGTTCCAGGGTGCGGTGGGTGATCACGAACCTGATTTCCGGCAGCAATTCCATTTCGTATGTGGCGAGGACGACAAGGCGTTGTCGAACGTGAAGAAAACTGTCGCGGCCTTGCGCAAACTTAAATTCCCCGTGTCGTTTACCCAGGCGAAAGGATTGGGAACAAAATACCCCGGAGAAACAGAAATCGACGAAATTGGACGATGGGTCGATTGCCTGGATCGGATATAATCGTGATTGGTTGTGACGCTGCCCAGCTCAGAATGTCAAAAACCGGCGGGCTCACGCCAGCCGCTCCGAAGTGTCAGTGATGAGATAAATGACGAGCGCGGAACCCTGTGATGAACGTTGACGAGTTCAAAAATCGTGAAGTCAGTCGGCGGCAGTTTCTTGGCCGGAGTGCGCAGCAGGCGGCTGGAGTGGCTGTCGGTGTTGTCGGATTGGCGGCCGGAGTCGCTTCGGCATCCGCGACTCGAGGGGACTCGGCAATCGAACGTCTGGGTATTGGCGTGATCGGTGTGCGAAACCAGGGACGACTGCTTGCTGGCGAGTTTGCGAAGTTGAGCGGTATTGAAATTCGCTCGCTGTGCGATGTTGACGAAAGCCAGTTCGCGCCGGCGATTCGCGCCGTTGTCGACGCCGGGCAGAAGGCTCCTTCGACTGTTCAGGACTTTCGGCAGATGCTCGATGATCCTTCCATTGATGCGGTGGTCATTGCCACCCCTGATCATTGGCATGCCAGCATGCTGTCGCTGTCCTGTCAGGCAGGAAAGGACGTGTATCTCGAAAGTCCTGCGACACACTCGGCAGATGAAGGGGCATCTCTGATCGAAGTCGCGGATCAAACTCGTCGGATAGTGCAGGTCGGTCTGCAACAGCGCAGCGGGACACATTTTCAATCGGCAGTTCAGTTTGTGCAGTCTGGAAAGCTGGGGAGCGTGCGTCTCGCAAAGGCCTGGATCGTACATCGTCGCAAGAGTATTGGCCGACGCGGCGGCGTCGAAGTTCCTTCGAATGTCAATTACGCTGCATGGCTGGGTTCCGCGCCGGCTCGCCCGTTTCAACCCAACCGATTTCATTTTAACTGGCGCTGGTTCTGGGACTATGGAGGGGGCGAACTTTCTCACTGGGGCGTTCACATGTTGGATGTCGCTCGCTGGGGACTTCAGGTCGAGCGGCCTGTTCGGGTCAGTGCCGTCGGCGGGAAATATTCGTTCGACGATGACCAGGAAACGCCCGACACTTTGTCGGTGCAATACGACTTCGATGCGAAATCGATCCTGTGGGAACAGCGGTTGTGGTCATCGCATGGCGTGGAGGGCCGTAGTTCGGGCGTGGCTTTCCATGGCGACAACGGCACATTAGTCGTCGACCGTGGTGGTTGGAAGGTCTACGATCACCGGGACGTGATCGCCGCGGACGCATCCGACCTGCTGGCGGCTCACGTTCAGAATTTCGTCGATTCGGTGCGCAGCCGCCAGATTCCAAACGCGAACCTGGCGATGGGGATTGCATCCAGCGCCCTTTGTCACTGGGGCAACGCCGCCTATCGCTCCCATCGCGAATTGCGATTAGATGGGACCGCGATCACATAGGTCCCATTGCTCTCATCAGTCCCATGAAAACATGGCAGCAAGGCCGTGACACAGAAATGGGACGGATGGGATGTCTGCCAATCTGCTAACCGATTATGGTCGTATCGGAGTGGCTCGCTGAGCGTTCATTCGCTGAATGGCCGACGTCCCTGAATCCAGTGAGTCTCGACCACCGGCGTTGAAGAACCTTGACAACTCGTTTACGGCCGGACCAAGCAGGAACAGATACACTGCGGGCATCAGACACAGCACTGTGGGAAACAGCAGTCGGAAGGTCGCCCGGTTTCCCTTTTCGTCGGCCCGTTGCTTGAGGCTTTCCCGCATGGTATCGCTGTAGGTTGTCAGAGCTTCTGAAATGCTTGTCCCCATCCGCTCGGTCTGCACGAGCAGGGATGTGAACGAGTGGACTTCGGGCAGGTCGATTCGCTTGCCGAAGCTGTCCAACGCGGTGTGCAGATCTGTGATCTGCGATTGCTCCGTCACGATACTCAGTTCCTGCGACAAAGCTGGATAGATACCGCGGAAGTCTCGCAGGATTCGCTTCAAGGCGTCCGGTACCGTCAGACCCTGGCTGACGCACATGTTCAACATGTCGAGCAGGTCGGGCATCGCGCGGCTGATTTGATGAATACGGTCGGCGGCTTTTCGTCGTACATACAACATTGGGAACGCCCAGCCGACGATGGGGCCGGCGATCAACCCGGCTATCACCCAAGGCTCCATGCGCCGCGGCACAATTAACAACAGGCCACCAAAAACGACAATGCTGAGCATCATCAAGGAGTATCGTAGCGCTGCCAGGTTTTCGAGGGCATGCGGGCTGTAATAGCCGGCAGCCAGCAGTTCTCGGCGAGCCGTCTCTCGGCGCTCGTCCGTATCAGGAAGCAATGAAGCCAATGCAGGATTGAGCAGTGTACCGAACGTACGATCCGAATCATCGATTCCCGGCACATCTGCAGCGAGAACACGAGGCATCCCATCCTTGCTCCCTCGTGACGTCCCTCCATATTGCTCCAGCAATCGTCGATCTTCCCAAGTGGCGATCTCAGGAGACCGCAGGATCTGCGACGATTCGGCGGGAACGTAGGTCGACGGAATGACTGAATACGATGGTGGCACGTAGGTATTCGAAGACGCTGAGGTCTCAGCGGCGATCAGGTTAGACGAAGCAGGAATTGGCACAGATGAGCCCGTCGGAGCTTCTGAATTCGCTTCAGCGGCGATTGCAGCAGATACAGGTTTAGATCGCTCCACTGCCTTGTCCGCGGAACGGGGCGTTGCGGAACGACGTGCCGGCTGCGAATTCAATTTCGCCGCACGATTCTTGAACCAGATACGAATCAGCAATGCGACGATGATCGCGCCACAGATGCTGTAAAAGACGACTATTCCACCCATTGCAAACTCCCGCCCCTTCGTATCGTCCGAGCGCTACGTTGACGTTCCCAATGATCGCCCGACTTCATGTTCCGGTAACTTCTCTGAATTCACCCGTCACGATTGTTCGCTGTCTTTCAGGATTCGCATCACCCACAGCGCACCGATGATTTCCAGGCAGACGGCCAGAATCGTTGTATTCCGGCCCCACGACGACGAAAGAAGTTCGTCCATGTAATTTGGTTTTCGATAAACGAAGAAGCCGAGCACAGCAGGGGGCAGCACGATCATCAGGATTGCGGTGGCCCGGCTTGCGGCCGTTGCCGCTCGCAGCCGGCCCATGAACAGTAGTCGGTCCCGCACGGTTCGAGACAGCCGTTCGAGGACCGTCACCAGATCACCGCCCGTTTGTTGCTGCACGATCAGCGTCATGCACATCAATCCGAGCGTCATCAGTCCAGTGCGCCTGGGAAGATCACGCAGCGCATCTTTCAATTGAACACCCATCTCGACGCGCCCTGTCGCCAGCTTTAACTCTCCTCCCAGCGGATCGGGCGTGTCCGCCGCAACCATCTGCAAACTTTGCTCGACACTGCGACCCGTCTTGGCGGCACGCGCCAGTTCTTCCAGCATGGCCGGAATCTGACTTGTCATTTTGTCCTGTCGGCTTGTCCGGGCCATGATGGCGACAACAACCGGCAGAATGAAGCCGACCAGGCCCGCCAGGGCGGTTGTCAGCAGGTTCTCCTGAATTACGAACAAGCCCCCGCCGAACGTGATCGCCGAACAGAGGCACAGTGCGACCATCATCGACGGTCCGATGCCCAGACCTGATTGCAGCATCAGTTCATCAAACCAACTGTTGATCTGGTCGGCGGCATCTTCGCCTTTCCCCGTACCGAACGTCTCCTGTTCTCTCAGGATGCCGGTGAAGTCAGGTTGTGAATTCGGTGGTTGCCGACCGGTAATCGTCGCAGCCATCAGAAATCTCCTTCCGCATGAAATTCAAAAACAGGTGTCTTATGGTCACTCGTCGGCAACGGTCTTGGCGGTTCAGTGAGGCTGAGTTCGATATTCGCGATTCGAATTCAACTCCCTCGCGGCGAACATCAGTGACGGAATGTCGAATCCTCGACTGGACAGGCGTTTGAGGGCCTGTGGTTCATATCCTGTGGCATAGAAGGCTCCGCGAGCATGTCCGCTGGCATCGACTCCGGACATTCGGTAGACGAAAATATCTTCAATTTGGTACGTGCCGTCCTGGCAGCCGCACAGTTCGGAAACACGCATCACCTTTCGTTCACCAGTCGACAGACGCATCATGTGAATCAGGATCTGCACGGCGGATGCAATGTATTGTCGCGCGACCACCATCGGCAGTTCCACGCCCGACAGGGCGATCATCAATTCCATTCGGTCCAGAGCGTCGCGAGTATCGTTCGCATGCACGGTACTCATCGAGCCGTCGTGGCCGGTGTTCATGGCCTGCAGCATGTCGAGGACTTCGCCGCCGCGGGCTTCGCCGACGATGATTCGGTCGGGTCGCATTCGCAGGCTGTTTTTCAGCAGATCACGCTGTGTGATTTCACCACGTCCTTCGACGTTGGGCGGTCGTGTTTCCAAGGAGACAACGTCGCGCTGTTGAAGCTGTAATTCCGCCGTCTGCTCGATCGTTACCACGCGCTCGGATTCGGGAATGAACCGGCTGATGTTGTTCAGCATCGTAGTCTTCCCGGCGCCTGTACCGCCGCTGACGACGATATTCATTCGGCCGCGGACGGAAGCGACCATGAAATCGGCCATTTCCGGTGTCAACGATCCGGTCCGCACCATGTCCTCAAACGTCACCCCGTGCGTCTTGAATCGACGAATCGAGACCGTGGGGCCTCGCAACGCCAGCGGTGGAATCACTGCGTTTAAGCGTGAACCGTCGGGTAGCTTGGCATCGACCATCGGCGAAACTTCGTCGATTCGCCGACCGGCCCGACCAACCAGTCGCTGGATGAAATGAATCAAATGTTCGTTGTTGGCAAACCGAATATCGGTTCGCTCCAACAGTCCGTTCCGTTCAATGAATACGCTGTCAGGGCCATTGATGAGAACGTCGCTGACGTCCGGGTCGCGCATCAGTGGTTCGATGGGACCAAATCCATAGATTTCGTCCATGATCTCGCGGACCATGGCTTCCCGGTCCTCCACTGGCAGGTTCACCGTCTGCTGAGCACAGAGATGAGCCGCCAGACCGCGCAACTGGGCGCGCAGGTCCTTTTCGGGCAACTGGCCAGCCTTGGACAGGTCGATCGCATCCACCATTTGCCTGTGGATACGGGTCTTGAGCAGTTGAAAGGCCTGCCGTGGATCAGCAGCGGGTGGGGCGGTTTGTTCGGCGATCATGCAATGTTCCCAGGTTCGTGTCGGGATTCTTCAGGTCTTCCGTGCTGCGACGAAATTCGGTTTTCGTATCAATGAGTCAAACGCAACTTATAGAGATATGGGTTCGGCGTGATTGACAGGACCGTCGTTGTGTTGGACGTGGGATCGTTGGGATTTGTCTGATCGGTCATCGTTAATTGTGCCGTCATTGATCCATCCGCGTTCTCAGTCATCATGTAGTACGGAGACATTTCATTGACCATGGCGGTTCGTGTCTTCACCACGCAGGGCTGAGCCACCACTTGACATCCGCCGTTTCCAAGATCGTTGACCATTAAGACTCGAATGCTGACCAGTTGAATGCAAGTCGCCTGACCTGTCGTTCCAGACGTACCTGTGGGGGTGACCAGCGAATACAACAGGCAAATCCGAGGTTGACCGATCAGAGAATCCATCGCAGTCCGATCCGCGCTGCGCAGTTCAGCAGAGGCGTTCAAGGTCTGCGAAGTACCGACGGGCAGTAAGAATTCGCCGCCGAAAGCAGTTAGATCATCGGCCGTCCATCCAGAAGCAAACTGACGATCTAAGTCCTGGTCGTTTAGTCCCGTGCCAAGATCCACGACTGTCAGATTTGCGTCCGTGATCTGTTGGCCGTTCGCCTGGCTGTGCAACGTAATTTCAGGGATTCCGTCGGGTCCGGAAAGAACTTGATGTCCGATCGGGTCGTAGCCGTAGTTGTCCGGTCCGACGCCAGATTCGATTTGTCCGTTCCATGTGTCCGTTCGCGCTCCGGTCGGATCCATATACCAAATTGCCAGCGGCAGAGCAGGGACGGGTAGATTTTCAAGTGGTCGCACTCCGATAACGCGGTTGTCGACAGTCGCTTCCACGCGCGTGACGATGTCACCGAATGGCAACTGGGTCAATCCGGCGACAAACATCGCCACGGGGTTATTTGTGCGACGCGTCCGCATTGAAGTCACAACGGCCGTCGTGGGATTGATCGGCGTTTCCACGAACCGCACGCGTTGCGATTGGCTGTCGAGCACCAGTTGGCCGAATCGAACGTCACCCTGTGGACTGGTATTCAACACGACAGCAGCGCCGGCGACGACGTTTTGACCTGCGACGTAGGCCGCCGCGGTGAGAGCCAACTCAGCTCGCAATTCAGGATCAGGCGTTGGCTTCAGTAAGTCGTCGCTAACCAGTTCGCTTGCGGCCGCCAATGCAGCAGCTTCTGCGGCCGTGGTTAATTCCAGGTCCGTGGCATCCAACCACAACCTATCCAGGATCAATGCCAATCCGGCCATCGTTACCAGCAGGGCGATCGCAACAGCGGGCGTGGTGAAACCCCTGCGGCGTATCACAAGCTGCCGCAGTCGGCTGGATGGAGAGGTGGGAATGATCTTCATGTCGGCAGTCGCATCGAGGAGTTATGCGGTGAAACGGCGTCATTCAGATGGCAAGCAGAGCCTGCGAGCCGAAACTCGCAGGGTTGCTGTGAATCGGCCGGAGTTCAATTTGGGATGGACTGCGGCAACGCCGCAGTTGGTACAGTTCGCGGAGTTTCAGGAGCGGCTTGTGGCTGCCCCGGCAGACTCGTATTTGGCATTGGCGCCGGTGTCGTCGATGGATCGTAGCCCGGTTGAGGTGTGGGCGACGGGGATGCATTGGGGGGCAGTACAAAGCCAGGCGCCGCCTGAGGCAGAGGCGATCGAGCGCCCATATATCGACCTCGATCGTCGAAATACAGAGTTTGTCGGCCCGTCCCGCGGAAGATCTCGGTTAGAATCGGATCCCTGGGCTTTTCTCCCCGGACAAGGCCCAGGATCTCGTAGAATGTGATTCGTTCCGTGTTGCTCAAGGCGAGTCCCCCATTCCCTTTGCCATTGGGATTCAGAGTCAGGGTGATCTTTCCCTTGTCGCGTGCCAGCGTGATGACATTCGCCTGGGGTTCAGTCAATTCCAACGTCACGCGGTTGTTACCTCGATCGACGGGACCCTGAGTAAAGCTTCGATTGATAGCCAGGATCTTCACTCCTTCGAACAATCGCATCGTCAATCCACCTTGGGACGTGAAATCCGTCATTCCGGAGCCACCCGCGACCGTGAACAAAACATCCACGTGGTCCTCAGGCTTGACCATTCCATCGACCATGGATGAGCCATCTCCGACTTCCACGGTGACAGCTCGCATTCCTGGACCCACGATGAGTGGCGGCAGTTCGCCGGGTTGATAGAGTTGATTGGCCTTGATGGGTTCCGCCGACTTGATCGCCACTTTGGCGACGCGACCGACGATGACTCGGTTGGTCAAAAGCATTTCGCGAGTTAATTGATCGACATGGATCTTGCCCAGACCCAGATGCTTATCCGTGATGATTGTGCCTGGCTTGATATCCGCGATCGCCATTGGAATGTCACGCTGGGCGACCACCACCTTTTTCTCCTGGACGGCCAGAAGGTTTTTGGCGACATAGCCCACGACCAGCAGGCCAATGATCCCGAACATGACGAATGTCAACGTGGCTGGTGTTAAACGCTTCACTTGATGTTCCCCCAGTCGACCGCCCCAGTTTCACGGTGACAGACACCTGTCACTTCGCAAATCGCGGTCGGCTCGATGATCGATTTCCAAACCTTGTAATCTGACAAATCTGAAGACCCGTCATCATTCCCTGACCATGCATGTTTCTGCATACAGATTCCGTCCGTTCAAACTGACGCCGATCGGCCAGAGCAGATCCGGCGACGCGGACGTCATCGGGATCTGGACCGAAACCACCACCAGATCGCCCGTGTACACGCCCAGATTCACGCCGACCTGAATTCCGTTTTGCAACTGCGGACTAAGGATACGGCTGATCTCGGCCTGTACGGTTGCTTCGGTCGCACCTGGCAACGAAGCATGCCGGGCGCCGGCCCGTGTGGCCTCAATGATCAGGCTGCGAGAGTAAAATAGCATCATGAATTCAAACAGCGCCATCAGCACCACAAACAGCAGCGGCAACGTCAGCACCAGTTCCATACTGAGCATGCCGCGTCGTGACCGCCGTTGTGCGTTGGGATGCCGCTGTCGATTTCGCATGTGATTTGTCATCGATCCACCTGAGCCTGTTGTTGCCGCGCGTTGCGAGGTGGTCCCAATTGTCCATCCTTGATGAATCCCGCTCCGTTCAACAGCATCAAAAGCCATGTGGAAGCCGCCACAGGGACGGCAAACGGCAGGTAGCGTCGCTTTTGTTTCTCTTCAATGGTCTCGGCCTTGAACACCGCTTTGCCGCGCTCGTCTATCTTGCCTGTCGCCAGGTATTGTTGTTTCCACTTTTTCGTCCCGTACCGAAGCACCTTGTAGGCGGTGATCAGGGCCACATCGACGATGACGACCAGCGTGCTGACGATGATCAGCAGCACAGTCATCTTGAAGCCCAACCAGGTGCTGAGCGCTCCAATCAACTTGACGTCACCGCCTCCGCCGCCAGCCACCATGAACAACACAAAATAAGTTCCGAATCCGATCGCGAATCCCAGCAGTCCGTCCTGCAATCCCGCAAATCCCGCGAAGCACGCCTGATAAACCAGCCCCAGAGCAAAAAACGGGATCGTCAGTTTGTTGGGAATCTTCCAAAACCGTATATCCGTGTAGGCGGCAAGGCTCGTCAGAAGCCCCACGCCGACGATGAAGACCAGATGTTGCGCTGTCCACTCAAACATTTCGTTTCCTCCTCTTTTCCGGCAGTGACCTGCGTTATTCGGACTTGCCGAATCTGCCTTTGGCGGCAGATCCGAATCAGCCGGTCTTTCTCCGACTTTCTTCGCCAGTCCACTCAACCGGTGTTGCAAACATAACACAAGTTTCCGGAAGTGAAGGAAGACGTTGCCAAATGTCTCCACTTTCATAAATCACAGGGAAACCATGTGTCGAAGTACGTGAAGCCAAGTCATTTCGAGCACTGTTTTCGCGAACAATCGCCACATCCGATTCATCCGGTCATGGCGCGTTCGCTCACGGAACAAGTCTCATGCGAGATCCGGAACGCGGAAAGTAGACTCTTCAAGTGGAATGTTCTTTTTGAGCAACCAACGCCGACTGTGATGATCTTGACGATTGTTACGACAGGGAAACTGACACTAGCCTGCGAGGGCGATCTACTGCATAATCCAGATGTCGGAGACTATGGTGACATACGCGATGACAGACTTCCGCAGGAGGCAGGATGCTTGAGTTCTTACAGGCGGCCGAAGAGGCCGCGCGCCGGGCCGGACACGTACTTCGTGCGTGGTCATCGAAATTTACGGTTCGGGAAAAGAGCCGTTCCAATCTGGTGACCGAGGCGGATTTCGCTGCGCAGCAGACCATTCACGACTTTCTTCGCGGCCGGTATCCTCAGCATGGTTTTCACGGCGAAGAAGGATTGAATGAAGTGCGACCCGAATCGCCGTATCGCTGGATTGTGGACCCCCTGGATGGCACGACGAACTACGTCCATGGTTTTCCATACTTCTGCGTTTCCATTGGGTTGGAATTTGAAAATCGAATGGTGGTTGGCGCGGTCTTCGATCCAACCCGCGACGAAATGTTTCTGGCGGCGAAAGGTTCAGGCGCGACGCTGAATCGACGTCCACTGCACGGTTCGGGCGTCAATGAACTCAGTCAGGCGATGGTGGTTGCCAGCCTTCCCGTCGCCACGGATCCCGATGATGTCGCGGTCCGTCGTTTCTTGAAGATGCTGTCTCACGCACAGACTGTTCAGCGCACCGGTTCAGCGGCTCTGAACCTGGCCTATATGGCTGCCGGCCGCTTGGATGCGTTCTGGTCAAGCAGTCTGAAACCTTGGGACATGGCTGGCGGAGTGGTGCTTGTGGAAGAAGCCGGTGGAATGGTCACTCGCATTGACGGCGGTCCATTTCACGTGGATGAACCGAACCTGCTGGCATCCAATGGTTCTCTGATTCATCAAGAACTGATCCGCCATCTGGCGTAGCGAGCCCCAGTAGGGTTATCCTAGAAGTTCGTCGTTCGGGTTGCCCGTGCGTCGATGGTGACACCATGCGGATGAAGACAATCATCATCGAAGACCTGAAGTTGACCGGCCCGGTTTTGCTTGCCGTTCTGTTGGGAACAAGCCTGGTTTTCGGACAGGAGCCCGTACGTCCCGGCATTCCATCGGCAGAATCCGCGGTCGATGCAACCTTGCCCGCACAGACGCCGAAGGGGAATTCTGGATCGGATGCTGATGTGCGCTCGCCGCTGGACTCCATCCCGACCGAAATCAGGTATCTGCCTGATAAGAATGGCAAGCTGCATCCCATTCCCACGAATGCTACCTGGGAAGGATATCTGGAATTTGTGGCAAAACCACGTCCCGGCGACCGCGAATCGGTTCCGGCGTTCTCGGTTTCTTCGATTGAACTTTCTGGCGAGTCCAATGACGATCGTGCCACGCTGAATGCTCGCTGTGTCATTCAGCTTCGCCAGACAACGGAGTTTGTTCGAGTGCCGTTGCAACTGAATGAAGCAACATTGCTGAAGCGGGAATATACAGGCAGCGGCGAGGTCATGCCCGATAGCAGAGACCGCGATCAGGGGTTGATTTATTGGTTGCGAGGTGCAAATCCTCATGTGCTGGAATTGACATTAGCCCTGCCGGTGCGGCGCCAGTTGCCGGCGCGCAAACTGCAACTGACTCTTCCGTTGTCACCGATCTCCAGGTTGAAACTGGTGGTACCGCATCGCTCGATTACTGCCAGTTCCGCCAGATCCCTTGAAAAAATCGCGGACGATATCCCGATCGAAGTGACTTCGCTGCCAGACGGCAAATCTCAGATCGAAGCCTTTGGTCTTGGAAATCGGGTCGATCTGACTTGGCAACCCAATCCCGAAGCCGCACAGTCCGAGGTCGCCCTGGAAGCCAATACGACGATCCTGGCTCATGTGGACTCCGATGCGGTTCTGCTGGACGTGCATCAAAGGATTCAATCCCTCCAGGGAAAGTTTGATTCTTATGCAGTGCAAATGCCGAAGGGCGCCGAGATCTTGAAGATCGAAGATGACACATCGACGTCGCGCGGAGAAGGTTATCGCGATCGTCGGATCGACGCCGAGCGTCCGAATCGCGTGGTCGTTCTATTGACGGGTGCCACCGTTGGCCCCGTCAGGTTGCGGTGGACGGTTCGACTTCCTCGTACCGAAAAGCGGTTGCTGACTCTGGACGGTTTTGTTGTCGAATCCGCACGCAAACAAAGTGGTGAAGTGGGACTGACGCCCCATGACGGGTTACGATTGTCTCCAGTTCAGCACAAAGACGCCAATATCTGGAGGATCAATGCCGCTGAGTTGAAAATGGATCGCGCCTATCAGTTTCTCAATCAACCTTTCAGTCTGGTGGTCGGTGTCGAGGCGATAGAGCCAATCTATTCCGTCGAGCCCCGAATTCTACTCCTTGGCGCCAGTCATCAACTGACGATGGACGCGGTGTTTCAAGTCCAGGTTGATCGAGAAAACCTTACCGAAGTCGTGCTGACGTGGCCCGAGGCCAAGTCGGAAGGTTGGATTATCGATGGATTCGATCCTCCCGATCTGGTTCAATCTGCGATCAACGAAGATGAGCAGGGGACGTATCGCGTCCGATTGATCAAGCCACAGAGTGCGGGTTCCCAGTTTCAGGTCCGTTTACGGGCGCGGCGGCCAGCCAAGGGGAACGACGACGTAACATTCACACTTCCGCGTGCGAAGGCATAACGCCCCGCGACACCGTTGTTCATCATTTTCAACGCGGAAAATGTCGAGACGGAATTGACTCCTCGCGGTGAAACCGTTGTCCATTCGATACTGACGACGTCACTGGACCAGTCGACGGTTCCGGAGCCTTATCGAGACCTGAAGTTGGCTGCGTATCGGATCGATACCGACGAGCAGGCATTTGCGCTGCGAGTTATTCCGCAACCTCGGCGATTACGTACGGAATCCTCTTCGAGGGCAACCTGTCAAAGTGACCGGATTCAGGTCACCCAGCGGATAATTTATAAGGTTACTTACGATCGCATGTCCCAGCTCAAACTTCTTGTGCCACGTTCTCTGGCCATGGAAAGAATCCGATTTTATGGGGATCGTAACGTTGAACTGTCTGCCGAGTGGAGCGACGTCGTTGATCCTCAATTCCGTCAGGTCCGACTTGCTCTTCCGGAACCCAGAATTGGTGAATTCCACATTCAGGCAGAGTTCTCCATTCGAATTCCCGACGACGCCGCGATTGAGGGAGACACGTCTGTCGCAATCCCCATTCTGCAGAGTGCGGATGAACCCTGCGCCCAAACGCGATTTGTCGTTGTGCGCGACGAGTCGTTTGAAGCCACTGCCGTTTCGGAACAATGGAAGCCGCAACCGCTGCGTCCCGATTCCTGGTCCTGGCAGTTCGAAGGATCACGTCCGGAATTCGGATTGCGCCTGGCGCGTTCGAGCGGAACTGCCAATGGGACTGCAAGTGTGTCCCGTGGGCTGGTGACTGCAATCGTCGACCGGGACGGCAGCAGCATGGTTCGCGCCCAATACCGTATCTCAGCCAGATCCAATTCGTTGTTTGTTGTATTGCCTTCATCATCACTATTGCCTCAGTTCCACTGGGAGACTCACAGACTGGAAGCTGTGGAAGTTCCTGCAGGATCCAGAAAGTTCTCGCTGCACCTGCCGAAACTGACGCCGGAAGCGGGAGATCGACTCCTGACGGTCGACTACCATCTGCCCAATGCTTTTGAAACTGGCCTGCCGGGAACTGTCGAACTGCATTCTCCACAGTTGCCGCAATGTTCCTGGGATGCCCGGATCATCTGGCAGACCGTTCTTCCGCCAAATCAGCACTTGTTCACTCATCCTGCTTCGGCAACTCCCATGTTTCGTTGGCGGCGGAACGGTTTGTTCTGGCGTCGAGTTTCCGATCCAGATTCCGGCAGCCTGGAGAAGCAGATCGGCACCGAGGCTGGTCCCGCGCCGAATTGGTCGGTGGAACTTGATTCCCCTCAATTGGCTGGCAACCTATACGTATTCAGCCAAATTGGTGCTCCGCGCAGTTTGAAGTTCCACACGATGAGTAGTCCGATGGTCGTCCTGTTTGGGGCAGGGATCTCATTCGTGTTCGGCTTTATTTTGTTGCGAGTGCGCTTCTTGCGGCACGTTTTGACCGTCCTGACAATGGGGTTGATTCTGGCTGGAATCGGATTGTGGAACTCGGCCCCGCTGGAATTGCTGATGCAGCCGATGATCGCGGGGCTGTTGTTTCCACTCGTCGCGGTCCTGATTGAAGGTTGGTTCCGGCGCGGCTACAGCACCACAGTTCTAACGCTGCCAACGCCGGCAGAATTGGCAATCGCACACGGCAGCCGCGATGAAGTTGTCGTCCCACAGATGGCGGAGCAGTCCACGACACTTCGACCGCCGTTTCATGACAGCAGCGAAGCCTTACAAATAGAGGCCGGGAGCGGCGTGTCATGACGTCGTCACGTTCAAGGATCCCGGTCCGACGGTTACTGTTTGTATTGATCCTGACATCATGCTTCCTGGGTCTCCGGGACTTCGCCGACGCCGCCCCACCCGGTAGCTTCGCATCGAAAGTCCGCCGGCTTGCTGTTCCCGATGACAATGTTGCCGCCTGGTCGCATGAAGCTCGAAACCTGGTCGCGATTCAGCGCGCCGAGTTTGAGCAACTGCTGAAAACCAGTGAAGGGGACTTCCGATCGAACGGAGCACACATCACTTCGGCTCAATACACTGCCACGATGGCTGGTCGGGCGTTCCGCGACGGCCGGACGAAGCTGACGGTGCAGCGAGTGGGAGACAGCCCGATTTTGCTGCCACTGAGCCAGTTTAATCTGGCGGTTCGAGACTTCAGTTGGTCGGACCACCCTGCGGTGTGGGGGGCGGACGATTCCGGCGACTACTGGCTGCTCGCTGATGCGTCTCAGGGCGAACTTCAAATGGCTTGGAGTGCCGCGGGACGCCCGTTGGGGGACGACCTGGATTTTGATCTTCTGTTACCGCCCTCGGAAACTGCTGTGTTTGACTTGCGCGTCCCGCGCGATCAGACCGTACGTTCAACGCCGGAAGCTCGGCGCGTGGACGAAAGGTCGGATTCCAATTGGCAGATCTGGCGGCTGCAACTGGGTGGTGAGCGACGATGCAGGATCGCGATTTCCTCTGCGAAGCCTACAATTGAGCGGAAGTCAACAATTCTGTTCGAACATGAATTGGGAGCGATCGTTCGCGAAGAAGATGTGCGATTCCAAACGGCCTTCCACGTGGAAGTCTTTGACGCCCCGGTCACCGAATTGACGTTTACAGTTCCGTCCAGCGTCGACGTCTTTGCCGTCACTTATGGACAGGATCTGCCGCTGGCGTGGAAGCGACCGGACAAGTCTGATCCGGCGGGAACGATGACTGTCCGATTACCGGACCCATTGCTGGGGCGCAGCCAGCCGATTCGGATCGACGGCGTCGCCATACAAAAGCCGAATGCATCAATGATTTCACCACAAATCACGGTGAAAGATGGTGTTTTCATCAGTGGCCGACAGACACTGACAATTGTCGCACCGCTGCTGTTGCGGTCGTTTCGATCCTCCGGCTTTCGGCAGCAGACGCCGCTTTCGATATCGGCGGAAGGTGAAAGCTATTCTTTCCTGCAATTGTTGCCCGACGCTCAATTGGTACTGGACGTCGGTCGACAACTGGCAACTTTGACTGCACAGGTCCACAGCCTGTTTGAAACAAATGATTCCACCTGGACGCTGACATCCGAACTTACGTGGACTGCGTCCAGCGGAGGTGTCTTTCAGACGGAATGCCAGTTTCCCCCCGATTGGGAAATCACTGATGTAAAATTGATGTCTGAACAAAGGAAAGAGCGTCTGCCCGGTGTGGACGTCTCGGTGCAGGCGGGTGGCTATTCATTACTGACAGTCGAATTCCTGGAAGCACTGGAACCCACCGTCCCCCGAACCATTCGCGTCCTGGCTCACCGACGTCCGGTGACCACAGGTGCATCTTTTGGCCTTCCCGTACCACATCCAATCAACTGTCATTCCTTGGAAACAACGGTGGGCCTGATCCTGCCATCTTCGCTGTTGCCGCATCTTTCGGACGATTCCCGTACCGAGCAGATTATCCCTCCGGACAAGGCCCTGCAGGGGACGATCCGATCCCGTTCGCCGGCGAGCAACCAAAGCGAATTCTGGTATCGCCGAGATGCGACGGAGCCTGGTGGTTCGCTGCAATTGGTATCGAGATTGCAGCGCGTCGTCGCCTCGGGTGAAACATCAATCATTGCGTCGCCTGCCGAATACGTGGAACAGTATCGAGTTCGCTGCCAGACGGAAGGTGCTCCGATCGATCGTCTGCTTGTTTATTTGACCGAACGGGGTTCGGAAGTCAGGTGGTCAATTCTGGCTCCCCGACAGGGTGAATTGACGGCCCAGCGCCTTTCCGAAAGTCAGCATGCGGATTGGAGTTTTCCGCCAACCGGTGAACTTTGGGAATTGCGATTGCCACGGCTGTCCTCGGGAATCATCGAAATTGACGGAAGGCGAAATAATCGCTGGTCGACGGTCTCGCGTCCGGCGTTGCTGATCGTACCGCAAGCTATCGATCGCCGATCCCAGGTGACACTATCGTACCCGAAATCACTGGAGTTGCTGGTGGAAGCCGTTGGCATGGACCGTCAGCAGCGAGTTCCGATCGCTCTCCGTCCCGATACGCAGCACCCGGACGCACTGCAACCTGCGAACAAAGACACGGCCTCGCATCAAGAAATCATCGTCTGGCAATTCGAAAAGCCGGACGCCGGGTTGTCGCTGACTCTGCGAAATCCGGAACGGTCACGTGAGTTTCCCTCGATGGTCTCCCTGCGATTGCGTTCGCTGCTCTCGGCAAATCCGCAGGGATTCGATTTGTATCGCGCTCAGATTCGCCTGGAAAACGGGTCGGCGCGGGACGAACTTCGAATTCGACTGGCTCCGGCCGCGGTGTTGCAGCAGGTGACGATTGCAGGGCAGGCGACCGTTCCCAACATGCAAGGCGACGAATTGCTGGTGGCGGACTTGAATGCCGCCGACCGGGACGTCGTCGAATTGCTGTATCGAGTTCCGAGCCGCGGGGGTGCCGTTCGTGATCTGCACCACATTATCGTGCCGCAGGTTTCCGCGACGGTACTGGCATTTCAATGGGAGTTCGCTCTGCCCCCTTCCATCCGAATCTATTCGGAACCTCGTGGCGTCCGATTAACCCGGCCGCTTCCCACTCCCTCATGGACGGAGCGCATTTTCGGGCCTCTGGGGCGTCCTCGCGACGAAGAATTCTTCAACCCATTCTCGAGGGAATCGTGGCAATCCCTGCTTGAGCCCGAGAGCACGTTGCCGACATCCATTGAAAACTTGCCTCAGGAATTGATCACTCCCGTGGAGTGGCAGGTGTACTCGGCTGTCTCACCCGTGGCTCCTCCAGAAATCTGGATCGAGACCTGGCAGTCTACTCAGACACGGTTGCTCGCCTGGATTTCACTAACCATCAGCCTGATCATCGGAATCGTGCTGCGCATGATTGGCTGGAGGTACCGCGACCGTGTTGCCGCCTACTGGCTCGGCCTGCTGTTGGCCATCGCCTTCTGCGCTCCTTCGCCGTATGCCGAGATCGCTGGGGGAGCAATCGCTGGAACCATGATTGCGTTGCTGTCACCGCGTCGATCTTTAATTACTCCGCGGCGCGAACCATCACACATGGTTCCCCTCGGGAGTACGCACAGTTTCGATTGGGGAGCATCCGTGGGATTGTTTCTGGTCACCACCTGGTTGGCCGCAACGGGTTTTGCACAAGAGCCAGCCGCGCCGGTCGCAGGAGCCGCCGCTAATACCGGTCCCAGCCAGACTGGAAACCGGTCGACACGCGCAAAGTTGCTTGTTCCCGTAGATGCCAGGGGTAATCCGTCCAGCGAGTTACCCCTGGTCTATCTTCCGCAGCAACTGTTGAACTCACTACGAGAGACTGCGCGGACGAAATTGCCGCCGCAATCGCTGATCGCATCGGCTCAATATCAGGTGACGGCCAACGCCAATGGTGGCGATTCCCTTCAGGTGAAATTTCGCGTGCATGTTCTGGACGCCTCCTCCGACCATCAAATCCTTCTATCGATTCCGAATGCATTTCTGACGGGAGCGAACGCTTGTCGCGTCAATGGTCAGCCCCACCCGGTTCTGACCGCGCCCAACGGCAAAGGCTTCATTGTCACGTGGTCGCCGAATCTGAAACCATCCTCGGAGAATGCCGCATCCGGTCAATCGCCAACCGCGTCATTTGATGTGGAACTGGACCTGAAGCGAGTGGGCGTCCGCACGGCGCGGGGCGGCAGTTTCTCGACCGACGTTCCTGCGATTGCGGCCTCGACATTGTCGCTGACGCTTGCCGAGCCGGCCGTCTTTTTCGATGTGACGGGGGCTCGGGGAGCCATCACCGTTGCCGCGGATCATCGGTCCTTCGACGTCGACTTTGGCGCCTCGCGTCACATCGTCGCCCGGTGGTCGCAGACTCCTCCTGAAACCAGGCAGGCTCATTTGGAAGTCTCGCAATTGCAGTTTCTGGATCTGCGGGCGACGAACAGTGAATTGAAGTTTCGAATCCGTTGTGAACCGCTGCCGGTCGATGGACAACTCGACGCAGTCGACTTCGTGGATCTCGAGCTTCCCCCAAGGTGTCTCGTCCGCGAGGGTGACATCCGGGCGACAAATCTGTTGCGATCGGAGTTGATCACCGGTTCACAGGGTCGGCAGCAACTCCGAATCTTTTTTAATGAGCCACAGCGGCAGAAATTTCGCATCGATGGCACATTGCTGATTCCCGGTACAGAATCCGTGGCGTACCACCAACTGCCGCAATTCGGTCTGGCGCGCAACGCAAGCTCACGGTCGACAACCATTCAGAACTGGTGGTGCGTGAACACGTCCCCCGAGTTCCGACTGGACCATCAAAACCTTGATCCAAATCTCCTGACGGCCATCTCGCCTGCGGAATTCCTGCTGGCGTGGGGCGAATCGCCTCCGACGGGTCGAACTCAAACGGTGTTTCCACAACGAGAAGGATCATCGCCCGTTTTCACGATCACGCCGCAGATTCCGCGCCGACGAGCGGTCACGTGGACTCAGACAGGATCCGTCGGCAAACGACGATTGGAATGGAGGCTGACCGCCGACATCGAAACTTCTCAAGCCCCCGTCTATCAGCACATCCTGCTGGTTGATCGTCGGCTGCAGATCGAATCGATCTCGGTCATGGCAGGCGGAGCCGAACGTCGGGAACGCTGGTCCGAAACGCGTCATGGAACCTCGCCGACCCGTGTGGTCTTGTTTCTCAAGGACAAGACGACGGGGTTGCAACAATTGACTCTCACTGGCAGTTTGCCGATTCGATATGGACGGGTCACGGCATTGCCGTTCGTGCGGTGCGAAGAAATTGAACAAGTCGATTCCAACTGGCAATTGTTTCGCGATCCCGATGTGGAAGTCGATCTGATGTTGCCGCGCGGCGTGCCGCCGTTCGAGATTTCCGAAGATGCCACCGAAGAGGAGGGGCAGCAACTGATTGCCCGTTATCCGACTGCGGACCCCGATCCCAGGACGTCGATACGTGTCTCCGCTCGCCAGGCTCGATGTCAGGCGCGCACCGCCGCCGTGTTGACTCGGACGAAAGATTCCACCTGGAAACTGACCGGCCAATTGAAAATGGCTCCGCAGGGCGAATCACCACGACGCATGGGTGTCCTTTTTCCCGTGGGAGCGATCGATCCTGCACAGGTCCGCGTCGATCGAGCCGAAGCGACCTGGCATGATCCTGCCGAAGGCTTTCGGCGGCTGGACCTGTCACTGCTCCAGGATTCCGAAGAGGTTTCGATTTCCTTCGACGGTGTCATCGGCGAACCTTCCCGCGGTGATTGGGAACTTCCGTTCCCCATACCCCAGGAGGCCGTCTCCCATCACCTCGACCTGTTGATGAGCCCCGCGGATACCTGGACGCCCTTCGTGGGAACGGAATTGAAACCAGACGAATCGCCCAGTTGGGCCACGGATTTTCTGGATGATCTGAAGCCGGATACTCCCGTCGCGGAATATCGACTGGATGCGCTTCCCGTCCGCCTTCGTCGCAATCAGACGTCGACACATCTGGACAATCCCAAGATTCGGTTGCTCGACCATACCCTCTGGATGACGGAAGACGGTCGACGACATGGAATCTCCCGAGTGTTCCTGTCGCAAACCCGAGACGCGATCCAGTTCCGGATCCCCATCGGCTGTCATCTGGTCTCGCTGTTCCTGGACGATCGCCCGCTGGCCATGCCCGCATCGGCCGAAGGACAGTTGCGAATTCCACTTCTCGGAGTCGCGCGCGAATCAATCCTGGTGATGACCTGGGAGCAGACGGAACCACATTTACATGGGATGGCATGCATCCAGAATGAGCAACTGCCATGGCCTGCCGGCATCGAAGTCGCCAAGTCATTGTTGACCTGTGTGCCGTGTCGCGAGGACGTGGCCATTGTGCAGGACGGACGACAGACGCTGGATTGGATCGACGCGGCACTTGACCGACTGGAGATGTTGCTGGCCAGACAGGAATCACTCGGCAATGATCCCCGTGCCGCTTCCGCCAATCGCACGTTGATCGACGATCTGCAGAAGCAGATCACTGTCCGCCTGTCGAAAGGAATCGCCAAGCCGTCCTCCAGGGTCAACATTCAACTCGAACGATGGAATCGCGTCGTCGATGCGATCAACCATCTGGATCCATTCTCAGCTCTACCGTCCGCGCCCGGTCGCGAACTGCGATCAGTGCAGGTGGAAGAGCCGTTCATCGATCTGCCGCCGGCTGTCCGAGTCGCCGTGACAGGTGACGATCCGGCGGCCAGCTTCTGGATTCTCGATCGCCGTTGGCTCGACGCGGTCAGTGCACTGACGATCAGCCTGATCGCCATCCCGCTGTTCCGCCGCCTGATTCGACTCGATTGGGGAGAATGGCTGAATGCGCGCACTACGATCGCCTGGCTGATTCTGGGACTGGTCTGGTGGATGTGGTTGACCCCGGGATTCCTGGGTCCGGCGATCATCACGATCACAATCTGCCGTTCCTTCGTCCAACACCGGCTGGCTCGCAATTCGGTACTGGTCGTTGACTGACTTCGAACAGCCAGTTGAAAAAAGTGTCTGGAACTTTCGAGGCGCCCGGAAAACCCAAGGAAATCGACGTGCCGGAGAGTTCCAGACACTTTTTCAACTGGCTGTTAAATGTGAACATTCCCTTCACATGCCTGCCACGCAATCACGATCAGCCCCAGCGCCAGGCAGTAATATCCGAACCAGTGCAGTTTCTGACGCGAAATCATCTTGATCAATAACCGCAACGCCACGATCCCCACCACGAATGAGACCGCCATTCCCATCAACAACGTTGGTCCAGGAATGGCCAGAGTTTCCTGATGACCGTGTTTCAACCATTTCACTGAATCCAGAAGTGCGGCCCCTGCAATCGCGGGAATGGCGATCAGAAACGAAAACGTTGCTGCCGACTCGCGTTCCATTCCACTGAATAAACCGCCGGAAATCGTGGTGCCCGACCGCGAAATCCCCGGAAGCAGCGCCACCGCCTGAAAACAGCCCACCACCAGCGCGACGGGCCACGGCAACTGACGATCCGTAAACCGCCCCGATGCCAACCGCTGACTCAGAATCAGCAGCGCCGATGTGACAAGTAATCCGAACCCTGCCGCTGCCGGTGATCGATACAGTGGCTCCAGCCGGTGCTTGAATCCAATCCCGATCGCCGCGGCAGGGATCGAAGCAATCACAATTGCTGCGCACAGCCTCCAGTCCATTTCGAGCAGGATCTGTCGCAACCGCCAGAAATAGACGACCAGGATCGAGCCCAGAGTGCCCACGTGCAGGGCGATGATCAATGTCATCCCTTCATCGGCAATGCTTCCACCTTGAAACCGTTTGAGCAACTCATTGCCGATGACCAGATGTCCTTTGGAGCTGATCGGCAGAAACTCGGCAATCCCCTGCACAATCGCCAGTATGAAGACTCGTAGCGTATCATTCATGCCAATTCGCGCTCCTTGGCCCGCCGAACCGAATTCCAGACAGTCAATCCAGCGCGAGTCTATCAACGAGGCGATTTACCGTCGATGGTGATTTCACGCCAACCAGCGGCTTGAACCGTCCAGGCATGAAGCTTCGAGCAGCGGCCGCTCTGGCCCCGCCAAAAGTCGCCAACGGAGCGGCACAACTTGTGTTTCCAGATCCGTCAACGCATCGACTTCGATCCGACCCGCCAGCCTCATCTTGCCATCGCTCAGACGGTATAGATCCACGGCCCAGGGATCGCGGTCGATAATCATCAATTCACGAGTCCCAACACTGGCGTAGAAGTCGATCTTTTCACGAGTCCGATCGCGCGGACTGCAAATCTCCACCGCCAAATCGGAGCCACCGAGCCAGTGGGTTCGCTTGTTGACCGCGCTGGTCTCATTCAAAAACACCGCGACGTCGGGGCAACGATAATTTTCCTTCCAACTCTCCTCCTGGTCAGAGATGTTAATTCCAGGGCGCACTTTGCCAAGTCCAGGTTCGCCCACAACGGATTCAAAAATGAAGGTCAAACGTGAAACGAGCGACTGATGTTCATCGTTCGGCTGGGCATTCATGACGTAAACTCCGTCCCAGACTTCGTCGTAGCGATCCTCACCCCGGGCGCGTCGCCGACGAATCAGGCGGCGTTGTAATTCTGGATCGGCGATGACAGCGGTCACGGTAATCACTCCGGCGGGGTACTAACAGCCTGTGGAAAAAGGTGTCTGGAACTCTCCGGCACTTCATGTTCCTCGGTTTATCCGGGTGCCTCCAAAGTTCCAGATACCTTTTTCCACAGGCACTATGCCAATTCAATACTTTGCCAGCGCCAATAGGCTAACCTTGCGATCACACAGCCGACAAGGGCGAACAGCAGGTTGCAACAGGTCAACGGCCCCAATTCCATGAGAGAATTGGCAGTTACTCCGCCGAACATTTGAGATTGCTGACCAACGATCATGGTGTTGGTGAGCATCAACATGGTGAAGGCGATGAAACCGGCAGGTAGCATGATCCAATTTCGTCGAATGACGATGGACCACAAGGTGAATCCATAAATCACGATCCACTGGGCAACGAAGAAAATCAGCATGATCAGGGTCCAGAGAACGGACCACATCTCGGGATCGGCTTGTATCGTGTACCACGCCAGCACGACGAGATAGACGCCCCCCAGAGGGAGCAAGTCCCAGGCAATCGCCGTGGCAATTTCTCGATTGAATTGAGGGCGCGAGAGCGGTCGCAGCGATTCACACGCAAACAGCTTCCTGCGACATCGCCAGAACGTTGCCGCAAAGATCAGGTACGAACTTGGACAGTTCGTCATGGGAAGAATCGCAGCCATAGGATTCCGTAGACTCGTCAGGGGGCTGAGATCCGACGGATCGCAATAATTCACCACGGCAGATAGGATCAGAACCACTGCCGGGACAAACAACATCCACTTGGAAATGTTGGTGTCTCCAAGAGGGCCGAAAATCCCCAAATTGCCGACAATCCACAAATTGCTTCGAGCGCGCCAGCCGGAAAGCGCCGCACCATTGATGGCACGTTCCAGCTTCCGATTGATCGAGTTCGTCATCCGCTTCCATTGAGGTTCAAACTCTTTCTGCTGCCAGTACAACTGGGCCCATGCCATGTTGTCTGACAGGGACGATCCGAGCGGCGGTGCGAGAACCAATTTCGCCATGTCCTTTGACGTCCAATTCACCGACAGCCAGAGCAAGCCTGCCGAAGTGGCTGTTCCAGAGGCGATAAAGAACCATGCCCACCCCGGTTCGTGTCCTCGGAAATACCAGTCAATCGTCGAGCGATCCCATGGCAACATCAGAAATAATCCTGCGGCCCAGCCCAGCACCGCCAACAGAATCAAAGCCCGGACCGATTTGTTCATGGTTGATGTGACTGCTTGCAGCGCTGGTCCAACTAAGGCGAGTCCACACAGAATCGCCCACGGCAGGAGGCCGAGTCCCATTGCGGCCAGAAGTGGAACTCCGTGCGTCAGGAACGGGAGAATATTTGCGAAAACTCCGGCAATCCAGATCACCACAAGCGGGACAACATGCGGCGCTTTGTAATTCGGAATCAGTTGAGCTCCGACCTGATGAAAATGGAAATGGAATTGCAAGACGAGAAGGGCCATCAGGATCATGCTCTGGAGGATGACACCGACAACCGGCGACGTTCGATACGAGTCAACACAAGCCGGCCGCATCCGGATAGGAGTCAATTCACGCCGTAATACTTCGAAGCGTGGCGGTCCCCCTCCGAATTCGCCCGAGTAATTAATTCCGAATTCGTTGACGTACAGCGTCTGCAGAGTAGGGATCGCCTTTAGATCTTCAAACGCGTCGATGACAGGATCACTTGGCTGCAGCGTCGCGGCAGGCGTTCCGCGGACCGCTTCTTGAGCAAGATTCTGCACAGTTCGCAGGGGATAGTAGTCCCATACAATCAGCGCTTTCAGGTGGGGGATTCGCTTCAGTTCGGGAAGCAGCGGCACCTGGTTCTCTTTGAATCCATTGCCTGGTCTTCCGAGAATCAATGTCTCCAGTTGCGACAGTGATTCCAGACCCGAGTAGTCGCCCCACAGGCCACACCCGCTCAAATCGAGATATCGAAGGTTTGGAAGTTGGCCGAGATGTTTCCAGATGTTCGGCGGCAAGTTGCATCCGGAAAGAGACAACGCTTCAAGCTGCTTCAGTTCCCCAAGAGCCGCGGCTTCCTCGTCATCAATTTCAAGCTTCTGATGGAAATCGAATGGAGTCAACTGGTTGAGCTTCAGCATTCGCAGACGCGGACAAGCCTGCAGTTGGCGCAGATGCGAGGCCTCAAGTCCGGGGCCATCGATCGTCACGGTGACAACAGACGCTGAGAGCGGTCGTTGATTCTGGTCTTTCAAGACGGCATCGCGAGCAACCAGCGATTGCGTTCGCCCCGAATAGGCCACCTCGGAATAGGTCGTCCCGCTGATGAAGAATCTCCATTGCGCATTCAAATCGAACATCGCGATGCTGAATACAAGGACGTACATCGCCGCCAGCACTCTGACCATGGGACGAGTGGCATAAGTCAGAAACACCTGCCGTATGCGGTGAAACATCAGACCACCTATTCATTACTCAAAGAACACGAAGCCATTTCCATCGTCTTCCACTGCCGGTAAGCCAACCAGGCCATCACGCAAAAGAAAATGCCAAAGATGCTGGCACCCGCTCCGCATTTCCATGCGCCTCGTAGAAGCATATCGCTGAGTTCAGGTTCGCCTTGGATTAAATGACGTAACAGGACGACAATCAGAGGCGAGCCGATCGCAAGTTGAACCAGAAACGAGATCCAATCCCGCCGTATCACAATGGCCCACAAACACATCGCAAAAGTCATCACGTACAAGGATACGAAAAAAATTAGTAGGGTCACCAACCACTCGCCAAAGCTCTGTCGGGGAACGACCGCGATCATGAACAACGTCAGCCAGACGAGGTAATTGATCCCAACGGGGGCCAAGTCCCGGGCGATGGCCACTGCAATCTGATTTGCGAACGTGTTTCGTGCAACCGGCCGCAACGATTCGATTTCAAGGAATTTTCGACGATCGCGCCATGAGTGAGCCCACGACGCCCCCGGGCTCGTGATCAGGAAAAAGGCCCAGACACCGAGCAGAGTCGGGGAAAATCCCGCGCCACTTCCGCCGATATTATTGCTATCACTCTGTACCCAGACCAACACAGCGAACGGTAAAATCGGAATTGCTGCAGAGGCGATGGTCGCGAATATCCCCGAATGAGGGCTGCCGGCTCGCCAAAGATTACTTCGACTTCGCCAACCCGGCAGCGATGCTTGATTGATCGCTGAGGACAGTTTTCGTTCTTCAACTCGCGAAGGAGGCGCGATTTGCTGCCGTTCAACTTCTTTCCGCCATGTGGAAGGGGCGTCTAAGGAAAGGCCGAGCGGTGAGGAACAGCCCAGCTCGCAATAACTCACGCTGAGGCGAAGCGATCGCCGTACGTAGGCCGCGGTTGCTGCCACGCTGCCGAAAATGAACGCCCATGACCATACGGATTGGCGTCCTTGAAAATACTGTTCCACCAGCGAGCCCGTTCCGAACAAGACCCAAAGTTTCTCCAACAGGGGACTGAGCAGGACAAGTCCAAAAAATGGAATCATTAGCCAATACGCGTGAGACGATGGCGGGGACGATTCGGGCGACCGTATCAGGCTGCATCCGCAGCAGATCCCGCAGGGCAAAAGACTCAACGACACTGCTGCGAGGAACTGAACTCCGGCAACCTGCAGCGAAGCTGTATTCAAGGCCACGTACAACAGCCAGACAAACCCAATCGGAATCAAATGTGGAATCGCATAATTGGGGATCAGACGCGCCCCCGCTTGGGAAAAATAGAGTTGCATCAGCGAACGAAGCAACAGGAGCAAACTGAAATTCAAAGTAATGATCATCAACCAGTTGCTTGTGTCCAGACGATTGCCTGAGTGCGAAGGACGCCCGAACAGCCCTAAAACCAATGGCAAGGTGGAGAACATGGCGAGAAACACGGTGAGCCAGTTCAAAGGCCGAGTGGCATAAGTCAGCAGAACGTACCCTACGCGGCGAAGCATTGGATCACCTGCTTTCTCTCGTTGGGATTCACTGCTTGGCCTGGTGCAATTCGAGGAAGATTTCTTCCAGATTCAAGTCTTCTACGGTCACCTCCGCCTGCCAGCGCGATTTCAGGTCGGAGAGCATTTCGTCGTTGACGTTGGTGACGGCGACCAGTGCGGTGGTGCCCTCCTGTTCCATCCTCAACGCCCCGCTGACAGCGAACGTCTTAGGGAGCGGTTCAGCGGCGCGGATTCTCAGGCGTTTGACGCGATCCTTCACTGAATCGAGATCTTCAAACAGCGCCAATTTGCCTGCTTTGAGAAGTGCGACGTGTGAGGCGACGCGTTCCAGGTCTGATGTGATGTGTGTCGAAAACAACACCGTGTGCTGCTCGTCCTGCGTCACTTCCAGCAGCGATTTCAGGAATTCGCGCCGGGCGATCGGATCCAGCGCCGCGACCGGTTCGTCCAGCACCAGCAGTTCGGGACGATGCCCCAGCGCCAGGATCAGCCCCAGCTTCTGAAGCTGTCCCGGAGACAGTGGCCCGATGCGTTGATCCGCCGGCAGTTCCCAACGCCGAACCAGATCGTCGGTTAATGTGAAGTCCCACTTGGGATAGAAGGCGGCTGTATAGGAAATCACCTGCGATGCCGTCATCCAGGGATACAACTTCACATCCTGCGGGACGTAGCCCAGCCGAGCTTTGGCTTCGCCGCTCAAGTTCCAGGAATCTTCGCCCAGAATCGAGGCGGTTCCGGACGTCGGTTTCAGCAACCCCAACAGACACTTGATCAACGTCGACTTGCCGGAACCGTTCGTCCCCAGCAGGCCGACCACCATCCCGCGTGTTATCGACAGATCGAGATCGTCCAGTACCCGATTCTGGCCGAATCGCTTGCCCAACCCCTTGGCTTCTACGATCACTTCTGTCTTCATGAGCGGCGTTCCTTAAGAACCGTCTTCACGACGGCAAGTATCTGTTCGTCGGTCAGCCCCAGTTGCAGCCCCCGCGTGACGATCGGATCAATCACGTCACGCAATTCCTGCTGTCGAACGGGGACGCTCGAGCAAACCGGTGCGGCAGCGCGCACTCGCATCCCCGTTCCGCGGTCACGTTCCAGCACTCCTTCGACTTCCAGTCGCGCATAGGCCTTGGAAACCGTCATCATGTTCACGGCCAGGTCCACTGCCATTTGTCGAACGCTCGGCAACAAGTCGCCGGGCTTCAAACGACCACTGGCCGTCTGCGCCCGCACCTGATCCATGATCTGCCGGTAGATGGGAACACCGGATGACGGATGGATCTCAAACTGCAACGGCAGGTTCGACATAGTGTATTACTATAGTAATTCACTTGCGTGGAGTCAAGGGGGAAGGGGAGTGAGTGACGAAGGATGACGTCTGTCCCTTAGCCCTTAGCCCTTAGCCCTCAGCCTCTCTTCCATTACCAGTTGCAAGTACGAACGGCGTTCCGGGTTTTTCAGATTGAGTTCCCGAGCGAGGTTTAAAATCGCTTGCTTGGCGGCTTCCCGCTCGGAATCGTCGACGACCAGTTCGATTTCCAGAAAGGTTCCAAGAGGTGGAACCTGGTCCAGAGCCAGTTCGTATTGACGGTTGTTCCACGTCACTCGTCCGGGTGTGCGCGTCTTGCGAACTTCGTGGACAAAGCGAAATCCGAGTGCCGTCCACAGTTCGGCCATCTGCTCTGCGGCTTCGGGGCCGTCCGCGATGGCGATTTCGATCTCCCGGCGCATTTTCGTTTCACGATCAACGATTGGGCCTTTGTACGTCACGAAGTTGGCCGAACCGACGGATCGAATCCGAAACGCTTCGTCAGTCACAGAGAAATCGCGAGCCGGATGATTGAAGTACCGGTCGCTCTGCTCGATGGCAGAATCCGTCACGGCTCCCAGGTTTGACAGCCGCAACAGCACCTCGTGACTGTCCTGCAGTGGAAACTTCAACTCGACTTCGAATGTCATTTTGATTTCTCGCTGCATCCTCTCCAGGTCGTCTCAATGAGATAGGAGGGGCATGCTGACCTCCTCCAATACGTGATTGACTGCGAGCGGACTGCGTGGCTACTTGATCTCCAGGTACTTGGCAATCACTTGAAGTCGTTCTTCCAGGCTCTTCTCCGTCTCGCTCTTCGTCTTCAAATCTTTTCGCATCATGGCTGGCAATTCATCGCGGGCGGCCCACAACAGATGCTGTTTCACCGGGCGTTTAGTACTCGCTTGTTTCTTCATTTCCGTAGCAATTACGGGTCCCACTTCCATCGCCTTCTGACGAACGGCAGAGAAATCCGGTGACGATTTAGCACGTTCCTTCCGGACGTCATCCAGGATCTCTTTGAGTTGCTCGTAGGAACGAACATCTCTCGGATCATTCGGGAATTTCCACGGAATCTGTGATACATACGCCCCGATCAGGAAGATAGTCGCAGCAGTCAGGGTGGCCCAAATCCAGGAACTTGTGACGATCGAGCGGATTGCCGAGCGTGGTCGACCAGGTGTGGATGTCGGTTCTGGTTCAGCGGCGGCGGATTTGTCGTCCGTATCTGTCTCCGGTATCGGATGATCGGCCATGGCAGGTTGCTCCTTCCGCTGGCTATGCTTCTGGTTCTAATGAAAGACCATGATCTAATTCAACATGGCGCAAATCGCCGCGAGGCAGACCGACGCCGCGAAGCGTCGTGCCACGATGCGCAAATGCTATTTCAGCTTCACGGCCTGATGGTGGCCGCACAAACCGTGCAGTCGTTCCCAGGTGAAGATACCGGAAGCGTGTCCGTCGCTCCAGACAACTCGCAAAGCGTAGTTACCTGAGTAGCCCAGATCCGTCGGGTGAATGTCGTCCGGAATCCACTCGGGCTTGATGATCCGTTCACCAGTGATCTCATGGATGCACTGGGCACAGGGACATTCGGCCCGAACCAGCTTGAATGGCAGTTGGTACGACGAACCATCGGACCACGTGATTTCGAACGTCCTCGCATCTTTCAGCGCGCGAAGAGACTGCGGGACGGGAGGCATAACAATTCAGTCTTTCCAGGGATGCTTGATCTGATCCCAGAAGTCATTGAAGGCGTCAGGCTTGAATTTGGGGCTGTTATCCGCGTCATGGCACTCGACGCACATCTGGCGTTTCGCCTGTTCCAAAGTGCGTCGGACGTCCGCGCGGCTGGCATTCACGTCGTCCAGCTTCAGATCGGCCGCTTTGGCAACCAGAGCTTCCTCAAGGGAAACATGCTTGCTCCCCGGTCCGTGGCAGTTTTCACATTGCTGTCCCACCAAATGGGGCGTCCGTTCTTCGCTGAAGTAACCGGAATCGAACCTCAGCATCTGCTGAGGCTCCCAGCCGGTGACATGACAGGACAAGCATTCCGGATCGTGCGTTCTCACGATCCAATCCTTTTCCTCGCCGGGATGTCCCACTTTCAGACTTTCCAGTCCTTCGGCGTGTTTCGTCGTTTTCCACTCTTTATAGGCTCTTTTGTGGCATTCACCGCACTTGGCGGCGCCGATGAACGTGTTGCCCGAAGGATGCTTCAACAGCAATTCATCGGACGTGGCCAGCCCTTCATCCGTGACTTGCTGCTGAAAGTTCTTCATCAGCGTTCGCATGTACGGATCGTTTTTGAATCGCTCGTCGTCCAGTTTGACCAGGTCATATTTGAACGGCTGGGTTGCGTCGTCGGGGTAATAGCCCAGCACGCCGACCAGTTTTCCCTTGTGTCCCGCCTGAACGATCCAGGTTTTCCCGACGACCACGGGTTTGGCTTCGGGTTCCTCGGGGCCGCCTGCCGTCAGGATAATCTGAAACTGCGGGAACTTCGTGGCCAGTTGTTTGGCTTCTGCTTCACTGCCGTGTGACAACAGCACTAGAAAGGCAGGTTTTTCAGCTTCCAGTTTGGCAATCACGTCGGGAAGCACCTCCGCCGGATCCTCGATGGAAATGTCGGATTTGATCCCCTCGGGCGCCACCTGGTCTTTCAAGCTGGCGCCGACGACTGCAGTGACGCCCACTTTGACATCCCCGACGCTCACGATCCGATAGGGAACAGGCCAGCCGGGGATCAGTGAATCGAACAACTTAACGTTCGCGCTGATCAGCGGGACCAGCATTTCGGACTCGGCCTGCTTTTGGAGCAGGAAATCAGCCCCCAGTCTCAATTCTTCGACCCCAAATCCCAACCCGGCATAGTTCATGTGCTTGAAGGCGCTCATCAGTATGTCGAATCTGATCTGGTCCTGACGACGATTGCGTCTGAGCGATCCACCAACATCCAGGCCCGCCACTGGCCACTTTCTCTCTTCGGACAGAATCCGGAACAGATCGCCTCGCCGCGCCATCCCACCCAGTTGATGCAGCGCGCATCCACACGGTTCGAAATAACCATGCTGCTCTCCTGTCAGCATTAATGCGGCGGCCGGTGTTTTCCAGTCATGCAGCGGAGGGTCAAGCTTCGAGGGGACGATGCTGTTGGACGCAGCGATTTGCGGTGTCGTTGCTGGTGCAACCTGAGGTGTCGCTGTTCCGTTGGATTGTGACGTTTTCAGATCGGAACAACTCACAGTCGCCGCACAAGCCATCGCTGCAACTGCCAACGCCATCCATGATTTCATTGTCTTTGCTCCAGATGCTTGATACCGCTCGCCGCGACCTCCATCACCATGTCGGGAACGCTAGTGTGACGTTTGAATCCTCACTTGGCAAAGTATTCCACGTACATTTTGAATTCGCTCATCGACGGATGATTCAGTTTCATGACAATCAACTCCGCGTCCCTGGTACGGTGCATCGCCGGTTCGCCCGGAGGGATCTCCACTTCGACATCGTAGACCTTTGATTTTCCGAACTCTTTGCCGCTGCTTGTCACGCGAACTTGAGCCCGTGTCTTCTCCGGATCCACCTGGTGCGCTTCCAGTTCACCGTCAAAGTCGCGCACGTACATTCTCAATTTGGCCTTCATGCCTTGGGAGGCGGAAACCTCGGGGAGTGTCAACACATTGCTTTGAGAAACCCAGCCTACTCCGGCCAGTGTCAACGGTCCTGCTCTCTGGCCCGACAGGGTGAATTCGACTCCTAATCCGTCACGAACATTGGTATACAGTTTCACTGTTTCTCGAAACGGCCCCACGGCCGCTCCAGGAGCAACAACTGCTTTCACCGACACTCCCGATCTGGCGTTCTTCTCGATCAGCGCCGCAGGCGGCGCCGGCTCGATTGTGATCGTCACGAGCGGATTGGCACATTCCGTCCGTTCGACGACGATTTCATCGACCATCGTCGAATACAGCAGACCCGAAGCCTGAGTCGGTTTTGAACTGGAAAGATCCCCGAGCAACCATAATCCCTCGGGGGTCAGATGCAGGGGGATATCGATCACTCCCACGATGGCAAATGTCAGCTTCTTGTTCTCTGGATCGGTCGTAAACACATCCGCCGTTTGTCGAAACTTCGATTTGGAAGCGCTGATTTTCCATTTGATTTCGACTTCCGCGGTTCCTCCCGGTGGGATATCCGTATCTTCGGGAGAGACTTTCCCAATGGTGCATTGTTGGCAGGATGTCCCTCCTTCTTTGACGCGCAATGGGCCGGGGCCTTCGTTTTTAATAATGAACATATGTGAGCCCGAGCCCCCTTTTTCGATCGAACCAAAGTCAAAGCTCGTCTCAGTTGCGACCGCTTTGCCAAACGGACCGCTGGACGGAATCGGCAATTCCTTATGCTCCGCTTTCTTGGCATCCTGTGGACCGCTCAAAGGGACTGCAGCACCATATCGACCGAACCAGACCGTCAAACTCAGAGCGGAGATCGCAAACACGATCGTCAATACAGTTTGCACAGGTTTCATCGAACAGTCCTCAGTTTGCGTCGTCTGGCGTTTTCAGGCTCGCGGAAATCAAGATCAAGGTATTGAATTGAGGCCGCTGCTATTTTAGGGAATCCGGTCACGCATTCAATTTTACTGGGGGAATTGTTTCACGCTTAACAAACTGACCCGCCGCAATGCTTCACTGATCCATCAGCATCATTCTTCATCGTGATCATTGCGTCGAATTTCCTGCAAGTTCTCGCAACTGCGATAGCAGATCTTCCGGAAGATACCTGTCGACATGTCCATGTTTCCGATAAATCTCGTCCTGGGCCAAGGCCTGTTTCGCGGCTGAATTAGCATCGCTCCGTTCCCCAATTGCGTCCAACCCGATTGCCAATCGCGCCTGAATCTCCGAATTCGTCGGATACGACTGATGCGCGCGACGCAGCCATGTTACCGCCTGTTGAGCATCCTGCTGATTGTGGCTGCTCCTCCATCGCGACAGCCAAAGGTTTCCCAGCT
>Ga0206824_10021_pt1 | contig 55909 bp, 33 predicted proteins | sample Alteio_BWOrgCont_82_FD_152874 | JGI IMG/M metagenome (GOLD analysis project Ga0206824, IMG submission 152874) | Enriched cells from forest soil in Barre Woods Harvard Forest LTER site, Petersham, Massachusetts, United States -... | ecosystem: Environmental > Terrestrial > Soil > Temperate forest >...
CGGGGACGCGGGGACGGATCGCGGGTTAACATTTCAAAGTTGGAACGGAACTCGCGGCGGGCGCGAGCCAACCTGGATTTCACGGCCTCCACCGACCCACCCCGTTCGTGCGACAGCTCTTCCAGGCTTCGATCATCGAGATACTTGGCTGTCAGCAGCGTCGCGTAGTCCTCGGGAAGTTCCGCAAGAACGGCGCGAACAAGTTCGCTCATTTCGTGTTGCTGCCACAATTCGTCTGCGGATTCGGTTGTTTCGAGCCAGCGGCGCAATTGAGGGGCGCGTGTTTCAACCAGTTCGCGCAATCGGGCGACCCTACCAACGTGTCTCCAGTACAGTGCGGACTGATGGTGCGCGATCCCGGACAACCAACTCCACAGGGTTCCTCGGTCGTCATCAAACTGCCGCGCGGATCGGGCGGCGATTAGGAATGTTTCTTGAACGACATCAGCCACCGCCGAGGAATCGGAACCAATCAGGCGCGCGACGTAACGCCAGACATCCACGCTGTAACTTGTGTACAGGGTGGACCATGCGTCCCGGCTGCCTTGCCGTAGTCCATGGACCACAGCCTGTTGATCAGGCTCGTCAAGCACGAGGTTGTCCCGGAGTTCAGGGCGAAATGACTGAAATCATTTTGCGCTTGGACGCGAAAGGTGTCGCGAAGTTCTGAGATTTTCCGGGATTTTGCAAGGAACGGAAGGGATCGCAGTCCCAAGATCCTAACGGTCGTTTGCAGCGATCAAGGCAGGATTCATTTGCTTCATTCGCGGCTTGCGGTGAGTCGGTGCGCCCTTGTTTTCAGAGGGGGGCGGAGTTTTCGCATCACCTTTCGATGTGGGCACTTGGGGATCCGGCCTGGATCCACTAGTGGTCCTGTTTACTGGTGATCCTGGTGTTGGAATCTGCGGATGCGGTACCGCCGTACCGGTCTTTGAGGCAGAATGAGTCGCCGGCACCAGCAGTTTCGCGTCAGAGTTGGCCGAGTTCGTTCGGGGTGCAATGCCCGAATGATCATCCAGTCGATGGGCACCCAGATAACTCCAGGTTCCAATGATTGTGAGTAGCCCGCCGATGCCGCACAGGGCAATACGTGGCCAACTGCCCAGGAAAGTTTCCACTCCGAAAGGAATCCGCTTCGCAGAGCGGAAATCGTCCTGAATGGCACTCAGTCGCCGGCAGGCGGGACAGTGGGCCAGTTGGTGCAGGAACTCGATGGGAGCCGCTTGCTGATGGCCGCAATAATCACATCGAAAGTGAGCCATGGGGTCCACCTTTCACATGAGAGGTTCCCGGGATTCATTTTTCTATCCAGAGCAATGAATCCCTACTTCATACGAAAGCCATAGGTATTTAACTGGGCCGTGAACGCGGCGGATCAAAATGAATGCAAAACTGTCCTGGTTTTCAGGATTCGGTCACGACGCCAACCGGAACCCCGGTCGATCTCATCGAGTCAGCGTCGGGTGTGATCATGCTCCTACGGGATCCCTGTCGATTACGTCAGCCGGAACAGCATCGGATCACCGGAACAGATCATTCTCGCCTCAATGACTATTCTCGGGAGCCCAATACCAAGCGGCGATCTGCGAAATCAGCGCGACAGAGTTTCCTGCGGAATGCATTGCCACCGGGACAAGAATCGTCCTGCTTCGCAGAAAGGCCCAGGCCAGCAGAAAACCCGCGATCTGGTTTTCCGGACTGGCATTTCCACGGAGGATGTGGACGAGGGCGAAAACAACGCCGCTGACAACGATCGTACCTGTCCCTCCTAACGATGATTCGACGGCGACTCTCAGCAACGAACGGTAGATGATCTCTTCAACAAGAGGAAAATAAACGCACATCATGAAAAATCGCCCTGTCAGGTTGTCCGGTGGAAAGCGATAGACATGAACTCGCCATCCCATCAGCCACAGCACGCCATTACTAATTACAAGCACGATCCCAATCGAGAATCCGAGCCAGACCGCAAATCGGCACCAATACCACCATCCCAATTCAGGGGTTCGATACAGTCCAAGACCCGGAAGCCAACCCTCTTCAATCACCAGAGAAGTTACGAGAGCGACCAGGGCTATCATTGCGTCGTTGAATTCCCAGGGAAAGTATCGCCCCGTGCGTGGCAGCGAGCAACTGAGAACGACAGCCGCCAGAGCAACACACCGAGTCGCCCTTCGAGGACGTGGTCCAGCGACGGCTGGAAGAACGGCGGTATTGATTGCTGACACGGAAGTCCCTATGCGTAAATCGCTTCGATCGGCTGGCCGCTACTGATGTGGTACGGCCGATTCGCGCTGTCAAGAAAATATCCAGCCGGATTAATCCCCAAAGCATAAAAGATTGTTGCAGTGACATCCCAGGGACCGTACTTGGCCGTGATGGGATAGGCCGCATGCCGGTCGGTGGCGCCAATGATCGCGCCGCCATTCACCCCTGCTCCCGCCAGCACGATGGAATAGGCAGCCGCCCAGTGCTTTCGTCCGGGAGTTGCTCCTGCGAAACGAGGTTCCAGAGCGACCAGCGGCGCGCGACCGAATTCCCCCAGGCAAACGACCAACGTCGAATCCAGCAGACTTCGTTGTTCGAGATCTTCCAGCAACGAGGCGAAACTTTGATCGAATCGGGGCAAGAGAGAGCGACCCATGACATCAAAGATGTCGTTGTGAGTGTCCCAGCCATGCTGTTCCAGGTCATCAGGATCGCGATCCTGGCCTCGATTCGAATGGTTCCAGATCACAGTGACCAATGGCACTTCAGCCTCGACCAGTCGTCGCGCCAGCAGACACGCCTGGCCGGGACGATGTCGGCCGTACTTATCACGGATTGATGGTGGCTCCGCATTCAAATCGAGAGCCCTTCGCGCGGCAGGGCGGTCGAGCATCCCGAATGCCTGTCGATAGAGCGTACTCATATCGATGACCGATTGTGCCGCGAGAAGCTCGGGAGACTGAAGGTCGTTAAGCAACCGTTGCCGCTGCGACTGCCGCAAGACATCCACGTCTTCCAGTTCCTCCAACCCTGGGATTGCCTGCCGATCCGTGGTCACATCGCCGATCATCAGTGAATCGTATTGTCGACCCAGGAGCCCGGCATACTGTCCGGGACCTGGTTCGAAGGGGACAAGTGCCGGCCCGTTGATCACGACTGATGAACGCAGGAACTTCGCCGCCGGACGTCTCTGTTCCAGAACGCAACCGAAGAAAGGATGATCGGTTTCACGCGGTGGAGGATTCGAAGAGAGTCGAGGGTGATATTGTCCCGTAAGAGTCAAATACAGCGCGGAACCGTGGTCGACATCATCGTGAGACATCGATTTGACGATGGCAAAGCGATCGGCCAGACGCGCCAGTTTTGGCAAATGCTCACACAACAGGGTCCCTGGCACCGACGTGCGGATGGCGCCAAACGCACCGCGAACTTCCTGCGGAGCTTCAGGGCGTGGATCCCAGGTCTCCAATTGGCTTTGGCCGCCACTCGCAATGATGACGACGACCGATTTCGCCCTGCCAAACCCAGGGCCGTTTTCTCGATTTGTGACTGCTTTCGAAGAGATGCGATCCAGCCCAATGGCTGCCCGCGACGGCAAGATCGAGCCCAAGAGGCCCAGACCTGCATTGCTGGCGCTCTGCAGCCAGTCGCGGCGTTTCATACAACAATTCTCCCCGTCAAATTCGAGATCTGATGTATCTTGCCGAGAATTAACCGAGAAAGCGATGCCCCGGTTGTCCAGACGCTCAAGTCCATTGACGAGGCTTCCGCCTTTTTCCTGAAAGGTTCTTTCATTCTGCCGGTAATTTCATTGTCGAGCTGATGCGACGGGAAATGTGGAACCAATGTGAAGAGTGCCCGGTCGTCGCAGGAGGAGTCGACAATGTCAAGTACAGGAAGGACCATGAAAATGAAACGATTTGCTCTGACTATCTTGTTGACTTTGCTTAGTTTCCATGAAATACAAGCCCAGGATATCTGGGTTTCGCCGATGGGAATCGGCTACGGGTACGATATCGGTTACGGATTCGGTGGTGGCTATGGATACGGGGCTGCAAGTACTCCCGATTCGGCGTATGGTCATGCCGAGGCAGACATTATCCGTGCCGAAGGAAACTACAACGCGATGACGGCGGCGGCGATGGTCAATCTGGAAGAGGCCAATGCGAAGTACATCCAGAATCAGAAACAATCGACGGAAGTTTATCTGCTGAAGCAGCGTGTGCTTGAAGCACGGCACGCGGAAGCCAGGCAGAATGCTCGGGCACGTAATGCGCGTTACCTGGAATACCTTGAGAATCATCCGTTGGCCGGCCTTCCACCACGATTGGCGAGTAGCCAGTTTGACAGATCGACAGGGAAGATCACGTGGCCGTCCGCGCTCCGAAGAGATTCGTTTGCCATGCAGCGTAACGAAATCGAGTTACTGTTGGCGAGACAGTCACGGATGGGATCCGATTCCGAAGTGGCGGGCCAGATTGTCAGCAAGACACGTGCAATGCATGAGCTGCTTCGCTCGCAGATCCGCCAGATTGTGACGCAAGAATATCTGGAGGCATACAAGTTCCTCGGGAGCCTGTCCTTGGAAGGGCGGTTCCCAATCGGTTGAATCTAGCTATGTCATGCAAGGATCTCGCCGATGACACGCTGTGGCTCAACACCAGTCAGACGCTGTTCAAGCCCCTGGAATTTATACGTGAATCGTTCGTGGTCGATCCCCAGGCAGTGCAGGATTGTGGCATTCAGGTCGTTCACGTGGCAGGGGTTGGACGCGACGTTATAGCTGAAGTCGTCTGTCTCGCCGTAGGTCAGGCCCCCCTTGATGCCGCCGCCGGCCAGCCACATGCAGAAATTGCGAGGGTGGTGGTCTCGGCCGTAGTTGTCTTTGGTCAGGGTTCCCTGTGAATAGACCGTGCGACCGAATTCTCCACCCCAGATGACCAGCGTACTGTCGAGCAATCCGCGGCGTTTCAGATCCGTCAGCAGTGCGGCCGTGGGCTGATCCGTGTCATGGCATTGTGAAGCAATGTCGCGAGGCAGGTTGCCGTGCTGGTCCCACCCACGATGCAGGATCTGGACGGCTCGAACACCACGTTCCACCATGCGCCTCGCCAGCAAGGCGCTGGCGGCGAACGTCCCTGGCTTCAACACTTCGGGACCGTACATGTCGAGCGTTTCCTGAGTCTCGCTCTCCAGATGAGTCAGGTCTGGAACGCTGGATTGCATCCGAAACGCCATTTCATATTGCGAAATGCGAGTCTGGATTTCGGGATCTCCCAGTTGATCAAAGCTTCGCCGATTCAGTTTTGCGATCGCATCGAGCATGACTCGCCGATCGCTTGCCAGGACTCCCGGTGGGTTCTGCACATACAGCACGGGATCGCCGACGCTGCGCAAGGCGACTCCGTTGTAACTGGAGGGGAGGAATCCGCTGCTCCACATCCTGGTGAAAAGCGCCTGAGCTGCGGCTCCCGAGGACCAGGTTGGCGTCAACACGACGAACGCCGGCAGATCGTTGCTTTCGCATCCCAGTCCATAGGCCAGCCAGGATCCGAGGCTCGCCTTTCCGGGAACTTCGCTGCCGGTCATAACGAAGGTGCATGCGGGGTCATGGTTGATCGCGTTTGTATGGACGGTCTTGATCACCGCCAGATCATCCACCAGCTTCGCCGTATACGGCAGCAGTTCGCTGACCCAAGTTCCGCACTGGTCGTGCTGGGCAAACGCAAATTTCGATGGGGCGACCGGCAATCGTGATTGGCCACTTGTCATCGTGGTAATACGCTGTCCCATTCGCACGCTGTCCGGCAATTCCTTGTCGAAGTGGTCCGCCAGGACCGGCTTGCGGTCCCACGTGTCGATCTGTGATGGACCGCCATTCATGTGCAGGTAAATCACCGCTTTCGCCTTGGGGGCAAAGTGAGGCAAATCCGGCAGCGGCGGGTTCATCTGTTCCGCGGCGGAAGAAGTCTGCGATTGTCCCATCATTGCCGCGAGCGCGACGCCACCCAGACGCAATCCGCTCCGGCCGAAAAACTGCCGGCGCGTCTGATGTTGCTGATATTCAATTCGCGGATTCATGTTGAGATTCTCAATGCGTGGAAGACAGTGCGTGCGATTTGCTCGGCCCCGACAGGATTGACTTTGGGGATATTCTGCATCTTTCTCCGTACATCATCCTACGAATCTTCCCGCTGCGCGACCACGTTACCCTTGTCGAAATCTGGTTCAGGGAGTGGCGGCAGGCCGATCACTGTTTCGACCTGTTCCGCGGCTTGCGCCAGGTGGGCGAACAACCGAACCTGCAGCCCAGCCAGTTTCTGATATAAATCCTGAGTGACCATGACGAGCCCGAACAGATTGTCTTCCTCGGGGATCTCGGGCAATACATAACGCACCAGTGTCAAAATGACTTTGTCGCGATTGAAGGGATAGTCGTGGTCTTTCATTTGATCCCGAATCCCCTCCAGACGCTTGTGCAACTTCTGCATCTGGTCGATGATCTTTTCAATCAGCCGACGATTCTGCTTGTTTTTTTCAATCTGGTTGAACAATGCCGCCAGTCGGCGGAACAGAATCCTCATTGTTCCCAGTTCCGACATCAAACTGCTGACGAACAAGGCTTCGGGCACCAGCCGCTGCATTTCCTCACAGATGGCTTCGGCGTTGGTCAATCGCGAGGCGACGGCCGACACGTTCACCAACTGAAGAGCATTAGTTAATCGCAGGGACGCATTCGATTCGAATTCCATCAGGCTGGCGGCAATATGCTGTACGCCGTCACGCGCTCGTTCGTGCATTTCCTGGACGTCGCGACGACGAACGGACTTCAAATCGAATTGGCCGGCGCTGATTCGCAGGCCGCAGTCCAGGCAGGCCAGGGCTTCGCCTGTTCGCAGCATCAATGATTCGGCCTTTTCGAGGCGATGGCACAGGGCGCGGTATTCGGGAACGGATTTCAAGAGCGCCTGACGAGCCTCCTTGACGTGTTGAACAGTTTCCCTTGGATTGTCTGGTGTTTCGTTCGCACTTTCAGACAGCGGTAATGGCTGCATGATCGGCAGATGAACTTGAAAGTAGCGGTCCAAGGCCTTGCGTGACTCGAACTCGGCATCGCGTTCGCTGACCAGATCGTCCGTTGACGTCAATCGCTTCTTATCGAAGTCCTCACCCAATCGTGCCTGATAGAATTCCAGCGTAGATACGCGACACAGACGTTCAAAATCATCAAACAGAATCGTCGCGGAACAGTTTTCCAGTCCAGGCGGCATGGTCCAGATCCCCTCGGTCCGTTCCAGTCGCGCGTTCTTGATTCGCTCGGGATCGGCGGGGTGTGTGTCGAACAGTCCCGTTTTCTGCGCTCGCTGCTGTTCTCGCAAGGCCTTGCGGATTTCCGGCGTGATGTGCGGCACGTTGCTGACAATCAACTTGGGCAGGTTGTCTGCCAGGCGTTCTTCCGCCGAAAACCGTTGCAAGTCATTCATGGCCATGAAATCAGCCAGTCCCAGTTGCCGCAGGCGCTGAGTTGATTTTCCAAATACGTTGTAGCCGATCATCCGTGTCTCATAGCGATCGGCGTCAAATTCCATCTGCCTCATCAACAGACAACTGATGGCGTTTCCCAGCCAGGCCAGCACAAACAAAACCTGGCGAGACATCCAGACGCCCGCCCGCGCCGCGTAAATGAAGACCGCGATTCGAACGTCCCAAATTCCGCAGGCATTGGCCAATTGCTCATCCCAGCCGTCACGTTTGTACACCGCTCGAATGAACCAGTAGTTGATGTGGCCGGTGATGAAGCTGGCCCGCATTCCGGCCGTTTGTGCAAAATGTCCAAACTCGTGAGCCAGGACTCCGGTCAATTCGCGGACTGTCATCCCCGCGACCAGCGGCAGGCCGATTGTCAGGGTCAAGTCATCGCTGAACAGGCTGGAAAACCCGCGGCGGAAACTAGCCGAAGCGTTGACCTCGCAGTTAACGCGGATGGATTTGGGAACGGGCGACCCGACAGAATCGCAAATCGCCGCGATGTATTCGAAGAGAAATGGTTCGGCCGATTCCTTCAATCGTTGAGGCTTACCCTGTTCCAGGGGATCGCGATAAAACAGCGGCTTTAGCAGGAACAACAGGACAACCGGCCCCAGGATCAGAGACCCTGCGATTTGTGCCCCAGCCCAGTCCGATGGCGCGATCTTGACCTGCGCCGTGGCGATCTCGTGCCAATAGACGGCATGCCAGTAGATGGTGTGTCCGAGCAGCAGCAGCAACACCAGATACGCCACCGGCAACAGCAGCATGACGCCGCCGATCAGAATCATTCCGAACCGGTACATCACCGAAATCGGAACGGGCTCAATCCCCGCATCCACCGCCTTGAGCAAATGCTCGCGGATTTCCTGTCGCCGGGTGGAAGACTTGGGTTTCGCCTGCTCTGCCATATGCTTACCGAGACCAGGAATTGATTTGGACGACACGTGTTGATCAAGAGTGCCTGTGAGCTACTTTTTGGGACTTGGCGGATCCGGCTCGGCTGCAGGCCAGCCAATTGAGCCGTCGACGACGGGAGGAGCCGGGCCAGGTTTGAATTGCGGGCGACGAGGGAGACCATGTGCTTGAGTCGGCAATTGCGGAATTTGCGGTGGATGGAAAGCTGGTGGTGTGACCTGAGGGCGAGGAAACGGAGTACGTGGCTGAATCTTCGGAGGATTCATTGGCGCTGGAGTATTTGAAGGATTCACTTTCGCTGCCGGGTAAATCTGCGCCACGGCCTGCCGCGGCGATCGGAATACCAGTGAGCCCATCCAGACGAGCATGGTCACCGTCACTAAAGCCGCAATTCCGTGCCCAATCTTCTTGCAAATCTCCCAGACGGGGTTGATCGACGAATCGCTGTTTTCGTCATCGCTTTCTTCCGCCATTTCAGAAGTCTCGGGGTCATAGAAGTTGTCAGCACTGACTTCGAATGGCACCCCACAGGATTTGCACTTCGATTTCCGGCCTTCCCGATCACCGGCCAGGACGTACCGATGTCCGCAAACATCGCAGGCGACATAAATCTCCATGGCATCCAAATTCCATGCAGGCCAATCGGTGTGCTTTTTCACTTGCCGATGAAACAGGCTTGATTGATCAGACGGGAAATCTTCCCGCTACAACGATCAACTCACTTATCGCACTATTACTCTTTAGAGCGATTTCGGCAACTGCAGACATGTCAAGTAGCATGCCTGTCAGGAAATTGACGGCGGGCGAAATATTCACGCCCTGCGGACAAACGCCGTGCTCTGGACCACGCACCATATGTTCCACAACTGAATCCGAATCACGCAGTCTGTATGATGAGTATCGTTGGTCAGGATCACTCATGAAAAGCGGCAAGGATCTTCTCATGTCAATGCGTTCGTTGGTTGTGCTCGGAATTCTGCTGTCGACTGCGATCCAACCGATTGGTGACTGCAGAGCCGCAGAATCACAGCGCCCCAATATTCTGCTCATCTTCTCGGATGATTTGAGTTGTCAGGCGATCAGCGCTTACGGCGAAAAGCGGAAGCTGCTCGAAACGCCGAATATGGATCGGATTGCTCGCGACGGGATTCGATTTGACCGTTGCCTTGTCACCAATTCCATCTGCGGACCAAGCCGGGCAACAGTTCTTACGGGGAAATACTCGCATCTGAACGGCCTTTACAACAATACCAACTGTCGCTTCGACGGCAGTCAGCAGACGATTCCAAAGCTGCTGCAAACGGCAGGCTATTCAACCGCCGTCATCGGCAAGTGGCATTTGATGAGTGATCCAACCGGATTTGATCACTGGCACATCCTGCCGGGACAAGGGGTGTACTACAACCCGCCGATGATCCGCGACGGCCAGCCGGTAAAGCATTCGGGATACACGACGGACATCATTACGGACTTGTCGATCGAATGGCTGAAGAACCGGGACAAATCGAAACCGTTCCTGCTGATGAGTCAACACAAAGCTCCCCACCGTGAATGGACTCCGGCGCTCAGGCATCTGGGTTGGGACAAGGATCGACGATATCCGGAACCGGAAACACTGTTCGATGATTTTGCCGGCCGCAGCAAGGCGGTCAGTAATCATGACATGGGTCTGGATCGAACGTTTACAGATCTGGATTCCAAGTTTCAGCATCCCCCCGGCATGACCGAGCAGCAACTGATGGAATGGAATGCCTACTACGAGCCGCGGAATGAAGCGTTCCGCAACGCCAAGCTTTCTGGTCGAGATCTGATCCGCTGGCGATACAACCGTTATATGCACGACTACCTTGCCTGCGTGAAGGCCGTGGATGAAAACGTCGGTCGGATGCTGGAGTTTCTGGAACGGGAAGGGCTGGCGGAAAACACGGTCGTCGTTTGCTCATCCGACCAGGGATTTTTCCTGGGTGAGCACGGCTGGTTCGACAAACGCTGGATCTTTGAGGAATCTTTACGGAGTCCGCTGATGGTGCGTTGGCCCGGCGTGACGAAACCGGGAAGTGTGAATCGTGACATCGTTTCACTGCTCGACTTCGCCGAGACGTTTCTGGACATCGCCGGCGCGAAGATCCCCGCCGACATGCAGGGCCGCAGTCTTGTGCCGCTTTGCAAGGGTGAATCTCCTGGCGACTGGCGACGGAGTCTGTATTACCACTACTACGAGTTCCCAGTACCCCATCGTGTGCGACCGCACTACGGAGTCATCACGGACCGCTTCAAACTGGTCCATTACTACAAGCCGGACGTAAACGACTGGGAATTGCTCGACCGTCGGGAAGATCCGTTGGAAGTGAAGAACTTCTACCGCGATCCCGCGTACGAACAGGTAGTCAAAGACCTGCACGCCGAGCTGAAACGATTGCGGGCGGAAGTCAAAGAAACCGACGAGCCGCCTCGCACGGCCTACGGCAATCAACCGTTTGATGGAGAATCGGCGAAACCGGCCCCCGCAACGAAGTCCAAGCCCTGAACCAGCGGATTATTCCGTGATTTCAAACAAAAAATCATTCGGCTTTCCGGATTCCACTTTGGCCGTGAATCCCGATGTCGTGGGATTGCTGAACTTGTCTGGCAATTCGTTCTTCGTGGCAGGAACGGGGTCGTCCTTCTTCTCGGGATCTGGCACGAATTTCGTGACGCCCACCTTGAATTCTCCTGGAACCGCTCCGTCGCCAGGACGAGACGTCATCAGCCGGAAACGTCCCTGAGAATCGGTGTCTCCAATAGCTCGCGGCCCCTTCTCAGGCACAAAAAACACATTGGCTCCGATGACCGGTTTCCCCTGAAATTTGACCGTCCCCGTGACCACAAGCGTCTTCAATTGACTTGAGCCGCCACATCCGGATTGGATGGAGGCAACGAACGATGTCACGATCACCATCGACCAGAAACGGTGGCGGCACAAGTTCGCCTTGCGAATGGCAATGGACGTAGGCATACTAGAATTCCGCGTTAGATGAATAATTGACGAATTTCGGAAGTGGATTTGGGCTCACTGGGCCATTGATGAGACGTGCTGCAGGAATGCGGCCCGCTTTCACGAAGGTTATAACCTGTGCAGCAATCTTACAACCGTCTGACGTCAGACCATCTACCGACAGCCTTTCAATAATTCGTCATCTTTGCTCATTTCTGATTGTCCCTTCAGTTTTCGAAAGCGAAATCATGTACCGACTTCTGCGTCGTCGTGGATTTACATTGATTGAGTTGCTGGTGGTGATCGCAATCATCGCAGTCCTGATTGCGCTGTTGCTACCCGCCGTTCAGCAGGCGCGAGAGGCCGCTCGCAGGACCCAGTGCAAGAACAACTTGAAGCAACTTGGACTGGCAATCCACAACTACCACGATACGTTCAGCGTCTTCCCAATGGGCGGCTGGGTGAGCGGCAATTTCGATATGGGTTCCTACCTGGTGCGACTACTGCCGAACATCGACCAGGCGCCACTTTACAATCAGGTGAATTTCAACGTGACCATCGATACCCAGGTGCTTGCCAATGGACAGCAACTGGCCCTGCAGGTCATTCCGGCGTACATGTGTCCTTCCGACCCCGGCAGCAATATCTATACGCAAAGCCAGAACTATGGGAGCAGCCCACGCGTCAAATCAAACTACGCAGGCAATATTGGCAACCAGAATTCGACGGGCTGCAATATCGGCTGGAATCTGTTGAACGGCAATGGAGCAGCCACGAACGGCGACACGTATGACGTCACTCAGATTTCCGGCGTGCTGATGAAATGGCCCGCTTCCATCAACATCGCCGCCATCTCTGATGGGACGTCGAATACGTTGCTGATGGGTGAAGTTCGTCCTTTTTGCAGCGCCCATGAGCAGGATGGCTGGATCGACTCGAATGCATTCTGGACAGTGACAGGGCCAGGATTGAATTACCCAACATGTCCGGATCAACCTGGTTACACCGGGAATAACTGCAATCAGATCGGCAACGGCGCCTGGGGGACTGCCAACAGCTTCCGTTCGAAACACGTGGGTGGCGTACAGTTCACCTTGTGTGACGGCTCGTCACGGTTTATCAATCAAAACATTGACATTCTCACGTTTCAGAAGTTGGCCGATCGGCGCGACGGGCTGGTCGTCGGCGATTACTGATCCTCGGACTGTTTTGCTGACTTTTGCGCGTCATAGCCGACGGATTGATCAAGTTGTGACGTCTCCTTCCATTGATCCATCGCGAGCCGTTCGGCCAACTCCGAACAGCAGCAGAAGTCGGCAACGGCGTTGGATCGCGGTCCGTGTCGCAGTTCCGTGCCTATGTCTGGTCGTGTGCGGTGTTACCTGGTATTTGGCACCCTGGTTTCTGAAGTTGCAGACACGACGAGCGCTGGCTGCTCGCGATTACATCGCAGCCCGGTCGACGCTCGATCGGCTGGACGGTTGGTTTGGTCTGGACGGCGAATCGTGCCTGCTGCGCGCTCGCCTTTGCCGCAAGCTTGGTGATTGGACTGGCGTGCAGGAATCGCTGATCCGGGCTCGCGATCGAAAGTTTCCCGTCGATCTGCTGGAGCGTGAACAATGGTTGGCGCTCGCGCAAAATGGTCAGTTGCGACAGGCCGAACCGCATCTGTCAAGACTGCTCACGGATCCACGGGACGATGGAGCGGAAATCTGCGAAGCATTCGTCAATGGCTATTTCGTGAATCATCGAATGGCCGAAACCCTGCGACTTCTGGATGCCTGGATCGCAGACTTCCCAAGTGATGCCGAGCCGCGGCTGATCCGCGGAAAGATTCGCGCCGAGCAGCAGTTCCTGAAGGATGCCGAATCGGATTTGCGCTTCGCCTGGTCGCTCGATCCCCGTTCGGTTTCCGCCGCTCTTGAACTCGCTGATGTGCTGGTGCTGGAACGTCAAATCGACGAATCGCTCCAAATCTATCGCCGGATCGCTGCCACGCGCGAACATCCGCTCCGGGCGCGCCTCGGCGAATCGAAGGCTTTGCGCCTGCTCAATCAGCCCGAGACTGCTCGAATCGTGGCACAGCAGATCCTGACAACAGATTCGTCCAACCGTGACGCGATTGTCGAACTGGGTCTGGCGGAACTCGATTTGAACCAGTACGACGCGGCTGTCGCCACTTTGCAACATGCCTTGGAACTCAATCCCCGTTCACTGGTCGTCCGGCAGGCACTGGCCCGAGCCCTGAGAGCAACAGGTGATTCGGAACATGCGACGGAACACGCCCAGTACGTCGCGGAAGCCCAATCGGCATTGCAACGCGCCGATCAACTGGCCACTGACGTGACTCAACATCCCAACGACGCGGAAACGCGCTACGAAATCGGCAGCATCTATCTTCGTTACGCTGTTCCCGAACGAGGCGTGCAGTGGCTGAAGAGTGTCTTGAATTGCGATCCACAACATCGCGCCGCTCAGCAGGCGCTGGACGATTACTATGCGAATCGATCCGAGTCCGTGTCGACAGCCGCTATGACCGCAGGCATAAATAAGAGCCGTATTGATGTGGATGCAACAACTCCAAAACATCAGGATCATTCAACTACGATCCAGTTTCACGAGCGGATGCCGGATTCCGATGCTCCGTTTGCGTACCGTAATGGCGAAGAAGCCGAACGCTCGTCGATTTTGGAAGGGATGGGCGGTGGTGCCGCCGTGTTTGATTACGACCAGGACGGCCGGTTGGATCTGCTGTTTCCGGGCGGAGGTTCTTTCAGTGGCGAACATTCATTGGCGCCCAATCCTCCGGCCCTGTTCCGCAACCACGGTGAATGGCAATTCAGGCGGTGCGAGAGACAAGCCGGATTGAACGTCCCGACACACTACAGTCATGGGACAGCCGTCGCCGACTACGACAGCGACGGCTTCGAGGATGTGCTGGTGACGGGTTACGGCGGAATTCAGTTGCTTCGTAATCAGGGAGACGGCACATTCGTCGACGTGACTGCAGATGCGAAGCTGGACGACCGGTTGTGGAGCACCAGCGCTGCCTGGGGCGACTTCGACAGCGACGGCAACCTCGATCTGTATGTGGCTCACTATGTGGACTGGTCATTTGACCACGATCCGTCCTGTCCAGCAGTGGACGGAAAGCGGCGTGAACGATGTCCGCCGCAGCGATACGGCCCGTTGCCGGATGTCCTTTATCGATCCCGGGGCGACGGAGAATTCTTCAATGCGTCCGATGAAAGCGGCCTGCGCCGTGACGGCAAGGGGTTGGGCGTCGTGCTGGCGGATCTGGACCTGGACGGTGATCTGGACATCTATGTCGCCAACGACACCGTCGGAAACTTCTTGTACCAGAACGACGGACGCGGGCATTTCGAAGAGATCGGCGTTGCGTCAGGAACCGCATTCAATGACCTGGGCGCTCCGGACGGCAGCATGGGGGTTGCCATCACCGACTACAACCTAGACGGCCTGCCCGATCTGTGGGTCGTCAACTACGAACGCGAAACAATTGCACTCTACAAGAATCTGGGACACTGTGCGTTTGAACATGTCAGTCAAAGCACTGGCGTGTCGGTGGTTGGGACGATGTTTGTCGGATTCGGGACCGTCTTTCTGGACGCCGACAGGGATGGCGATGAAGACGTATTCGTCGCGAATGGGCACGTTCTTCGCTTTCCCAACAATGCTCCGGTTCGGCAGCGACCATTGATGTTTGAGAACCTTGAAGGCCGGCGATTCGTCAACGTCGCGCCACAGGCCGGCGAGTATTGTCGCGCCGCCCACATTGGTCGTGGCCTGGCTCACGGCGACCTCGATAACGACGGCGACCTGGATCTGGCGGTCTCACACCTGAATGAACCTGTGTCCCTGCTGGAGAATACGACCGAATCGTCAGGCGGCTGGTTCAAAGTCCGCTTGATCGGCAGAGTTTCCAATCGCGACGCAATCGGCGCACGCTTGGTCCTGCGCACCAGCAGTGGACAGCAGATTCGCCAAATCTCCAGCGGAGACAGTTACTTGTCGCACTCCGACCGCACTGTTTATTGGGGCGTGCCAACTGGCGCGGTAATCGAGTCACTGACGATCGAATGGCCGCGGGGAAAGCCCCAGACGTTGGCCGTTCCCACTTCGAGTCACGTATTGACGGTCCGCGAACCATTCAAATGAGTTTGTACGATTGGGGATTGTAAGTGCGATAGCGCAGTTGATTCCGAACAATAGAGATGCGTGTGGAGGCTTAATGGATTATTCAAAATGGAAGTCAGTTGACGATTACCTTTCCGGTATGCTTGTGCCAGATGATCCGTTTCTCACCGAGACGTTGCAGACAAACGCACTAGCTGGCTTGCCCGCCTACGATGTCTCTCCGCTACAAGGCAGACTTTTGTACCTACTGGCGAAGGCAATCGAGGCCAAGTCAATTCTTGAGATCGGGACCCTGGGAGGTTACAGCACCATTTGGCTGGCTCGAGCGCTGTCATCCGGCGGGAGACTGATCACGCTTGAGCGCAATCCGGACTATGCGGAAATCGCACGGAGAAATCTTGATCGAGCCGGATTTAGCGGTCCGGTAGAAATTCGATTAGGGCCAGCGGCCCAGTCGCTGGCTCAATTGGTGTCTGAGGGGAACGGCCCGTTTGATCTGATTTTCATTGATGCCGACAAGGCGAACAACCCAGAGTATCTGGGATGGTCCCTGAAATTGAGCCATGCCGGAACGGTCATCATCGGCGACAATGTCGTGCGGAATGGCGACGTTGCCGATCCAACAACGCCCGACCCATGCGTGCAGGGTGTTCGTCGGTTCATCGACCTGCTGGCGACAAACCCACGCCTCAGCAGCACGGTCATTCAGACAGTAGGTTGCAAAGGGTACGACGGATTCGCCATTGCATTGGTTGGGCCAGAATCACTTAACATCATTTGAACGGACTCACTTGCGCCGTTCAAGCAATCGCCGTCCTGCGTCTGTTTGCTGATCAATAAAGGCCGCGACGGTACCGTCTGTTTCCAGAGCGATCAGTGCGTCGTCCGGCACAGGAACCGAATCGGAGCCCAGGGATTGATGTTCGAAGCTGAAATAAAGAACGCCACCGATCATCACCGTTCGGTATCCACGGCAGTCGGACATCGTCGTACCTGCGGTCGAAGTTTTGACAAAGACCACTGCCTCCCTGTTTGTCGCGGCTTCCAACGACGTGTTGTGGAATTTCATCTGAACAACCCTTTTACCTCCAGCCGCGCTAAACTGTCTTGGCGATGGATGTCGAGCCACCGTTGAAGTAGGCTCGCACGACCGGAACGAAGAACAGAACTGCTGCCGATGCAAGGCAAACAGAGCCCGTTGCGATCAATATCAGACCATGAGTCCCATCGGACAGTAGAACGACTCCCTCCACCAATTCTGCTGTGCCGGCGACGAGGAACAGAATGACTGCCACCCAGCGGGCCCAATTCGCACCTCGAAATAAGAACGTACAAAGCACAAGGGTCAGGACGAAACGGACAATCTGTTGTGGGAGCCGCTCTTGATTTCGACCAATGTGGAATGTCGTGATCACGACCATCGGCATTGACATGGCGAAGGCGATGATGGCCAGAACGATTCGACGAGCTGTCAGCACCTGAGGATCCATGCACACTGCCCCCCAAATTCCGCGAAGAAGTACATTGACTGAAACGCGGATCAATCGGTTCGAACAAGCGAGCGCAGATTCATACTGATGATCCCAGAATGCCGTTGCGTTTCGAGATTGTCAAACGGATCCAAGACGGTTCCGCTTGAAACTACCGTTTCTGAGACTTGACATATCGGTAGATGCCGCGGCCTTCCTGCGTGGCGCCCATCGCGTACACTTCTCCGTTCTGATCTTCGCCGAACGACATCACGCCGACGGGAGGGCGTTCCAACACGTGGTTGCCGACCACTCGGTTTTTCTGCGGATCATACCTTAGAGCCCATGCGCGATTGGTGATGTGATCGGCATACAGATACGCCCCCTGCATTTCCGGAATCTCCTTGCCGCGATACACCAGCCCGCCGGTTATCGAACGGCCGAGTTCGTGGTGATATTCCCAGACCGGATCGATGAGCTTCGGACTTCCTTCCACGCGCTTGCGCGAAAACGCGTGCAAACCTTCTCGAACGTTCCAGCCATAGTTTCCTCCTGCCTGGACGAGATTGATTTCTTCGTACAGACCCTGACCGACGTCGGCAGCCCAGATTTGACCGGTTGCGCGATCCAATGACATCCGCCAGATATTCCGGAAACCGTATGCCCAGATTTCCGGCGCGGCACCCGGCTGTTTGACGAAGGGATTGTCGACGGGAATCCCATACTTCTTACCAGCAGCCTTCTTGTCGACATCGATCCGCAAGATCTTACCGAGCAACGATTGAAGGTTTTGCCCGTTCTCACGCGGATCGCCACCACCTCCTCCATCCCCATGGGTCACGTACAGGTATCCGTCTTTGCCGAACAGAATCGTCCCGCCATTGTGATTGCGGTCCGGCTTTTCGAAACGAAGAAGTTCCTCTTCGGAATCGACAATGACGGCGGCGGGATTGTTCGGCTGAACCTGAAACCGCGACAGGACGTTGGCATTCTCAACTCGCGAATCCGTGTAATAGACGAAGAATTGTCCGTTCTGCTTGTATTGCGGATGGAATGCCAATCCGAGCAGACCTTCCTCATTGTTCCGATCGCTGTACCGGACTCGCTGGGAGATATCGAGAAACACCTTTGTCTGCCTGGCGTCGTCGTCGTTTTCAAAGACATGAATCGTTCCCTGTTGAATCCCCACGAACAGGCGATTTGTACCGTCCCCCGCATGAGTCAGCAGAACCGGTCGCAATGGCGTCACGATTCCGCTGTCCGCTCCGTTGTCCCATCCGGTCCATTTCAGCTTGGAGAACGCCAGCATCGGAACGGCCGGCATCGGCGATTCATCGATTTCCCAGCCAGGAATCGTCAAGTCGCACTGATTCAGTGTTCCCATCTGACGATCAACGATGAGCAATTTCCGCCCTTCGTTATCCAGGCAGCCGTCGACAGCGGACTTCAGATTCTGTCCGAGTCGAATGGGCGTCTGACCCGGCCGTGGAATCGCAAATAACTGCCCTGTATTTCCGCTCGTGATGTACAGCCGACCGAAGTAATCCCAGATCAAACCTTCGACTCCCTGCAAGTCGTCGGCGACTTTTGCAAACGTCCTATCGGCCAGATTGACGCGATAAATCCTGTTCCGTCCTGCATCGGCGATCAACGCGTTCCACTCACCATCGAACACGACACCGTGCGGGCAGTGAAGTTCGGGAATGGAATCGCCATCGGCGACTGTCTCGATCTTTGTCAGGCGAATATCGAGTCGAAAGACGGCCCCGCCACCCGACTTCGGATGGCCCGAATCGCTGATCAGGGCGATGCCGCTGGGACCATCGATCGTGATGTCCTGAAGGAATCGAGGCTTGATCGGAAATGCTTCCGGACCGGCGAAAAGTGTACTTTTCCCTTTGTCATCGACCTGGATGATCTTCGTCTTGTCGACAATCCACAGCGCATCCCGGTAGTACGCCATTCCGCTCGGGTCATCGAGCCCCGTAGCGAATGACCGTGACAGTCCCTTCTCGATAACGACAACTCGACCATCGCCATCCTTCCCCGGTTCGCCGATCTCTGTGACATAGACCAGCCCCCTGGGACCGATGCAGACGGATGCAGGATTCTTTAACCCGGTGACCAACGGTTTTGAAGACTCATCCGCGCCGGAAGTTGCATCGAACGAACTGAGCAGTAGAAATATGGCAATCGGGTATCGCAAATTGCTTCCTTGATCGTAGGTCATTGGACGGCGAGGTCTTTGTGGCCGACGTGCTCCGCAACTCGGAATCCGTGTCGCGGAGCGACACGGCCACAAGAGACGACTGCAGCTAAACAGGCGGTGGATTACGTTCACCGAACCCGCGCTGATGCCAGTAGGGATAGGCCAGCGTGACAGCACTGGCGGCATCCAGTTTCGCCACCTGTTCGCGACTCAGATTCCAGCCTACAGCCTGCAGGTTCTGTCGCAATTGCTCCTCATTGCGGGCGCCGATGATGACGTTGGAAATGGACGGCCGTTGCAGCAGCCAGTTGAGTGCAATTTGAGGCACGGTCTTGCCCGTCTCCCGCGCAACCTCATCCAATGCATCGACCACTCGATAGACATGTTCCTCCGGAATCTGGGGGCCGCAATCATTTGCCACTTTGCTATTGCGGCGAGTGGATTCGGGCAACGGCTGACCCCGACGGACCTTGCCCGTCAGCCGTCCCCATCCCAAGGGGCTCCAGACAACGGCGCCGACCTTTTGATCCAATGCCAATGGCATCAGCTCCCACTCGTAATCGCGAGACACAAGCGAGTAGTAAGCCTGGTGGGCGACATAGCGGGACAGACCGTATTTCTCCGATACAGACAGCGATTTCATCAGGTGCCAGCCCGAGAAGTTTGAACACCCGATGTATCGGATCTTGCCGGCACGAACCAATCCGTCCAATGTGCCAAGGACCTCTTCCACTGGCGTGAGCGCGTCGAATCCATGGAGTTGATAAAGATCGATGTAATCCGTCTGCAGCCGTCGCAGGCTTCCTTCAACAGCATTGATCAAATGATGGCGCGAGGAGCCCACGTCGTTCGGACCGGATCCCGCGCGAAAGGTTCCCTTGGTGGAGATGATCACCTGATCCCGACGCCCCTTGATCGCCTGTCCAAGGATTTGCTCGGCCAGTCCGCCTGAATAAATATCAGCGGAATCAAACATTGAAAGTCCCGCCTCAAGACAAATGTCGACCAGACGCGTCGCTTCCGCCACGTCCGTCTGTCCCCACGCCTTGAACAGTTCACTTCCTCCCCCAAACGTTCCGGTACCCAAACTGAGAACGGGGACTCGAAAACCCGAGCCGCCCAATTGTCGGAATTCCATGTGAAACCTCGCTAAAGATCCGGAAGAAGTGGTCACCGTGGGGCAACGACCGCGACGCCAACTGCGGTCGAACCTGGTCGCCGACCCGCGCCCCGCACGACGGCGTGGCGAACTATATCCGACAATGTGGGTTGACGCCCGTCACGCGGGAATCGATAACCGTTTTGTCGGGATTTTGATGTTTCGCGGGATGGACAATGATTTTCGTCGACCCGCCGGATCGGTCGACGACATGCCGGCGTCGAAATCCCCGAGGGCAAGACAGCCCCATGGAAAACGCCGGAGAGAGTGCCGTGGAAGACCTTCCAGAGTCGAGTGAATTTGTATCGGTGGCGAAGGTGGGATCCATTCCTGAGGGCGAAGGTCGATCGTTTCTTGTCAACGGCCGGATGATTGCTGTCTTCCTGCGCGACGGCAAGTACTTTGCGATCAATGACAGTTGCCCCCACATGGGAGCTTCGCTGGCTTCCGGTTACGTCGATGGAGTCAACGTCATCTGTCCGTGGCATGCCTGGAGTTTCTGCATTACGAATGGCTTATGGATGGACAATCCAAAATCGAAAGTGCGGACGGAAACGTTTGCGGTACAAATCGTCGACAATGAAATCCAGGTCGGCAAGACGGTTCTGACAGTGGAAACGGCCCCGTGACAGACTGGATTTGTACAGCGTTCGGCAACGGATGAGACGTAGACATCATTGAGTAGCGCGACCGAACGTCTCATTCTGTCCCGCGCAGGATTTAACTCCGAGAAAATGGATATGACCAAGATTTCACAGGACACGGTGATGGGTGCCGGAATCGTGATGACTTCGCTGCTGCTGCTATTCCGCGAACAATGGGTTCTGACGCATACGCAAAAGGGGCAGAAGCTTGTCATGCGGTTTGGAGACAGTGCGGCCGTTTGGATCTATCGGGGAATCCTGGCCGTCACGGCCGTCTTCGGCGGGTTATTGGCTGGTGGTGTCATCCGACCCATTCAATGGGGATTCCACGAACGCGGGGATCACCGTCCCAAAAGCAATATTCTGGCATCCCGGGCAGCATTCGCCACTCCTTCATCTTCATCCGATTCCGCCGTTTGAAGAGCGAACTGAACCTGGGGCGATTGAATGCGGGACTGTCCCAGTGCAATTGCTGCATTCTCACGGACAATCGGTTCGTCGTCCTCCAGAGCGGTAATCAGTTCAGGAATCATCTGGTCCGCACTCGATTCCAATTTCGCGATCGCCGCCGAAGCATTTTCGCGCACTTCCGCCTGATCATGTGAGATCAATCGTCGGAGATGAGGAATCATGGTCTGTGCGTCAGCATCGTCTCGTTCGATGAGAGCGGAGATGACGATCGCGACCATCAGGGGTTGCGTCTGATCATCGTCCAGCAACGACAGTAAGACGTCTTTTGGTCCCGACTGCAGGGGATCGATGCGCCCCAGCGCTCGAGCCGCTTCGAAGCGAACATCGAGATCATCATTGAGCAAGTGTATCGCAATTTCTGCCGCGACTTCCGACCATGCGGTGCTGTTTGGACTCGACGGATAAATTCGCTTCAGCTCTCCCAGTTGCTTGACAGCCAGAGCCCGTATGCCGGGATCCGCATCTTTCAGGGCGTGCCGACACCACTGAACGGCAATCTCGGAAGGTCCCAGGGTGTGAATGGCCAAAAGCGCACGATAACGGTCTTCGGCGGCGGCGGCATGCTGCATGTCTTCGATCCAGCCGGAAAGCGGGCGACGGGCGAATACCGAAACAGGTTGAGGCATTGACCGAATTTCCAGGTAAACAGCAATGGGACGAATACGACTGACGGGACCCATACGTCCCATTGGTTCCATCAGTCACATTCCAGCAACCCATGATCACCAATGCATGACAAATCCGCCATCCACATTGATTGTCTGCCCGGTAATCTGCTTGGCGCGGGCCGACGACAGAAACGTCACCATATCGGCAATGTCTTCCGGCTGTTGCCAGCGGCCCAGCGGGATGACGTTGCGAACCTTTTCACCTGCCCACTCCTCATAACTTCTACGTTTGTCGAGTGGCTGCTGATCGTTCCATGCCTGCCACACCTGTTGATTGAGGGGCGTTTGAACCATGCCAGGATTGACAATGTTCACACGCACATTATGAATCGCCAGATCCTTGGCCAGGCATTGTGCGAAATTGATGTTCGCTGCCTTGCTGGCACTGTAGGGAGGGTCCGTTTGCGATCCAATCTGACCCGCGACTGATGCCACAAAGACCATGGTCCCCTGCTTCTGGTCGGCCATGCCGGGAGCCAGCGTCTGCGCGACGTGAACCATTCCCATCACGTTCACGTCCAGGACACGAAGCCAATCGTGCGGATCGATATTCGTGAAAGGAAATCCGAATTTCCCGGACGTCACAGCCGCCGCATGGACCAGGTGCGTGACCTTGCCCAATTGCTTCTGAGTGGCCGTTGCCGCCTGCCTGACGGATTCCAGCCGGCTGACATCCACAGTCAACCCCACCGATTCCACGGCAAATTCAGCACCGAGTCTTGTTGCGATGTCGCTGACGTCGCGGGCGACATCCCAAAGGGCGACGTGGCAACCTTCACCTGCCAGCCCGCGCGCACAGGCGAACCCGATTCCACTGGCGCCACCGGTCACGATGGCGATGTGTTTCTCCAGTTCCAGGTGCATCTGTCGGATCTCCGTTTCGCTTGAATGAACGTCGTGTCGCTGAGCGACACGGTCCCATGCAACAAACAAACTTGAGCTTGGAACGCCGCGGCCATCTGCATCACGCCGCGAAAACGTGCCTGAAACATTCCACTGAACTTGCCTGAAGTGTCAGTTTTGGGTTCCTACAACAATCTGTGGTTACCGCCTCGCTTTTTTGCAAAGCGAACGGACGCAGCCGCCAAGGTTTGCCTGACCGGAGATTGGACGCGGCGAATTGTCTTGCGTCAACCGCAGGGTTTAGCCAACCGACAAATTCTTCGAGAAAGACAAGGTATGCCTGATCCGACGAGTGAGATCAGTTTTGAGCAGCCGTTGTTGGCGGACGCGCTTCGGTTTCAGGAGGGCAATCTTCATCGACGACAATTCGTTCAGCGCCAACGATTGAGGTTCGTAATTGATACAGAGAGCTTACCCGTTACGAATCGACCTGTGACACAATTACCAATTCCCACTTGAATCGCGCCGACAGACTTCACATGCTTACCGGGTTCCGCTGAACAACGAGGTTGCCGTTCACGGGCGTACGAGAGTTTCTGCGACGGGCTCGACAATTCCGGAATTGATGATGGATTCGATGCGGTCAATTGCATCGATCGCACAGCGATTCCGGAGCATTAGGAATTGGAAGTGACTTTTCGGTTGCAATTGCCGAATTTCACTGTGAGAATAATCGCGAATTTATCAACCTGTCCGCATTTCGGCTTTCCTCGAAGGGGCTTTGTCATGGTGGATCGTTCAAGATGCCCACGCGGTCAATTCCGCGTCGCGCCATCGCTGGCTTCGCCAAACCGAAGGTTTTTCGCTGCCGTCACCCAATTACTGGTGATTGGCGGCTGGTTTCTGATTGATGCTGGCTCTCTGCTGGCTCAGACCTGGACGCAGATCACTCCTCCAGCGCCCGTCAGCAACATGATTCTCCTGACCAACGGCACGATCCTGGTCCAAGGAGCGGGTGTTTCGGCGAATTGGTATCTTCTGAGTCCGGACAACAACGGCAACTATTCGCCGGGGCCATCGGCATTTAACTCGAAAGCGCCAACATCGGCCGGCGGGACGTGGACCGTAAGGAATCCAATGAGTACGGCGCGAGAGAATTTCTCTTCGTGGGTGATCCCCAATGGCAACGTCGTCGTTTCCGGCGGCGAATACGAATCGGATACCAGTGGCGGTGATCCGTACTTCAACCTTTCTGACATCGAGGTCTACAATCCTTCCACTGGGCAATGGACTCAATCCAAAAATTCTTACCCTGGTTTCTCGTTGGACTTCGATGGGGGACCGATAGGAAACACACCGACAATGCTGCTGCCCACCGGGCAGATCCTGTTCGGCGATCTGGGGAGTTCGTCGACGTATCTTTACAATCCTCCGCCCGTAGACACTTGGTCTAACAGCTTTGGCCTCACACCCGTGACCAATTATGCCCAGACGTCCGGCCCAGGAATTTCCAATTATACCAGCGTCGCGCAGTCCTACGTCATGATGCCGAACACCGTCGGTGGCATATTCAGTTGGCCAGTGGAATCCAACCAGAATCCAACCCCAGTAGCCGCCTGGAAGCCGAATACATTCTATCAATTGGGCGATGCGGTAACGAACGCTGGATACTACTATGTCTGTATCGGTGGCTATTCGGCGGATCCGGGGGCACCTTATTTCGGCCAATATCAACCCGGAGGGATTTCAAACAAATTCGCAGGTCCCACAACCCAAGGGATCAATATCAGGGATGGGAATCTGAATGAGTTGGTAAACAATAATCCTGCTAACTTTCAGGACTACGTCGTTTGGTCCTACCTGACACCGTGGGTGCCGAACACACCCTACCAATTGAACCAAGGCGTTTATTACGGTGGATTGGCGTATTTCTGCACGAAAGCAGGGACTTCAGCGCCAGGGAACGCGGGGCCACAGGGTGATACTGGAGTCCTGTGGAGTAACAACACGGCCCTGTTCAAACCCACGTTGGGACAAATCTACTCGAACGGCTTAGTAAGCTGGCAGTTGACGCAACCCGCGAATTTTGCATTGAATAGTTTCGCTTACTCGGAAGCGACATATCCCAATCAACCGCTGCTTGGGCCGGCATCGATGATGCCCGATGGAAGCGTCATTCAATTTGGCTCGAACGGAAGCACAGGGATCTATAACTTCGGTGCCACCGCACAATGGATCCAGGGTCCAACCTTTCCAGCAGGGACCGCGCCTGATGGAGCCCCAGGAGCGATGATGCCCAACGGATTGTTCCTGATCGCTGCTGATACGGCGCCAGGTCAGAAGTCGCCAACCGTACTTTATACGTACAATTACCAGTCGCAGTCGTTAACGAAATTGTCGCCTCCGGCAGCCGTTTCCAGCGATCTGGCGACCGCCGGTGCGTCGAGCCGTCGAATGCTGGTCGTCCCGAACGGCCACGTGTTGATCAGCACCGGCACGAATATCTGGGATTACTCCCCAGCCGGCGCAGCGCCACTTGCCACATGGTCGCCGACCGTGAACCCAGCAGGTGTCACGGCGACGAATCCATCGTCCAGCACGACGCCCTACCTGCTCAAGGGAACGCGACTGACGGGGATTTCGGCAGGGGCGACCTATGGGGCCAACGCCAGTTCCGCCACCAATTACCCGATCGTCGCCTTGACCAGCACGACAGGGGGCAGCGTCACAGCCACCAGTGTGACCAAGTACGCGACCACGAGTGGTTGGACACCCCAAATCTCAAGTCCTGGCGACTCGACGCCGCAAACAGTGCAATTCACGTTGCCGGCAGGTTTCGGAGTCGGTACTTACGCATTAAATACCGTCGCCAACGGCATTTCTTCAAACAGCTACCAATTAACCGTTGCACCACCTCCGACGACCTATGTCAATGTGATTTATTCTCCGCAGACTGAAGTGATCACATTGACGGGAGACCAGTACGGCGACAACGTGTCGTTGACGCTGAAGAATAATATTCTGACGATTGCCGGCAGCGGAACGACGCTGATCCAGGCCCCCCAACCAGCGACCTGGACTTCCGGTCAAACCAAGATCATTCTGGCCGCACCGAATTCGCTGATCACCGTCGGCATGTCGGTGGCAAACGCAGCGGGCGCACCAGTCAGTATTCCCGCCAGTACGACAGTAACTGCCGTGTCGGGAACGTCCGTCACGTTGTCTCACCCGACGACGGCGGCCGGAACGAATCAGACGCTGGAATTCACCGCGCCGTATGCATCGGCGTCATCACCGTCGGCGATCTCGGTCCACTTCGCCACAAATATCAACCTTCAGACCTCGCTGACCATCACTGGTACTTTCACCAACCTCAACAATTACATCGTCATGAATGCGGTTTCGGCGAAGACCGTCACGTTCACGTTTGGCGTTGGCGCCAACACGGTGACGGCGTCGTATTGTAATCTCGGCAGTCTGGCACTGAAATTGAGTACGCTGAGCAGTAACACTGGTGACCTTTTTGGACAGGCGGCTTCGAAAATCGGCTCGCTGACCCTGCAGCCGCCATTCAAATCCGTGACACAATAATGATCGGTTGGACGGACGTGTTTTGATTCTTCGAGTGACCTCGACCGAACAAGGTTGGGGTCACATCGTTTAACCGTGCGGACAACGCCCGCCGCGATAAGTAAAGCTTCTGTGGGCGAAGCCTAAACAACGACCCCGATCAACTGATCGGGGTCGTTGGATTCAAGAAATCGCCGCGTCCACGGATCCCATCGATCAATACGGCGGGAACGAAATCGACGGGAAGTCGAAGTAAGGGGCCAATGGATTGACAACGTAATAGAAGCCGGGCAACGGGCTGGGGAATGTTTGGCCGGGAGCAAGGAAGAAGGTTTCGCCAGGTGGTACGCGAATAGAACCTTGCGTGGTGCCGGCTTGGGGGCCTTCGGTGTAGGTGAAGGTGGGACTTTGGCCCTCTTGAATTTGGATGCCAGGGTTGGTGAATCCGGTCAAGAAGGCTTGTTCGACGTTCGTTGTCACACCCGCCTGATTGAAGGTGTTCGTATCGAGCAGATGCACACGGAACAAGTCGCCGACGGCGATCGGCAATCCGGTTCCGCCCAGTGTGAATGTTCCGGTAGCGCCAGTATATCCGATCACGCCATTGGCAGTGGTTCCGTACGCGTTGGCCGTGATATCGTCAACTCGCACCTGCGTGAAAGCGGTGGGATTGACGGTATTGCTCGGGTTGGCATTTGCATTTGTATAGTAACCGTCTTGGTTAACAATCCCCAGTTCCAGTTGGCGAACCTGAGCTGCGAGGGGGATCCCGGAGTTCTGCACAAAAATGGCGCCGGGGAAGTTAAAGGGATCCGACGATCCAGTACCAGTGGGAAAGCCATCCAACGGCAGGATGTTTGTGCCGCTAAATGTGTTGACGTCGCCGCTGCCGTTCGTGGGACCCGTTGAACTGACGACGTCGTAGTTGTACGCGTCAACCTGGAAAATCGCCGTGGACTGGCCTCGCCCGGGTCCCGAATTGAATTTCGCGGTTGACTGATCGGTGCCAACGGCGCCGTCTGCGTTCATGTTCGGATTGTTCGATTCCCCTTGCGAAAGGGCGAGCGCATCACCCACGTTTCCGATAAACCGCATATCCAGTAGGGCGGTGTCTTCGAGGAAAATCGTGTCGAAACCTGAAGGGGAATCGTTCAGGGAGGTGGGCGTATTCAGCCTGCCGTTGGGGTTGATCGTTCCATCCGCCAGGAAACCGCTCAGGTCTTTGGCAGTGGTGGTTGGAACGGCTCCCCCGGACATCGCTGCGATTCCGTTAAAGCCCCCGCCGTTGTACGAGGCCTGGAACGAAGCCGTGGCGACGTCGGCCAATGTATTCCCGTGGAAGATGTTGTCGCGGATGTCAGCCGAAATAGACGAGTACGTGCTGACGTCGATTTCCAAGCCGTTGACATTGGAAATCGTCTGGCTGTAAGGAGTCGGATTTCCGTTGTTGGAGACTGTCGAATTCGTCAATGACAGCACGCCCGAAGTGTCGGGGTACAGATTCAGGTAATGGTATTCGTCGTAATAGCCGGGAAAGACAGTACTGGGGACAGTGAGCACCAACAAACCGATGTCGCTTTGGTTTTCCGCGTTGGAGATGATCGCAATCCCCTCCTTGCCGTTGTCGCTGAAGTTCGAATAGTTGATAGCGTTCACTGACAACGTGGCCGTGTGAGTAATCAGATCCGCGGGCATGGTTGTCGCCGTCACAGGCGGGCTGGTTTGAATGATATTGATACTGCTGACATGCACCAGGTGAGCGTTCGAGAACGTATTGATCAGGTACGGATCGACCCAGTTCGGCGAGGACATCAGTGCCGTATAACCACGGTCTGAGTTGTACCGGCTGGCGATGTCGTAGGACGACCCGTAGAACGTGGACGAGTCGGTGTTCGTGATCAGGATACCGTCCCCTTTGTTCCCGTAGATCGACACGTCGGGCGCATTCAAGGGATCGGGTGTGGGAGGAGTACCACCGGGATTGATCGGAATATTCTGATTCCCCAACAGCATCGTCATGGCCGAGTTGTCGTATGTGGCGATCCAGATACCATTGCCGCTCAAACCGGTCTGAGTCGAACTGGCGGTTGGATAGCCGATGCTGACTCCCGTGTTCGCGATGGCCAGGCCGGTCGTTGGATCGGTCTCGCTCCCAACGTACAGCGTGCTCGTCGATTCGTTGTTCGTGGTAAAGTGGATGCCGCTGCCACCATCTTGGATGAATTGCGTATCTCGCATGTCGACAGCGCTCAGGCTGACAAAGTTGGTGCTGTAATTGTTCGCCGTGAATTTGAAGCCGTCCCCCGCATTGCTGTCGAACAGGTTTCTTCCCTTGAGATTGGTGGGACTGGACGGCGCCGCCACGAACGTGATGGCGACGATCGAATTGCTGGACGTCGGGAAGTTCGGATCGGTGCCGGCGGTGCCGAAAGGGCCGGTGTCGGTGCCGGGCTGTCCGACGGCGCCCGTATTGGCCTGGACTTCGAATCCGTTTCCACCCCCTTCCGCGTACGTCGCCGCCGTCCCGTTCAGGCTGAGGGTCATACCGCTGAACGTGGAGGGAATCGCTCCGGGCGAAGTCGGATCACCCTCGGGGAACGACGTAAAGACATCGCCGAAGGTGGACGAGTTGAATGTCTGAACGAGGATACCGTCGTACCCGTTGCCGCTGGCGATCGTATTCTGCGAGTTGACGAGCAGGGTCGAGTCCGCGTACGTCTGGAACAGCATTCCGTTCTCTCCGTTCCCCGTGCTCACTCCGTTGACATCGTTCCCGAACTGGCTCAAACCGGTCGTCGTCGGAATACCGCCGACCTGCAGATCATCCACGATGTCGATTCGCGTGATGGGGAACTGTTGATTGGTCGTGTTGACGTACAGTCCATTCTGCCCATTGCCGTTGGCGATGACGTCGTTCAGATGGATGAACGATCCATCCAGTCCCAGCGGGTTGGCGGCGGTCACGTTGTTGACATTGGAGTAAACGTAGTTGCCGCTGGCGTTGATGGTGTAGGGATCATCCACGCCTCCGGTGATCGCCTGCCAACTGAGGTAATAGTTTGGATTGTTAACCGACAAGAACAGCGCGGCCTCCGGATTCAAGGTGGGATCATCCCACGACAACAGAGCGGAATCCAGGCGGCTGATCTCGATGCCGTTCAATCCGTTATTGCTGACATTCAGGTTTTGCAACTGCATCGTCGCCGAACCGAGTTGCGTCACGACTGTGACGTCCTGGCCCAGGGCGTTTTTCGTCGTCTGCCGGAATTCCGAGTTTTCAATCGCCTTGATGCGAATACCGTCACCCGCATTGGACACGATGTCCGTGTTGCGTACCGTCGGGTTCCCGATGACGAGGTTGGCGATTTCCGCGTACTGCTGCGTCAGAATACCAATGCCGTCACCAAGGAACGGATAGTTGGGCAGCCCCGGGTGGCTTCCCAGAAGTGTATTTTCCACAAGCACGTCGTCAATCACGATGCTGCCGACGGAAAATCTGGTCGGATCCAGGGCCGGGTCCGGGTAGGTGAATGAGCCGGCCACGATTGCAATTCCGGCATCGGTGTTTCCATTGAAGACGTTTTGCGGACCCGTTTCCACGCCGCCAACATAGGTTCCGGTGATATTCAAGTTGTAGATCGCCTGTTGAGTTGCTTCCAGGAACAGACCGTAACTGGCATTGTTCGAGATGATGTTGTTCTCGGCGGTGGCGCCGGTCCCGCTGCTCAGGATGTTGATCGTCGTCGTCGGCGGGGTCGCGTTGATGTTGTCCAGCACAATGTCGATCCCCATGGCGCCCGGCGGGTACGTCGTGTTGACGTACGCCGAAGGAAGCTGGACAGTGCCGTTGAAGGAGATATTGTCGTTTGTAAAGTTGACGGTCAGATTCGTGCTGCCGGTGTTCGGGTCGATCATCTGAACACCGTCACCCTTGTTGTTCAGAATCTGGTCCGAATCGATGTTCACGACTCCCAGGCTGGGGGCGTTTTTGAATTGCAGATCAATGCCGTTTCCAGTCACGCCGGGTATTCCGGTGTTGTTCTCGATGTAATTGTTCGAGATGTTCAGTAGTGCAAGCGTCGCGGCCGTATTCGTTGGCACGTCCGTTCCGCCGGCGATGAAGTTGATGCCGTTTCCGTTATTCCCTGCGGCAATGCCCGTTGGTGGAGCGCCGGTCACCCCGATGAAGTTGTTGGTGATATCGAACGAGTTGACAATCGCTCCGTACATCAGGTTGACCTGGATGCCGTCATGCGTCCCGGTGGCCGAAGTGATGCCCGTATTGGTGATATAGTCGTTGGTGATCATGGGTGTTCCATCGATCTCCCCGCCGGGGGCCGCCAGGGTGCCCACGTTGAACAAAATCCCGTTGCCATTCGTGATGGAATTCGGCCCCGTTCCATTTCCATTGTTGTCGAGGGTCAAGTTCTGCACAGCCACGTTTTGACCGAACAGACTCTGCAGGGTTGACCCCTGCAGGTACGTGAGCCCCAGGATTGAACTGACGTCCTGGACCGATGTCGCCAGCAGCGGATCGGGAATCGGTGGATAGTACGCATTGCCAGGCTCTTCCCGGACCAGCGGAAGATCGGCTCCGAGGTTGTTGATAACAGTGACCTGAGTTGACATCAGCGGCGGCGGAGTCGTCAGCACCGTCGAGAATACCGCATTGTTGAGAATGGAGCCTCCGTCGACGGTGACGTTGACGCCGTTCCCGGAATTGCCGCTGACGTTCATCAGCGACGGCGCCTGGATCGACGTCCCATTCTGGCCGTTGATCATCAGCGCGCCGAGACCGCCCGGCTGGCTTCCAACATTGTCCATGGTCACGCGGATGCCGTCCTGACCCAGTCCGCCTGCGCCGTTGGCGGTCCCGTTGTTGATCACACCGCCATCAAGTCCGCCGATGAAGACGCCCCCCTGGTAAACATTCGTCAACGTGACGTCGATGCCGTTTCCGGCATTGTTCGCCACCTGACCCGGCCCCTGGATGGAGACCAGCGCCAGACCGGTGATGTTGCTCAGGTTGACGTCGATGCCGTCCCCCTGGCTGTTGTCAAAGATTCCCGACAGGGCAACGATGGCATTGTTGGCGCCGCTCATGTTCACAGTCACCGTCCCGCCACCGTTGTTGCTCAGATTGCTGTCACCGGTCATCAACAGGTTACCGTCAATACCTCCCCCGGACGCGGCGAAGTTCAAGCCGACTCCACCATTGAACTGGGCCGAAACGCCATTCCCGTTGTCATCGGCCTGGAATTCGCCGGTCAGCGTCGAAATCCCTGTCAGCGGAATGCTGCTGTTGGTGGCCGTCAGGCTGTAGCCATCGGCACCGTTGCTGTTGGCGCTGCCGCCGATAATGCTGACGATGCCGGTGGTACTCGCGCCGTTCGTGTCATTGACGGATCCCAGCAAACCGGAGCCCGTGATGTTTCCATCAAAATGCGTGTCGTAGGCTCGAACCAGGACGGTCCCGCCATCATTTGACTGAAATTCCAATCCGTTCAGGCCGTTTCCAAGCAGGTTGGCTTGTGCGTCGGCTCCGATAAACGCGTTGTGAATATCGAGATCTGACATCGAATTGACGCCGCTGACGAGCAGGTTGATACCGTCACCAGCGTTGTTTGAGAACGTGACAGGAGCCAGGCCTGTTGTATCGGCGCCGATGTTGATGTGCGCACCGTTCAGTGCCGTGGCATTCACACCGTCACCTGGGAACACAGCCGAACCGTTGCTGTTGACGGCAGTGTCTTCGAACAGCAGAGCGACCAGCGTATTGGCATCCGTTGCATTGATGAACACGCCGTTCTGCCCGTTGTTGCTGAACGTCGTCAGGTTGTTCGCGACATTCGGATTAGGCGGGCCAAACGAGACCAGTCCGCCGTTGGAGACATTGAACGCGACGCCGTTTCCGCCGTTGTTGTTTACCGTCAACGTATTGTAGGTGATAAATGCACCGGTGGTCAGATTCACTCCGCCGGCGGGTCCGCTGACCGTCCCTTCCAGGCCGCTGCCCCGATTGTTCGTCAGCACGGTATTGGCAAGCGTCATAATCAGGCCGTCCTGCACGCTCAGATTTGGCGGTGGCGGCACGTTCGGATCAAGCAAGGGGTTCTGCAAGGGGACTGCCCCCGTCTGTTGCAATTCGAAGTAGATGCCATCGACCTGCGACCCGCCGGCGGCTGTGTTGCCAATGGTCGAATCGGTGACGGTCAGCGTGGCGAGATTGGTCGTCGCGAAATTGGTCAGTTCCAGCGAAAGGCCGCTCAGGCCGTCCGTACTGCCCACCCCGGACTTTCCATTGTCCAGGATCGACGAATTGAGCAGCGAAACATTGACCGCTGACGGGCCGGAACCCGTAATCCACACGCCCGTCCCACCGTTGTCAGAAATCGTGCTGCCTGTCCCCGCGGTATCCTGCTGGATCGTCACGTTCAGCGACGCCCCGTTATTGGCGCCCAACAGCGTGCCGCTGCCGCCATTGCTGACGATTGTAATTCCGTTCATGGTCACGGTCCCCTGAGACCCGGCTCCGGTGATTGTGCCTGTCACGCCGTTCGTCGCATTGGAGTTGATGACATCGTCGGTAAACACCAGGTCCACGGACGAACCGGCCGACAGCGTCGTGAAGTCGATGCCGTTCCCAATCCCCAGCGTTCCGTTGTTCGAAATGGTGTCGTCAAGGAACGTGATTGGATTCAGCGCGGTACCAAAACCTGTCGCCGTCGTGTCGGTCTCCGTCTCCTGGATACCGTCCAGCCCGTTCGATTTGATGGTCACATTGGTAAACATCGCCCCCGTGATCGAACTGGTGCTGGAATTCGAGATCATCAGGCCGTTCATTGTATTACCGGTGATATCTCCACCGGTGAAGGTCCATCCGGAGATGCTGGCATTGACCAGTTCCATATTGATGCCGTTCTGTGTGTTGTCATCAATGGAATTGCCGTTGGTCGTCAGATTAGTCATCTGCACGCCGGACAGAAGGATGTTCAATCCGTTGCCGCCGTTGCCGGAAACTGTATTTCCACTGATGACGACATTATTGGCGGTGGAAGTCGATCCGACCGGGTTGCTGACCATGAATTCAATCCCATTGCTTGAATTCCCCTGCACCACGTTATTCGAAATCTGCACGCCGTCTGCGGTCGAAAACAGCGGACCGTTCGCCGGGCCGACGTTGTTCACCAGGTCAACCTGGATTCCGTCACCGAGGTTTGCCGATGCAGTCGGCGTCACGAGATAATTGAAATTGGCATTCACGGCCCCGACGTAGTTGTTGTTGATGTTCAACCCGTCGAGTGATGGAACTGTCGGCGCGACAGTGTTCAGCATCGTGATGGCGATGCCGGAGCCATTCGTGCTGGAGTTCACTGTGTTGTTGGTGATGTAGGCGTCGTTGGCAGCGACAGTGGGGTCGATCCCCAGCGAGGAGTTGACACCGTTGATGACAATGCCGCCGGTTCCAGCATTTCCGCCGCTGTGCATGACGTTCAAACTGTCCAGCACCAGTGCGTCCGTTGGAACAATACCATTTCCGCCGTTGACGCTGGGCAGCGGCGCAGACAGATCCTGTGGTTGATTGGAATTGATGGTCACGAAGGCCAGGTTCACGCCCGGCAGATTTCCGAAGGGATTGACCAGGTTTGCATTGTTCAACTGAATGTCAACCGCGTCACCGCGGTTCATGGACATCGTCGTATCGCCCGTCACACCCTGGATCTGGATGGCTGCATTCATCGGGGAGGCCGGACTGGTGCCGTTCAGCGAGATGTAAACGCCGTCTTGACCGAGTCCTCCAGCACCAAGGGCAAGACCGTTATTGCTGATGCTGGTGTAGCCGGAAATGGTCACTGCGGCGTTCTGGACGCCGTTCATGACGACAGAGATTCCGTCACCCTGGTTGTTGTTGATCGTGCTGTCACCTTCGCCGTCAATGGAGACGATCGCGGTGGTGACATTGGTAAAGACCAGGTTCACCCCGTTGCCAGAACTGTTATTGAACGACCCGAACTCCTGCAGTAAGATCTGATTGGTGTTGGACAGAACCAGGTTTTCGGCACCGAGTGTGTTGCCGGAAAAAACCGGAGGTGCAGTGGTTGGATCTTGAATCAGGTCGGCACTGTTGGCTCCGTTAGCCTGTACGTTCAGGCCGTAGCCACCGTTGTTGGACGACGTGAAGCCGTTCGCCAGGCTGATGGTGAAGGTTGAACCATTGGTCGAAGTGTTGGGCGCAATCGGCCCGAATCCCAAGCCGTCACCCGTGTTACCGTTCGTTGTTCCACCGTAAAACAGGACGCGAATGGTTCCATTATCGCCCCCGAAAAACGCTCCATCATAGGGAGTGGGACCGCCGGGCGTTCCATTGTTGTCAATATGCGTCACATTGGTGCCATTGCCAACGGGACTTCCCTCTCGGAAGTTGATGGTGCCCTGTGCAGAGGCAAGGCCAAGTACGCCACCCTGCAGGTTTCCGTCGACGGTGTCTGCTGTTCCCAAAGTCTGATTCCCCACGACGTAGGTTCCCAAACCAACATACGCAGTGGCTCCGGGCCCCGTCGCATTGAACGTCAAACCTTGCAAAGTGTTGTTTGAGAACGTCGAACCTTCCAGGTCGGCAAACAGCGACGCTCCCGTCTGCCCCGCTCCGGGGGCAACCGTCTCAATAATATTTGAGGTAAATCCCGACAGCTTGTTCCCGTTAACCGTCATGTTGGTCAGGTTGATAAAGGCAGCCGAGTTGGCGCCATTCACATTCACCAGCAGCCCGGAGCCCGCGACGCTGTTGGAGAGCGATCCATTCTGTGCGGAAAACTCCAACAGGCCACCTTTGGACGCGTTTAACAGGACATTGTTTGAACCACTGCCGCTGGCATTTGTTTCGTTCATCGTAATAACGGCGGTTGCTGAGCTCGCGGTTCCGGTTCCGGTTCCCGTCGCCGAACCATTGATGGCATTCTGAGCATTGGCCTGGCCTGAACCTGTGCTGAATGCGTCCTGGTTGAAGTTCGCCGTCAACAGGCCGTTGTTCGTGACCGCAAACTGGTAACCGACTTGTTGCGGAGCTTTGCCCGTGGAATTCGTAATGAATGTGTTGGTGAACGTCTGAGTACTGGTGCTCCCCGCACCGTCGATCAGGGATTGAATTCCATTAACCAGGTTGTCGTTAAACTGACCGGCAGTGAAATTGACATTGACCGCGCCGCCGGTACTGGCGGTGATCAGCAGCCCGTCATTCGAATTGCTGTCGGCCGTAATACCGGGGTCCGTGGCTGTCAATGTCTGGCCATTCGTCGCATTGAGAACGATGCCGTTGACATTGCCATTGGCCACAATATTTGTCAGTACGGTCGTCAGCGGTCCATTGGTGGCATTCAGCGAGATTCCAAACAGTTCCTGTAGCGGGTTGGCCGCCGGAGGCAGCGGAGATGAACTAAAGTTGACGTTCGTCAACAACAGGTTGCTCAGGCCCCCGGGTCCCGAAGAGACATACAGTCCGCCGGCTGCGTTATTTCCCGCAAGAGGACCGGGATTATAGTCAGTCACTCCCTGGTTGATATTGCTGATGACCGTCGACGTTCCGGAGACATTCGTCAGGATGATTCCGCCACCCGCGTTGCCCGTGATTTCGTTGTCATGCAGATTGAAGTTGCTGATGTTGGTTCCGGAGATCGCGGGACCAGTGGCGTTGATAAAGTTGAAGCCCGCCACTTCGTTGTTGTTGGCCAGCGTGACGATGGGAGTGATCGTTCCGTTGGTGACAAACGGCTGATTTCCGCTTCCATCGATGAACGGGAGCGAGAAGAGACCGTTGACAGAGCAACCACCATAAGCAGCACTCATCTGAATCGGAGCCACATTGGCCGCGCCTTCGCCCAGCAGAAGCTGGTTGTTGAACAGCTTGATTGTACCGTCATAGGGGTTCGCATAAGTCGAATTGCCGCGTTCGACAACGATGATGTCCGCTTGGGGTAGTCCGTTGGGAAAATTGAAGTAATTGAATGGATGCTCGAAGGTTCCGTCACCACCTGCGGGTGCGGCATTGTTAACGAAATCCACAAAGTATGGTTTGCCCGTTGCTGGATTAATTACGTCGATTGGGACAGTTGCGCCCGTTCCATACCGTTCGACGGCCACTCGCCAGTTCCGTTGTACTGGCGCCAGCATTCGTTGTCGGGTGGTGAACTGGGGGAAGTAACGCGTCGGCTTGAATCCTGAAAAGCGGAAATCGACCACAGCGTTCACATTGGTACCCCACACGGGGTCGGTTGTCACATTCGCACCGATCAACAAGTCATCGCTGACCCAGGCGTCAATCCGTCCGCGAAACCCGATCGGGTTTTGTGTTGCCTGATTGGGGATCGATCCCATGGTGATGGGAGGCGATTGCATCTGGCTGGTCGAATAGAAGTATGCTCCGGCATATCCACGCAACCAGGGGGTGGAAGCAAAGAGGGGCGCGCCGAATTCAAAATCCACACCCGTCGCAGCTTGTTCACGCGTCTGAGCCTGAACTCCGTTAAAGACAATGTTATTTCCCGCGAACGTGGGAGTGTTGGCAATACAGATCCCTGCCCCCGTTGAAACGTAATTGTCCTGGCGGCTGGTCGGGATGTATCCGTTGACACGGAAGTCCCAGAATTGCCCCAGTGTTTCCACGCCGACCGTCGCTTGCGTGTAATTGTGATTACTCAGGCTTTGGTCCAGATCAAGGTAGCCATATCCACCGACGATTCGATCCCGTCCTGGGAGATACGTGCGGAAGACCGCACCCAGGTTCCCACCCGCCTGGCTGTTGTTTGTCGCCATCACACGCAGATCGGGGGCGATGAACGTGTTCTCATTCATCCAAATAGGTACAAAGCCACCCAGTTGGAAATATCCATTCTGATAGCCGACACCGTTGCCCGACATGTATCGAGCATTCATGTAGGTTCCAGGTCCAGCCACCACGCCGCCACTCAGGCTGTTCAACGACGTATACCCCGGAGGAAGCGGGTTCTGAATCGTTGTGTTCCCCGCCGGCTGTGGACTCTGAATTGCAGGCGTCCCGGTTGACGGAGGACTCTGATCCGCAGATGTCCCGTTCGATTGCGGGCTCTGATCGGCAGAAGTCTCGGCTGGTTGCGACGTTAGATCCGAACCAATCCCGGATGGTTCCGGGGGTGGATCGTTCGCAGTCTGGCCAAACACCGAGCCTGCGAGCGACAGCGATAACAGGCACAGCAGACTGACGTTAACACGATGCATGGACGCCTCTCTCCACCAGAATCTGGCTTGGCTGACTCTGTCCAATCCGTCCCATGAGCTCTCGATGAGCCCGAGCCTTCAAATTCCCGTCACGCCGAACAGTCCGAATGCGCGGACAGTGTTACGATGTAACGCGTCTCCTCGTTATTCGGCTAGATGGGTTTGTAGGGATGAGGCGGAGTTGGTGAAGTTTAGCGGTTGTGACGATAATTCCGGCGAGCGATTGCCTTCCGACCTGCCGGCAATGTCAAACCACTCTTCCTATTTTATTTATTCTCAAGATGAATTTCCCGGAAGCTTTCCTGCTGTCCCCTGTTTGATTGTGGTTCACAAGCGTATTTACAGAAAAGAGTTGTGAACTTTCTCTGGTGTTGAGTTCACGCTTACAGGTCACCTTGTCAGAACGATCTGAGTGATGTTTCGCCCGATTTGGCAGGTTTCGCCGGACTTCGAACAATTTCAATCATCCGCGGACCCAAGCAGAGACTGGTGATCCACGAAACCTGCCGAAATTGCCGATAAACGACGACCAATTATCCCGTCGTGTCTTTACATGGAATTTCAAAAGTCTTGGCGCACTTGAAGAGCACCGGGAACGTGTCCAGATCAACGTGAATCTTGGAAACTCAGCCGACATTTTTTGCCTTACAGTTGAAGCACATTCGTCGACTCGTTACCTTCTCTCCTCCCCCGCAGGACCGTTTCGTCGTTTTTGATGGAGGGGGAGAGATGCGCTTTTGAACGCACCTCGGTAGATATGATGTGAAATCGATGGAAGGCGGACGGTGTGATCGCTCCACAAACTTCTTTTCTGAAACCGGCTCAATGCCGTCAGGGTGCGTCAAACGCTCCCAAATGGTACGTCGTTGATGCTGAAGGGATGATTGTCGGCCGGCTGGCAACTCAGCTCGCGACAGTTCTCATGGGTAAGCACAAGCCGGAATACACTCCGCACGTGGATACGGGCGACTATGTGATCGTGCTGAATGCGGACAAGGTTCGCTTCACGGGCGGCGAAATGGTTCATGACTTCCATGAGCACTACACGACGAAGATGTCAAAGAAGACTTATACGTGGTTCACCGGTTGGCCAAGTGGACAACGCCACATCAAGGCTTTGGACCTGTGGACGAAGAAACCGACAGAGATCCTGCATCTGGCCGTCAAGCGGATGTTGCCGAAGAATGCGCTCGCTCGGCACATGCTCGACAAGCTGAAGCTGGTTGCGGGAACGACTCATACTTTTCAGGCTCAGCAGCCATTGCCGCTTCCAGAGCACCTGCTCCCCAAATGACATCACCTTCGCTGGCATCCAAAATGTCCTGATCATACGGAACTGGCAATTCCACTTTTTGAAGACAAGCAACTGAACTGGCAGTGATCCCATGGAAGAGACGACGACATCGGCAGAAACGGGCGAATTGACGTTCGCACAGGAAACAACGGCTGCACCGGCCGTCGTGGAACCCCAGGCTCCGGTCATTCGCCGCGGCAAACTTGACAGGTTTGGGGTCGCGATGGGAACCGGGCGACGCAAGACGGCTGTCGCCCGCGTGCGATTGAAAGCGGGTAACGGCGCGTTCGAAATCAATGGTCGTCCTATGGACGAGTTTTTCTGTGTCGAGCGCGACCGGATTCTGGTCCAGGCTCCGCTACGAGCAGCCGACAAAGTTGGACAGGTCGACGTCTGGGTCCGCGTCAATGGTGGCGGGACGACTGGTCAGTGTGGAGCAATCATCCTCGGTATCGCCAGAGCCTTGGAAGCCATCAATCCGAATCTGCACGCAACTTTGGCCGAAGGCGGGTATCTGACTCGTGACAGCCGTATGGTTGAACGCAAGAAATATGGCCATAAAAAGGCTCGCCGCAGTTTCCAATTCTCGAAGCGCTGATTGCTCGAATCGATTGGCTGCTGAATTCAACTGCAGACATGAACCCGACTGGAACGGATCCGGTCGGGTTTTTTTACGGGGATTGGTATGAGCACAATTCGGTCTTCTTCTGGCATGCTCGTTTACAATCCGCTGCTCCAACCTGATTTGAAGTTGATGCTGGTCGAAGGCGACGACGTCGGCATGCAGCAGTTTTGCGAAGTCCTGAATCCGGTCATTATTGCCGAAGTCATGCAGGGTTTGGATCCCGAAGATGTGTGGCGAGTGCTGGCGTCCTCCAACATCGAACGTCAGGCCGAAATCTTCGAGTTGATTGACCCCACACAGCAAATCGAACTCGTTGCATCTGTAGAGCGCAAGCATTTGTCCAGTCTGGTCGAAGCCATGTCGGCAGACGATCGCGTGGATCTGCTGGAGCACATGGACGAAGAGCAATTGGAAGCGTTGCTGCCATTGATCGCTCAGGCGGAGCGGGAAGAAATCCGCAAGATGTTGTCGTATCGCGAAAACTCGGCCGGATCGATCATGACGACCGAGTATGCGTCGCTCCCTGAAAACGTCACCGTCAGTGAAGCATTGAGCCGATTACGTCAACAGGCGCCTGACAGTGAAACGATTTATTACGTTTTCGTGGTCAACGAAGCGCGCCACCTGCACGGTGTGATCACGTTGCGAGAACTGATCCTGGCACGTCCGGGGGCGCTGCTGGCCGACGTAATGCGCCGGGACGTGATTGCCGTCCAGGTGGATGACGACCGCGAAAAGGCGGCCCGGTTAATTGCGAAGTTCGACCTGATCGCGTTGCCAGTCCTGGACGAAGTGAACCGTCTGGTGGGAATCATCACGCACGATGACGTGCTGGATGTGGTTCAGGAGGAGGCAGAGGAAGATGCTTATCGACAGTCGGCCATCCAGCCGCTGGAACACAGCTATCTTTCCACGCCGCTGCTGACCATTGCCTGGAAACGGGGCGTGTGGTTGCTGGTGCTTTCGATCATGGCACTCGGTACGGCGACAGTCATGCGCGCGTTTGGCAAAGCCGAACGTGACGAAAACTGGCTCGACTGGTTCCTGCCGCTGGTGCTGGCCAGTGGAGGAAACACGGGATCTCAATCGGCAACGCTGGTCATTCGGGCCATGGCGATGGCGACATTGAGTCAAAAAGATCGAATCCGCATGGCATTTCGCGAGCTGCTGACGGGAATGATTCTGGGTGCCGTCCTCGGATTGTTTTCGTGGACAGCGTTGCAATTGCTGTTTTCCCGCGACTGGATGCAGGCGGGTGTGGTGTCACTAACGATTGCCCTGGTGGTCACCATGGGAACCGTGACCGGGTCGCTGCTTCCGATGTTCTTTGAATCGTTGGGAATGGACCCCGCCATCATGTCCAATCCTTTGATCGCGTCCTTGAGCGACATTGTCGGTGTCGTGATTTATTTCTCCGTGGCGATTCTGTTGCTGTGAAGCTTTAACCCGGCACTGTCTCGGGCGGTGATCCTGCCGCAATATTCCGCTTCGTAACACTGTGAATTCCATGTCGAAGACCTCGGCCGGGGCGTATACTCGGGGAACTCGGCTCAACACCCGCCCTCCTCGTAATGCCGCCGGTTATCTGCAAGGTATTGACGTGAAGAATCTCTGTGAGACGTCTCGGTTCAGCACGCGACTGCTTGCCGGCCTTATTCCGAACATTCTGTTCATCTGTTCCAGCTTTGCGGATGATGTTTATACACCGCGAATTGTTCCCAAATCCGATGAAGCCGAGCGTGCCATTCAGCGATTCCAGATCCCGGCTGGAATGAAGGTCGAGGTGTTTGCAGCCGAACCGTTGCTCGCGAATCCCGTTGCTTTTGCATTTGACGAACGCGGGCGCGTATTTGTTGCTGAGACGTTTCGCCAGCAGAAGGGAGTTGAAGACAATCGCGGGCATTCCAATTGGCTCATCGACGATCTCGCGGCCAGGAGTGTTGCCGATCGTATTGCCTTCTACAAGAAACATCTGAAGGATGACGTTCGGAAATATGGAATTGAACACGACCGGATTCGCCTATTGCATGATACCGATGGTGACGGCAAGTGTGATCAGTCGACCGTTTTCGCGGATGGTTTCAATGGAATCGAAGAAGGTACGGGAGCAGGGGTGCTGTCGATCGATGGCAGAGTTTACTACACCTGCATACCCAGGCTGTGGCAGTTAACGGACAACGATGGCGACGGCAGGGCCGATGAACGCAAAGCCCTGCATGACGGATTCGGCGTTCGCGTCGCATTTCGCGGTCACGATCTGCACGGTCTGATTGTCGGTCCGGACGGCCGATTGTATTTCAGCATCGGTGATCGAGGTTACAACGTCGAAACTCCAAACGGTCGACTATCAAATCCGGACCAGGGAGCGGTCTTCCGCTGCAATCTGGACGGTTCGGAACTGGAGGTCTTTGCGACGGGTCTGCGGAACCCGCAGGAGTTGGCGTTCGACGATTTCGGCAATCTTTTCACGTGCGACAACAACTCTGACAGTGGTGATCGCGCCCGCTGGATTTACCTCGTCGAAGGTTCGGACAGTGGCTGGAGGATGTACTATCAATACCTTCCGGATCGAGGACCCTGGAATCGAGAAAAGCTGTGGTATCCCGCTCACCCGGGTCAAGCGGCCTATATCGTTCCTCCAATTATCAACTTTGCCGACGGGCCGTCCGGCCTGGTCTACTATCCCGGAACCGGGCTGGATGAAAAATATCGCGGACACTTCTTCCTGGCCGACTTTCGTGGATCTGCAGCGAACAGTGGGATTCGCAGCTTTTCAGTCATCCCAAACGGCGCCTCATTTGAACTCGCCGACGCGCAGCAGTTCATCTGGTCAATTCTGGCGACCGACGTCGACTTCGGATTTGACGGGGGGCTATATGTTTCCGACTGGATCGATGGCTGGGACGGCGCCGGGAAGGGTCGCTTGTACCGCTTTCGTGATGAACAATATGGCAAAGCGGCTGTCGTCGCTGAAGTCGGTCGGCTGATGAAGGAGGGGTTTTCACAGAAAAATCCGAGAGAGCTTGGCTTCCTGTTGATGCATCCCGACTATCGCATCCGCCAGCGGGCTCAATTGGCGTTGGTGGCCAAAGACGCCGTGGATGTGTTGACGCAGGCCGCAACAAAGGGAGAACTTCTGTTTGCTCGTTTGCACGGCATCTGGGGGTTGGGTCAACTCGCACGAACGAAGCCAGAACTGCTGATTCCGATCTTGACACTCGCGACTGATCCGAATTCCGAAGTGCGCAGCCAATTGGCTCGCATTTGCGGCGATGCAAGGCTGGCGGCCAGCGAGCCGGTCCTGGTAAATCTGCTAAATGACCCTAGCCCGCGAGTTCGGTCGCTGGCTGCGATTGCAGTTGGCAAATGTAAGGCGAAATCCGGTGTCAGGCCGCTGTTCGAGCTTCTGGCCGAAACATCAGACACTGATCCTACGTTGCGTCACGCCGCTGTCATGGGACTTGTCGGAGCTGCCGACGTGGATACATTGCGGGCTGCTCGCAAGCGCCTATCGCCCTATGAGCGAATGGGAGCAGTACTGGCACTGAGGCGAATGGGTGATACTGGTTTGGCCGACTTCCTGACGGACCCGGAACCTCTGATTGTCCTGGAAGCCGCACGAGCGATTCACGATCTGCCGATCGTCGGCGCATTGCCGGGCCTGGCCGCCTTGGTGACCCAACCAGGTATGTCCTATCCGTTGTTGCAGCGCGTCTTAAACGCGAACTATCGACTTGGCGCCGCCGACAATGCGCGGGCTGTGGCCGGTGCGGCGACTAATCCTCGCGTTGACGAATCACTGCAGTTGGAAGCTATTGCTGCCCTGTCAGATTGGAATTCGCCCCCTCCGTTGGACCGAGTGCTGAATGACTATCGTCCCATTCCAAAAAGAAACACGGACATCGCCGCTGTCGTACGTCCAATCCTTGGTTCTTTTTTTGGGGGAGGACGGAAGGTGCGTGAAGCCGCGGCGAAGCTGGCTGGACAATATGGTGTCCGCGACGTGGAGCCCTTCCTGCTGGAAATCGTCAAGGACGGCGTCAATGTCGGTTCGGAACGAGTGGCTGCCATAAAAGCTCTGGAGACATTGAAGAGTCCGCATTTGCGCGATGTTGTAGAAAAAGCCCTGACCGATGGCGATCCCACCCTGCGCAGTGAAGCGCGGCGCCTGCTGTCTGGACTCGACCCCGCCCGAGCCGTCAAACTGCTTGCCGAATCCATGGACGGTTCTTCGATCCCGGAACAGCAGTCGGCGATCGCAGTGCTCGCCACGATCCAACGAGACGATGCGGATGACGTTCTGGATCAGTGGCTCCAACGTCTCGTTCAGATGAAAGTCGCGGAAGGGATTCAATTGGACCTTCTGGAAGCCGCCCAAGCGCGAAAAACAAAGGGGCTGTTGGCGCGTCTGGAAGAATTCAATGCAACGCGAAACTCCAGCGACCATCTGCGCGACTATCGCGAAACTCTTGCGGGTGGAAACGCAGAGCGTGGTGGCGAGATCTTTTTTGGCCGCACCGAAGTTTCGTGTCGACGCTGCCATAAAATCCAGGGGAACGGAGGGGAAGTTGGTCCAGATCTGTCGCGGATCGGTCTCGACAAGACGCGTGAGTATCTGCTGGAATCGATCGTCGATCCCAACCGACAGATCGCCAAGGGGTTCGAAACGGCAATCCTGCAGATGGACGACGGCGTTGTTCACGCGGGAATCATCAAATCCGATGACGGCATTCGGGTCTCGCTTCAAAGGCCCGAGGGATCCGTCATCATCCTGGAAAAGTCCAAAATCGAAGATCGTGCCGTCGGCAAATCGGGCATGCCGGACGACATCCTGAAAAAATTGTCGAAATCGGATCTGCGCGATCTTGTGGAGTTCCTGTCAGCCCTACGGTCGACGACCAACAAAGATTCTCACGGAATAAACTAGGAACACGATGGAGTGTCGATGTCTGAAGAACTGTTTGATGTCGTCGACGATCAGGATCGTGTATTAAGGCAGGCTCCCCGATCACAAGTTCATGCCGAACACTGGCTGCATCGAGCCTCGCATATCTTCGTGTTCAATTCGCGAGGCGAATTGCTGATCCATCGACGCTCCGCCTCAAAAGACGAATGTCCCCTGAAGTACACGTCGTCGGCATCTGGGCATGTTTCCGCAGGCGAAGACTACGGAATAGCCGCCGTTCGCGAACTGCAAGAAGAATTAGGGCTTCAGTCTCCACTGGAGTTTCTGGCAATCATTCCCGCTCAAGGAGCGGAGACATCGTATGAGCACAGCGGACTGTATCGTACGATGACCGATGATCCACCCTGCTTTGATCCTGGCGAGATCCTGTCAGGCGAATTCCTGACGCTGACCGAAATCTCAAATCGTCTAGCACTTGCACCCCAGGACTTTACACCCTGCTTTCGCGTGCTGTTCGCGTGGTACGTGGAACGCTTTGGGGGTTAGCGGAGATGAGACAATGCAGCGCGCCGGGATGGTGTTCGCGCTGTGTCACCCTTTTTTCGTCACCGGGAACCCGTGGCAAGGCAACGGGTTCCATGTCATTTTTTCGGTGACAACAACAACGACTTTACATCTGCAAGTGCCGGCAGCGGGCGTGCTGCAGGTTTTAGTGTCACACGGACTTCACCTGCGGGGAGTTCCAGTTCGCCTAGCGACTGCGATCGATAATCGTCCCAACTTTCTGTCGCTTCGACCCGTCTAGTCAGCGACTTGCCAACAGCATCCACAACCAGGCTGCGTCCCGCCGAAGATGGCTCGCAGGCATACGTCCAATTGAATGTATAGACCCCAGCCTTGGGAACGTTGATTGTCCAAACGACGAAATCGTCGGCACTGCTCCACCAGCCAAGGTTTTTGTATTTCTCTTCAATGATAATAGTCGGGCCGTAGATCTCGGCTTCCATGGGGGTGAGCGTGAACTTCCCGTCGAGATCTGCATTGACCACGCGCGGTTCATTACCGGGAAATGATTTCATGGCCGGATGCGGGACGTTCAAACGAATATAAGCGAGCAGTGACGCGGCGTCGGCGGGCTTCAGGTCACGTTCCAGCCCCTCCGGCATCAGCGATTTTGTGCTGCTTTGCAATTCGTCAATCTCGTTCCTCAATAAGGTAACCTCTTTACCTTCGGCGGCACGCAACGTGACACTACCAGCGGTTTCTGATGCCAATAGGCCCGAATGCGTCACCCCCGCTTTGGTAATCGCCGTGAATGTCAGGAACTTGGTTTCCACGGCGCGATTGGGGTCAAGAACTGCGGTAATCAGAGCATCGGTGGATTTGTCGGTCAGCGAAACGAGATCGGGTCCCACGGAATGACCGACATCCGCCAGTTTGTGGCACTGAGAACACATCTTCTTGAACAACTGACTGCCATGTTGAGCATCTCCGCCTGTCCGTACGAGCGGCAGATATTCGGCAACGATCTTCGCCCGGTCGGAATTGAGATCTACAGCGAGCACCTTTGCAGCTCGTTCGGCAATCGACTTTGATTTCTGTTCGAGCAATCGCTGGCGCGTTCCAGCGTCCAGGTCGGTTGGCGAAATCTGCTTCGCTTCCAACGCAGTCAGAAGTTCATCTCGCCAAGCTTCGCGACTAAGTAGAATGTCGCACGTTTGCGATCGCAAACTGGGGGCAAGCGAGCGATAACTGGCCAGCAATGTTTTGGCGATTTCCGGTGATTTTGAATGCGCCAGTGTTGCCAGCGAGGCCGATTGCAACACAGGTGGCTGACGGGGAGTGATCAATTCCGTAAGTACCGCCACGTCTTCCTTTGAGTCCGCTGTTCGCCCAAGAACGCGCACTGCCAAAATGCGATCCTTCGGCGCGATCTCCTCGTTTAATGCCAGCTTGCGTGCCGCGGAAAACAGAATCTGTAATCGATCCACGATCGGCTGGCTTTCGGTGCTGAGGCCCTTTAACCATTGGTCGAGCGACATAAATCGCCGTTCCAGCGACACGAGGAGCTGTTCGACCGCCGAGTATTGCCATCCTGAAAACCCGCCGGGCAACGGATGCAGTTCCCGCGCGACAGTGTTATCGATTGAAGTGGGTGCCGCCGGTTGAGTTGCCCGCATTAGCAATACAACTAGCGCCTTTTCATGGTTAAACGCCGTCGCCTGGCCAAGGAGCTGCTGCAACAGGTCAGTCTGGTCTGAACCATATTTCGTGACCTCTGCAAGAACAGCTTCAAGGTTCCCTGAATTCATTGAACTCAGCACTGCCGCCGTGAATTGACTGTTGCCGTTCGACCGCAATGCAAGCCACCCTAAAACGGAACCTGCTTGAGGATACTTGATTTCTCCGAGTGTATACGCAAGTTGCAGTTGCACCTGTGGATCGGGATCTTCCACCAGCCGGGTGAGCGCGTTCCATGTCGCCTCGGATGGTTCGGGAAATACTTCGCACAATCGAATTGCATGTCGCCTGACCCCAGGATGTGGATCAGCCAACGCAATCGGCAGTACCTCGTCAAGAGTCTTGCGAGCCTGTTCCCCAATTGTCTCAAGTTCGCTCAGGCCATCCAGCGTGCAGAGCGAATGCAGACGACACAGCGCTTCAGTACTGAGTCCCGAGTACTGAGTACTCGGGACTGCGGGCCGTTCCTTGACCTGTTTCGCCAGCAGTGGAATTGCTGCGGCATCCGCACCATCGATAATCAGTTGCTGCGCCATGTCCCGTTGCCAGCCGTTGGAGGTGTTCAAAGCGGCAACCAATTCAGCGGTTGTCATTCGGTCCAATCGCGGAGCAATTCGCAACTTCGTGTCGACCGGTGCGACGCGCCAAACGCGTCCCTTGTCATGACCAGCGCGAAGATCCAGCTTTCGTTGCCATTCCACGGGAATCCACTGCGGATGTTCGATCACCAGGCGGTACATGTCGGCAACATAGAGCGCTCCGTCAGGACCGGTCTTGAGTTGTGTGGGACGGAACCAGTTGTCAGTTGATGACAGAAACTCAGACTGCTCTTCGGTGACCGCTCTTTGACTTGTGAAGCTGATTCCGTCTGGCCGCATGATTTCGCGATGGACCAGATTGTGAACGGGTTCACTGATGAAGACCTGTGCAGAGCCTTCCGGCAATTCTTTGCCAATCAACTGATCTCGATAAACCATGGACGAGCATGCCGAAGTGAATCGGTTGGCCGTGTGAAAATCGTTGAATCGAGTCAATGTGCGACTGGAGGGAAACACGGTCGACGGCCCCGGTGCGATCGATACATCCTTTTGCACATTCGGAGCGATCAGGAATGCGTTGCGGCGCAGGTAATGATCATCGAGCACATAATGCCACATCGGCCGGCTGTTGTTATTGCCGAACCAGTTCCCCCAGTCATCTCGATTGCGGCCGAATTGAGACTGGCCGGCGACGGTTTCAATTTCGCCAGTATCGGGACGCAACCGGATGTCTCGGCCACGAATATCGACAGTTGTTACCTGTTCGGCGGGCCGCTCACTGCGGTCTCGTGATTTACGGAGCGAGCTGACCACACGGACAGTGCCGCCACTATCTCCGTTCGCCAGGTACAACCAGTTATCCAGCCCTCGCGCGAAACCATTTGCACGATGCTGCTGATTTCCCTCGGAGAAGCCAGTAAACAGGACCTGTTTCACGTCGGCCTTTCCGTCACCATCCGTATCTTCAGCATAGAAGACATCGGGAGCCGCCGAGACAAGGACTCCCTTTTTCCAGGAGAGGACGCCGTTGGGAAACGGCACGTCTTCCAGAAACAGAGTTGACTTGTCATAGATGCCGTCGCCATTGGCATCCTCGAGATATCGAATACGCCCACCCGGCTTTCCTTTGTCATCAATGCCGCGCGGATAGTCTGCCATTTCCGCAATCCACAGTTTGCCTTCCGGCCCCCAATCCATGGCGACCGGGTCCATCGTCAGTGGTTCGTGGGCCACAAGATCCGCCCGGTATCCCGAGGCCACACGCATCGATCTTGTTGCCGCTTCCGGCGACTTCGCTTCCGGCAGGCGATCTCCGATCAGCTTGTCGAATGCGACACGCAGGATGAAATCAGGAAGGTTGTCGGTATCCTCATTGATCCAGCACAAATGCCGATCCTTTACGAAGAAGCCGTTATCGGTACCGTCTTCCCGAACGAATGGTGGAAGTTCGATTTCAAAATCTGAATCGGTTCCACGCCTCTGATGAAGAATCTCAATTCCGTATGCGCGAGTGACGGGATCAAACAGCCAACAGCCGCATCGATCATTGCCGGAGAACACTACGTCGGAATGTCCATCATCGTTGATATCGACAAACTTAAGGCTCGATTCGTTTTTTTGTGTCAAATCCTCGATGGCCGGTGGCAGTGGCCTGCGGACGGAATCGACAATTTCCCGTTGCAATGCCATTCGTACCAAATTGACTTCCCTTGAATCACCGTCCCTCCAACGTTTGTGAGTGGAGTCCCAAGCCCGAACCCGCGTGTCGTTTTCCCGTGCTCTGACGATATCCATGTTCCCATCACCGTTCACGTCGATGATGCAAGTCTTGATGTTCCGTCCCGGACCAACGCGAATCGGATCCCCCTCCAGCAGATTCAAATTCAATCGTTGTACACACTCTTTGAACGTCAAGAACTTGACCTTCTTGCTATGTTTGGTGACTGCGTGGTCGATCAGCTCAATGACTTGCTCTGCCTTGATCCATCCATGAGGATGGAAGACGAGGTTGAAGACGCCCTGCTTGTGGACGGTAATGTCGAGCGCGGCTTTCAGGTCGCGAATTGTGTTCGGATTGTTCGGCTGATGCAGGTGGTTGGCCGACCAGTCGCTGGGGACCATGCACGGGAACTCCCAACAACTCTGCTGAACCAAGTAAGGATATGGATAGTTTTCGATGGAGTTCACGAATCCGTCGTGGACCAGATTGCCTCGTGGCAATTTGCGAGGGATGTATTTGCGGAACTTCTCCTGGCCATCGGGATCGAATAGCAAGTGTCGCGGGATGGTCGGATCGTCGGCCGTGTAAAGCGTAAACACCGAGGAGTCAAGTTGCAGGAAATTTCCGTTGGGCGTCGTCTTGTTAGTGATTTCAGAGAACAGACGAGGACTGACTGTATTCAGCGAGTCGCAACAGGGAGTGCGAAACGCGACCGGGATGTTGTTCGGAATCGAATGCATCAGGTCCACACATTTGTCGTAAGTTGCTTTTGCCCTTTTGATGTCACTTCCGGCAAGAATCGGGCAGGGATGATCGATCGTGTGACATTCCAAGCTCAGTCCTTCCTGTAGCCACGATTGAAGCTGAGGATCATCGGGCTTGACGGCGCATGTCATGATGCTGACAGGCGCCCGGCCGTCAATCTGCTTCAACCGTTGCAGTATCGGGCGCAGGTACGCTTCGTATTTGGCTGTGTCGCGCATGTCGTCGATCGCGAGTGTGATCACGCAATCGACACCATCTTCTCCCACCCACTGCGGCGTGATCAGCTTTGGGAAGTCCTGGTGCGGATACCAGACCTCATTGGAGTGCAGATAGGATAGGTGGTTGCCATCCGCGGCAATGGCAGGAGCTGTGAAAGAGAAAAACAGGCATGCTGCCAGCAAAAGGAATTGAAATCCTGTGTTCGGCGATTGCAGTCGAAATAAAACGAACGGTCGCATCCGGATACTCCCGAGCTCAAACGGTATCGCATTGTGATCGAACATCAACGACGTCATCATGCCGAACAGTTTTCAGGCCATCAACAACACAAGATGTTTTCGAATCCGACATGGAGCATGGGAACCGGGGAGTGACATGACCATATTGGGACTGGACATCGGTGGCGCGAACATCAAAGCAGCGAACGAGATTGGGCATGCCGTCAGTCGGCCGTTCGCCATCTGGAAATATCCGGAAAAACTGACCGAACAGATTGAGTCCATTCGGCAAGAGTTTCCTGACACCACGAAGTTCGCGGTGACAATGACGGCGGAATTGGCCGATTGCTTCGCCACGAAGTCCGAAGGAGTGCGATTCATCCTGGAGCAGGTGACGGCTTGTGCGGACGATGCCCCTATCGTCGTGTGGACGACCGAAGGTCGTTTTGTTTCGGCGGAGCAAGCCTCATACAAGCCTACGAGCGTTGCCGCAGCGAACTGGCACGCCTTGGCGACCTGGGTGGGTGGAAAACTTCCTCCGCCAAACGAGCTTCAATCCTCACACCATTCGTCATTGTTGATCGACATTGGTACGACCACGACGGATTTCATCCCCATTATTAGTGGTGTCCCCGCGCCGGTGGGACTGACCGACGTCAGCCGTCTGCAGAGTGGTGAACTTTGTTATTCGGGAGTGAAACGTACGCCGCTCTGTGCAATTGCTCAGAGCGTGCCGTTTCGAAATGGCTATTGTTCGCTCGCGGCTGAACTTTTCGCGACGACTCTGGACGTCTACCTGATGCTCGGGGAAATCGCCGAAGATGAAACGGATTTGGAGACCGCCAACGGCAGGCCAGCGACTTTAGCCGCCGCGCATGACAGGATTGCGAGGGCACTGTGCGGGGACCGCGATGAAGTGTCTCGAGACGATGCGCTGCACATCGCCCGCTTTATTGCCGATGTCCAGCGCCAGCGACTGGCAGGTGCACTGGAACGAGTTGTTCAGCGGGCGCAAGAATCATGCCGGTTGGTCATTGTCTCCGGGTCAGGTTCATTCCTTGCCCGAAAACTGGTTGCACAGAATCATCGGCTGGCAGGCGCAGATGTGCAGTGTCTGGACGACACGCTCTCGCCGAAGATTGCGGAAGCAGCATGCGCCTTTGCTGTCGCACAACTGGCAGTATGGAGGAACTAGGGACATTCGACATCAGCGAACGCTTCGTTCAAGCTGATCGATCAGCTTCATGACGCGCGCTGAATGCGACAGTTCTTGAAGAGTCGAGCCAATGACCTCCTCACGCCGCAGAACTGCGAAGAGTGCATCGAAAAACGGATCATCGGAGATGTTTGGTTTAGTGACCGGTTCATCGACGATCTCGCCGTCCTTCGTTTTTGAGTAATATCGCCCGGAACGGTAAGCGCCGTTCGTACCTTCCAGCAGCCAGCCGGTGCGCAGCGACAATAGCGAGCGAGTTTGCAATTCGATCATGGCGGATGCGCCGCCGACAAAGTCGATGACTGCCAGGAATCCATCGTAAGTCGATTCGCCGGACCTCGGGAACGGCCTAAAGGAGACTGAGCACGGTTCATCGTCGAGCAGCAGGAATAACTGGTCAAGACTGTGAAATCCAATGTCGCAGAGGACGCCACGCGAAAATGTTTCACCGGGGATCAGGTGTTCGTGAATGGCCAGGCGGATTCGCAGCAGTCGTCCGGTCATGTTATTCTGCACGACATGCCTGGCGCATAGAAAATCCTCCGACCAATATCGCGGCTGATGCAGAGTGGCGACCACTTCATTTGCAATTGCGAATTCAGCCAAACTGCGAAGTTCCGCGCTGGAGATCGCCGGCGGTGATTCCAATACAACGTGCTTCTTCGCTTCAATCGCAGTTGCTACCCATTGTTCGGGGACTGGCCCCGAAAAATAAATCAGTCCCCCGCGGTGGTGGCGAATAACGTCGAACGGCGATGGACACGCCAGACCGTCGTCGCGCTCCGATGAATTCCAGTGTTCACCGCCCGTCGCATGTGTGGCGACGGAGACGAATTCGCGGCGAATCGAGAGCCGCTCGCGGATGTAGTGAACGGAGCGGGCTGGACCAATGATCCCGACCCCGATCGGTGTGGCTTCGGATGGCATTGCGGATGTGAAACCCCGATTGTCACAGCAACGTCGTTAGCCTTTAGCAACGCCGCCGACTTTGACCTTCAACTTACCCGTACATTTGCTGCCGGGTGGCACATTGACCCTGATCAGCAGCGCGCCGTCCTGCTTTGGGGTCTGCTCATGTTTTGCGCCGACGCTGAAGGGACTTGGTGTCTTTCCATTCGCATTGTTCCCATTGTTTCTTTGTTCGCCTCCATCTGCGGGGATGATGACAGCGACGACCGCTCCCAGGGGAACTCCTCCGACAAGATCGTTTGCAGGATCTCTTGTCGGAACGCCATCGGGACCGAGCACCATCGAGGCGTTGAATTTGTATTCGCCTTCGACTTCGATTCGAATCAATCGATCCTTGGCGACAAGTCCGACCTTTTCCCACGACTTGGATGGATCGAGATCGATTTCAAATCCAGTCGTGTCAAGGATCTGATCGTCCAATTGCTCGATTTCCTTCTTGATCGCCTCGTTCTTCGGATCAAGCTTCAGCAAGACCTCCAACAGCATTTTGGCTCGGTCGAATTGTCCGGCATCCTTGTATCCCTTGATGATCGATCCCGTCTCTTTCAGAAACGAGCCCTGGACTTCCTCCAGCTTTGCGTCGAGTTTCTTGACTTCGGCCGAGGTGGCGGACTTCACCTTCGTCTTTGACTTTCCTGACTGTGCCACGACGAGTGAATCAGCAGACAACCAGAGGACGACTGCCAAACACAGACCACCGGCCCCGAGTGCAGATAAACGACGAACCCGGATCACAATCAACTCCTTCGAGCGGGAAGGACAGGAAAACCATTTAAGAACTTCGCCACATTAGATGCTATTGGTGCGACATTCGCAATCACATCTTTTCAAGTCCGTTGGCACGTTTTGTTCGTCATGTCATAATCCGGTGAAGGGAATTCTTTGGTTCAAGGAGATTGGCATGCAACGCCGCTGGGGAATGATATTCGTTCTGGTCACAGTCGGCTCTGCTTTGGCGATCGATGTGGTTCCTGCGCCGGTACCACTGAATGTTGCGAAGAAACCGTCTGGTAAGGACGCATCCAAGCCAAAGGAACTGCAGCCTTCTGCTCGTCTGACGTCGTTCAATAATTGGATTACCGCCCTGGCCTTCAGCCTCGACGACAAGATCCTGGCCGTGGGAGTCAAGGATGGAGTGCAACTGATCGATGTCGAAACGAAAGAAATTCGACAGGAACTCCCTTTGAAGGCCGGGCAGATCAGAGCGCTTGGATACTCGCCCGACGGCAAGGTGCTGGTGGCGGGGGGATATCAGCGCTGTCTCGTTTGGAAAGTCGATTCAGGCGAGGTCGTTCAAGAACTGAAGGGACATCGTGCGTACGTGACCGGCGCCGCGTTTTCGCCGGACGGTCAACGAATCGCGACGGGATGTGAAGACGAAAACATTCGCATCTGGACTTTGAATCAACCCGCCCCTCTGGTTCTGAAGGGCAAGGGGTATCCCGTCACAGGCGTCGCGTGGTCACCCGATGGAAGTCTGGTTGCGGCCTCTGCAGGAGACGAGACGCGATCGACCAAGCCTGGGTTGGTCATTATTTGGGATTCCATGACGGGTGCCGAGAAATACGCGTTTGAAGGCCCCCAAAACGGCCATTCCAGAGCAGCGACCGGCATCGCATTCTCGACGGACGGCAAGTTCGTTGCATCGAGCAGTCTTGACGAGCACGTGAACATCTACGATCTGGCGGCCAACAAGCCGTTGGGCTTCTACGGCGGTCATTCCCGGCCGACAAACGCGGTATTGTTTCATCCTGATCAAGAAACGGCGATCAGCATCAGTGGTGGACGGGCCGTGGGAAAGAACGAACTGAATGTCTGGGAATTCGAATCGGGTGATGAATTGGCCACCGCGGAAGCTCACCAGGGCCGAGTGTCCGCATTGGCGCTCTCCCACGATGGTCGCATCGTGGCCACGGGAGGTTATGACAAGACTGTTGCTCTGTGGAATGTCGGCTTTCTGGCGATTGGACTTCCCACTGCACGCGAGAAGGCGGAAAACATCGGTTCCACCACAACGAAGGCAACGGGAACAACCGGGAAACCGCTGGACTCGCCCGCCGACGCACTACTCGCACTTGCAGTGGCAGACGTTGCCGATGAGCCGAAAGCGATGCGAGCGGGGATTATCGGCCTGGACACGTCCCATGTGGTTGCGTTCACGAAGACACTCAATGCCGAGAATCCCAATCCGGCAGCGGCAGGATGTCGCGTTGTTGCAGCCTACCCCAAGGGGAGCCCTGACATCGTAGACAGCGTCATACGCGTTCCGGGTTATACGGAAGACTTGAAGAAGTTGGGCGTCGAGATCGTTGACTCGATTGAGGAACTCGCGCAGCGTGTTGATGTGGTTTTCCTGGAATCGAATGATGGCAGACCTCACTTCGAACAGTTGATTCCTGTCTTGAAGGCTGGAAAACCCTGTTTTATCGATAAGCCGATCGCCGGGTCGCTGGCGGATGCCGTCGCGATCTTTGAAACATCGCGAAAATACAACGTACCGGTCTTCTCATCTTCGTCACTCCGTTTCGGCAAAAACACGCTTGCTGTGCGAGCGGGTTCGCTGGGCCGCGTCACGCGCTGTGTGACGACCAGCCCTGCAAAGCTCGAAGCAACTCACCCAGATCTGTTCTGGTACGGGATTCACGGAGTCGAATCGCTGTTCACGGTGATGGGGACGGGATGCGAATCGGTGATGCGAGGGAAGACGGCGGATGGGAACATCGAAGTCGTTGGTCAATGGTCCGGTGATCGCATTGGAGTATTTCAGGAAGGGAAGGGATACTCAGGCTCAGCAACAGGTGAAAAGGGAGAGAGTACCGTCGGTTCGTACGATGGCTACGATCCGCTGGTCTTCGAAATTGTAAAGTTCTTTCGGACAGGGCGGACTCCGGTTAGCGAACTGGAAACGCTGGAAATCTATGCCTTCATGGAAGCGGCTGATGAAAGTAAGCGGCAGGGGGGAGCGAAGGTCACCTTGGAGAGTGTTCTTTCAAAGGCTCGTGAGCAGGCTCGGCAAAAGATCGCCGAACTGAAGTAGTCCCGTGATGCCCCGCTCTTGCGGTCTCGACAATCTGCAGCCATGCGCGCGCTTTCCAAACGCTCGTAGAATGTCGTTTCACAAGCTGCAAACACTTGTTTCCAGTCTTGAGAACGCACCTGACTTCCCGGATTTGTTGTCACGGAATCCGTTCTGCGACCCTGGGAATTCAGATTCTCTTCAGAATTGACGGAATTCCTGTTGAGGAATGGAAAAACGCCCGTTTCCCTCTTGTCGAAATCACCTGTCACGTGGGCTTTTTCAGCCCAAGACGCTTCTGAAACGCCACGTTTGATGTTCCGGAACTCAATC
>Ga0206824_10012_pt1 | contig 55102 bp, 51 predicted proteins | sample Alteio_BWOrgCont_82_FD_152874 | JGI IMG/M metagenome (GOLD analysis project Ga0206824, IMG submission 152874) | Enriched cells from forest soil in Barre Woods Harvard Forest LTER site, Petersham, Massachusetts, United States -... | ecosystem: Environmental > Terrestrial > Soil > Temperate forest >...
ATTACCAGCTTGGGATTCAGAAATGGTGGTGGACATTTTCAACATTCCATAGGTACCGCCGAGGGTAAAACCGTTGCTGGTCGCGTTTGTGGCGAACGTTGCGGCGCTCTGCGCATCGCTGGCCGCTTGATTCAACAGGCCCGGGTTCGTCATCGCTTGAAGGTTTTGGGCGTTTCCTTTGGACTTGTTTTGAAACTGCATAGCAGTGGGGACGTAAACGTTGCCCGAATTAATATTCGAGGGGCCCGTGAGTTTAAAATTGCCATTGCCGACGAGGCCGATATCGCCGTCAACTCCGTACGCCGAAGTGCCAGTGATATTCAAATCGCCAGAGAGATTCAAAATGTTAAATTGACTGGCAGCTCCCCAGTTTAACACTTGGGCGCGACCCATTGAAGGAATGGCCAATGCTGCTGTAAAGATTAGGCACCACGCGATCGCTTTGGCGCCGTGCGACCATTTCCCGCGGAATGATTTTGTTCTGTTCATATTTGATCCTCTCGTAGCTATGTTTGGTTTTTCGACCGCCAAGGTCAGTGATTAACGAAAATGTCGTGAGGCTGCAAGGTCTTTCTGCGGCGCAAGTGTTTTTTCATTCACGAATAAAGCTCAATAAGCGGTCTTGGGTGGGTTTAGCACCTGCCAGGCCGTCTGAAAGATGATCTGCCAATCGAGACGGAATGACCAATGTTCCAAATAGAATAGGTCCGAGCGCACCCGCTCGACGATGTCTTCCGCGTGGCGAATTTCCCCGCGGCGTCCTTGGATTTGAGCCAGGCCAGTAATTCCCGGTTTTACAAAACTCCGGATCCGATAGGTTTTGACAATAGCCTCGAACTGCCCGTCGTGCTCCACCATGTGAGGTCGGGGACCAACGATACTCATCTCACCCCAGAGCACATTGAGAACCTGGGGGATTTCGTCGATGCTCAATTTCCGCAGCCATCGACCGGCGGAAAATACCCTTGGATCGCCCTCCTTCGCCTGGACCGCTTGCGACTCCTCATCTGAATGCATCGTCCTAAATTTCAAAATCTCGAAAGGTGCGAAATTAATCCCGGTGCGCTTCTGCCGGAAGAAGAGAGGCCCAGGAGATTGCCACCGCTGAAGCAGGTAGACGAGCAGACAAGCGGGCGGCAGAATGAAGATCACCGTTGGCAGCGCAATCGCGATATCGACCGCGCGCTTTACCGCGCGATTGACAGGGCATTCCAATGGCTCGTCCCGGAAGCCGACAAACTGAACTCCATCATCTTCAAAAAACTGGATCTGACGATTAAAACGCTGTTCCAAATCGTTTACCATCAGCAATCGGATCCCGAGCATTTCGCAAACCTGCGCGATTTTCGCCGCTCGCGGAAGGGAATTTGGCAGATCCAGGACGATGAGTTGCGTTGCCCCGGTCCATCGAACGATCGCTTCGAGATCCCTCGATGTCCCCAGAATTGGGCAATCATGGCATTCGTCCAACGCTTTCGAGTCCGTCACCAAGCCGACGACATCGATTCCATAATGCTTCTTGGATCGGATCCATGCACTCAATTTCCGGGCTTCCTGTGCTTTCCCTAGAAGGAGAGTCTTTTGAACCCGCTTCGAATGAAAGAGCCAAGAGGCAAGCGCTTTTGGAACGCGGCGATTTACTAAAAGCAACGTGAAGTAGAGAAGCGGAATCAAACTGAAAAGGAAAAGCCGCGAGATCCGAATATCCTGAACCGCGGCGAGAAAGAATAGTATTCCGCCAAAGGCCAGAATGATCTGTCGAATCGAAAGTTTCGCGACGTCCGGCCAGGATAACTTCAGCAGATCTCTGGAACTTAGTTTGGAAAGAATATAATCCAGCGCAAAGGCGGCAGCAATCAATCCGGAATAAATGCCATACCGAAAATAGCTGGCGGGACCGCCGTTTCGAATGAGGCCGAAGAAAAGGAGCGTCCAAGCCCAGAAAATGAGTGCCGACGCTAACATCAGCACCAAAGTGTGCGCTGTCGCTAAACCTCTGACTCGATTGGCAATCATGTCGCAGTTAATTTCCGTTGGAGCCCTGCACGCTGAGGGAGACCGCACACGGCTCACAACACGTGCGAATCTACACGTCGGCGTGTTGATTGGGAATTGGCGGGTCGCCGATAATAGGGTCCGTATCTCCCCTTAGCCACACGTAGGAGTCTCGCCTACGGGTATTGGCGTATGTGACTGACACTTCATTGATTTCAATTTTCTCTGAACCGCTTATGAATGCTGCGCAAATTCGGCACTGCCGTCGGCTCGCTGGCACCTCGATGTTCCCTTCCCATGTTGAAAGTTGCGCACTTGATCTTCGTGTCAGAATCGAATCAGATTTCGCATTGTGCAGCTCGTACGCTCACGTGCCCTTTGTGCCGCTGCCCAATTTCTTCAATATGGATCCAACGCCCTCGCCTTCAATTGCTTGGTACTGTCTTAAAACCCAGCCCAAGCACGAGCACATTGCCGGGGGGCATTTGCGCCAGATGGCTGGCGTGACCGTGTTTTTGCCGCGCCTTCGCTTTCAGAAGGCCACCAAGCGGGGGAAAAAGTGGTTCAACGAGGCGATGTTTCCCGGATACCTTTTCGCCCGATTCGACTACGTCGAACGGCACAAGGAGGTTCGTTACGCGATGGGGGTCAGCGCCATTGTCCATTTTGGGGGAATATGCCCACCGATCGACGATTCTGTGATGGAAACCTTAATGACGCTGACCGGGAATGAGCACGTCGCCGTCTTGACCAGCGAGGTCAAAGAGGGAGATTCCGTGAAAATCGTGGAAGGCGCCCTGCATGGATTGGAAGCTGTTGTCACCCAAACGCTGTCGGGGCGCGAGCGGGTTCGCATTCTCTTAAACTTCCTCGGGCGTGAAGTCCCAGCCGAGGTCACCACCTCCGGACTCCTCCCCGAGAAGCGGCATCCGCTCACCATACGACAGAAATGAGAGGTTCCGTGCGGTGCGCTCGGAGGTTGATTGGGAATGCATAGCGAGCGACACCGGTTGGCGTAGCCTCACTTGGTGGGCCAAAAGCGCTTTCCGCCCGGTCAGTCAGCTCTTGCCAGCACCTCGTCGTAAAACTCCTCGACGTTGCGGGCCATCCGCGCGGCGGTAAAGAGCTCGGCGACTCTCGCGCGACCTCGCTCGCCCATCGCCTGCGCACCGTCTCGATCCGCCAGAAGCACACATATCTTCTCCGCCAGAGCATCCGGATCACCGAGTGGAACGAGAAAGCCGCAATCCCCATCCGTGATGATCTCCGGAATTCCGCCAGCGTTCGTGGCGACCACGGGTTTCCCCGCCGCTAGAGCTTCCACGACGACCTGGCCAAACGGTTCGGGAACCGGCGAGGCATGGACGAGAATAGTCAACGCACGCATGCGTGCGGGCACATCTTCACAAAAGCCGAGGAATTCCACATTTTGCAATCCTAACGAAACTGCAAGTGCCCGCACTTCCGCCTCGAAACCGTCATGCTGAAAAAGCGCACCGCCGATGATCTGAAACCTGACGTCCGGAAAGCGGCCCGCGATCTTCGCGGCTGCGCGGACGAATACATCCTGGCCCTTTGTCGGGCTAAGGCGGCCGACAATCCCAACGATCGCCTGATCTCCGCGTCCGGTCCCTTTTGAGGATGACGCGCCCGTCTCGAGTAATTCCGCAGGTACGCCGGGATAGACTACCTTTATCCGATCCGGAGAAACCGCCGGCAGAGTGTGCAGAGTGGCCCGCGAGTTCACCATTAGAACGTCCGGCATCCATCGCGCCAAGAGCCGGAAAAGTCGCACGATCATCTTAGGAAGATAATCCTCGGCGATCCGGTCATGGACATGCCAGAGGAGACGCCGTCCGGCGAGTCGGGCGGCGAGGCCTCCCCAGATATCCGCCTTCAGGGAGGTCGTATGAACCAAGTCAAACCGTCGGCGGCGCATGAACGCCGCCACCGCCTTCACATGCAGCGCCCCTTCGACCAAATCTCCGGGCCGAGCGAGAACTGACGCCAGCCGATGGCGGGATGCCTTGGTCAGGCGTGATGGCAATGGGACGATCTGAACCTCCACCGCCATTTCCCGCAGCCGGTCCGCGAGCGGGCCATCGGAAAAGAGCAGGACCGTTGGCTGAAATCGCGTCCGGTCCAAAGCGGCGAGCAACCGAATCAGCGCCACCTCCGCCCCGCCGAGCTCGGCCGTGTGATCGACGTAGAGGATTGACCGCACTGGCGCCTTAATCGCCGTCCACAAACTCGCCCATGTCGTAGAGCGTCGGATCCCGAGTAATCATTGCCGCCTTACGCCGCCGCGCGGTGCGGGATTTCTCCGCCGACATTCCCGCATCCGCCATTCCTTCCGCTTCATCCATCAGATCACCGAATTCGTTTTCCAGCTTTTCGGGATCTTCGCCCGCTTCCATGCGACGGATGAGTTCTTCCATCTGCGGTGGAGTCGCGTCGCCAGTTAGCTCTGAGACTTTGCGCATCATGCGAGCCAGTTGGCGTGGGTCCGGATTATCGGTGTCCATGCCGCCAAAATCGCGCTCCATATCCCGCATCGCCGCTTCCATGCGCGCATCATCCTGAGGTGAACTTTCGGGACCAGCCGTGTTTTCCTTTGCGCGGCCGGTGAAGGCGAACTTCGAAACCATCCGTTCCATGCGGAATTTCCGATTCGCCGGGCAGCGCGGTGTCATCCCGGCAAAGCGCAAGCTCCGCGCGAAAAACGAATAAATCCGGCGATTATCAGGGCAATAGAATTCGTAGATGGGCATGGCTAAGAATAACGGTGATTCGTTCGCTCCGTGCCGCGCAATTAAAACCGGGTACGGTTGGCATCACGGTGAGAGGATAACCGCCACGCGGCAATTTGCCAGTCCGAGGGAAGTGAGGTGGTCATGCGGGCGTGTGGCGTAATTGCGGGGTCGTGAGCGAAAAAGGCCGGCGGTTATTTGCGGATCGGCGGCGACCAAGGACCAAGATGTCCCCCTCCAATTTTCTCGATGCCTTGATTGCGCGTCGTTGATCGCTGTGGCGACCCGCAGATTTGGGGATTCCGACGGTCCTTTGCTACAGTGGCCGGAAATTTTCCGATCGTCCGTTCAAACCAATCGATAAGCTCAGGGTAAACAGCACAGGGGAGCCCAAACCACCGCTAGATAGGCAGATGCGCCTCCAGGCTCCGCGCGAGGTGCGAGACGTTTGGCTCCTGGAGCAGGGTGGCGTGGTCACCGGGCACGGTGCATGCCTCGATTCCTCCGCGAGCCAGCTTCAGCCAGTAGGAAAGATCCTTCTTCTGGTAATCGTCTCCGGCACAAAATACGAGGATCCGGCCATCGTATGGCATGTGCTGGTAACTCTGGTGCAAGGCCATCGCTGCCGATTGGAAGCGAACCATCCGCCGCATCGTCACATAATCTACATCGTCGAAAGACGCCTTTCCGTCCGAATGGTCCTTGCTGAAGGGTCGGGAAACCCAGGCGCCGAATTCGCGGCCGATGTAAGTGAGCTTCTTTTGCCAACTCCACGACGCAATTCCCCGCAAATTGAGCAGCAGACGGGTGATGCCCATGCGGATTTGAGGTGCGTCAAGATCCGCGTCCCATAGAGCAAGCATCGCAACTTCCTCGCCCGCGGATCGCAATTGCTGGGCAACTTCGTAGGCGACACTTCCGCCGAACGAATATCCCCCCAAATAATACGGCCCTTCTGGTTGCACGCTCTTGATTCCTCGCCGGCATGCCGCCGCCAAATCCTTCATCGACGCCGGAGGCATGGCGTTTTCCAGCTCAGGATACAGCACGCCGTCAACCCCCTGACCAACCGGTAACCTTTCGGACAACAACTGAAAGCACATAACGTCGCCGCCCACACCCGGAAAGCAGAAAAGCCGCGGCCGGTCTTGGCCGACTCGGAGCGCTGCCACCGACAGAGCGTCGAGATTCGCTTTACCATCAGCCGGCCTTTGAACGACGAATGCCGCGAGTTTTTCGATCGTCGGAGTGTACAACAACTGGACCGGCGGCAGAGTAACTCCAAATTCGCCATCCACCAAGGCCATCATGGTCACCGCTTTCAGTGAATCACCACCCAAATCGTAAAACGCATCGGTGACACCAAATGATGATAACTCCAGAACCCGGCTCCAGATGGCAAATATCTTCCTTTCTGGATCATTCCGCGGTGCGATCATGGTTGACGACGAGACTGCCGATTCCGCTGTGTCCTCGAGAGGCAGCCCTTTGGAGGAGAGTTCAGTTAAAGATTCCATCAAGAGCCGTTGGTTTCCATGCTCAATCATGCTGCTCAGAAAACCTTTGAGAGGCACGCAATTTCTGCCAGCAATACCTAACATCTCGTGTCGCGCTTTTCGCCACACGCCCAGGATTAAAATCGGCGGCATACGCCTTCAGCGAATCGTACGCGCCCCCGGCACCGAAACGCGCACGGTCTTTCGAGCAACCCGTGCAATGGGTCAATACCGATAGCCTCTGCAAATCGCAATTCGACATGATGGACCAAAATTTCGCTCTACCGCATCGACGGACAACGTCCCGAGAAACGGTATCGTCGAGGTCCTCAACACATCAACAATTGTTCGTAGCCAACCACACTTTCTCCATAAACCTTCAGAATCTGTGGAGTTACAACCTTCCAATCAAACTTACTGCTAACATAAGCCTGACATGCCTTTTCTAACGGCAAAGGCAACTGGCGCGCGAGGGCTGCGATGAGACCTTGTGCAATTTCACCCTCCGTCTTCCCAGTCAATACCAGCGATTCATTCAGTCCAAGCACCGCCTCCGGCAAACCCCCGACTGGAGTCACCAGCACGGGCGTGCCGGCCGCCAGCGACTCCAACGTCGTCAACCCGAAGCCCTCCAACGCTTGACTCGGGACGATCGAAAGGTCCGCAGCACGGTAGGCCAGCGGCAGATCGGTTTCGGGAAGAAACCCGAGCAAGCGAACCTGCTCCGACAAACCTAAACGGACAATTTGCTCGTTCAAACGCACCTGCAGGGGACCCTGGCCTCCGATTAGAAGAAGAGCATTCGGAATCTTCGTCCGGACGATAGCCATCGCCCGTATCAGTTCCTCCAAGCCCATCCGCTGCACTAATCGACGCACGCAAAGAACGATCGGCCGATTTGCCGGCAAACCAAGCCGCAACCGCGCCTCTTGCCGCGAAACCGAAGGTAGAAATGCCGCCGAGTCAATCGCCCCTGGAATAATGACGATCCTCGCCGGGTCGATCTGAAAGTCCTTCACCAGCAGGTCCCGAAAAGCTGCTGAAAGGACGATCACCCGATCTGCGCTGCGGTAAACAAATTGCTCGATTTGCCGCTTGGCCCAAACCACCCCTCTTGACTCGCCTTCAACGGCCGACTCTCCGCTCCAAGGACCGTGGAAATGCACCACATGCGGATAAACCCTCAACAGATCGATCAGAGGAAAAGCATAAAAGGCGAAATGGGAAGCAATCATTGGAAAAGTCCGACCCCTAAAATATTCATTCGCCGCTTCTCGAACCTTCCATAGCCGTTTCCACCCCGACATAGTCGCCGGCCCGAACGAGACCTCATTCGAGTCCGCCGGCGTAGGTCCGCCAAAAACCGCCGCCCGGTGGGAAACCCTCAGGCGCGACAGTTCGGAAACCAGCCCATTAAAAAACCGATCCAGACCGCCGTTGCTCGACGAATGCATCCCGATCTGGAAAATGTCGGAGTAAGTGCTTGTTGACGCGTTGCTGTTCAAAAAGTTGTTTCGAATCGCGGGCACTTCGGCGGCGATCTACTGCCTCCCTGATTTCATTGCTCAATCCGAACTCTTGCCCGGATATGTGCGATGCCGGCGCACGTTGCCCCGCCACTGTGACCATTGGCATGTTCGCATCACACAACCGTCAAAAGCGAGATTCAATCAGAGAGAAGTACCGCAATTAATTTCACGCGAGGAGTGCACATAGACGTGAAACGTATTCCAATTATGGCCCGGAGGAGGGAAGCGGATTTCCCGGTCAAAATGGAAGCGGCCAGTGTCTAAGATTTCCTGGTGGAGATTCGGATTCTTGTAGATGACCGTCATGTTTCTTTCTTTCCGATCCAAAGATCGGACGACATTCACGAGAACCTCTTCGAAAACAACCTTAGGAAAAGGATCGTAGAGATAGATATAATCGAAGTCATCCCAGTCGTCGAACAGTCCTGCATCCGCTTCAACGAAATGTACCCGATTAGAGACCTTGGCGTGGGCACAATTTTGGGCCGCGACAGCCAGCAAGTCCGCAGAAATATCCACGCCGATGATCTGAGAAAATGCGAATTCGGCCATAATCAGCATAGCTCCGCCCTTGCCGCAGCCGAGATCGACGATCCTACTCCCTGAAGCGATCGTTAGCGACCGGAGAACGCTACGGAGTTCTGGACTACCGGAGTTGCCATAGCGAAAGCATCGTTCTGGATCCAACCCCAAAGCCTCTACCTCGACCCGGTCGAGATCGTATCCTTTGAGTTGCATCTGTGCGGCGTAGATCATCGTCGAAAGTCGCCCGTGAGAAACAAGACGTGCGGCAGTTCTCGTGAGGTGGAAGAATCGCCGAATGGGTGCAATCGCGTTCATCAATTGTTAAAAGGTGCCTCGGCTCCGCGGCTATTGTGCAGATTATGTTTTTGGATTTCGGGTGGGGTTCCAATCTTCGGTGGATACCCGGGTGTCACACATGACATTCGACGTGGAACCAATGTCGGATATGAACATCCCGTATTCGTAGTCAGCGATTACGACATTCCGCAATTGCTTCCCGGTAGATCATGATCACCTAGGTCACGATGAGTCCTGACATTGATAGGAAACGGAAAGTCTGACAGCCTGTAAGGCTGGTGCGCTCCGAAGCCGAGGATTTGCTCCTTGCCGTGAACACCTCTTCGGGTTTCGCCAAAGTCCGCGCTGGGGGCTTGGCCACGAACAGAGCGGAGCGGGGTCTGACCAGAATGGCATTAAGTTAAGCGCCGTTATGGATGAACTCCACTCTGTGGAAACCCCGCTTTTAAGCGACATCCCGAGGATTCTTGGATTTCTCTGGAGCCGCTCATTCTCGAAGGATCGAGGCGGCGCGACGATGCCGCGGCGTTCCGCATCCACGCTTGCGAAGCGAGGCTCGTTTCCAGAGTAGATATATCCAAAAGCCTCCTTAACTTAATGCCATTCGGGTCTGACCGCGCCCCTAACGTTCCACTGGAGACTCATTCGAGGGTTTCGACTAATCCCATGGCAACGACGTTGTAAAAGGAAACGTTTCTACCGCCGAACAGCGGCGCGGGGTAAGGCGGAGAGATACAAATCACACGCAGTCCGGCCTCCTGAAGCTTTGACAGGGCCGCCCCAAGGTCGATGGTTTCATAACAGATATGGTAGACAATACCGGAAGCATGCGTTCGAACCAGGACGTCGACGGAACCGCTGATTTCACCGGGACATATGATTTCGACCGCTGGCTGGTTTTCGTGGATACACATCGCCAAGCGGACATTTTGAATGGAATCAAAGACTGTTTCGCCGATCCGGTGACCGAGCGACGTGAGCAGCGCAATGGCGATTCACGGCTGTTTTACTGCGAGGCCAAAAAGATGAAAATCTAAGAACGGATTGACCATGGCATTCATAAGAATGGTTCCCTGATGGAAGCGCTGGCGTGGCTAGCGTTGCAGACGGCCGAGGCCATCAGCGCTCTTCCATTCGCCTGGCGATAAGATCGGCAAACTCGCCGGCGTTGTGCGTCTCCTCTACTTCCCGACTCGAAAGCGATTGCCGAAAGCCTTCTCCACGGACACCACCAGTGAAATATGCGTCAGCGAATCCCACTCCGGAACGTCTCTTTACCAAGAGGGTGGGGCTCACCGTCACCGGTTCGACAAAGACGTTATTTGGAGCTTTGTAAGGACTTCAGCTTGGTTCATAGGAGCGACGTACGATGCGGATGTGGGTGCGGTGAGGTCGGAACAGGCCGACTGGCAATTCGTAATGCGCCGAGATTTCATCACTGTAAACTAAAGTGAAGTCCATTTTTGGATAGAAATCGCGGACCATGCCGTTTTTCGCCGTGGGAAGGTATAGCCCTTCGAGGCGCAGACAACCCCGGGCCTGCGCAACCCGCGCGAGTTCATTGAGGACTTCGTCTTCGACCTGCCGCTTAAGGACGCGGCAGCTCATCAGCCAAGTGTCGATTTTTATGACATCGCCCTCTTTGTGCCCGATGAGGACCGAGATAAGGCCATGATCGCCAAAGCGGTCGCGGAGCCTGACGGAGAATCCAATATACGCGGGATCGTTCATAAGCGCCACAAGGTCAGCCTCGCTGCGTCGGCGCGAGGTTAGATTAAACTGGTTGCTCTTGTTGATGAGCTGCGAGACGCGCGGAAAGTCGACCGGTGTGAATTCGCTGATCACCCCCTCCATGGCCAGCGATTCCAAATAGGCGCTCATGTCGGTGGCCGCGGCGAGAAGTTCCTGCCGCTGCGATTCTGAGCGATACTGGGAGGTGCGCTCCGCGTCCTCGACCGTGATGTTCTTGGGCTCAAAAAAACGGCAGTCCTGCAATTGCCCGACGTAATCGGCGGGATCGGGCCCGAGCAGGATGGTGGCGACTTCCGGGGCAAATTGCCGCACGATCTCGATCTCCGCGGGGTTGTCATCGACAAAGACAAAGCTATCGAGCCCGAGGTTGAGCTCGCCGGCCATCCGGCGGAGGTTGTCGGACTTGGGTTCCCAATTGGCTTTGAACGAAACGAGATCGTCCATGCGAAGGATCATCTCCGGGTGCTTCTCAAAAACCTCGGCGGCTACGATGTGATCGTTCTTGGTGGCAATCGCGAGCAGGGTGCCGCGCTGCTTGAGCGTAACGACGTATTTCTGGAAAGCCTTGAATGCTTCCCCGCGAGGCGAAGTGTCGCCGAGTTCAATCCCGTCGATCCCGTCATCGGCGACCACCCCGCCCCAAAGTGTGTTGTCCAAATCCAGGACCAGCACCTTCTTGGGCGCCCGCCGCAGGTGTTGCATGAGATGCACAATTTCTCGAGCCAGATACGGCAAAAGCGCCGCCGAACAGGGCTGCTTACTCTCGAACCAAGCGCGCTCGTCCCTCGCTTTGATCCCGCCGTGGCGGTGGGCGAGAAATTCCAGGTCGCAGATGTGCAGATACGGCGGCGCCTTGAATCCGAGTTCGAGATTCACCCACTTGCGGAAGCTCCAGTCGGACGCCAGCGTGCGGGAACGAAACGCGCCAAAGTCGTGCCGCGCGGGGAGCATGAAATTGGCAGTGATCACTTCCGCATGCGCTTTCGCGTGAATCCTCCCGGCGAGTTCGAGCAATGAATCCACGACGCGCGCGGCTTCGGCCCGCTGGGCTTCGCGCGAGTCGGAAAGCGTGCCGGTATATTTGCAGCGATGTTCCGCCGGCAGCATCAGCACCACCTGCGGCTCAAAGCCATAGAGGTCGCTTTCGTCTTCCATGATTTCGGAGATGTAATTGTCATAATCGCCCAGCCAGAGTTCGCAGGGAATTCCTTCGGTGTCGCAGAGGAGTCCGAGGAGTTCATGGAGCGGGTAGAGGTTGTAACCGCCGAGGATTGCCAGCCGGGTTTTCTCGCGGACCACGCCACGCCGCGGAACTTCGAAGGCGTGCGCCTTCTTCCGCAGTGAAGAGAGCAGGAAAAGCTCGCTGAAGTCCGTAGCCTCGCGTGTCCGCACCGCCAGGTCGTCCCAGAATTCCGGGCGGCGCTCGCGCAGGAGGTTTTTAAACGTGTGGTCTTGGTTTTGTATGGCGGCGGTCAGTGGGGCAGGGAGAGGGAAGCGGAGCGAGTTTTGATTCTTGCCCCTTTCAACTTACATTCGAAACACACTTGGAACCCGCGAAGAGATGCCGGTGGCGCGGAAATCCCTAAAAGAGCACACACACCCAACACTTTGTCGATCTCCAAGCAAAAATGGGTTAAGTACAAACTTCCACCTCAGCCTTCTGTTTGAGAACCGAATTGGCTTCCCGTGAAGCTCTTCGTTCACAGGCGAAACGCCCAAGTCGAATCCCTGGTCGCTCTACAATATAATGTGATGCCGTCGCGCAGCCTATAATCGCCAAAAAGGCAAAAGGCGATTTCCCCAGATTCCATCGGCCATAAATCTCATCCGGCCCCGTAAAAAGCTGCTGCCAAATGTAAATACTGTAGGAACAGCTACCAATCCATTGCACAACACGCCAGCGAAGAGGCGCGCACCGCGATGGATTTTGCACAAACCACATGACGAACAATCCGCAAATACAAGGCTCTAAAGCACCAAAGCTCACAGACATCCCACCACAGTGCGCTTCTAGCAGATGTGACAGAATTATCAGCGCTCCCAGCGAGATTGGAAGCATTCGAGATGATTTGCTGATGAACTTCAACACAAAATGCCCATATATGGCAAATATCACCCCGACGATGATATACCGGAAATTATACAGTGCTCCGACGTTCCCAAATAGCGGGGAAAAGTAAAGTGACGCCATCCCGGCCAGTTCCCTTGATACAAAGCACAGCGCATACAACGCACATAGCACAAGAAAAGTAATTCTTTCGCGAAAGGCAAGAACCACGCATAAGAGCGGAGGAAATAGAAGGTAAAACTGTTCTTCAACGGACAAGCTCCATGTATGCCCAATTAGCCAATAATGTTCGTCAAACACGGTCATGTCTCCCAAGAACAAAGCACTTCGGAAAAGATCCTTGCTTGAGATTATGACCACACCGAATTCACGGATGACAACCAAAGCGATGAGATAGACACCGAAAGGAGGAACGATTCGAAAAAAGCGTCGAATATAAAAATTCGTCAACGAAACATTTCCCACCGAAACCTTCTCGCGGATTAGCAAGGTAGTAATGATAAAACCACTGATGACGAAGAAGATGTCAACTCCGACTGGGCCGAGGCAAGTCACGACTTCGGCGATCCAATATGGGCCCCTGGTGGTATGGGAAAAGTTTTGCATGTGGCAAATCACGACCCCGGCCACCGCAAAAGCGCGGAGACCATCCAGTTCTGGGATTCTCTTTCCGTTTGAACAAATAACCTGGCTCATAATTTGACCGGATTAAGCGAATACCCGCTGCGCTCCTAAAATACGACGAACCATCCAGGTTCATTGGTGCATTCCAATGGCACGAAGGCCGAATTGTTCAGAACGGGGAAAGGGACCATCATACAGAGCGCTCCATCTTTAAAATGTTCTATAACGCCTGATTGCCACTCTGTAATGCGGTGATATAGGACGAGCGACCTCGCGCTGAAATGGCGTTCGTAATCTTCGGTGAAGCGGGGGCAACATGAATCGAGCGGAAATCTTTTCGCACTTCGGCGCTTGGGCGAGATTTTGCATTTGTGTTGTGCGCGCCCGTTATAGGTTAGGGTTTCCGCCAGCGATCCGATAAGAATTTTTCGCATGCACTCAGCAGGCATTTCCTTAAGCAGTCATTTCATTGATCGGCGGAAGCGGGAGGCCGATCCGCTGCCGCCATTCGCGCGCTTCTCCGATTTTGCGGGCAGGGACTCCCGCCCACACCTCCCAGGCGGGCACATTTTTTGTCACCACGGCATTAGCGCCGATAACGGCGCCATCCCCAATAGTCATCCCGTGACCAGCGCGCGGGATGATCTTGCAGCCGGCGCTAAGCTGGACATCGGATCCAATTCGAACGCGGATTGCGGACCCGATCCAAGTTTCGCCAGCTATCGTTACGCCGTGGTAAATCCGCACGCGATCGCCAATGGAAACTTGCGGATGGATCACGACTCCCATTCCGTAATGGTCCAGACAGACGCCCTCCCCCACTTGCGCTTCGGCCGGCAGCAGGCAGTGGTGTAGGAGAAAGTTCACCGCCTTAATAAAACGTCCCGTGCGTTTCCACCCGTGTCTGTGACAGAATCGACTCGCACTCCAAAGTCGCTCGTGAAGTTTGCTCATGAATGGGCGCTGGAGGACTCGCCCATTGCCATTTTAATGGCCGTGGCCACCCGACCCGACAGCGAATCATAATCAAACTCTCGCTCAGCAATCGACCGACCCCGAGCGCCTCGCTGAAGTTCCTCTGGTTTCCTAATTGCCTCCGCAATCGCCTGCGCGAGACGCGCAGGATAGGTATCATCCCGCACGCCGGCATACGCGAGTGTCCGACCGATCTCAGGCACCAACCGCGCGGCTTCGCCGACCGCCGTAGCGATGACATACCGATTGCAGGCCAGATACAGTGGCAGCTTGCCAGTGGTGCGCACTCTCCCCACCAGATCGTTCGATTGCGTCGAGAGACAAATATCCATCAACGAAATGTACTCCGAAAGCAATTCGAATTCGACCGTCCCTACGAATCGGCAACGGTCGGCAATACCAAGGCCCGTGGCTCGTTCCTCTAGGATCTTCCTGCCATCTCCATCTCCAACAAACAGGCCGACAATGGACGGCGACCCAATTTGCCCGAGAGCTTCCAGCAAATCCCAACCGTAACAAACTTTGTATTTTTCAGACCAAACCATCGATCCCACCACCCCAACGACAAATTGACCTTTTAGGTTCAATTTTTGCCGAAGCAGGGAATTATCGCGGAATTCAACCTCCTTCAGGTTGACGCCATCGGGAACCCAAACAACCGGGACCCGAAACTTCGTTTCGAGCAAATCCTTATGAAAGGATCCTCTCACGACGATCAGTGCCGCAAATCGCTGGGCGCAATATTCGAGCAACGCCGTGGCCGCAACCCCGCACCACCCACGTCGACCACCAGATTTTGCGACTTCCACCGCGATGTCCCCCGTATCGAGAACGAAGGGCGTTCCAATAAAAAATCGCAAAAAAAGGGCCGCGGCCACTCCCGACACGGCCATGTCGACCGCGTATATCACGTCCGGCCGCTTCGTAAGAGCGACCTGCAAAAAGCCGAAGAAAGAGGTTATCCTTCGTCCTTGCCGGAACTCGACGATTGTCTGCATCTCTCCAGACAACCTGGACGCAAAAGCCACAGCCCTTTTTGCTGACGCGCCGGACCGAGGGCTGTTTGCGAGAAACAAGACTTTGAGCTCCGTCCTAGGCATTGGCAGTACTCAACGTTTGGGCATAAAGTTCCATGTAATCTCCGCAGACTCTTTTCCAGGAACACTTCTCCGCGCTCGCGCGCGCCGCTTTCCCCATCTGCTCCCGAAGGTCCGACGACCCAGCGACATTTCTCATGAATTCTGCGAGTTGTTCCGAATCGTTTGGATCGTCCATGAAATAACCCGATTCGCGCGATAGGAATTCGGAGCCGCCCGTGCTGCGAGCCGTAATAATCGGGAGTCCAGATGCGGCCGCTTCCAATAGTACCAACGCACACGCTTCGTACCTCGAAGGAAAGACAAATGCGTCCACCGCCCGCATGACAACCGGCAGATCTTTCCGAAAACCAATAAAGTGCACTCGATGCGCGATCCCTTTTTCCGTAGCCATGCCTACGAACGGACTGGACTTGGCATCTGCCGCCACCACAAGATGCACCGAATCCGGCAACCGTTCCAACGCCGCGAGCACGGTGTCGAGATTCTTGCGCGGCGTCCTGATATCTCCGGAAAACAGAAACAGCGTCACGCCTAGTGGCAACCCGAATCGCTCTCGATCTTCAGCGCCATGATAGAACCGCCCGATATCCACCCCATTCGGAATTACCCGAATTGATGGAGATCGCAATCCTAGGGCCATCAGTTCTGCTTGAACCCGCTCGGAGACGGCGACGACGTTTCGTGCCGCTGCGAACGCCCGTTGCTCCCAACGCGCATTCACCAGAGTGTAGGTGCGTTGGTAGGCGGCGTACGCAATGCTGATTGAAGTATTCCGATTGGCACCCGAGCGGAGCCAGGCGCCATGCACGAATTGACACGTATTCACGGTGTGCGGAACCGTCAGGGAAAATCCCACTGCATGCACCACGTCAAATCCACTCCCTTCACGCCGAGCCCACGCGTCAACTCTCTTTGCAAATTCCCAAACCTTGAACAGATGCGGCCGCTGAAATTTCAACGGTATAAAAATGTGTTTACAACCCGCTTTCACTAATTCCGGCGCGACATAATTGGCGACCAAGCTCACACTATGTCCCTGCTCCACTGCGTGTTTGGCCAACGCATACATGGTCGTGCTCTGTCCGTCGCCACCCATGATATTATGAGCTACGAGAGCTATCTTCATAGACTCAAATAGCCGTGGTTTGCCATTCCAGCATACGTTGTTCCCGTTGCCAGCGGGCTTCTTCGAGCGCTTCCCGTCTAACAGACAAACCGCACCCGAGCGCCAACCAAAAGATGGAAAAGCCCGTAAGGACATCACCCAGCCAACAGCAGAGCAGGGTTGCCACCAACAGCGAGCGGGCCAGGAGCACATGATCGCTTCTAAGCTCTGGCACCCTATAATATAAGCCAAGTCGCTTCCACCCGCGATACAATCCTAATACCAAGAGCGCGGTACCGACAAGCCCGTAAACGAGGACAACGTTAAAGTATCCGGCATCGCCGAAGTTTGCACTCGATTGCATGCCGCCGCTATTGACACGCGTTCCTAGACCCACCGCACCCAGACCAAAACCCAGCGGATTGCGAAGGCTCGCTCCAATTCCCCCGGACATGATGTCTACACGCCCTTCATACGATCCATCCTCTTCAAGCTTGCCCAAAGTGCCGAATCGTTCCTTAATAGAGTCCGAATTGGGCAAACGATCCATCCCAAACCACGCTGTACCACCTACGATAATAATCGCCAAAAACATCTGCCATCCGCCGGCACCATGATTCACAAGGACAAAGACGGTCGTAGCGGTGATCGCGATCATCAAGCCGCCACGAGATCCCGTCAGCAGGATCACGGAGAAAACTAGCAGCACAGCCGGCCAACTCAGCCACGTTCGCCACCGTGCGGAAACGATCATCGGAACAACGGCAAAGCCGAGGTAGCCAGCCAGCACTCCTCGTTCTGCCATGGTCGAGAAGCAAGTCATCTTCGTCGGCTCTGGAATCCCCATGTAACCGACAAATCCTACTTTCACGAGCCAAAAAGCATCCCACGGTGGGATCGTAAGATACTGGTACCATCCATAGGTGCTGGCGATAATGGCTCCCCACGCAAAGCTGCGGACCCAGCGATCCCGCACGCGTATTGAGGGATTTAGAAGCAAGGCGTAGCCCATTAGAGCCAATGCACTCAAGGTTTCCCCTAGCGCGTACAATGCGGCCAATTGTACGTGAAAAAATCCGACGACAAAGGCGTAGGTGGCGGCTCCGAATAGACACAGAAAGATGCGACCGGCCCACGCGGGAAGTCGCGGGATTTCGATGATTAAGCGCAAAGTCATCGCCATTCCGATAGCCAAGGTTACCAGGCTGATTGGCGAAAGCGGATTGAAATCGTGATTGATGTAGTAATCGATAACGCGCCGCAAACCGCGGTTGAGCACAAAGATCAGCACTGCGTAATCGATCAACCAAGTTGATCGCAGCGCAACGAGAGCAAACCCGATCGCACTAATGATTATGGCTATAGTCCAGTCCATGCGCTTTCTGCTCTTCCGCAATCTTTATTCCTATCAGCCACTTCATTCCGACTTGGAACAATCGTCTTTCTTGGCAACCCCGGAAGTAGCCGCCCTCTGACCCAGCGAGAGCGAATTTGATCCATTGGCCGATCGATCAATTGTAGAATCACCAAGGAGCCGAATAAGGCGACGATTACATTCACAGCGAACAGGGTTACGTTGTACCAACTACCCTTCGCCCAGTCAACGTGCCGATAGTACCACTCCCGCGGCAACCAATGAAAGAGGTAAAGCGGATACGCCCAATTACCCAACAGACGATCAAGCGGCGATGAAGTCGCACGTACATTCCTGCAGATAAAGGGAACCATCATTAGACTGCCTATCGCCTGCAACAAAACCGGCCATTGAGCAAAGTGCGGGACGACAGGGTCGCGTCCTGAAATAAGCAGAGCGCTGCGCGATTCCGGTAGAATTACGATAAGCACCGCCACAGCGATAAAGCTGGACGTCGTCAATATAGCAACCTGTTTGGGGGGATCCCAATTTGATTTCCAAATCAATATTCCGACCAGGAAAAAACTAGCAGCGGGCCAGAGAATCGGAAAATCGGGAGACCCGCCGGTGGTCAGGTGAACGAGAGTCGCTACGAATGCCACCAATGATACGGTCAGAATGACCGCGTTCCCTCGCCCCCGTGGCCGACATAAGACCGACAGGCCCGGAAAAAGCAACGCTGCTGCTAAGTAAAATTGCATTTCGACATCAATCGACCATTGCGGTGGGACCACTCGCGGTCCAAAGGTTGACCCGACAACCAGCACCTGCCGTAGCGCCCAGGAGAGCGTAATCGGGCGCAACGGCCAATTCAGCGCCCAGGACGCAGATATCACAACCGCGAGACAGCAGAACAATACGGGAGCCAGTCGCCACCAGCGGCTTACAAGAAAAGTGATAACAGGGGCGCGGGTCCGCGAGTACTTCTCGTCCCACATTCGAGCAATCCAATAGCCGCTCAGAATGAAAAATACATAGACAGCCCAAGTACCGAGACGCAAAGGAGTTGTGTGATGCGCGAGGACAATCATCGCGAGCAACCACCGAAATGTACCCGGTCCAATCACAGTATTATGTGGTCACAGAGTCGCTTCTAGAGCTATTCGTAACTCTTTTGTCCAACTACGCCAATCCCAAACCAAGGGTATTTCACAGATCGATTGACCAGCCGATCAGCAGCCTGGAAAAAGCGGAGCGGGTAGGTCAGTGCCCAAGCAGCCCGCTCATATCTTACCCGCATCAAGTTCGTTAATTGCTGTGAAATCCATCCGCTCGTGTAACGTACTTCTCCCACGGTCAGATTCGCCCCGGAGAAAATCTCTTTCAAACGCTCCGCCCTGTAGCCCCATCGCACATGACCGCCGACTTCACTCAGCAGGCGTTCCTCATGTCGGAGAGAACGATGGGAAGCTTCCGGCGTAGTCAGCAGAAGACGACCGCCGGGTTTGAGTATACCGGCGAGATCTCGCACAAGTTTCTCATCGTCATGAATATGCTCGATGCATTCCGTACAGATAATCTGATCGAACAAACCCAATTCCGCGGACCTTTTGTCCAGTTCACAAAGGTCAATTGGCAAGAATCTAATGTTACTCATCCCAAACATTTCCGCTCGTATTCTTGCCTTCGCCAGAGGCGCTTCATCATAGGAACCCGCCACTACCTCGTTACCCATTGCCGCCGCCGCAAAACTAAAGCATCCGTTGCCGCAACCAGCATCAAAGGTGCGAATCGCTCCCCTGGCCAGGCGCGGCTTGAGCCAGCGCCAACGATCCATGACAAGCGGATCACCAAACCGCAAAGTAATTTTCCAGCCGAGTGCTTTCATTAGAGTATATTTCATTTTAACAGGGATTCCAGTTTGCCATTACTTCATCCAATTGTTGGCAGATTTCCGAAGCATAACGCTCACGGCTAAAGCACTTTGCACGACTAATGCCTCGTTGTCCCATCTGGATTCCGATAAGCGGTTCTCTGAAGATTCGGATGAGGGCGACCGCAAGAAGGTGTTCATTTTCATAGGGTACGTGGACTCCTTCGATTCCGTCGCGCACAGCTTCGACCACCCCCCCATCATTGCCGGTGACAAGCGGCCGCCCACAAGCCATGCCTTCCACAGCCACGATTCCAAATGGTTCACCGCGGGAGGTGTGTATTACCACGTCAGCGGCGCTCATCCATTCTGCTATATTGTCTTGGCGGCCAACCAGCTCAATTGCGTGTTGAATGCCTGATCGCTTCACTTGCTCGGCAAGCTCCTTTGCGTATTCGGGCTCCATTTCGTGAGCGCCTCCCACGATAATCAACCGCGCGCTCGGTACCTCGGCAATCACTCGAGACATGGCTGCAATCGCCGTATGCATTCCTTTCCAGCGTTGCAAACGTCCAACCAATACTGCAATTCGCGCATCAAGCGGCAAACGCAAACGAAGACGCACTTGTTGCTGGTCACCGGAGCAAAACCGCTTTAGGTCAATCCCAGGTAAAATCGAGACAACCGGACACCGCGCGCCAAGCAATCTTTGGCGTTCAGCGACATGCTCGGATACGGCAAGAATGCGATCTGAATGAATTCGCGAAGCCAACCAATCCATCCATCCGGATGCAAATCCGATCTGGTACCAAACAGTCGGAATGCCAGACCAGAAAGCCACCAACCCCCCAAAAATATGCCCATACGCGATCCACGAAAAGATGGTGCCCGCTCGGAAACGTTTTGTCTCCGCGCGAAGTTGTCTGAGGGCCGTGAGGCAAGCCCATGGCTTGCGAAGGCGCACATTGAGCGTGGTACAAACCTCGAAGCCATGTGCACGCACCACATCAACAAACGGTCCCGGGCTCAGAAAGAATATCGGAAATCGCCAGGTGGGACGGATTTCCCGTGCGGCAAGAAGAAAATGGAGGAGCATGATTTCCGCGCCTCCTCCGAGGTTGGCTTGCGGCATTACCACAAGGATCGACCGACACTCGTCATCGGTGCTCACGGTCTTGGCCTCATTACCATCCATGTCTGGCCGGACGGACGGAGCTCGCTCACCGCTAGTTCACATTCATTGGCTTTCAACAATGCAATCAGTTCCGGCGGAATCCAATCCGAAGGCATTCGCTGATTCTGTTTCACAATGACACATTCGTGACTCTGTTCAAACCGCGCCAGGATCTCTAGCGTCGGACAGTTACTCGCGTGACTATGATCCTCTACCATCATCCAAGTTTTCCTCAGGGACGGTATTTGCGACGGGTTAAGTAAAGCAGCTTCACCGCCCTCGACGTCGCACCAAAGCACTGGCGACTTCGCCTTTGAAAATTCCTCCTCAAGACTTTGATGTGTAACCCAACCGCGAATGTGGACTCTGTCGGCAACGGCGTTCTGGAGCGCCAGACGGCGGACTCCCGCCCGTGCAAATGGATTGGTATCGGCAGCGACAACCGTTGCTTTTGGAAGACGTCTGGCAAATCCGACGGCAAAATACCCTTCGGCGCACCCCACGTCGACTAACATATCCGGCTGTAGTGAAATGGCTTCCTCGATATACGGTGCCAGTTCCAATTCATAGCAGCCCAGCAGCTTCGGTATCCATACTGAACCGCAGGAGCCATTGAAGAGCTGCATACCCGCGAAAGGTCCGCTTCTCACGATGGGCGCGTAATTGCGGCGAAACAAAGTTTCGAGTTCATTCATTCCTATACCGTCCAGATACTTGCGCATCTTTCGATCATCGCGCGCGGAGAGGATGTCTCGCAGTATCGGCCAGGCGGTTCCGAACCGTCTCAAGTTAGTCATGTAGTTAAGTGCCGAATCATCGTGGCGCTGATCGTTGGCCATTGGAAATGTCGATCGTAGAAAGCCGTGATTTCTGCGTCCGGAATCCCGCGGTCTGGAAGTAGTCTCATCCAATCCAATGTTTCACGGGCGAAATCCTCCGCTGATGCTGCTCTCGATAGGAGAAGACCTGCCGGCGTATCGATGACGAATAGATCATCGGTCCAGGGGGAGCGGGACGTGGCCACAGGGACGCCATGGTGCAGGACGGAGATGACCGAGGTCCGACGGGTCGAAATTCCGTCAAGGAATGGTGAGATGACAGCGTCCATCGTGCGCAAATAACGGCTAATATCCTCAGCCGGGAGCCTTCCGGCGTCAATAAAGTCCGCATGGGGACAGGATCGTCGCAGTATTTCCCCTTGAGCACCGACATAAAGGAGTACCGTGCGCCGTCCGTTGTACTCCCGCGCTGCCGCCGTTACTGTCGCCCCGATCCAGTCAATCCGTCTGCTAATATGAGCACTCCCAAAAACCCCAAAAACAAGCGCATCTTTCTCAAGACCACATCTTTGTCGCGCATCTGCATGCGATATTTCCGAGAGTGGAACGTTGGATCCAACCGGTAAATGATGCACCGGAAGGTTCGGCGAGGCACATTTGACTTGCGGCGTCCACCGCTCTGTAGAGACGAACGCGACATCTGCCGTCCGGCAAATCGACCGGAATATGGGCTGCTGCCAGCAGTACATGAGTGCAAACTTCCACGGCCAGCGCGGAACGACCGTTTCGTGGAACATGACGGCGATGCGGGGTCTCTTTTGCGTTCTCTTGAGAAGAGCCAAGGTCTCTGGCACCCAAGGACAATAGCCCCACCGGCCAAATCCGAACGGATTGTATTGCAGCACCAACCAATCCAGATCATTGACAGCTGGCGTGCCCAGCAGGTCGCGAAAGGACTTCGGACGCAATGGATCGAAGAACGGAATCACCTTTACGCCCTCAGACTTTGTATGTTCCGCTCCGACACGGGTGAAGACAGTAACTGGCTTGGTGATTTCGGGCCGTTCTGCCAATGTCTTGGCCAGCCACCACGTATAGTCGCCGATACCGTCCAGATCCGGCGGATAACCGCTACTAATCAGGCCGATGCGCATGAATGTTGCGGATTACGATCACAGATATGTTGAATGATCTCCATCAATCGCTGCGCCACCGGCCGCAGGCAGAACTCGCGTTCGGCCAATTCTCGCGATTCCCGGGCATCTCCCCACCGCCCCGCGCTTTTCCGCACCGCCATCTCGCGCAATGCTGCGGCGAACGTGTCTGGTCGATCGTTTTTCAAGTGAATATCACGCGCGCATAGGTAATCTGAATTGCCATTTGTCGCACCGACAATGACCGGCAACCCGCAGGCCTGGGCCTCGGCCACGGAAGAGCCGAAATTCTCTTCGTCACTCGGCTGTGCCAGAACATCGTACTGGCGAAGAATTCGGGTTACCTCAGAACGGGGAACATTCTCCATCCATCGAAGCCGCTCCTGGAAGGCAAATCCCTTGAGCAGTTTGTCGTATCCGGGTATGAAATGACACCCACCCACTACCGCTACCTCGAGGTTCACGCCTTCCTGAATGGCCAAAGCCGCACCATCCAGGAAAACGTCGAGGCGTTTGCGCGGGACAATCCGGCCGAGCCAGAGGAGGCGGAGGGGGACCGATACCGGAGGTCGGACCCGTTCGATAGACTCAGGGCAGGGTTGGGACCCGTTCGACACGCTCAGGACAGGAGCCTGGGGCCTGAACAAATTCAGATCGATTGGGTAGGGCAGCGTCGAGATCCGCTCCCGTGGAATTCGATACGTTCCCACCAACCGTTCGCGCGAAACGGAACTTCCAACGATGAAATGATCGCTATGTCGGAATGTTGGCAATCCCCAAGACGAAAGCCTCAAGCGCGCAAGCATCTCCCATTTCATCGCTGACACATTTCCCGCCAGACGCCGAATCTCCGCTCGGTGACGGAGTACCGAGCGGGCGTCGGTTCCCGGTGGACCCTGCGCGAAACTGATTGTCGGCACGCCGGGCACGGTTCCGTGCGCATAATCACCCAGCCAGAGCACCGCGTCGTAACTCCGACGACGTTGCTCCGCCCGGATGCGATGCACCAAAAGGCGATTGTAGCATGCCGCATCGTTTCGAGCCGCCAGCGTGCCGAACATCGGACCCTTTCCTACGCGGCGTCGAAGACCATCCGACCAGGAATTGACCACCGGGATAAACAGAAATCCCTCGCGTTCACCGATGGCAGGTCTCGGGTCGACAAACGTAGGCTTCGAGAAAAAATCGATCTCCACGCCGAAATCCAGCAAAGTCCGCAACAGCAACGCATTTGCTGCCGCAACACTTCCTGCCTCTTCTGAAACGAAGCCGGTACAGGCTACTCGTGGGCGCCGCAATCGCGAGACTCGAATGGAATTGCGCTCCGGCGGGATGTTCTGCAAAGTCGCGATTATTCTCACATTAAACCGCCGCCGCCGTTCGTTTTGAATGCTCCGAGGGGATCGCGACGATGTCACTAATGGCAGTGTCCTGTTCATTCGACAGTACGCCAGCACCGTCCCAAGCTCCCCAGACGTAGCCCAACGATCGCAACATCTCGACCGTGCCACCGCCGCCAGTTCCTCCACTCTCTTCGACGACGAGAATGGGCCGATGGGCTCGGATTAGTCTCTCCGCACCCTGAAGAACCAGATTTTCCGCTCCCTCTACATCAATCCTAATCACTGTCGGGCAGCGAAATGATTGCGCCAGACGATCGAGAGTCATAATTGGCACAGTCCGCATCTGATCGCCTTTATGTTTTGCGAACCGACCAAAGCCTTCGAGTGCAGACGCCGCCGACCGATATCCAGAAATCGCAAATCGCGCTTCACCCTCGCTGGCACCAATGGCAAACGGACAAATACATACCTCGCCTCGCCATCAATACGACCGCCGAGAGATTTGACCATCATTGCTGCCATCAACAAATCCGCTTCAAACGCAAGAACCAATTCCAACTCACGCGACATCATTCCAATTGCTTTTACACCCTAGTTTTATTGTCAACAAGCTATGCTGGTAACTCTGCAAGCCACATGCCTCCGCGATCCTTCAAATGCGTACAACGGTACCCATAGATCTCCAAGAGATCACATGGATCTTCACCAACGTAATCGGCAGCTCTCTCCCTATTATACTCGAACACGATACGACGGATTGCCCGATTTCCCAAAAGCCGCTCGCAGCCGCGCAAAACAACCGCTTCCGCTCCCTCGACATCGACCTTTAACAGATCGATCTTTCGCTCTTCCACGATCTCGTCGAGGCGCACGCACGGAACAATTAAGGACCCTTCGGTCGACATCCCCCCCCACCCCGTTTGCAATTCTGGTCCTTCGGCGAATCTTACTTCACCGCTATAATTTGAAGCGGCCTTATCGATTACCTTAATACGGTCGCCCAGAGAATTTCGTTCGCGATTATTCGCGAGCCTGATTAGATTCCGCCGCACGGGCTCAAACGAGATAACTCTCGCTCTGGTACTCAACGAGGCCCAGAGAACTGAAAAATACCCCATGTTTGCTCCCACATCAATAAAGGTTTCGGCGCCGCCTTTTACGAGTTCTACCATCATTTGCGTGAGATGCCATTCGTAGACGCCACCGAAAGCCACACACCCTGAAATGACATCGCCCGGGATGAGATCCCACATCGACGCATCGTGGGCATATAAAAGCGACGCGCGCGTATACAGTGATGCAAAATCACCAGTCCGTTTTTGAAGGAAGCGATAATATACGGCTTCACGCCACTTTGCTGGACATATCCTCATCCACCATGGCCGTGCGAAGTCCGTCATGGCAACACCTTCTCCATGGTCGGGCCGGCGCCAACTCCTGGCGTTAATCCGTACCCCTTTTTCCTAGAGACCGCCACGCCCCAACAGATCGCATCCCACCCACGTCGGCCTCGCTTTGACATTAGCAACATTAAATTTCGCAGAGTAGCTATTTTATTTACGATGTGAGGCCGGAACCTCCACGAGTACGCAAGCGCTGCGTAAACTGCCGATGCACCCTCAATCAGGTCATATTCCCCTAGTCTCAATCCGTTTTCAAAATGGTGCACCACGTGTGTTCCATTAACTAGCCGGCACTTTTTGCCATATTCGAAATATAGCCGGGCGCCAAACTCTAGGTATGCCTGTCCAAACGGCCATTCTTCTACCATCCGAATTCCGGCTCCAAAAATCCGTTTCGGGTAGACAGTGCATCCATCAGCGATCGCCCAACAGTCGTCCGTGTCGCACGGCGAATAGCCGTATCCGCTAGGTCCCAATTGGCTGGGATTCTGAAGCGTCTTGAAATCATTCGCTTTGGAGCGCTCGGAAATAATCCAAATGTCCTCCGGCGATTGCTTTACGGCTTCGGCAACGACGTCGAAATGCTCTGGCGGAAACTCGTGGTCATCATCCATCGTACGAATATGGGTGCCACAACATGCCAAAGCTGCATGATTTCTATTCGCGTACAAGCCTCGGCGCGGCCCCGAAATATATTGGCAACCGAAGTCGCCGGAGATTCTTTCAATTCGTTCCCGTATCCCGTCGTTGGAATCATCCGATATCACCACCTCGAGGGGTTGCACCGACTGCCTTCGCAAAGATTGCAAAGTCCGGGTCAAACTGTCGGCGCGGTTTCGAGTAACCAGCGCAACGCTAATTTGAGGATCTGCGATACTCTTCATCAACTTAAACTGGGCACCGCCTGGTTTTTCGTTACCCATTCTTCGGTCTGCATAAGGGGGTATTGAGCGAGACAGAAGTTGCGGGAGCGATGCCGTAGGGTGCCAATCCTTCAAGATACCGGTTTGCTACGTCCCGCCAGGAAAATGCCTCAGCTCTTCGCAAGCAGTGTTCCGCCATTGACTTATAATCTTTCGGATCCCGTTCCAAAACTTCAATGAGAAGCCTCGCCGTATCATCGATCGAACCGGGTGCAACCAAGGTTCCGGCATTCAAGATCTCGCGAGAGCCGGGTACGTTCCATGCGATTGTGGGCACTCCCGCCGCAAGCAATTCGAGACAAGCGAACGGAAATCCCTCGATATATGAGGGGAATAAGCCAACCCGCGCTTCAACGAATAATTCGGCGCATTCTTCGCGGCTGAAACTTGAGATGATTTCGACCGCGGTTCGATCCTCAGCGTCAAATTCAGGCAAGATTGCCTCCGAGCTTACACCCGTTCCAAGTAAACGGAGTCGGGCTTCGGGCCGAGCCTGGCGCACTTTTCGGAAGATGCGCGGTATCTCCACCCGACCTTTGCGGTAACACCATTGACCAATGAAAAGAATCGTTTGACTGGAGGTGCGACGTTTTAGATCAGCCGATCCGGCAAGAGCATTGCGCTCCGCGCCAGACAGCCCGCTTCTTATCTGCACCGCCTTACTGGCCCAGCGTTTTTGACCCTTGACCCAATTGAATTCGTCTGAGTTGTTCAGGTGGATCTGGTCCGCGACATCAAAGCCATTCGGAACGACACGCGGTCCGGCGTTTAACTTTCGCTCCAAACCCCGAATAATTCTCCCCGGCACGGTTCCCCAATCGCCGCGAGTCGCACGCAATCTCCTCTCAACCGTCTGCGTGTATTGATCGTAGAATTGAAACAGTCCGACTGATTTGGAAATAAGAATTCCATCGTATCGATAATCCCGCCGAGGAAAACGCAACAAGTCATGCTCGACCTGAATCACGTCGTAGCGATTACCCTCGGCACGAATATAAGTGCGCACTTTATACTGAAAACGATACCTATCGAAAGTAGATGCAATAATCGAACCTCTTGACAACCCGGCCTGAGCAACTGTGAAACAATCATATTTGTGACCTCGTTCCGCCAGGGCTTCAGCGAGGCCTATACTCGCTCTCGCCTGCCCTAGCCTTGGATCCCACGCGCAAGGTAGAATGAATAGGATTCTCAAACTTCGCAAGGAGTGTTTATCATGCGTCCGGCACCATTGCCGCAAGCTTTGTGTCGGGCGATGGTTTCACCGAACAGTCGTTCCAGCTTTTCCCCCACGACCTCAGGTCTCCACTGTCGCGCCGTTGAGAGAGCGCCGCGAGACAACCGGTTCCAAGTGTTAGGTTCCGCGATACGCAAGACAGCGGTGGCAAACGCTTCCGAAGAACTTTCATCGACGAGCCAGCCATCGATATCATGTCCGATAATTTCGGCGGGTCCCCCGGATCGATGGGCAATAGCAGGAGTTCCGATACTCATCGCTTCCACAATATTCCGACCGTAGGGCTCACCGACCGCCGTTGAGATGAGAATGTCGGATCGCGAGAGAATCTCAAATACCTCGGAGTTCGCAACGTTACTTTTCATTTCGAGCCGCCTTCCCCACCCTCCGTCTGCCGCCAGCCGTTTCATTGTTTCCGCCAATGGACCATCGCCGCAAACGACAAGGTGAGCATCCACTCCCTTCCTGCGAAGCAAATCCACTGTTTCGCACACCACTAAGGGCCGCTTATTCTCGCGCAGCCCAGCAACAAATGCCAGACGAACGGATGGCGCGTTGGGGGGGCGCGTCCGACTCTCGGCGAGCAATTTATCAGGGGCCCGGACAATTACCGGGACGTCGTTAAAGCCGATCGAACAACTCCGCCTCATATTAACAGAATCTCGCAGTTTCCGGGCATGGTTTGGCGTAGACCCGAGAATTAGCTCTGCTCTTTGCAACGTTCTCCGCCACCCAAGCGCTGCCAACGGCGCGAAAAGTGGCCGAATTGTCAACCCAAATCGCGGTTGCGCGTGCCTCCCACCGGGCCACGGATAATAAATCGGCCCAATAGCTAACGGCAGGCCATCCAGAGCCGGACAGATACTACAGTCTGGCCCAAATGGAGCCTGCCGCCAAATCAAATCAAACTTCACTCCTTTAGAGACCCAGCGCCGAAACTCGCAGTTAATGCGAAAATTGTATTCGAAGGAATGGAGAGTGTGGAAGGGCGCCCGTGGCGCGACCTGAACCACCGTCAGTCGCCTCGGCTCATTCTTCAAAGCGAGCGTTTTGGTTACGGTCCAAATTGAATGACCTCGATCCAGTAGAGCGCGAAACAGAGAGTCGCAAATCAAGCCCTCGCCATGTGGAAGATGGTCGGTCAAGCACTCCGAAGCGCTATGGACGAAAATGTTCATGCCCAGTTGTTCGGAGTCTTTGATTCGAATTGTTCAAGGAGCCTGTTAGATCGCATGAGGAGAATCACCACTCGCAAGGGACCGAAGATTGCCTCGGGAGGATTGACGCATTTGAGAGGCAGCCGTTTCCTCAAACGGTTCTACGGGGACCGCTGAGCAAACACTTGAGCATCATTTTCCACGCCCAAATATTTCCCGGATCCGTTTTGATTCCTGAGACCAGGAACTTCCGTGACTGGGATCGGCTTACTCCATCGTTCGAAAGCTCCCAGCCACGCCATGTTTTCCAATTCGAAATGTCGCGAGTCAGGATGCGATAACAATTCTGATTCGGAGCCTCTTCCCGGAGACGGCTTAAATATCTCATCTTTAGTTCCCAACTCGCGGTAACATTTTCTTTTGTGGCCTGCTTCGGATGTTGCCGCCAAGAGACATCCACTGTATTCGCACAGTAGACCCTCCCTTCTGCGCCGTCCCGAAAGGCGATCCTACTATTAATTCCGATGTCGAATCCTGTGCCGTCTGGACCCAACCTCGGCCAGATTTCCAAGGCGCGGGAGCGATCGTACAGGGTGCTGCCAATCCACCATTCAATTGCCAACGCCATTGAAAGGGCCGTGTCGCGATTTATTGACCCGGATGCCATTGATAAGTTAGGGATCCGTTTCAAAACGCGACTGGCATCCTCGTTTATCCATTGATGCGCACTGAAGACCGCTTTAGCCCGATACTGCCGGGCAAAACCAAGGCGATTTTCCACGGCGTTCGGAAAAAGCAGATCATCATCACCCAGAAAGATCACGAATTCGCCTCGGGCTTCCCGAAGACCGCACCCCCAGTTGTCCTGCATCGGCAGCATCTCACAGTGGCGTATGACACGGAGGTGCGGGACGTCATACCGTCTTAAAACTAGAGGGGTCTCGTCCTCGCTGGCATTATCCAAAACAAGGACCTCAAAGTCGCTCGCAGTCTGGGCCAATGCGGATTTCAGCGCCTCTTCGAACAACGGCGCCCGATTCCGGGTTGGTATAATAATGGTAACGTCCGGGATCATGATATAAGAGAACGCGGAGCCGACGCCAATATAAGCGCGCGATCCTTCCCCTTCCATTCGAAGCCTATCTGCCCAAGCACACTAGGAGAGATATCAATTTTCAAGAGCCGGAGGAATAGTCAAAGGTTCAAAACTGCCCCCCGTTGATCGTAGAGGACTTTGATTGCGCTGTCGTCGCTTCGTTCGCCCGGACGAACATCTAAAAAACGAAACGGCCGTTATCGACAACCAAGCCGAAATGATGAACCTCACAAACGCAATAATCCATTCACCCTCCTCGCCATACTATTTCATAGCTGCAAATATTTGCCTCATCTGTGGGAATGTATTGGCAAACAGAAAGAGCGCAGCCGCACAATAACAAAATGTCATACCCACAGCAGCCGCCCGAATCCATCGATTCCCGTTATAAGCATTGAAACCATCACGTCCTAACCATTTTTTCAGTCTAATCGTGTAGTAGTGATTGACCGTGAGACCGAGAGCATGAGCCGCTCCGAAAGCAGCGTAGTTCCAACCCACTCCATGCCAGACTCCAATCAGCAAAAAGACCACCACGATGGTCGCCGCAACGGCGTGATTGGCATTTGACGGACCAAATGCGCGCGTGAGGACTTTAGAAAGCGGCGCAAACACGACATCGCGCATGTACGATGAAAGCGTGATATGCCACCGGTTCCAGAAGACTTTTACGTTTCGGGCGGCGAAAGGACTATCGAAATTCTCAGCCACACTAATCCCCACGATTCCCGCACCACCGATAGCGATGTCGCAGAATCCGGAGAAATTACAATAGAGAAACAAGTAATAAGCTATTACAGCAATCGGAAAATCCACCCAAGGATGGCTGTTGCCGTCGCGCAGCAATCCCGTATACGTTAACTGATTCAAGATAGGTCCTAGAAATCTGAATTTGACCGCGCCTACCAGGACACGAACGACCGACGTACCGATTGGGATTATCGGCCTGTGATCCGCAGAAAACGCGAGTTGATACCGATTGTAAGAATTGATCGGGCCCACCGCAAGAGTAGGGGCGAAAAAGACAAATCCTAAATACTCCCACAAATTGGGTTTCTTCACGACCCCATTTCGGATCTCGATCAGGAGATAACTGGAACGAAAGGCGACGTAAGACAATCCCACAAACCGCGTGTCAATATCCTTATGGTAATTTGGAAACTCCTTCAGCTTCTGGGCCAGCGCAGCGCTTACATGCGCCAGCATTTCGAATGGAGTGTAACGAACGGTCGCAAGGATCGCGATTGGCAGGAGAAACGCAAACCACCATTGCCATCCCGTCTTGCCACTCCAAACGCTAAGAAACGTGTATTGCAGAGCGATAAACAAAAAATAGATCGCAAACCATGATCGTGCGTCAGCAAACCACAAAATGTAAATGACTAGCACATTTAGAAACGCAAAGGCGACGTATCGACCCCGAAACGGAGTGTTGACCAACCACCGTCCAATTAAGACATAAATCAACGAAATAACCAGTATCGTCCCAAAATCCATTGTTAGAATCCCTGATAAACGCTTCCGTAATCGTAGGTGTAACCCGGTTGAAGTATGGTAAAAAGCAATGCCAATGCCGCGAGCACAGCGACTAAGGCAACGATAAATTTATTGGTGGTCTCGGTCATGAAGCTCGTATATATCAATAAGTGCTGGAGCGATACAACGAGTGAACATCGTCCGCCCGTTAAGATTAAAATGGTCCTCGTCTTGATAAAGTTTTATGATATCGGAGGCTGGCATGCTGGCGAACAAGCTCGCGGCGGGGACACCGATCATGTATGTCGGCGAATCGAGAACATCCGGCCAAGGCAGGCGCTCTGGAATGGTAGTCTGCTTGCTTTCCGAGATCGGCGGAAAATGAATGAAGACCAATTGTGTGCCGTGCTCCTTGCATAAACTCGCCAATTTCTTCGCGAAATGAATTTGATACGTAGGAGGTTTTGGCCCAGTAAAGTCAAAGGCACTCTTTGTTTCGATCGAATAAGAAACCGCATTGCCCCGCGGAACACCGCCTGGCGGTTCATATGGTAGGAAGGAACTGAAATTACCGGATTCAGTACGGAAACCAAAACGGCGAATAGCGGTCCCGTCTTCCTCCACGATTGACGGATCCGGACGCGATGGGGGATTTGGGCGAAGCATGCTCAAGATATGTCTCGGCATTCCCAGGACCGCACCGGCATATAGACTCATTTTGCCCTTAAAATCCAAACCAACGAGAGCGTCTGCATTCTCGCCTACTCGAAACCAATGCGACGAAAAGATATGCGGCGCGTCACCCCCACCGTCGTCGTAAACGACCAAAGTGTGCACCTGCCGATGATCTAATAAATCCTTGGCGCAGATATAGGTCGCATCAAATCCGTAATACGTCCAACCCAATGTAATCACGTCCGCTTTGCGACCCAGTCTTTCGCTGAGCAGATTTTTCACGTAAGGCGTGTCAAAACCCCACCACATTCGGGACGAACCGACAAAAACGAGATCCAAATTACCTTTACGTTCAAAGATGTTGGAATATATCCACGGAATATCTCCGTTCTTATGAGGCGGAGACGATAAATAAACATCGCGCCGATCGAAACAATCACTTCGCGCCATCAGCGCAGGGAGGACGATAACGAACGCCAGAAGTAGAAGGAAAGCAATCGCAGAACCAGTAGAGGCAAACGCAGGTCTCATCAGGCTATTTGAAAGTCATCCGTCGATCGATTAAATCAGCAAATTCGCCTATGTTCCTCGTTGCTTCGACTTCCCCCATGCGGAAGCGGACACTGAAGGCTTTTTCCACGGCAACGATTAAGGAAATGTGCAACAAAGAATCCCATTCCGGTACGTCCTTCGCAGAAAGAGTGGGAGTGAGTTTTGGAGGTTCAAGGAAAATGTCGTCAAATATGTTTTGTAATTTGGCTAGGATTTCGAATTGTGTCATTGGGGTGTTAGGGTGACGATTCGCTCGGATCACCGACGGAGGAGCCAACATTCTCCAAATACTCTACTTCAACGGTTCGTGGGCAGTTGTTAATATACACGGAAGACAATTGCAAGTGCGTTCCTAGTGGCGACCAATTACATGTGCGCCCCCATAACCAGGAGAATGCCCGCTAGCCTCATCAAATCTAGTCCCAAAATCCTCATTTTGCCAAGTGCTTCATCCAACGATGGCACCTTTCACTTATCTCCGGAATGTAATTCATAACCTCGTTCCGTCTGTAAGCAAGTGCCCCTGGAAGGAGTCGTCCGGCGGCATTCCATTGCTTCCACCAACTTGCGGCAAAATGCAGCAGGGTTGTCGCCTTCCCAGTACCGATATTTTCGATGATCGGTTCGCCACGGGAGATCTCTTTCTCATCCAATGCGTTCAGGAATGCTCGAGCCAAATCCCGTACCGGAATGAAATCCCGGACCTGTCCGCCCGGCGTCATCGGAAAGTCTTCTCCGGCAAAAGCCGCACGACGCAAAGCCGGCCAAAAACGATGTTCCGCCTCCCCTTCACCATAAACGTGGAAAGGACGGAGGATCATCATTTCAAGGTTTTGTTCAATTGCAAGCGCGTACGCGGCGAGAGTCGCGGCTGCTTTCGACGCATGATATGGGCCAGTCGGTTCGAGGGTTGCGCTCGCGGGAATCGTTTGAAATCGCTCGCCGACGCGACCATATTCAAAGCAAGAGCCACACACAATCATGCGTCGAATGCCGGCCTGTGAAGCCGCGATCAACAGCCGAATTGACTCCGTCACATTGATCCGGATCGCCTCTTCCCACGAACACGCGCCTGGGTTATCGACTCCGACCGCTGCAAGATGAACAAGGGAATCGCATCCACCAAAATCGGCACTGCTGACATCGCAGAGGTTTTTGTCCAACCATTGTGGCTCGAAGGGAAGTGCAAACCGTGGACGTGATTTCTGCGTCCTTCGCAGCGTAATCACCTCGTGCCCTGCGCCAACCGCTTCTGATAGGAAGTGCGATCCGATAAATCCCGTTCCGCCAGTCAAAAAAATTCGTTTCACTTCACGTCAAGTGTTTTAAAGGATATCGCCATTCCCTGGTGTTGCCGAGTGCTCCCAATTCCTGAATCTGAGCCTTTGTCAATGCACCAATTCGTAAGAAATCGTGTCAGCTGGATCGTAACGACGGCTCGAGTATGCGATAAGAATCATGGGATTCGATGAATTTTCTTCCGCAAGGAAGCAATGCGCCGTCAGAGGCGGAATGTACAGCGTCAAGGCATCTGAAAAGTCTACGCGAAGTTCCAGTCGCTCCCCCGTTTCGGGATCGCCGAGCAAACAACGAACGCGGCCGCTTACCAACGTAAACCATTCGGCAGTTGCTCGGTGAAAATGATTACCTCGCGGCTCGCCGGGGCAGCCGTGAACTGCGTAGACCTCGCCCACCCCCGCCGGCAATTCCTGCTCTGCTCCGTTCAACAACTTCAGCAGCCAGCCTCGCTTATCGGTGACCAACTTTCTTTGAATTAGCGTATATTGGATGCCCATTTCCTATTGCTATTCCGTTATCCGCACCAGGGCATTCTCAAATCCCGGGCGACCGCCACATAATTTTCGATCTGTGAGCGCAAAATTGAATCTACTCGACCTCCTTCAAGCATATAACGATAGGCAGTCACAGTATTTTCAATCGTCTTTTCAAATGACCAAACTGGCGCCCAACTTAACTGCCTCGCCGCCTTGGCGGTGCAGAGTTCCAGTTTCGCGGCTTCATGAAAGTCCTCTGCCGGCCGCCCCACGACCAACTTCCCCGGCCAATGTCGGAAGACCTCTTCGACGACCTGCGCCACGCTTCTGCACGAAGAACGAGCAGGGCCGAAATTAAATGCTGAACACAATCCTTCATCCTGAATCTCATTTGCCGCGCGGTCTCGCTCGGTCGCAAGGCGTGCTGCCAAATGCAGATATCCTGAAAGTGGCTCAAGAACATGCTGCCACGGGCGTATCGCCTGCGGGTTGCGAATCTGAACCGTTCCTCCCCTCGAAAGCGCCCGGATACAATCCGGAATCACGCGATCCTCCGACCAATCTCCACCACCAAGCACGTTTCCCGCCCTCGCAGACGCTAGTTTCGCTCCCATTCCATTGGAGAAAAAACTTCGCCGATAAGAAGCGATTGCCAGTTCTGCGCAGCCCTTGGAAGCGCTGTATGGGTCGTGCCCTCCCATTGGGTCCGATTCCTCATAACCCCGAACGCGTCCGTCATTCTCATAACACTTGTCGGTAGTAACGCAGATGGTAACACAGCGCAGTTTCGCGGCGCGCACCGCTTCCAACACATGAATCGTGCCTATCACATTCGTGACAAATGTATCAACCGGGTGACGATATGAATGCCTTACCAACGGCTGCGCGGCAAGGTGAAATATAAAATCCGGTTCCAAATCTGCAATAATCCTTGCAAGGCGAACCCCGTCAGCAAGATCTGCACGCGTATCTGAGCACATTCGTTGCTGGAGTTTCACTTGGTCGAACAAGACCGCATGCGGGGCGGGGTCTAACGCGTATCCATGCATTTCCGCACCCAGCAACGATAACCATTCACACATCCAAGTGCCTTTGAAACCGGTGTGGCCGGTAACAAGAACACGCTTTCCTTGATAAGCGTTAAGAAACATGGCATTTCAGGAAAATCAATGTTTTCATCGAACTACCACACTTTCCAAGGTGCCGCCCCTGATTGCCAGAGGCTCTCCAATTGCACTTTGTCGCGGAGCGTGTCCATGGGTAACCAAAATCCCCGATGGCGGTAGGCGCCCAACTGACCTTCACTGGCTAGCGATTGTAGGGGGCCTTGCTCCCAAACCACGGAGTCGCCGCCGTACACGGATGCGAGTGCGGCTGGTTCGAGGACAAAGAAGCCTCCATTAATCCAAGCACCGTCCCCTTCAGGCTTCTCTTGAAAGTCACTTACCATCCGAACATCAGCGTCAGAGAATCTTACTGCTCCGAATCTTCCCGGCGGTTGAACCGCGGTCATCGTCGCTTTCTTCCCATGATCTCGGTGGAACGCAATGAGCGCGGGGATATTGACGTTCGCAACGCCATCACCATACGTAAAACAAAAGGTCTCTCCCTCAATATACGAAGCAACCCGAGCCAATCGCCCTCCAGTCATGGTGTCGTCGCCTGTGTCAACTACAGTTACCTTCCACGGCTCCGATCGCTTTTCATGGACGATTGTCCGGCCAGTCTCTAAATCGAACGTAATGTCCGACATGTGGAGAGAGTAATTGGCAAAGTATTCCTTAATAATATACCCTTTATAGCCGGCACAGATAATGAAGTCATTCAAACCGTAAGCGGAGTAAATTTTAAGCACATGCCAAAGGATTGGCCGACCGCCAATTTCGACCATGGGCTTGGGACGCAAATGGGTTTCTTCACTTAAGCGTGTCCCTAATCCTCCGGCTAGAATTACCACTTTCATATTTTCTCGTATCTACTGTGCTCGCTCGCGAATTCGCAGGCCCGCGGTTAAACTCTCTGTCCAATTTGCTTCGCCGGGACGCCTCCCACGATTGAATAACTTACAACGTCCGTTGTGACCACCGCACCCGCACCAATAATCGCACCATCGTGAATTGTCACCCCGGGCAGAATAACGGCACCGACGCCCACCCAAACGTCATTGCCGATTGTAACGTCTCGCTTTTTCGGGATTCGTTGCTCGCGCACGATGCATCCCCGTGCCATACCATGTCCGGCCGCGACCATGCTCACAAATTGAGCCGTTAAAACATTGTCACCAACCACGATCCTACCACCACCAGTCCGGAGGTTATTATATCGCCCGATAAATGAATTCTTCCCAATCCGAATCTCCGAATTTCTGCTCTGCGGCCGGTCTTCTTCATTTCGACAAACGATGATAGAGCCTTCAGCAATCATTGACCCCTCCCCGATGATCAAATTACACCAAGGATGCTTTTCGATTGCCACATCCAGAGCAACAGTCTGGATTCCAAGGATTTCTGCGCGGGATAAATAATGCCCATACTCGTACGTCAACTGTTTCCAGAGATGTCGGACAAATCCCAGTTTTCTCCTCCACGGGGACCATTGTCTTATGTGCTTGAACAATAAGCTTTACCGGATGGCGCTACAATATTCTCGAGGGCCTTGACCTGAGAAATCTCAGACGCTTGATTTCCCCTGAAAACCTCGAACGATCAAAAATAGATTCATCGCCAGTTGAGCAAATGCGCTCGCAGCAAAGAGAATGATTATGCCTGTTACTCGATGGACATCACAAAATGGATACGCAATTGCTTGGAATGCGATGATCATTACCGGCAACACCCAATTGTGTCGAACCCAGCCACGGGCGAGAGGAATTGCTGACATCGACGTCACAAAGAAGGTGAAACCCAGTAACGCGGCGTAGGCTCGCAATTCAGTTCCCATGCCGGAATAATTAGGGCCAAGCAAAAAAAGGATTAGCGATTCGCTAAACGAGACGCCTAAAGCGATCGAGGCTCCTCCTATGAAACCACACAGGACTATCATAAAACAAGCTTTCCGAAGTTTCTTTTTATCGCCTTCCACTGCCAACCGCGGCGTAAGGATTTTGCCCACGGCCGCGTCTAATATGGCAGTTAGCATGCCAATTCTTGTTAGCGCTCCTAGATTCGCGATAGAGTCTGACGTTCCCGAAATCGCCAATATCACATTTCCGAACTGACTTTGAGCCGCGTAAAATACGGAGATGGGCAATCCGTTCCAAAGATGTCGTTGAAAACTCGCCCTCAATTCGGGCGTCGGGGGGACTCGTGGTTCGACGTAATTGACAGCTCGCGGGATCAAATATGTCCACAAGATGAGGTATCCGCAGGCAATGGATGCTATCATGCCGTTTGTTGCTGTAAGACTGTGCGTCGCAACCAGGACTAGGACCACGCCTAATCTCGCGATGTTGGTCAGCAACGAGCCTAATTGGGGAATATTGTACTTCCCGATCAATCCAAACGGAAATTCCGCAAATTGCAGAGTAATTTGTTGCGAAAGCAGGAGGACAATGGAAATTAGCAAACAGGCGCTAGCCCACAGAGAACAACCCGTTTTTATTAGCGAGTACGTCACCAAGGGAAGTAGAATTGGGAGGGTAACAATGGCAGTTCGTACCCTTAGCAACTTGGCGGCGCCAACAACTTGCCCCATTGCAAATCTATCGCCGATTCTTTGCCCGCCTAGTGCGTAAAGTCCAGTGCCCACCCCTGCAAGCGTTATGTATGCGAGCGCTCCTTGGAGATTGTTTGCGAGTGAATACCATGCATATTCTTCCTTTCGCATATTTCGGACGATCACCACGGCGGCAATCATCATTAATACCCTTCCAGCCAATTCATAAGTGAAGAAAGCCGCGAGTACTTTAGTCCAGTGACGAACCCGCATGCTTTTCGCACAGGCAGGATTACTTGGGATACCCAGATTCGGCGAGACCGTAAGTTCTACACCCATACTTCTTAATGTCTTCTTAATTTATTCGCCGTTGACACATCCAATAAAAGAAGAAATTAGATAACCTCGGCGGGTGCATTTGTGGACAGTAAATTCCAATCCGCGCCGACCATGAGACCTGCCAGTGCCGCTGCTTCGGTTGGGGCTGACCACCCAAAGGTCTTGGATGCACGGGTGGCGTCACCCACGAGACGGTCGGGATCAGACGGACGATAGAAGCGTGGATCGACACGGATTAGTTCCCGTCCGGTCTCGGCGTCGCGGGCGAGTTCCTCGCTTCCAGATCCGTCGAAGGAAAGTTCGATATCGAGAGCCGCAAACGCGGCGCGGGCGAAATCCCGGACCGCAGTGAGGCGACCGGTGGCGAGGATGCAATCGACGGCTTGATCCAACTGGAGCATGCGCCACATGGCGTCTACATATTCTGGCGCGTAGCCCCAATCGCGGCGGGAGGAGAGATTGCCAAGAAGGAGGCATTCCTGTTGGCCGGCTTTGATTCGGGCGGCGGAGGATGTGATTTTACGGGTGACAAAGTTCTCACCGCGCCGAGGTGATTCGTGATTGTAGGCGATGCCGCTGCAGACGAAGAGCCCATAGGCCTCCCGATAGACTTGGCACAAATCGGTAGCAAAGACCTTGGCGCAGCCATATGGGCTGCGGGGCCGCCGGGGCGTGGTCTCGTTTTGCGGCATCTCGTTTTCTTCCGGTTGGCCGAAGATTTCCGACGAGGAGGCGTGATAGAGCCGGACAGGGCGATCGAGGTCGCGGCAGATTTCGAGGAGAGACAACGTGCCCCGAGCAACGTCATCGCAGGTCGATTCCGGGATTTCGAAACTGAGCCCGACGTGGCTCTGGCCGGCGAGGTGGTAGATTTCGTCAGGCTGTAGCTTGCGGAGCAGGCGGCGTAGGGTGGTGGCGTCGTGAAGGTCCGCATAGTGCAGGAACAATCTTTGATTGTAGACTTCCGGGTCGGTCCGGAGCTGTTCGATGCGGGAGCGGTTGAACATGCTCGAACGGCGGACGATGCCGTGAACGGTGTAGCCTTTTTCGAGGAGCAGCTCAGTGAGATAGGAGCCGTCCTGGCCGGTTATGCCGGTGATTGCGGCAGTGGGCATGGGAGCAGTGGAAGGTCGAGCGGTCAGCAATCGAAAATCGGAAGTCGGCGTCAGATGTCGGAGGTCGGCGACCGGAAGGCTAAATGAGGGACACTTGAAACGGGAAACCTGAAACGCCGAAAGACAAGATCACGCCCTCGGAGCGACCGGAGGCGAGACTGTTTTGGCGAGCGGTTCCGTTTTGGGGAGGCGGTTGGTATGAGTAGCTTCGGTTCCATTGGGCTGCACGGCGACGGGGGCGCTGGCGCCATTGGTGCTCGAAGCCACACTTTTTTTGTAACTGTCTCCGTAGGTGTAATCCCGGCCGTACTTGCTGTTGTAGGAGTAATAGTAGTGATAGCCCACTCCGTTCCATTTCGGCATGCAATTCAAAACCATTCCGGCAGGGCGCACATGAGCGCGTTGTAGAAGTTCCAAGGCCCGCCGAATGACTTTCCGCGGCGTCGAACCATGCCGGGCGACGAGGACGAGCGTGGACGCACAACTCAGAATGCTGAAGGTGTCGCTGACGATATTCAACGGGGCCGAATCGATGACAATCCGATCAAATTGCTTCGTCATTTTGGCGATCAAATCCGCAAAGCGCGGATTAGCCAGGAGCTCGGCAGGGTTGGGTGCTTTGTTCCCGGCGGACAAAAGGGTGAGGTTGGCAAGGCCGGAAGGGATCAAGGAGATTTCTGCTCCGGTGATATACTCGGCGACGCCTGCTTCTCCGCTGACGCCGAAGAGCTTCGTGAGGGCCGGACGGCGCAAATCGGCATCAATCACCAGTGTTTTCAGACCCTGTTGGGCAAATGCCATGGCGATATTGCCGCTGACCGTGGTCTTTCCTTCGCCCGGAATCGCGCTGGTGACGAGGAAGACCCGCCGCTCGACTTCGGGCCCGAGCATGGACAGGGAACTGCGCAACAAGCGGAAGCTTTCCGCGACGGGTGAATCCGGCTTTTCGCACATGGCCAGGGCCTCGTGCCGGGACTTCAGCTTTTCCATGAACGGGATTGCCGCCAGCACCGGCAGTCCGATGAGGCGCTCGGCGTCGTCCACTGTGCGGAGTGAGGAGTCGAGGAAGAATAGCGCGGCGATCAGTAGAGCTCCGAGCATACCTCCGCCGACAATGGCCGAACCAATAGTCTGCCAGGTCTTAATCGGAACAGCCGAGGACGGGACAGCCGGTTCGACGATGCGGAAGGAGACCGGCTCAATGCCAAGCGCGAGGGTGCTTTCCTTTAAGTGCCCCAGCACGGATTCGTAGAGCGCCTTGTCGGACTCCATCTCGCGCTCCAAGGCACGAAAAGGGATGATTTTTTCGTCCAAAGCGAGGGCCGCCTTTTCCTGTTCGGCAACCGCTTCTTGCAATCCCTTTTCCCGCGTCAGGGCTTCATTGTATCGAGCCGTGAGTCGACTGGGAGCCGATTGGATGGCCTCTTTCAGTGAGGTCTTGGCCTGCGTTTGTTTCGCCCTGGCGGCAATCATATCGGGATGTTTGTCCCGGTAGCGCTCGGCGAGTTGCGCGATTTCCGCGTTGGCGGCCTCGACGCGGGCGCGCGCGGCTCCGACCTCGGGATCTTGCATGTCGCTGGCGATGGTCTGGAGCTCAGGCAAGCTAATCGCCGGGTCGCGAACGGAAGCCAGGTCCGCCTCGATCCGCAGGCGCTCCGCTTTCGCCCCGTTTAGATCGGCATTCACGGCCTTCAATTTCTCGTCCACAAGATTGCGGCGATCCTCAAGGGAGACGGTCTGCAAGTTGTTCTTGTAGTCGAGCATGGTGTGCTCTGATTTGTCCAATTTGGCCTTTAGTTCGGCGGCCTTCTGCACGAGGACGGCGTTTTGCGCTTCCAGAGTCTTCAGCCGCTGTTCGGCGCCAAGCTCGAGGAATTGCTGGACCAAGGCCCCAGCGATTTTTCGGGCAACTGCAGGATCACGATGGGTGAAGGTCACATCCACGAGCCGAGTTTTCTCCCGAATCGCGGCGCTGGATCCACCCATCAAGAGCCCGACTACTTCGTCCAATGAGGCTGGTTCTGTAACCTTACGACCGAGAAAGTCGGAATCGCTGGGCAAATTCAGGGCCTGCGAGACATGTTCCATGAGAGCTCGATTCCGAAAATTCTGGATAATCGTCTGGATCACGTCGCTACCGCGCAGATCGCGCTGCTCGTCGTCCTTCAGTTTGATCGCCTTTTGCTCTTGAACCTCGATCTCCACGACGGTCTTGGAAACGTAGAGTTGCGGAAGCCTCTGCACATACCAAAAGCCCAGAAGGCCTCCCGCCGCAGCCAGAAGGACGATGATCCAAGCCTTGCGCAACAGGGCATGCAGTAGCCCTTGAAATTCCAAGGGTTTGTCCGCCTCTTCGGTTGGTAGGACGATTTGCGACCGCGTGGTTGCCGTTTGCATGTTAGAAGAACCTTTCCGGGACGGTGATGGTGTCGTTGGGCAAAATCATGAAACGCTCGGCTTTTGAACCCTTGGCGAGCTTTTTGGCGTCAACCGTAATCGTTCGCTCCTGCCCATCCACCTGGCGGTGGACCGCGATGTGTCCCTGGTCCGCCAATCGCGTAAACCCACCGGCCATGGCAATCGCCGACAAGAGATCCAAAGTGTCCTCTTCCGGCATCGAGTAACCACCAGGCTTCCCTACCTGGCCGAGGATATTGAATGGTTGACGGGAATACGCGACCACGGAGACGGAGACTTGGGGCCGAACGATGTAATCCTTGTCGAGGAGAGCGGCGACGTGGGCGGCGGCGTCATTCGTGGTTTTGCCGGCGATCTTGATCAATCCCAAGAGCGGAAAGTTGATAGTGCCGTCCTTCGACAGCCGGCATTGGGAATCGAGGGTCGGTTCCCGAAAGACCCGAATGACCACGACGTCGTTTTCTTTCAGGATGTAATTCGCGGTCTGAGTCACAGGCGCCGGCGTCTGGGGCACAACGAGTGTCGCCTGAGGCGGAGTTGCGGCGGCCTTTTGTTTGTCCTGAGCGAACCCAAAGGACGGCGACAAAATCAGTCCGAACAGCAGTGCGACGATTTCCAGTCGGGTTTTCATTTCCATAAGCCTTTCAGTAGACGAAACTAAATTGAATCTGGGCCAGGGAGTCGGTATACGGATCGAGATTCGAGTGATTATTCCGATAGGAATAAGTGATCGATCCAGTCCACCGCTTCGTGACGCTGAAGTTCACTCCGACCTGCCCGAACAACATATTATCGTGGCGGTTGGTACTGACGGAATTTTCCGTGGGGGAGTAGATCGCATCCTCATAACCACCAGAGAGACTGACGGCGGCCTTGTTTCCCAGTCGTTGAGAAACACCGACCGCGACATTCGTCGTGGTGTAGTTGGTATTGATCAAATCACCTGAACTTTGCACAGTGCGCCCGGCCGTCAGAAAAAAATCGGTCCCCAAACGTGGCTTCCATTTGGCGCCCAAACCAAAGACCGGATTCACTTCGTGGAGGCCGCTCTGCTCCCGATATTCCGCGCCGAAGGTCCCCGAAAAATTCAAGACTTCTGTGGAGGCCAGCGTCACCCGGCCTAACAACTGAACGTAACGTTGCTCCTGTTCGCCGACCGCGTCCACGGTTCCACCCGAAACGCCCAAGCCTACTTGGGTTTTCTCGGTATAGAGGTAGTTGAGAAAGGTCGTGCTGGTCACGCCAGCGGAATTAGTGCCCCCAGAATACTGCCGCACAGGGACAGTCACGTCCCAATCCAGGTTGGATTTTGGGGAGATTTCGTAGGTTGCGATTCCGGCAACAGTGAATAAATCCTGGTTCACCTGGCCGCCAAAATCCCGATTGGTGCCGGATAGCGCATCATACGTAACGCCCAGGCCAAGATTCAGCTTGGTGAGACCAAAATTGGCACGCACGGCGAGTGACTGAGTAAACGGACGTAAATCAGATCCCGGAGACTGATAGGTATATTGTCCGGTGTAGGAGATATCCAGCGTGCGGCGCAGTTCGGGCTCACCCATAGAAAAATCAAAACCCGCCCCGGCGCCAGGATGAAAGCCATTCTGCGAAGGGTTACCCCCATTGCCCGTTGTTTTCTCGTACGTCGCCACCATATCAAAAGTGGGATGGATCGTCGCTAACCCGAACTTAAAACCATCTCCAGGGTTGACTTGCTTCGCGGGCAAAAAGACCGAGTTTTCAATCGAGCCAATACCTGTCACTCCGTCGGTCCACGTCTCTGAACCAGTTTTCGCATTATTCATTGCCGTTCTGGCGATTGGATCGCTTGCGTAATCGGCCCGGGGAGAGTCCTCGGGTGAACTCCCCGATGCCGTCGCGATCACGGCGGAGTTGCCGATTTTCGATGAGGCCGGGCTGTCCAGCACCGGCACTGGGTCCGGCGGAGGAACTTCCCAGAGCTTTTGCAGGTGATCCTCCAGCTTGGGAGCGGGATCGACAACGGCTTGAGCGGCATCGGTCTCGTTGGGCGTGGCTGGCGTCATGGGTGTAGCCGGAGTGCCGACCGGCGAATTGGCCGCTGGATGCGCAGCGGCTACCGTCCAGCCAATTGGCTTCGCATCTTGGGCCTCGACGGGCGTCATTGCAAGCGCCAGGCACCAGACAATGCCACCACATGGCCGCCATCGTTTCCGCTTCGCCGTTCTTCTCAACATTTGCAGCGAAAGTTCCGGGTCCCACTTCGGAGGGTATGGTCAACGCAACGTTTCAAGGGCCGCCATGAGCGCCACTCGCGCCTGTTCATTCCAATTCTGCAAAATCCCGATTCGATCCGAGAGGATCTTGCTCCCGGGGGTTTCGCTACTGCCACTGACTTGGGAAAGGGCGTGCAAGCGCTCACTGATGGTACGCAGGTGAAAAAACGTATTCTCGGCTAGGAACCCGGAGACCACATTGCGGAGTTCGGTCTGCGCTTGGAAAAAATCCCGGCGGTCCCGCGCCTGGTAGCTGACCTCGATGGCACCAATACGACGCAAATAACGAAGACCGTGACTCGCCGAGCCGTTGCTGACCCCCAAACCTTCGACGATCTGGTCAAATGTGACCGGCGAGTTCGAGGTGAAAATGAATCCGAAGATTTCGCCCACAGAGCGCGGAATGCCAAGACGCTGGCCGACACTCACACACAGTTCGATTAAGCCCCATTGTGGATCGCGCTCACCAAGCGTTCGGGAGCCATCGGATCCATTACCGTTCCGAGCCACCGAGTCTCCCGATTCCGGACGGATGGTGGGCGAATTCATAAGCCAGCAGATTTTTCAACCCATTCACAGCTTTCAGGTCCTTCTGAAGAATCAGACCAAAAAAGCGAACGCTGAACTCCAAATAGGCGTATTTTGAGAGCAAGCTGCCGCACGTGGTTGAATTTTGCACTCAACCAAAAACTTCCGCTTGGATTTTTGTCGGCTACGGCCTTCATTCGAAAACTCCGACCCGCAATGTTGCGAATCGGAATTAGGCAATCAACTCGATGTCGCCGATACTAGCCCGCCACCCGATGGTTCCGATAGGGCTGAGAAACTGATTAGCGGATCAGCCGTGTAATCACGAAGGATGTCGGGATTTGTCTTACGAGGTTCGTAAGGTGATCTCCCCCGAGAGACGAATTTTCCCTTCACACGATTTGCAGGTCCTCTCGGCGGCGGCAAGCCCCCTCCTCCTTAATGCAGCGAGCACCCAGTTTTCCGCCCAGTAAGGAAAACACCGGTCCAAAATGTAGTCTTTTTCCTACGGGATGTCCTGTATATTAAGTTCCAAGAAACGCCATAAACGTTGACGGAGCCGCCCAACCGTCATAAAAAGTCGAAATGGAAAAGGAAGTTCGGATCTTGATCGTTGACGATCATTATTTCGTGAGAGCTGGTATAAAACAGGTGCTGAGCTTGCATTTTCCCAAGGCGTTCTTTGGCGAAACCGACAACGGGCAATCGGCGCTCCAAGCGGCGAATTCGGGAAAGTGGAACGCCATCATCTTGGATCTGAATCTGCCTGGACGCGGCGGCCTCGATGCTCTTAAAGAACTGAAAGCGTCCTACCCCAATCTCCCTGTGATCATTCTGAGCATGCACGCCGAAGATCCACACGTCATACGAGCGGTGCGATTGGGTGCATGTGCGTACATCGTAAAGGATAATGTCGGTACGGAACTGGTCAAAGCCACAGAAGCCGCGCTCCGAGGCGAGCGCTACCTGACCGGGGCACTCTCCGAAAAACTTGCCAACTATTTGCAGGAGTCCCGGCCCGCAATACCCCATGAGGGTCTATCTGAAAGAGAATTTCAGGTACTGCTGCACATCGGAGCGGGTAAGACGGTCAAGGAAATCGCCTACATCCTCTCGTTGAGTGTGAAAACGATTTCTACTTACCGATCTCGAATCCTGGAGAAGATGAGCCTTAAGAATAATTCTGAAGTGATGCGTTACGCGGTGAAACACGGGCTGATCAACCTGTAGACCGGTTTCCCCCCGCCGGGGGGCAGACTCGACTGGAGCGGCGCTAACTAATTCCGCGTGGAATCGCTGATTCCTGCGAGCGCTTTTTCCTCCGGCCGAAGATGATCTGCATGGATCATTGACCGCAATTCGGCAGCTTCGGATTCCCGTCCGTTTGCCTCGAGAACAGCCACCCGCACGGCCTTGAACCGATCCGCGGCCTCGGTCCACGAAGTCTGCCAGTGATCATAAACTTCAACCGCCTTGTCGGGATGTTTCTCGCGCAGAGCAAGTAAAGCGGCATCCGTTCGATACGCAAGAAGGTCTGGGCGCGCATTCAGTAACCTATTCACCGTGGCTTTGACCTCCTCGTCATCATCACCGAGCAGCAACCGGTAGTACGCTGCATCACTTTGCACTTCGTCCAAATCCCGGTATTCCGCGGCAAACCGCTTCAGCAAATTTACAAAATCGACAAGAGGGGCCGTCGAGCCTTTCGTCCGCAGAAGCCCCATATAACAGGCAACTTTTTTCGAATTGGGGACATTCCCCACTCCGATCGTTGCTGGCATTCCCCCTTTCAACAATTCCTCATAAATCGCCGCCGCCTCTTTCGGGAAGCCAATTTGCTCGGCGTATCCAGCGACATACATCCTTTCCTTGGTGTCGGCTTTCTCGAGGGCGTTCCGAATCCAAGTCCATTCCTGGACCGTGTCGGGATTACGCTGGGTCTCCAGTTCCGCACGCAATCGGAACAGCCGGCGAATCGCCGCCGGCAACGCGATCGTCAAATCTGAATCCATCTCCTTCAGGACACGTTCCCAATCACCAAGGCCGGCGACCCCATCGAGATAAACGGTGTACCACTCCTCCGATAGAAGTCTCGAAGATTCGGATATCTCAAGCACCAGCGCATACTCATGATGCTGTTGAAGCCAGCGGGCGGCCTCCAATCTCGAATTTGGGGACGCGCTCCGGTAGTAATTTAGAAACTCCGCGAGGGTCTGATCCCGCTTTTCCGGCTCTGCCGCCAGCCGCAGTTCCCAGCACTGAGCCCGCAATACGTCGTCCGCCCATGGATTGGCCCGAGCCGATTCCATCCAAAAGGCAACCTTCGGGTGATGGAGCAAGACGGTCCTCCCCGGGCTCCGCGCCAGCTCGACGAGTAGGTCCAATGCATCTTTTCCGATCGTGTCCCGTCTCGCGGCAAGCGCATCCAAGATTTCAATGCTTTCTCGAACGAGCCCCTCCTTTCCGGCAACAGCCGTATTAGGTATTCGCACCAACACGCGTGCGAGAAACAGCCGCTCGTCCTCTCCGGACTCACCCCCGAGCCGGTCAACAGCTCGACCCGCCAGGAACATCGCATCTCGCCACTTGCCCTCCAAAGCCGCTCGTTCCGCTTCGAGACGAATCACGGGGGGTGTGTTGACCAGATTTGGGGAACTCTGCAACTCCTTTAATCCACGCGCGGCCTTGTCGGGAAGTTGCAAATAAAATGCCTGCCTCGTGTACTCGATCCAATCCTGAGCGGTGGCGTAGCCCATCTTGCCCAGAACCTCGTAGACATCCAGGCAGTTCGGTTCGTGTCGCCGGGCGTGGTATTGAGCGACAGCTCGCAGCATGGTTGGATGACCGGCGAGCAGAACCCCCGCCTCCCGAAGAAACCGGCGGGCCTCCGCATCGTCACCGCGCGCTTGAGCCTGAACCGATTGGGCGATCAAATTTTCCGCACGCCAAACCTTTACGGCACCGTACCCTCTCTTTCCCTCCAAGGCCCCGATCAGAACGAGAACCAAAACTATTCCTGACGCCATCCCCATTCGTGTCCGCAGCCATACCAGGAAAGATTCCCATCGTGTCGGATCTTCGTCGATTGGAACAGTTTGCTTAGGAACAGCCGTCTCCATGGGCTCAACTGGAGCTCTCACGATCGGTTGAGCCGATCAATCTCCGCTTCGCCGTCGGCGCTCATGCCGTCGCGGCAGATTCTTCAGACGGCCCAGCGCCAGGGGAGCGACGAAACCGTTTGCGTTCCCGCCAAACGATCAACCCCAAAAGTCCAATTCCAACCGCGATTGCTGATGGCTCCGGAATTTCAGCGAGTCCACCGTTGGGATAGATCTGTGCCCCGGTCGTGTTCTGCAGTAACGTCATTCCTTGATCCCCATAAAAGTTGATATCGGCCAATTGAGCAGTCGTAAGTCCGAGGTTGCTGTTGCCAAAAAAGATCGTATCCACTGTCGGATTCCAATCCCAAATGCTCAGCGTCCCCGTCCACGCGGCTGAGCTGCTGTTTGCGAATCTGAGCGTTGTAGAAGTGCCAAGCGATCCGAAATCTATAACCGAGCTCGATGATAATGTTAGTTTTCCCAACGTCTGGGTAAGACTACCGCTCAGGCCACTCAGGTCTATTTTCCCGCCGGCTAGCGTTACGGTGGCCGTGCTGTGCACCTGACTCGCACCATTGCCATCAAACTGAAGTGTCCCGCCGCTGTTGACGGTCACGCCGGAGGTTTGCGATAACACCCCACCCACACCTAATTGCAAAGTACCGTTGACCGTCGTGGCACCCATGTGGCTATCTGTACCTGTCACTATCAAAGTGCCATTGGTAACCGTCAAGGTTCCACTATAGCTATTTGTGCCTGAAAGAGTCATCGTGGTTCCAGTTCCAGTTGCATTTATTACCAAGTTACCATTATCAGTGATGCTCCCGCCGAATGTTTGGGCTTGATTGGCGCCAGTTTGCTGGATGGTCAAAGTTCCAGTGCCAGTAGTTCCGTCTCCAATGTCGACAGTCCCCGTAGTTCCATTCAAATAATTGACTGTCTGACTGAAGTTATTGAGATTCCAAGTCGAGGCGGTCCCGGTGCCGAACACGATGCCCGCCGTCTGGGTAATGGCGTTGTTGGTGTTAATCTCCAAATCACCCGCATTCTGCAAAGTAATTTTGCTAATCGACGTAATGTAATTGCCGACGTTCACTGTGTCATCGGTGTTCTGTTGAGCGAAGGCAGGGGCGCCAGAGAGACTCAAGAACGGACCAACGGTCAGGTTCGGATTGACATACGGCGAAGGAGAAAACCCGCTGGTGTTGAGGCTGCCATCGATGACTACTTTAGTCGACGCCCAACCTCGTACACCGCCCAGAATAAGCATGGCGATGGACAAAGCTGCCACATTTAGCGGGCCCCGAATTGACCCAAAATTCTGTCGGTGCACGAAGCCACGCAGTCGCGCCAGTTCAGCACCGCCTTGATTCTTCCGACAGCCTTTCAATTGGTTCTCGTTCATGAGCCCAACACTAGCCACCGGAGCAAACGATTGGAACTGGCAATGCGCCGATTCACCTGTAGGACAAATAGGCATTTTCACCTAGGAACGAGACCTATGGAGATGGATAGACATCTCATCCTTGGGAGGGCGCGAATGGGGAATCGCGTGCACTGAATTGCCGTAAGCGGAGACCGAAAAAAGCAAAATCTGTTCCCACCTGGAAAATAAAGGATCAATCATTGTCGATCGGCGATCTCAGATTGGCCGGACTGGACGCCAAATGCTGGGCCAGGAACTCCAAAAACGCCGCCCGCGCTTCCGGCATGGAAGCGGCGCCCCAGACCCCAACCTCCAATCTTCGCTGGCCCAAGTGCCGAATGCCGGCGACGACCGCCGCCCAGCGGCTTTCGCGGCTCAAACTGTGCCCAAGATCCACCGCGGAGCGTGACCGAATGACGTCGTCTGAGACGCAATTGAACACGTAAAGGTCCGTCTGCGCGTCGCGGAAGTGGTAGGCCTCGAAATTCAAGCGCGCCCCTTGCCGATCCACCGCGACATCCGGCAGCACCTCGATGAATTTCATTCCATGGGCCTGCAAACAAACACGGGGATCATGGACGAGAACCGTCTGTTCGGCATTCCGGTTCGGCTTCCACTCGAAATACGATGCCTGCCAGCCGCGACCGCTTCCATCGGTCCAGCTGCCGGACTCTCCCAAGTCGCAATGCAGCTCCTGTCGCACTCCCTCGGATATCGGTCGATCCCGATAATCCGCATTCTCGCGAGGCATGACGAGCGTCCAAGTCGCAGACCGCACGAGATGTCGCTCATTCCAAAGAAACCAGGCGTGGGCGCCGGCCACGGTCAGGAAGAGCACGGCGAATGCGCCTCCCACCGAAGGGGTTAATCCGCGTAGATGGGGCCCGGCCATTGGCCAGGCAGGCCGCCCTTCGATTCGGCTTGAATTCATACGCCCGCCAAATCGCCGGATGCTGGTCGCAGCCGCCAGAATCGCGCAGAAGCCGATCACCAGCATGGTGTAGCCTACCGGATCGTGCCATCGGGCAAGAGCTTCGAGTCCATTCGTCGCCCCAATAAGGCCCAACCAAGTCGTGCGGACCGCATTCGACAGCAGGACGCAACCAATTCCGACGAGGACGAGGAGCACCCGACCGCTGCGGCGGAGGTCGAGAAGCTCTCCGAGGAATAGAGTGGTCATGAGAGCACCCTGAAGCGAACGAATTCCGCTGCACGCCTCATCCACCCCCACCACCCCGCCGGCGATTTCCACGAGGTTACCCTTGACCACCGCCGAATGCCCAAACCAGTGAAGCGCCTCCGCGACAATTACGGCATTTTGGTGCATGAGCGCCATCATGATCCTCCCCTCTTGAACCCTGGGCCATGGGACAGCCGTAAGGAAAAAGAGGATTGGAAATGCAAAATGCCCGACCCACGCCCATCCGCCGATCCGGCCAATGAGGATCAACGTGATGCCGATTGCTACTGCAGCAAAGGCCCAGCCGAGGAGCCGCCATTCGGGATTCGCCTCGCGAAATAGGAAGGCCACCCCGTCAATCCCGGCCGCGGCCAGAACAGCGTATGAAACGCCGCGCGGTGGGAACGGTTTCCCCGGTTCCGGGCAGTTCCTTTCACGCAACCAAAACAGATAAAGCGCCAAAACCGGCACGAACCATCCATACTCGTACTGGGTATTGATGGACCATTCAGCGCCAAGGTGCCATACGGCAAGTCCCCAGATTCCAGCTAAATAAAACGCTAATGCCATCGCCTCATCAAGGGACCAGACGAGCCATTGGAAGCCGGTCGATTCTCGCCGGCATTGACAACTTTTCACTAGCATTCGATTGAGCGGAAATCATCGGAGCCGCATTATGACAGGTTATGATTGGGTTTCACCGAGAATCTGAGGCAAACGCGCCGGGCGAGTACCTTACTGATTCACACCCAGGTGACGGAAGTCATTGAGCGTGAACTGCTTCAGATCTCGATGAATCCGCGGAGCAACAAGACTCCGTGTTATTTCCTGTCACGGTTGTAGTCCAGATTCCTACACCCGAAGCAGCGAATTCAACGTTTTCGTGACCGGATAGAAAAACTAGCATTCCCACCTATGCGCAGCCTCCTCGTTCAAGAACATTCGCTCGCACATCGAGAGCGGTTTAACTTTGGAGACTTCCAATCCGGGGGTGTCCCGGTCGATGCGCGGGTCGCGATTGTTCACGACTGGCTGCCCCTTTATGGCGGGGCTGAACGTGTCCTGGAGCAACTCATTCATCTCTATCCCAACGCTGAACTCTTCAGCATGATAGATGCCATCCCGCCGGGCCAACGCGGCTTCCTCCAAAACAAACCAGTCCGCACGTCGATGGTACAACGCCTGCCGTTCGGCACGCGCTTCTACCGCAATTATCTGCCCATCATGCCGATGGCTGTTGAACAATTCGTGCTGCGGGGCTTCGACCTCGTGATTTCGAGCAGCTATGCGGTGGCAAAAGGAGTGATCACCGGGCCGCAACAATTGCATATCTGCTATTGCCATACGCCCATCCGCTATGCGTGGGATCTGCAAACGCAATACTTGGAAGAGACGGGCCTTAACCACGGGGTAAAGGGATGGGTTACCAAAGCTCTTCTCCACTACATCAGACAGTGGGATCTGCGGAGCGCATCGGGCGTAGATGTTTTCGTGGCAAATTCCAATTTTGTTCGTAAGCGCATTCAAAAGATCTATCGGCGCGAGTCGACGGTCATTCATCCGCCAGTCGATGTGGACAGTTTCTGCGTATCCGAATCCAAGGAGGATTTTTACCTGGCCGTTTCTCGCCTCGTCCCATACAAAAAGATCGATTTGATCGTCGATGCGTTCTCTCGAATGCCTGACCGTCGACTCAAGGTCGTTGGCGACGGGCCTAACTTCAAAAAACTCAAGAAAATTGCGGGCTCGAATGTCGAAATGCTAGGGTATCAAGACGAAGAGACCCTCATCGATCTAATGCAAAGGACCAAGGCGCTGGTCTTTGCGGCGGAAGAAGACTTCGGTATCGTGCCGGTCGAAGCTCAGGCCTGCGGCACACCGGTCATCGGCTACGGCAAGGGTGGTCTTCTGGAAACAGTCGTGCCGGGTCAGACAGGCCTATTTTTCAAGGAGCAGTCGGTCCCTTCGTTGTGTGAAGCGATAGACCGATTCGAAAACGGGCACTTCGAAATGGATCCATCGGTAATACGCCGCAACGCCATGAGGTTCTCGGTCCAAAATTTCCGACAGAAATTCCGGTCGTTTGTGGATACGACGTGGAAGAGATTTCAGGAAGCGCCCTGAAATCCGTAATGGTAACCGCCTCCCACACTGAGGAGCGCCTCCACTAAGCGTTCTGCCGCATCGCTTTTACTGAGGTAACCATCGGCGCCGGCATCTTGGGCTAGGCGGCTAAAATCCGCCGGCGAATTGAGCGAAAGCAGAAGAACCTTGAGAGAAGGATACCGAAATTTGAGTTTGGTCGTAATACCCAAACCGGTTGGCGAGGCTTTTAGGGAAATGTCGACGATGGCGATATCCGGTTTTTGCTCGGCCGCCAGCTTTAGCGCACCGGAAACGCCGTCGGCGGCTCCGACGACATCGAAGTTGCCGTCTACTTCCAATAAGGCGCGTAGAGCCTGCCGCATTGCCGGGTGATCATCTACGATCATCACCCGGTTGGCTGTGTTGAGTTCGGGGGTCATGGGGTTCTGTCTTTGGGGGGAACGACAGACCGACCGAGGGTGCAAATAACTTGACACCCACCGTCCGGCCCCGCGTAGATTTTGAACTCTGCGCTAATAATTTTAGCCCTATTTTCTATCAGATACAAGCCCAATCCCCGTTTATTCGCAGATTTCTGTTTAAATGGTATACCGTCGTTAACGATTGATAATGTTGGCCTTCCGTCAATCCGCACCCAATCAATCTCTATTTTCCGGGCGTTTCCGTGTTTCACCGCGTTATTTACGGCCTCTTGAGCAATTCGGTAAAGGTGCACGGTTGTTTCTCGTGGCAAACGCGGTTGGTCAGCGACGCGCGCGATGCAAGGCCTACCAAAAGCAATTTCCGTTCGAGCCGCCAAATCTTCCAAGGCGGCTTTAAGTCCACCTTGCTCAACGACCAACGGATACAAGCCCTTGGCAAGGTTACGCGTCGTCACAATCGCCGTTCGAAGGTGGATCAGAAGTTCGGAGGATGCGTCGACGTACTGGGAACCTTCGCGCTGCAACAGAGTCTTCAAGGCTACAGTTTGCATCATAATCGCCGTCAACTGCTGTCCGAGATCGTCATGAAGATCTCGACCGATGCGCCGTTGCTCGCGCTCGGCGATGGCCAATAGTTCCGCCTCGAGTCGCTTTCGTTGCCCGATCTCGACCTGCAGAGACGAGTTTACCGAAGCCAACTCGAACGTCCGTTCGGCAACACGCTGTTCGAGCGCTGAATTCATCGCCCTGAGCATGGCCTCTGTCTCCTTCCGGTCCGTCACGTCGAGGTGCGTTCCGAGCAATCGCATCGCCTCGCCTGCCGCATTGCGAATAATGATCCCGCGCGAATCGATCCACCTCCAACTTCCGTTTTTGTGAAGCATCCGAAATTCAAAGGCGAAGGTTCGAGCGGGCCCGCTAATATTCTCGCGTGTTTTCTGGGAGAGATGTTCAGTTTCGTCTGGATGCACCCGACGGAAAAATTCGTCAAAGTCATCGCCGATCTCCTCCTCCGTATATCCCAACTGCTGTTTCCAGATTACGGAGAAGAAGACTTTGTTCGAGCGAAGGTCCCAGTCCCAAAAGCCGACACGACCAGCGTTCGCCACGAGGCGGAAACGTTCATCGCTCTCCCGGAGCGCGGTCTCGGCTTCCTTGCGACTGGTAACATCCACGTTTCCGCCGACCATTCGGATCGGCTCGCCATCCGAGTTCCTGATTACTAATCCACGAGACCATATCCATCGCCACGACCCATCTTTGTGGCGCAGTCGGAATTCTGTATTAAACCTCAAATTTGGGTCTGCCAGGCTTGCGCGCGCGAGGGCCATGGTATCCGCGATCTCTTCGGGGTGGCAGCGCTCGTAGAATTCACCCAAACCGTTCCCAATTTCCTTGTTGGCATACCCGAGTTGAGCCTTCCAGGCCGGAGAAAGGTAAACTTTATCGGATTTCAGGTCCCAGTCCCAATACCCAAACTGAGCCGCCTCGATGACGCGTCGATACCGTTGCTCACTCCTAACGTGCTCCGCTGCTTCGCGTTCGCGCTTCGCCCGGAGCGCACCCATTTTCTTCGACGGTCGAGAGCCTTGCTTGTTTGAGGGCTTCGCTCCTCTTGGAGGCGGACCAAACGCCGCGGGTTTTCGAAATTGAATTCCCTTTGATCGACTATTCTCGCCACGGGTTTTCGAGGGTTCGGGCGCTTTTGCCATGCCTGAGCTTTCTGACTTGCGGATCGTATCCGTGAAGACCGTCGGTGCAATGCCAAAGAATTGTCGCTGAATTCACCGCGGCGCACATTGGCTTCAACCGGGCGGGCATGCTCTTTACCGATCGCCACATGACCGCCCTCTCGTTTACGGAAAGCCTCCCAGAGCCTGGTCGGCGCTAAATAAAGGTCTGGTAGACCACCTCTCCAATCGCATTGTAAACTTTCAATAGCGACTTTTGGGGTCCGGCCCGTTCCAGGACAGCCCGCATCGCCTCAGTAACGCTCTCGAATTCGTTAAGCTCCTCGTGTCCAGCCACTGCCAATGTACATTTTGTATTTTCGTGACAGAATAATTCGTAAACGCTTTGCGGCTGACTCTGAACTTCAGGCATAGTTTAGCGTAGAATCCGTAATTTTACGGAAACTTAGCGAAGTTTCCGCCAGTTAATATTCTTTGTCCTCCTGGCTGATCCCGTTGTTCCCGATGAGCCGACGATTCCCAATTTCGTATAGAAGACCCGAACAGCCGAGGGGACTTGCGTTCGGGGCAAACGCTCCCGATCCGAAGTTCGCGGTGGCGAGTGCCGTTGTCGGCAGCGATGAAGCACACCTCCACCGAGGTGTTTCTCCGAGCGGGAGCACCGCACTCCCACCAGCGCC
>Ga0206824_10022_pt1 | contig 52162 bp, 49 predicted proteins | sample Alteio_BWOrgCont_82_FD_152874 | JGI IMG/M metagenome (GOLD analysis project Ga0206824, IMG submission 152874) | Enriched cells from forest soil in Barre Woods Harvard Forest LTER site, Petersham, Massachusetts, United States -... | ecosystem: Environmental > Terrestrial > Soil > Temperate forest >...
ATTAGGGCGAATAATTTGTCCACTAAATCTCAACTTGAGAGCGCTCTTTTAGCTCAGCTTTCAGCACGACCAGGTGGGATTAAGAAGCGCATTGGAATTTAACTGTGTACAAACCGGCTTCAAAGGAGGCACTTATGGAAGTGATTGTCGTATTTTTATCGGGACAAATTATTCGCCCTAATTTGAATCATTACATTTCAGAATTCAACAAGTAAAGTTATTCGGGCTCATTAGAGAAGAGATGTTTATTTTACGTAAGGAGATAGCGAACTCATGCGATAGACGATAAGTCGCTCAACCGTTTTTTATGTAGGATGATAGGCCAGCATTGAAATGCTATGATTGTCAAAAGGCTAACAGAGATAATGTTGAATGTGTCTGATAAGCTAGGGAAACATTATGCAAAAAAAGAATAACAAGCTCATTTTTTCTCCGAGCGATCTAACTACTTTTTTTAAAAGTCCATTTGCATCTTGGATGAATCGCTTTTGTCTTGAAAATCCATCAGAGAAATTTGATTTCGAAGAAGATCCCACGATGAAATTATTAGCTGCTAAGGGTGATGAACACGAGCGAGCATATTTAAAACAATTAAAATCCAAGTACCCCGATTTAGTTGAGATAGAAAAGAAAGACTTCCAAGTTGCAACAGCCCAAACCATTGCATCCATGAAGTCAGGTGCATCAGTCATTTATCAAGGCGCGATGCAAGTTGAAAACTTCCTTGGCTATTCAGATTTTCTGATTAAACGCGAAGGCACATCGAAGCTTGGACGCTTTTATTACGAAGCTTGGGACACAAAGCTTGCTAGGCACACCAAGCCAGAATATCTACTTCAACTTTGTTCATATTCCGAAATGCTTAATTCAATTCAAGGTGTGTGGCCCAATTACGCTTCAATTATTCTAGGAGATCAAACTCAAGAAAACTTTTGTATTGATGATTTTATTCACTACTATAGGCGAATTAAAGAACGCTTTCAAAGCTTTCACCGCGAGTTTGATTCAAATCGACGACCGCTTCCACAGGTATGGGAGGATTTTGGAAATTGGGAAGAGTATGCTGAGCAGATTCTAAAAGAACGCGATCATTTAAGCCTTGTTGCCGGGGTCTCAATTGCATTGACCAAGAAACTTGAAGATGCAGGTATTAAAACTTTCGCGGAACTTGCTGAATCAATACCAACAAAACCACCAGAGAGCATTAGGAAGGATATTTTTGAGAGAATTTGCAAGCAAGCCTATCTTCAAAAACTTTCTGAGGAAAAGGGCAAGACTCAATTTGAATACATTCGACGTGAAGATGGTGAAACTCCTTATGGATTAAAACGGTTGCCGCCTCTCACACAAGAAGACGTTTATTTCGATATGGAAGGCTATCCATTGGCTGAAGATGGGCTTGAATATCTTTTCGGCGCTATTTTCGTAAAAAACGAAAAACCGGAATTCATCGACTGGTGGGCAACGGACAAAACACAGGAAAAGAAAGCATTTGAAGAATGGGTCGACTGGGTCTTTAAATGGTGGAAGAAGAATCCAAAAATGCACATTTTCCACTATGCATCCTATGAAGTCACAGCAATGAAAAAACTTATGGGTGAGCATATGACCCGCGCTTATGAAATCGACGAGCTTCTTCGCAACAAAGTGTTTGTAGATCTTTATCAGATTGTAAAAGAGAGCATAATTGTAGGAGCACCCAGTTATTCGATTAAAAAACTGGAAGACCTCTATGATTTCAAACGAGAAGGTGACGTCAAAAGTGCAGGCGATTCAGTGATTCAGTTTGCTGAGTGGCTTGATCTTCAAGACGGTCACGATTGGAAATCGTCAAAAATCTTAAAATTAATCCGCGACTACAATGAAGAGGACTGCGTTTCGACTTTAAGACTTACAAAATGGTTACGTGATCTTCAGATGAAAGAAAAAATTAAATATATGCCGCTATCGACATCAGAAGAGGACGATAACGAAAGCGATAGACCCATGAAGGAACATGAAGAGCTATCTTGCGAGTTGCGTGCCTTACTTCCGTCCGATAAATCAGTTGCTCAAGTGCAAGAAGTGCTAGCAGAAGCTTTGGGTTATTATGATCGCGAGAAAAAACCTCAGTGGTGGGCCTATTTTGATCGATTGTCCCTACACACAGAGGACTTGATTGATGATTACGATTGTCTAGCAGATTGTCACATAACAAATAAAACGTCTTCTGAAATTCACGTGTCGTTCTCGCCGCTTCAAGAAACCAAAATGAGCATTGATTCCAGTTTTCTTCTCCATCACGCGCCGAAAATCAGCGGAACCATAACAGCAATTGACCTTGCTCATGGCACGGCTATCTTAAGCATCAAAAAAAGTGCCGATTTGCCACCCTCACTGACACTCATTCCAATCGGCCCGATTAATACGAAACCAATAGAAGAGTCCATTTATGAGACAGTACTTGATTGGGGTTCGCATCAAGACTTACAGAAACTTAAACCAGCTTTGCGCGATTTATTGTGCAGATCATTGCCTCGAATCAATGGTCATAAAAACGGTGACCCAATCATCACCGATCAAAGAAACATTGTGGAGCAAACATGCGTGACATGTCTGAATCTTGAAAACAGTGTTTTAGCAATTCAAGGACCACCAGGAACGGGTAAAACGTACACTGCGAGCCATGTTATTGCATCGCTCATTATAAATGGTAAAAAAATCGGCGTAATTAGCACGGGTCATAAGGCGATAAACCTCGTTATGATCAAAACGTTCGAAGTTTTAAAGGGAATGAAAAAAGAAAATGAATTTAAAGCCATCAAAGTAAGAAGCGAAGTTGAAGATGAACTGATGGCGGCCATTCCCTGTCAAAGCAGTCCTCGCGCGAGCGATTTTTGGAAGAAACACCGCGACTTTAATTTAGTGGGCGGGACGCAGTGGTTTTTCTCACACAAACTTACCCAGAATCAATTTGATTATCTTTTTATTGAGGAAGCTGGACAATTCTCCATCGCGAGCACGATCGCTGTGCAAAGAGCCGCAAAGAATTTGGTGCTCTTGGGCGATCAAATGCAATTAGAGCAACCAATACAAGGTACTCATCCAGATTTGATTTCCCAAAGTGTGCTTAGTTATTATTTGGAAAACCACGCGACTGTGCCACCTGAGAAAGGTGTATTTCTTGGCGTCTCTAGGCGAATGCGGCCAGAAGTTTGTAGTTTTATATCGGACGCGGTCTATGAGGGCAAACTACACTCACATCCAGATACTCAAAACAATAAGATAGAGCTGATAAACGCATCTGCGATCGAAAAGTCGGCAGGAGTCCTCTTTATTTCTGTTGCGCATGAAGGGGATACTCAGAGTAGCGACGAAGAGGTTGCAAAAATAGTAGACGTGATTAAATCGCTAAAAAGCTCCAATGTTACTGAAGTAAATCATTCAGCGCATAATTTTACTCTTAATGATTGTTTGTTCGTGGCTCCTTATAATGTTCAGGTAGGCCTATTGCAAAATGCTTTAGGAGAATCCGCTCGTGTTGGGTCCGTGGATTTGTTTCAAGGTCAAGAGGCTCCAATCGTGTTCTTTTCAATGTGCTCATCTAACGGTGATCTTTCGCCACGTGGACTTGATTTCTTGCTAAATAAAAATCGAATTAACGTCGCGATCTCAAGAGCAAAGACTCTTGCGATTGTCGTTGGAAATCCTGCGCTCGCTGACAAGCGGATTACTTCGGTGAATAAGATGCGACAAGTGAGTTTGTTTTGCAGGATAATGGAGGAATCAGAGAAATGCAATTAAGCGAACTGATCAAATCAATAAAATTCTCTAAACGTCTCAAAATAACATGCCCTCATTGTGATGCTCGATTTTCTGCTTCAAAGGTCGACCTTTTTACAGAAGATGCGCTTTCCAAAGGAGCGCTTGAATTTAAACAGTCGAAAGTAGAGGAAATAGCCGAGTTAAAAAAAGAACTTCATAATATTCGGGTTCTAAAGCCCGAGCGAGTGAAAAGAGGAGCAATGAGTTCCAACCTCGGAAAAATTTTAGAAAAATTTACTCCGATTCTCCCTGGATTCAATCATAAACCGGAAGAGAGTGTACCCCTATTTGATCCAATTGATTTTATCGCTTTTAATGGTCTTTCAAAAAACAATATTGCTTCAATTACGTTTATGGATGTTAAATCTGGGAATGCGCGTCTGTTACCAAAGCAAAAGAGCATCAGGGATATTATCGAGGCAGGAAAAATAAGTGTCGACATCATTAAAGGTACTCACAAATGATTAATTTTGAACTTATCCATTCCCTTTTAAGAAAAATATTCTGCTTGTGCCCTGATTGTGGTGAGGTATTTAGGCTCTCAAATGCCGAGATGAGCACTGACGTGAAATCTGAAAAAGATTGGCTTGCTTCACTTGATTCAAGCATTGATAGATTAGGTAATGCAATTGAGCGCCTAGAGGATAAATTTCGTGATAAACAAAGAGCGATCACCGAAGTTGAGCGAAAAAAAGTCGAAAAGTACACGACAAAGAAAATTAAACGACTCATACCCAGTTTTAGTACAATTGATTTTGATAGCCGCGACTTAAAAGTAATTGGCCATCCTGTGAAGTTCATCAGTTTTGATTGGAAGGACAAAGATAAGGCTAAATCAATCCGCTTCATCGAATTTGCACCAAAATCAAATGCACAGGAAAAGATCATAACAACCTTAGAAACGGCTATTGAAAGGGGAAATTACGAATGGAAGACCCTCAGGATTACAGATGAAGGTAAGATTGTGGAAGAAGAGTAAGCTGTACACTTTATTTTAAGTCATTGGGAAAGGCGTCGAGTGATTAAAAAATTATTAGAATCTATATTTGGTACATCAAAGCTAAGTTACGATATTGACAATCGTGGAAACGCGAGCATTCCGACAATTAAGTTTGATGAAGATGTCAAACGTTCTCTTGTTATTGATTGGGATGTTCGTTTTCCGATTTCAGGTGACACGAATGCATGTGCTCGGTTCAAAGAAATAATTGAGCAGAGTCTTCTTAATGGTTCCAGAGTTCAAGGCGATAACATTGAGTTATTGGAAATGATTGAATCGGGGTCGGTAATATTAAATCCAATAGCTGAATTTCAAAGAAAGGCTGCGGGAAAATTTAAGATCGTAAACAGAAAAGCCATTATCACAGACAATTCTCTTGATGAGCTTCCGTATGGCACTCTTTCAAACCTGTTGAAAAATAATCCAAAAGCGTGTCTTAAGGCTTTTGAAATTGCTGTACGTAATTACGCAATGACAAAATATCATATTGCTCGTTATGTTTCGGACGGTATACGAAAAGGAAAAATTTCCGCTGTTTCACAGTGCGCGCGTAGGTGTAAACTAGACAAAGGTCGCATTATTTCGCTTGATCCAAACGCAATGATAATTCCACATTTTTTAGGTTGCTCATGTTTAATTATACCTATAGTTAGTTTCAAGTAGCTGGCAAGAAGGACCAGTACAGCTTAAAGACGTTACTGTCGAAACTTAAATGCATGTGAGATTTATCCTCGCCCTCATTTTGACTTTGCTAAATCATTTAAAAAATCGCTTGCGCTTTTGACGCCGATCAAATTGGCTCTAGTAAAAACCTCTGGATGGAAATGATAGTTAACCGCACAATTTAAAATACCTGCATATTCCAGGTAGAAATCAAAAGTACTTATTAATTTCTCAATTTCGCTTTCAGATCGCCCACATCTATTAGGAGTCAACACGTACTTTTCATCCGAAACTTGTTTCGCCCAATTCTGTTTTATTAATATGAGAATTTTTTTGTGATCTACCGCAGCCTTGGAGATTTTCATACCCTTAAAAGCTGTGTTTCGCCGACCAAGCGCAAGCAAGCACTCAAGCGTTTCTATGTCCACTTCTTTTAAAAGAGTAAAATCAGGATTAATGGTGGAGACTTTAAATGTTTCGACAAAATGCCGAGTAAAACCGCACACGTGATAAGCATTTTTATTTTCTTCGAAAAAATACTTATCATCTAGATTCATCAACTCATTCCAAATTAATTTGTGTTCAATAATAATATCTCTTAGTTTGCTGGGTTCCCTATTAGATTCAAATTGTTTGAGATTCTTCAACGGATATTGCACGCCGTCAGAGGTCAACAGTGTTATTGATGGACATAGTATTGGCTTGTCCAATTTGGTCACTCCGTTCAGTTGTGTGGTAACGGTATTTTGTTTTCTCGATCCACTGACCATGACTAATGAGCAGATAATAAGAGCGATTATAAATAGAGAGACAAGCATAGTTTAATTATATCAGTCCTTATTTAGTAACGTTATTGTCGCGACTACTCCGGACGTAATCTGGCCTTCGCTAGTTTTTTCATTTTACTAAAGTGCGTGTCACCTAAGGACACAGATAGATCACTTAAGTTTTATAGTGAGAAGTGAGGAACATTTCTAGTCCACGCACAAGAATAAATTCAACGGAAATCGTTGCAAAAGCCATTATCCGATCGTTTTAGTCTTGATTTATACACAAAGCAAATGTATTATCAGCTCGCTACGAAAAAGATAAAAAATAAGTAAAAGAGGTTAGTGCGAAATGCAGGGTTTAATAATTTTGATAGGAAATCAATTACAATACATTCATCTTTGGGTTGTTGGGATACTGCTTTTTTGCTTTGCAGCCGCTTTTGTATTTCGGTTTTGGATTCCAGCAATAAAACTTGGTTCACACCTACGTGCCGCTATAAATTCGATAAAAATAATTCAGGAGCAATCTTCCGATAAGATTTTAAATCTTGAAGCAATTGCTAATGAAGCAATGGCAGCTGAAAATAACCTAAGACATCAATGGTCAGAGTATCGTGAAACATTACATCCCCAAACCTTTATAGACGAAGTCGGGAATGAGAAAATTGGGGAATACCGCGCTACTGCAATGGCAGAGATCTTTTTTTCAGAGTATTCTATTGTAAACACGCCTTTGAAAACAGAATTCTATAAGCATCTCCCTGGCATTTTAACCGGATTAGGTATCATCGGGACATTTCTTGGTTTGATTACAGGATTAATTGCGTTCTCTGGAAATCCTATGACTACCCCTGAAGCAGCCCAACAAAGCTTAAAAGTACTCATTGGAAGCGTTGGACATGCGTTTTGCGTTTCTGGCCTTGCCATAACTCTTGCAATGATTTGTACTTGGATTGAAAAATTTGTCGTAACTTCCAGGTATAGAGAAGTTGAAGAGCTTTGCCATCTTATAGATTCACTTTTTAATGCTGGAGCTGGTGAAGAGTATTTGTCGCGCCTCGTGAAAGCATCTGAAAGTTCTGCGACACAATCGGCTCAAATTAAAGACTCATTGGTAACCGACCTTAAACAAATCCTCTCGGAGCTAAGCAATAAGGAACTTGAAGCGGCTGCAAAACAAAATGAATTAATGACCGGCACGCTTGCAGATGCATTCGCCAAAAGCATGAATGAGCCACTAGCGCAAATTTCTCAAGCCGTCAGTCACGTGGGCTCAAATCAGGGCGATGCTGTAACTAGGCTTTTGACAGATGTTCTAGTGAATTTTTCTAGCCAGATGAAAGATATGTTTGGTGGCCAAATGACAGGACTCAATTCAGCTTTGCAAGAATCGATTCGCGCAATGCAAACTACCGTTGCTCGTTTTGACGACCTCGCAGGAAACCTCCAGGGCGCCGGAAAAAATGCTGCTGAAACTATGGCCAATCAACTTGAAGAAGCAATGAAGGGTGCTCAAGTACGACAGGAACTAATGAACCGACAAATGAGTGAATGTGTTGAAGCTATACGTAGTCTTGTTTCGGAATCACAGACAGAGGCAAGCAACAAAACACAAGAAGTGTTACGAATGCTGAGTGAGAAAGTTGGCGAGGTTGTTGGAACTCTCCAAACTCAAGCAGAAAATGCAAATGTCCGTCAGGAGAATAGGGAAAATCAATTAGCCGAGCATGCCCAAAGCGCATTAACCAATAGTTCTGAACTTCTTCACGCGCTCACTCAAGAAGTAGCCTCTGCTTCGTCAATTATGAAAAGCAGTGTTGCTCAATTGTCAGATGTCACGCGTGATTCTATCCAAAAGCTCAATTCTGGTGCAGAGACGCTTTATATTGCAGCTTCGGAATTTTCCAAGGCAGGCGTCACAGTTAATGGCACACTTAATTCCGCCGTTGACGTCGCCGGGAAGTTTCAAGTTGCCTCAGTCAACTTAGTTACAGCTTCTAACGGCGTTCAAGGGGTACTTGAAGACTATAAAAAGACTAGAGACATTTTTGCAATGATGGTGAGTGATCTAAAAAATACGGTAGATACAGCAAAAAGAGAGGCTTCTATGACTACCGAATTAGTTAGCAAGCTTCAAGCGGGAGCAAGCGCACTTGGTACTTCTAACATGGAAGCAGAGAGATATTTGAATGGAGTTAGCGCGGTCATAGCACAAGTTCATCAGGACTTTGCTTCAAATTTAAATAGGACTCTTACTGAAGGTAACGGAAAATTTCATACTGAAGTTGCGCAAGCTGCGGGGTTCCTTTCCGGATCAATGCAACAACTTGGAGACACACTTGACTCCGTATTAGTAAAGTTGAATCGAAATGAACAGCATTAAAATACCAATTCGAAAACGGACTCAGGACGATGGCGAAAAACCGTTTTGGATTTCGTTTTCTGACCTGATGACAGCATTAATGGTTCTATTCTTGGTAGCCACGACTACTACACTAATGACAGCTACTAAAGCGGTTTCGGCGGCCGAGGGGAGACATCAGAGCAAAATTAATGATATTAAGAAACTTTTTGATGGAATTCGGGAAGCTGCAAAACCATTTCCAGAAATTCGTGTAAACGAAAACGAATACACTATTGATTTCGGCGATGCTGCGTATTTTGATACGGATAGCAATCGTCTCAACAAGAGACAGGAACAATTCCTACGTGATTTTGTACCAATAATTTTACGATCTGCACGTTCGACATTAGGAAGGAGATGGATTAAACAAGTTATTGTTGATGGATTTGCCGATCCAAGAGGAACATATATACATAATCTTAATTTGAGTATGCAACGCTCAGAAAGGGTTCTGTGTGTACTCTTGGCACCTGGGTTAAACAAACAGCCTACTTTAAATGATGAAGACAAAACCACAATCCGAAAGCTTTTTCTTGTAGGCGGTTCTTCGTTCAATTCATTGCGCCCTAAGTTAGAAGAGAGTCGCCGCATTGAACTTCGGCTAGAGTTTTTAGGGGAAGATGATAACGGTAATCAAACCCACGAAATACCGAGATTAGATAATGACCCTCGCTGTCCATTGGATAAAGCATGAAAGATCTAGAAAGGCTCGAACAAGAATTTCGAAACCTATCAGAGGATTTTAATCGTAAATTCCATCCATATCATGACGACACAATGACCCAGATATTAAACATCTTAAGTGAAAGACACAACAGTGCATCGGTGCCAAAAGATTTGATAACGGAACTGTTGCTAATGGTTAAGGAAGGACAGCTTCCTTCCACCTTTAGCGAGATAAAGTATATTTGTTATGGACTTTGTCAGCGTCTCGATTCCAATTCTTGGGTTTTAATCGAAGACAAGACGACACTTGATATTGTGCTAGCTCAAGTTCAGGCTTTTACTGCTAATCCAGCAGCTTTAAAGCGGTGTTATCAAGGACTTCTGACTAGTTTTTTTCTTTATCCAGGAGTTCGTGACAACAACAATGAAAATGGAAATAGTAATTGGCGAAAATTACAAACGTTTCTTGTTGCTAATCTACATCGAGTTTTGGCCGTCGAGCCAGCATCTACTTGGCTAGAAACTCTTGCCGAGCACAGGAACCTCCTTGGAGAGGAGCCATGCAAACGTTACGGGATTTCATTATTGAATGGCGATGGATCAGAATTTAACGATGTATGCACGGCGCTAAGTATTCCGCCAAACTCTTGGGTTCGGGAAGATGCAATACTAGCTCAAGTCGAGACACTAGCAGAAAGACAAGATGCCGTATTTAAGACGGGACTCGATGGTTTGCTTGCACTTTTGCGTGGCGACACCCAGATCACAGTAACCGAAAATATTGCAATTCGTGGCCTTGCAAAACTTATTATCCGATATTCACAATGTGATAACAAAGAGGTTCACGAGGGTCTTCGTGATTTGGCCGTTATTAAAATTGGGAATCCATGGTTACGAACGGATGCATGGAAAGGCTACGTCGATAATGAAGAAGCCAGAGCTATGGTCAATGGATGGTTAAAAAGACGCCTTATTACAGATTTCTTTGGAATTCTCAGTGAGGATCGTTCAGCAGATTCCCGCCGATTAAAGTTTTGGATGAAATTTGAACCTCTTGTAACCGACCTTTGGATTGCTCTTGGTTCTAGTGCGATGAATGACCGTGGAAGTAACTATCAGGAATTGAGAAGGCGTGCCGATGGAAGGTTACTTCTTTTAGTTGATTGTCCGTCCACTCATAATTCTTTCATCATGAAAATTGGGAAATTTTATGTTGTTGAATGCGGAATCGTCGGGAAATGTTTCATTTATGAAGATCATGAACGTCCCTTTCAATTAGATGACGTTAATGAAGTGTCCGAAGGTTATCAGGAAGGCGGATTAAAATCTAACCATGCAGGGATTGGAATTCGACACGGTGACACGAGTGAGGCAACGTGGGAAGAGACCTTTCAAAACTATTTATGTAAAAGACTTAATTGGTGGCCATCAGAGAAACTAGAGCGCTCAGGCTCACAAATAATTAATTCCACAAAAAGAGTTACAAGAGAAAAAACGCGAGACAATAGTAGCGATTTCTTTTCGCTCTCAAAGAAACTTTCGGCAAGAGCTACAAAATCCATAATGGAATGGACAAATAGCGAACGAAAGGAATTATCAGATTTCATTACTGCAAATAAATTGGGTGTCGACAATAAACTCAACAAAGGCGGCGCCTTTTGGATAACCCATAGTGAGGTGGGCTTTGTTCGTGACCAATTAAAAACTTGGGGATTTGCACTTAAAGAAAATAGAGGTTGGTGGAAAGTGTGACCCAACTATTATGAAAAATCCAAATTTTACCCAAGAGGGAATTCTATATACTTGCGAGTCCGCTGCCTATCCGAATTCAATTGATTTGACGGCACAACTTTTGGCACAACTCGAAGAAGAAGAGATCGCATCGCGAACGAACGAAGGGATTCTAATTCCCTGGGGAAACTTATACGATCTCCTCGAAAACACTTCTTATTCAGAGTCTTTATTTCTACTTTCTCTACCACAGCCCTCACGGATTCGGCCTGTTTTAGGGAGTATTAATTCACTTACTGATTCTACGTTTGCGGTTACCCTGTCGGGGTTTGTTGACAACCAAGGGAGAAAGATTGCATCAAACTTTTCCCTAGCTGGTGCCACTATTAATATTGATAAAGAAAGCTATCTTCTCTCAAAATCCTGTTGGAGGACTATTGAAGCTATAAGACTGTTTCATAATCGGCCATCAAATGAGCGCTCATCAGTCGAAAACCAGAAAGCATGGGCAAGTATTAGGACTTGCGCTCTTGATGCTGGTGCCGAGCTTTCAGATTACTTAAAAAACACGGTTGTTTTAACCCCAGATAAACTTAAAATAATACTGAGAAGACAACCTTTTGGTGAATCAAATATGATCGAAGTGGCACCCATGTTCGATCATGCGCCGCCGGGTTGGCTTGCAGCTTTAGATAAATTCGATCAAATCCGTGAGCGTTACGATATTCCTAACGGAAACCAATTAACATTGATCTATCCGTCGATCGACACAATAGCGGTCCTTCAAGAAATAAAAAAAATGCCTGGACGAAGAGTAGCCGGTAATCGTGCAGAAGCTTTTATCAGAAATCCATTTTCCCTTTTAGGGCCTTCTGCAGAAAAAGTAATTAATCCGGAGCAATTTGAAAAAGCCAGAGAAGATGCGGGAATTCTGGTTTCACGATTTACAGTCAAAGTTGATAAATCATCAAGCAACTCCATTTCGGTATCGTTATTGATAGAAGAGTCCCAAGGGGATCAGGTTTTTACTTCGGAGACACCCTTTGAAGAAATAATGACATTACAGGCATTCATAAAAAACCTTACAATCGCCCTTCGAGACGGAGCCCAGACTGTATTCTGGGAAGGCTATGATCTTGAGATCTTTGGCGATACCCCAGACCAACTATTAATTTTGGAAGACGCTCTAAAGAGCTGGCGCTATGTGGGAGTGACTCTCAATGAAGTGCTAGATCTTACCCGTTACTCTGAGCGTGTTGCCACCATTGGATTTGATAAAGCTTATTACTCTCCGTTTATCGCTAAAAAAGACGATGAAGAGAGTTGGTTTCCTGAAAATGTTATTTTTGGAGTTCATTATACTCCTAACGGAGAAACCAACCCCATCACACTTTCACTGAATGAGAGTCGACTATCCGAACTCAAGAAAAAATGTGATGAGGCCATTAAAACTGGTAAGGAAGAATTTATTTTTTCGGGCATGGAGAGGAGTATTAAAATCAATGAAGCCAGAGAGATTCTCGAAACTATTGGTGAAGCCTCACATGAGGTAAGAAATGGAACATTTAATCCTAAGAAATCAATTGACCCTAATGGGAATATCAAACGAAAAACGCTAATCATAAAAGCTAATATTGAGAAAGTTGATTATTCCGAGGTGCGTGGTGGACTTGCCCTTACCGAAGGTACACCTCCAAGAATTCCTAGCTCATTAAAATTAGAATATAAACTTAAAAATCACCAAGAAAGTGGCATTTCGTGGCTACAACATCTCTGGAACCGTTCTCCGAGAGAGTGCCGAGGAGTCGTGCTAGCGGATGATATGGGGCTTGGAAAAACCCTGCAGCTTCTTTGCCTTATTGCTCGATGTTTTGAAGAAGATAGTAAACTTGATCCTGTATTGATTGTGGCCCCTGTTGCGCTACTGGATAACTGGAGGGACGAAATCGATAAATTCTTTAACACAGGCACTCTGCGTGTTCTTAGGCTCTATGGGGATGAACTTGCCGAGCGTCGTATATCAAAATCTGATTTAGCAGAGGAACTCACTCATGCAGGAATTACACGATTATTGCGTAAGGATTGGATTGGAAACGCTCAGATTGTACTTACGACATATGAAACCGTTCGAGATCTGGAGTTTTCTTTAGCGACTCAGCGATGGTCGATCATGATATGTGATGAAGCGCAAAAGATAAAAAACCCAAATGCAATGATGACTCGCGCAGCAAAGAAACAAAATGCTCGTTTTAAGATTGCATGTACGGGAACTCCTGTAGAAAACTCGCTAGCTGATATTTGGTGCTTATTTGATTTTGTACAGCCAGGATTACTTGGGGCGCTGAATATGTTTGGGCGTACCTATCGCAGGCCAATCGAAGCTAAGACTGATGATGAGAAGAAAAAAGTTGAGGAACTACGTTCAATAATTCAGCCGCAAATTTTGAGAAGGATGAAAGAAGATGTTGCAAAGGATCTTCCAAGGAAAATCATGGTTGGGTTTGATGCTCATGCTGACATTGAAATTCAAAGATTAAGTGGGTGTGTGAATCTTCCTATGACTGAACGGCAAAGAGGGCTTTATGCGGGTGCCATTAGCCATTTTACAGGGACTAAAGAAGGGGCTTCGAGAGCGAAAAACCATCTAGGCCTACTTCAGCATCTGCGGCGAGTTTGTATTGATCCTCGCTCATTCGGTCAATTAGCTACAGACTTGGATTCAGTAACTGAACTTGAGAAATATTCCCCTAGACTTCGGTGGCTCAATGAAGCGCTTAACGTAATCCGCAATAGAGACGAAAAAGTTATTATTTTTTGTGAGATGAAAGATGTTCAAAGACTACTCCAACGTTATATTGCAGAACGATTTGGTTTAACTCCCGATTTCGTTAATGGAGACATTTCTGTCGATTCAAAACATTCTGGAAACCGCAAAACACTGATTAAAAAGTTTCAAGAGAAGTCTGGCTTTAACGTTATATTGTTATCACCACTTGCTGCTGGCGCTGGTTTAAATATACAGGCAGCAAATCATGTTATTCATTTTAGCAGATGTTGGAACCCTGCAAAAGAAGATCAAGCTACCGATAGGGCGCATCGAATCGACCAAAAGAAAGAAGTTTTTGTTTATTGCCCTGTTGTAGTGGCAAAGGAATTCGTTACCTTTGACTCGAAACTAGACACGTTACTCAGATACAAACGAGAACTATCACGTGACATGCTGAACGGTACTGGCGAAGTTTCTGCATCAGAATTTATTGATATTGAAGGCATTAATGGTGCGCCGTTAGTGGAGGACGGACCAATTGAAGCAAGAGACTTAGATGGGTTGAACGGAGACGCGTTAGAAGAGCTATGTACCTTGCTTTGGGGTAAGCGTGGTTTTTCAATCACCTATCGAACACCAAAATTTCCCGGAGATGGAGGTGTTGACGTAGTGGCGATTAATGGACGATGCGGAGAGCTTTTACAATGCAAAAGTTCAACTTGCGATGGAAAGGAGCTTGGTTGGGAGGCAATTAAGGACGTAGCCAGTGGCCACGCCGGTTACAGTGCTAAACATCGAGATGTAATTTTTAAGAGGGTCGCTGTTACCAATCAGTTTTTCAATGCGACAGCTAAAAACCAAGCGGAGCTAAACGATGTTCAAATCATTGAACGACCTATTCTCGAAAAGATGATTACTGAAACTAAAATAATGCGACGAGAATTGGAAAAAATGCTTCTCTTCAATAGTGAATAGTCCTCATAACCATCTGCCTCTCCCACTCTGCTCTCAACGCATACGAACCCCACGCGACCGCTGCAATGACAAAATTCCCGGCCGTCGGCGTAGAAATTAAAATCCCAAGTTCGATCAGCACATAAGACGTATAAATGGGGTGATTGAGATATCGATAGAGGCCGCTTCGCACAGGCGTTCGAAGTGCGGGTGAAATCCCAAACGATTTTCCGAGATCAATGGACGCTAACAATAAGAGGGCCAGACCCGAAATTGAAATCAGATCACCAACGAGTCCGCTAGCCGAAGTTGAATGTTTCCAGACCATAAAAATAGGAATAAATGTACCGATCCACGAAATCGCAACTTGATAGGATGGAGCACGTTGAAGTGGTTTTTCACGAATCAGAAAGCAAACCAAAATCGCTAGTGCTCGTAGTCCCATTAGCAAACCAAAAAAACTCCACGTCATTTTTAAAAATACGACGTGATAGCCCATCCAAAAAATGGCGGGTGCATAGTTATTCAGTAACTTGCTCATCACGGGCCAGGTTCTTCGGCTCTTGGAAGTTCAATGCTTACTGGCTGAGTATTTTTTAAAATATCGCGAAGAGCTAGCTTGATGTCCTCTCCCTCTTCAGTTTGAGAATCGCTTTGTCCGAGTTCTACAAGGCGATTGTATTGGGCGATCGACATTATCACTTTGTCTTGTGATGATTGCTGCGCATACGCAACTACAGCCTGAACAATTGCCGCACCAGCAATCAAAATTATACCTAACTTCATTTTCTCCTTCATATCCCTCTCCTTTTTATTTCCCACCAATCCGTTACTGCTTTTTTAAATTCTTTTTGCTTCGTGATGAATGGAAAATGTCCTGCGCCACCGATGGTTATAATTTCGCCATAATTTAAGCGAGCTGAAATTTTTCTCTGACAGAGTGGCGGCACCACAACGTCACGCTCGCCAGAAATCACGAGCGTTGGAATTTTAATGCGTGCAATCTGTTTTTCTAAATTCATATGTGGATAAACACTCTTATCCATAAACGCAATTGAATCAGGTCTATAAGAAAATTTATGCATTTCCAATTCGGCTCGTTCGCGATTGAGCTCGGGAAAATAGATAGGTCCATAGTTAATTGCGAGGGTTGCCAAAGTCACGCTTGTCGGATTTTTCTCGTAATCGGAAACGGCCTTCGACAGAGATAGGTCATCAAGGGAAAGAACAGCCTCACTAGCTGCTTTTTGCCATTCGAAATCAAGAGCGGTATTTGCCAGGAATGCAAATTGAAATAGTTCTGGAAAATCCGAAAGTGTTTGAATGGCAATCATCCCACCCATCGAATGACCAAAGAGTCCTAATGGTTTTGTTGGTTTTATTATCTCAACCACTTCAGAGATATCTTTGGAGAAATTCTCTAGAAAATAACTCTTGTTGATCGGAGCTTCTGATTCCCCATGTCCTCGCTGATCCATGAAACTAAGGTCAAATGTTTCACTTAAAGTTTGCAGTGACGGAATTAGTGAATCAGACGCCAGCCCCATTCCACCGTGAATACAAAGAAGTCCCGGTTTTTCTGTCGGTTCACCAGAGTAAATGCAAATTTTTCCAGAAGAGGTTGATATGAATTGTTTATTCATCACTTTTGCACCTCGGGAGATAAGGCCGACAAATCAAAACGAGTGGGCCTTCCCAATTTTGCAATGTACAGAGAATTTATGCCGTGTCGTTTTAACATGCGTCTTAACGTTTCCGGATGTATTCCAAGTATTTCTGCTGCGCGAGTCCGGTTACCTCGAACACTTGCTAGTGCGTGAATGACTTCAGCACGTTTTGAATCTGCCTCGCGCACTTGATCAGCGTTTGAAACTGGCGATTCTATAGAGTCGTCATTTGCTATCGCAATTCTTACGATTTCTCCATTAATTGATCGCCGTTCGGTTAAAAATAATGATCTTTCCATCACGCTCTTTAGCTCACGCACGTTTCCAGGCCATTGGTAATTCAGTAACTCTTCAACACCACAAGGAGTAATCGAAACAAATGGGCGATCCTTGCAAAGATCCGCTAAGAAGCGGTTCGCATAAAGAATGATATCTTCAGGACGTTCCCTGAGCGGCGGGATTCTTAATCGAATCGTGTTTAATCTTTGAAGCAGATCAAGTCTAAAAGTGTCGAGCTTAACCATTTCGTCAAGATTTCGATTAGTCGCGGCCATAAAACGAACTTCAATTTTCTTCGGCTTCACGGTTCCTAATGCCATGATTTCTTTTTCTTGAATTACGCGAAGAAGCTTTGCTTGAAGCGATAGCGAACACTCACCAAGCTCATCCAAGAAAAATAGACCATTATGGGCTTGCTCAATTAAGCCAGGTTTATTTGACGTTGCGCCCGTAAATGCGCCGCGAGTATGTCCAAATAACTCAGACTCAGCAGTTTCTCTGGGAATTGAGGCCATATTTGCTGAAACCAACGGAAGTCCAAGCACGCCTGAAATGTATTTTGCCAAAATTTCTTTACCTGCGCCCGTTTCACCCGTTATTAAAATGGATGACGGACTTTTGCTTTCAGCGACCTTGTGTACATATCGAAGAAGACTTAGCATTTTAGGGGATTGAGTTAAAAACGTGTGCTTGCTTAGTCTTTCAGTTCTCGATTTCTTTTTTTGAAGACCACGAGCAATAGCAATTTTCAAAGATGTGCCATACTCGGCAGACTTTGGAATAAAGTCGACTAGATTTCGTTTCATCGCTTCGACAATTCTTGTTGTCACAATGTCTCGGCTTAAAATGACGACTTCTACATCAGAAGTGTTTTTTCCAATAAAATCTAAAAGCGCGATTCCATCTTCTTCTTGCCCTTCAAAATTAAGATCAACCACTGCAACGTCGAATTCGGTTTGCGATAACATTGTTTTTGCAATAGGCACCGAGCTTGCTGTCTTTACGTCGTATATTTTGGATAAAACGTCAGACGCACTTTCTAAAAGCTCTGGGTCATCGTCAACGATTAAGACTTTAGAGTTTTGGTTGGAGGTAGTAATCATTTAAATCCTCACCTCAAAGCAGGCTCCACCGTATGCAGATTGCTTGTAAATAAGCCTTCCGCCGTGGCATCGGGCAACGTGATTTACGGAAGGAAGGCCGTAGGCTGGGCGATTAGCATTTTGTGAAAGGATTCTGCCTTGGATTAGTAGGCCCACATCGTCCTTTTTGATTCCAAGTCCATCATCAGAAACTCGAATGGCTATGTTTGTTCCGTTTTGCTCAAGTTCGACTTCAACGATCTCTTTGCAAGCGCGTAAGGCGTTACTCATTAAATTTGCAATCGCACTTCGCAGTGCAGTCGGATCATGAGGAATAATTACAGGAACATTTGGGATTTTTTGTCGGAACTCAACTGAGTCTCTTTTTGGATATGCGATAACGGATTGCTCAACCGCCTCAGAGATGCACTGTCTTACATCACTTTGATCAAACATTTGTGAATCGCTTCCAAGGGTTTCGTTTGCGGCGTTAAGTTGATTTAGAATCTGCTGCGCTAATCGAACAATTCGATCGTTAATTTTCTTAAGCTCTTCACCAGTTGGATTCCCTTCAAGTAGGATCGCTGTTTCCTTCAGTGCAGCTACAGGCGGATACAGATTGTGAATAGACATTTTATAAGATTCTGCAAGCAGTTCTTTAGCGCGAATCTGAGCAAGTCTTTCAGTCGCATCAATGAGCGCACGCTTAGTTTCAAAAATGGTACTCTGAATGTCATCAAGTTCGATAATGCCAGTCGGTTCAAACTTCCTGTCCTCATCCAGGCGAAGCAGTCCACGCACTAACTCATCAAGTTTTTCGACAGGCTTCATTGCCCTTCTTATGGTTTTGTTTACGCGATCGGCGTAAATCTTTGAAGCAAGAAGACTTAGAATAAGAATTAAGCCAGCGACGATCATGCAAGAATCAAGAATTGGTACAAGCGGTGAGAGGATAACAACTTCTGCATTTAAATGCGGCCCACCTTCGCGCCGAATTGAAACCGTATTCATGAGTTCCCTGGTTGTAATTTTTGTGTAACCGAAATCAAAAAGTATTTTTGGCATTACATACGGCGTGTCTAGTTCTGATGTGTTTCTTGTGCTCGCTAAAATGGAATCATCATTTACAATTAATAAGGATACTCCGCGCTCAGTTGCGATAGAGTTTAATACTCGAATCATTTCAGGTCGATCCGATTCTTCCACAAGAGTAGATAAGTGAGAAGAAATCGCTCGAATCAAATGATAATCAGAATTAGACCGAAGAATGAAAGTTGAAACGCCTACAAGGCCTCCTGCGCAAAGAGAAAGCAAGACTGGAAACGCAATTCGATAAGGCCTCATTGCATTATTAATGTATCTCGCTAATGTTGCTCTGTTCTCTTTCAACTGTGACCCTGCCGATCTTTAATGCATTTCGGATCAACTGCAACAGCGTCATAATCAATGTAATAGTCCGCAAGAATATTTGAATTAAACCCACGCACACAAGGGTTCACCCAGCTGTGGGATTTTGGATAGAATAAATTTACCGTCACCGACAGGTCTTCAATGCGATCGATAATTGTTTTATACATGCGATCTCTCGCAAAACGATCTTCGGTTGAGCGAGCTTCCTTTAAAATCTGATCAAGTTTTTTGTCTGATAAACCACTAAAATTATCCGGATTATTTGATTCGAAATTTCTTACTAGAAATTCAGTGTCGGGATAATCCAGGTTCATCGACAATACAAAACCTTGAAGAGTTTTCTTGTCGTAACCTTCCATAAGTTTATCCCAGCTCATTGGAACGAATTTTATATTCCAACCTTGTTGTCTCAACGAACCCTCAAGATACTCTCGCATTTCCTTTTCGTGTGATAACAGCTCAGGAAACGCGATCACAATTTGTTTAGTTTTTGGTGCGCGAATTTTGTGGAATGAGATTGCTTTACTTTCGATATGGCCAGGCATCCCGTTTGGGATATATCCAGTAGCTGGAATTGCATCTGGATAAAATGTTTTTCGAAAACCTTCAGAGTCGACTGAAGCTTTGAATGCTTTTCTAATGCTTAATTGGTTGAAAGGAGCAAGCCTTGCATTTAACCCTATGATCCAGGTAGCAGCGAGAGGCGATTCGACATCGCCACCCCCTTTAAAAATTTCTTCATTTCCAGAAAGCGGGTAATTCGCAAGATCGTATAGCTTTCCGTTCTTTGCTTCTTTAATAGCTTCGTCTTCGGATCGAGCCTTAAGGATCATTTTTGAAACCTTTGGCTTTTCCCCCGCGTAACTATCGAATCTAGTCAGCACTATTTCACCACGATCGCTGCCAGCTTCTTTGGTGATCGCTGTGACTTTAAAGGGACCTGACCCGATTGGCTTATCAAAGAAATGACCGTTTAGATTTTCAGGAAGCACTTTGGCGGTGGCGCCAGCCAATACTGACAGGAACGGTGGAAACGGATATTTGAGTTTTATTACAACTTCGTTTTTGTTTTTAACTACAAGCCCAGAAACGAATGATTTCTTTCCGGAATGAAAATCATCTGCTCCAACAATGCAGTCATAATATTTATAAACAGTACTATTTTGTGACAATGCTCGTGAAAGTGATTTTACGACAGCGCGGGCGGTGATTTGTGAACCATCGTGAAAATAAGCATCAGGGCGAAGCACAAATGTGTAGGCTTTGCCAGCCTCGCTTGAAGACCAGGATTGTGCAAGTGCGCCTTTTATACTTAGGTCAGGAGCAAATTTGAGCAAACCATCGTAAATTAAATTTGAAACCAAAAGCGAAGCAGTATCGTTCATCTGAATAGGATCGAAAGTAAGCGGGAGCGAATAGATTCCTTTAATATAAACATCAGTCACGCCATAAGGTGTGCCCACACGGTTCGACGTACAAGCAAACATTCCAAGACATAGAAAAATTAAACAACAGTTCTTCAAGTCTAAGTTCACAGCAATTATCCCTTCATTGAGTGAATGTCGGTTGCGTAAATAGCGCTGAAGTTTAAAAAATGCAATTAATCTTGCTATGCTGAATCATCGAGGAATTTATTGGCCAATTCGCTTTTGGATTCTATTGAGACATTAGTGCGAAACTTTCAAGCCGCGCGGTACCAAAAAAATACCAGCAAAACCCCCGCAAATTTTGGCATATTAATAACCACAAAATATCCGCACGTGCGGTAGTTATGTTGGCATTTTGAATATTCACTAAAATTTCAAATGGACAGTAAGAAGCCGTAATTAAAGCTTTCTTTCATTTTGGCATGTTGGCCGCGAAACTTGGCATCCTTTTGCTCTTATCTCTTTTCAATACAGCGAGCACACAAATCAGTGTTCGAGATTGGAGAGAAAATGAAAGGCAACCAGAAGAAGAAAAAAGTTGTCCGGAGTCGACGTAAATACGTTCGTATTTCGAAGCAAAAGACGACGAAAATTAAGAAAAACAAAGATAACGCAGCGAATAAAAATAAAAGGAAAAATAGGGCGAATACGAAGCCCGATACCACAGGTGAGGTCAACCCAAAATATAAGACGCCACGTGCGGCATACATTGATTATTTGGCCGGTGTTATCTCTACATACCCTTTAAATAAACGCGGAGACTTACTTGAAGCTTTCGATGGAAGGGAACCCAGCGACTTCGAGACGACACGATTCGTCGATTTTAATCACGAACAGTTATTCGATTATTGGGGTGATCCTGTTGAGTATGGCGACTTAGCCGACGGCCAGGATTATTACGATGTTGATGAAAACCTTGTCATATCTGGCGAATACGAAAATAGCGGAGAGTATGACTTCGACGATGACGACCAGTCTGATTCGGATGAAGACGAAGAAGATGATGAGCTTGAAGAGTACTCGGACGACGTATGAAACTAATTCCACGTCCATTCAGACTCTTTTTCCGTCTATTTCTTAAAAATTTAGACAATCCGACCTTTTACCAAATGCGAATCCATAACCAAACAAAGTGGATCACTCGTGATGAGTGGTTCCGCGAACAAAAACGAAATCCAGATTTTAGTAAAAACAAAATCTGCCGAATTCATAAAAAGGAAACTAACACTTATGGAAAATAATAACCAAGAACAATCCGAACCAAAGTTCTATCGCTTTCAAGTATTTCAAGCGAATCGAAATGCAGCGGGAAAGCTTGAAAAAACAAAAACCATTGGAATGACCTACCACAAACCTGGTGAGCAGAATTACACGATGAGGCTTTGGACCTTTGTCGACGAGCGATTCTATATTCTGCCTAACCACAATCAGTCGGGACGCTACTTCGTCATGACGAGAGAAGCTAACAAAAATCCAAATGTAAAAAACAAATACTACTGGAACATTGTTGGATCAGGACAGGTGGACTCCGCAAATGGAGTGATTGAACTTGAAATGGATCTGTTCGATAAAAAAATATTCATGAATATTTTTCCAGAAGCTCAAGCAAAAACAATAAGTTTTGCTGACTTCGAAGAAAACGCGATTGCGGCCTAAAGCCACAATCATCATGCGAAACCATATGCGATCTTTTTTGAATCTCTATTTATTTAAACCAAGGAGTGTACATGAATTACAAGAAACAATTGGCATTAATGGGAATCTTAGGACTTTCAATTATGTTGGTCCCCGATATCGCCCATGCAGGACTAGAAGATAGTCTTTATGGAATCAAGGCGCAGCTAACCGGAGTGATCCTCCCGTTACTTTCAGTAATTGGGATCGCAATCGCAGCGATTTCTTTCTTTACTGGAAATCCACAAGCGAAAACACACATTTTCTATGCAGTTTTAGGCTGTATTTTCGGATTTGGTGCACAAGCGATTGTGGACTTCATCGCCCAAACCGTTCGATGAGGTAACGCGCTATGAATGATGAAGGTTTATCAAACACGAAAGTACCGCGTGCGCTTGAAATGAAAAGTAGGCTGTTTGGATTTGAACTACCAGATCTTCTTTTCATTTTCTTTAATCTCGCGATCTCGAACTTGATCTTCGGTTCGACACATTATCGGTATCCACTTGTTTGGGGAACAACAGGAGCACTAGCAGCGTTTTTGTTTTTTTCAAAACGTGGAAAACCGGACAACTACCTTCAGCATCTTGGCGAATACATCACACGCCCCTCCTGCTACTTAGCGGGAGGGGTCGATGTGAAGTATCGCAAGTTTAAAAAACGAAAGAGCTGACAACCAAATAGGAGAACTATAATGCTAAGTCAAAAATCAATTGAACCCTCTCTCTGTGAAGAGCTTCCGTATTGGGATTTTGTGGAGGGACCACGTCCGCATATTATTTTACAAGACGGATCTTTGAGCAGCGGCCTTAAGGTAAAGCTTGTCGATATTGAATCCATCGATGATGCCGATGTAAATCATTTTGCAAATGGATTACGATCCGCTTTGAACTCATTGACAGAAGAAACAACAATTCAGTTTGTGCTCTCTGTCGGATCTGATTTCTCAGAGATGTTATCGAATCACGAAAAGGGAGAATCAGAGACCGCGCATTCGCTGGTTAAAAAGATCGCAGCGTTTCGAAAGTCAACCCTGCGTGAGGCGCAATTAAACTCTGAACTCTACAAGCCGGAATTATCGGTTTATGTGCGAGTTCCAATGATTGGGGCTAAGAAAGCATCTTTTCATAAAAAGAAAGAAGTGTTCTCTGAAAAAGCCTATGACGCTTATGCGGAGACGCTCGATGTTTTAGGTCAAAACCTTGATACGCTTTTTAGCTCATTCCAATCATACGGATTAGCTACAAGCTTTATCACTAAAGAGAAAATGATCTCGGAAGTGTATCGTTTTTTAAATCCAAAACGCGCGAAGAGCGAGCCGACTCCGACAATTCAATATTCACCTGATCCTGACCTTGAAAAGGAAACGCTTGAGGAATCGAATTGGCTTTCAAACCAATCTCCGCGTGAGCAACTTGTGTTTGGGGATTTAATATTGGGATATGAGCAATACACGCTTGATTCGACTTATCACCGAATCATTACGTTAAAAACTCTGCCTGAAGTTACCTACCCAGGACAGCTTACGAATTTCTTGCGACTTCCGTTTCATTACGATTTGATTCTATCAATTGAAGTGCCGCCCCAGGCTGATGAAATGGCAAAGCTTCAGCAGAAACGAAAGATGGCGCACTCAATGGCAGTCACTCAAGGTGGGCGCGCGAGTGATCTTGAAAGTGAAACAAAACTTAGTGCTACAGAAGAATTAATTCGTGAACTACTTGAAACGGGCCAACGTATTTATGCCAGTCAGATGCTTGTGATTTTAAAGGCACCTGCTACTGATGATGGCAATAAGCGCCTTAATCGCCAAACGCGAGAAGTTCTTTCGCGCTTTCGTGCGCTACAAGGAGCTGAAGGCTTGCAGGAAACCGTAGGCGCTTGGAAGATCATGAAGCATACGCTTCCGGGAGCGCCATTGTTACTTGAGCGCGCTCGGAAAGTTAAAACCAATAACTTGGCTGATTTTTTACCCGTCTATGGGCCACGTGAGGGGGATCGAGATCCAGTTGTTGTTTTTAGAAATCGATTAAACGGGCTTGTATCATTTAATCCGTTTGATTCAGGTTTGCCTAATTACAACACATTGGTAACGGGTTCTTCCGGAGCCGGAAAGAGTTTCTTAAACAACTGTATTCTTTTGCAAGAACTTGCGAGAAATCAGAGGGTTTTTGTTATCGACATCGGAGGGTCATATAAAAAACTAACCGAAGCGCTGGGAGGTCAGTATTTGGAAATCAATATGTCTGATCAGTACAGACTTAATCCTTTTGATATTCCAAATCCAAAAGAAGAGCCGTCAAACCAAAAACTAAAATCGTTACTTGCGATTCTAGAACTAATGGTTTCTGAGGATGAGAAAACGAAGATACCAAAACTAGATCGGGTTTTACTTGAACAAGCAATCATCGAGCTTTATCAAGAAAAGCGTATTGATGGTAAAGTGCCAGTGCTTTCGGATTTAGTAAAAAAGCTAGCTGCCAGTAATGAACCTTCGATGAAGACAGTTGCCAAACTTCTGTTTGCTTGGACTGGAGAGCGGCCCTTTGGAAAGCTCCTAGATGGAGCTGGTGGCCTTAATACGGGGGCAACAATCTGCACTTTTGATTTGAAGGGCCTCTCGCAGTACCCGGATCTTCAAAGTGTGATGATTCTGATTCTAACGGATTACATCCTAAGCGAAGTCGAGCGAGATAAGTCGTGTAAAAAGCGCATAATTCTAGACGAAGCGTGGGAGCTTTTGAAATCACAAGCTTCTGCGAATTTTATGGAGTATTGCGCGCGTACACTTCGAAAAACTGGATCTGGAATCACATTCATCACTCAAGGAGTTGAGGAAATCGTCGCAAGTCCAATTGGATCTGCGATTCTAAATAATACTGCAACCAAGTTTGTGATGCTTCAGCGGGGAGATTCAAAAATCCTCGCGAACGCTCTTAAATTAAATAGCCAGCAGCTAAAACTCGTTCATTCTTTAGAACAACGAAAAGGCGAATTTAGTGAAGGCTTTATGATTGAGGGAGATCACAGGCAGGTCGTTCGTATTTATCCAAGCCCATTTGAATATTGGCTTTCGACGAGCGATGCTTCCGATAATCAGTATTTGGATGATCTTAGAAAAAGCGGACTTGACTTAGTAGAGGCCATTGAAAAAGCAGCCGAAACCTATCCAAACGGTGTTTCACAAGTGTCTCGATCGGAGGCCGCGTGAAGAAATTTAAAATATTATTTCTTGCGATTGCTCTGATGACAGCTCCTATTGCAAAGGCCGACATTTTCGGCGGAGACGTTTTGGTTCTTACCCAGATTTTGGCCAATGCTGTTCAGCAGCTTATTCAGCTCAAAAGTGTCGTTTCGAATGGAGCCAACACCTACAGCTTCCTTCAAGAGATCAACCAGGGAATAAGGGATGGGCTTACGACGATTGCGATATTAAACCCGAAATTTAATCCGGGGCTCTATGGCAATATTGCGACAGCCGACGGTGTGCTTTCTATAATTACAAATTTATATGGAAGCATTCCGCAAACAAGCGAGTACCAGCTTCAGCAAGCCCAAGATCAATCAGTTGCCGAAAGTATTGCGATGAATGGGACGCTTTTTCAATATGCGGATCAGGTGGACCTAGAGCGCCAACAAATCATTGATAGGTCTCAAGTGGTAAGCCCGCAAGGAGCGGGAAAACTTACTGCCCAGTCACTTGCGATTTTGATTGGCGTTACTACACAGGTGCTTAGAACAAACTCGATGATGTTAAAAATGATGAGCGAAAATATGGCGCTTAGTAATCATCACGAAAAATTAGAGTCACAGCAGTTTTTGTATCAATACGACGGTCTATCCAATGCGATTGGAAATCTGCCGCCCGATACAACACTCATTCCACTTTCGCATTAGGAGCAAACACTATGCCTCAATTAGACGTTTTGGGTTCACTCATGCGTGACCTTAATTCCGAATTTGTGAGCATGTATTACATAATGCTGCCGGTGTTTTTCATGCTCGCAATTGTGATTGCGTGGTTTAAATCACCGCACGGTAGTCCTGATTATTTGGATATTTTGAAACGGGCATTTATAGCGACACTTCTCCTGACTGCATTTCCTGATATTAGTCAGGCGATTGTTGGGGTCTGTGATGGGATCGCAACAAAGATCGACAGCATGAACAACTTAGACACGATCATGCGTATGGCAAAGGAGAAGGCATCGACCTATTCGACCGCTTCAACGCCAAGTCTTCTTATGTTTAATGATCTGTTCATGGCGACGCTTTCGTTTCTCAGTTATTTGTTCGTTTATATCGCGCGCTACCTGATGATTGCGATTTATCAGTTTTTCTGGGTATTTTTCACGGTTTCGGCTCCGTTGTTGCTGCTTTTCAATCTGTTCTCTGGAACAAGTCACATTACTGTGAATTTGTTTAAGGGAATGATTGAAGTCGCCTCTTGGAAAATTGTTTGGGCAATTTTAGGCGCAATGCTCGCTGCCCTTTCATTCGGAAACATTTATCAGGTCGAAGGCGACTACGTCACTTTAATAGTAATGAACTTTGTCATCGCCATTGCAATGCTCATGACTCCGATGTTTGTGAAATCCATTGTAGGCGGCGGAGTACAACAAATGTATTCAGCACTAAGCGCAGCAACTATTGCAACATTTGCGTCTGCTCCGACTAGACTTACGCAGGTAGGAAATATCGGGCGAAGTGCAATCAGCGGATCTCAAGACTTTGTGCGAAATAGTTTTAACTCAAGAAATATGGGAGGTAGTTCCGGTGGACCTGGAGCAAAACCACCAATATCTTCACAACAATCTAAGACACCAACTCAATCACCTCCAAAACAATAAAAAAGGAAAAAAATAATTATGAATGAACTCATCCATCTTAAGAATTCAAATTTACCAAAAATGATTGGCGATCTCATGCATTCAAATCAGTTCTTAAAAATATTTTCACTCGCGGCTCTCGCAATGACGACGCTTTCACTTGTGGTCATTAGTTTCGCAATTCATAAAGAGCCAATCGTGCTGACATTAATTCCAAACGGAAATATAATTGAAAAGTCTTCCTCACATCCAAAAGCACAAGATCAAGTTGATACGGCTATTAGGCATTATCTTGATCTTCGGTATCATTGGGAGCCAGGGAATGTTCAAACTCAAATAAAAAGCGCAGAAAGTTTTGTATTAAAAGGTGCGCAAAAGGCGTATGAGAGCGCTACTACTCCCATTATAAAGTTCTCAACCGATAAACTCGTCTCACAGCGGGTTTATCCTGATCAAATTGTGATTAATTTAGAAAAAAATACTGCTTCGGTCACTGGCGACAGGCTTACTGACATTCAGGGAATGCGCGCAGCTGGGAATTTAAAGCTCACTCTTTATTTTGAAAGCGGGCCACGGACTGAGGCAAATCCTTGGGGAATTTACATCTCTAAGGAAAAAGAGGAGCAATAATGAAGTGGCTAATTCTGTTCGGCGCAATTGCATGGGTAATTATTATATCGCCCTTGGTGTGGGCAGATGGCCGAGTACGTCGAATCACAGTCGAGAAAGATCAGATCGTAACGGTTCATACAGCGCTTGGAGTTGCGACCATTATTCAAGTTCCTGATAAACCAAATAGCGTTGTGGTTGGCGACATTGCAGGTTACAAGGTGGAATACCTTGATACTGCAATCACTATTAAGCCGCTATCAGGCCATGCAAAAAGCAATCTCTATATCTACACAGATTATAGACGCTTTAATGTGCAACTCGTAACGGGATCAGAATCTTCAGCAGATTACGTCGTTTATCTTGAGAACACTAAATCTAAGGTTTCTAAAAAACCAGCCGCCACGGATTCAACGGGAGTGTCTTGGAAAAAAGAATCGATGATCATGCGTAACGGCGATCTTTCTTTTAAGGTGAATCGACTTGGTGAAGACCAACACGGATTCTTGATGATCGATTTCACCATCAAAAGCGTAAAGGAAATTGATATCGATCCATCTTGGTTTTGGCTCACTCAAAGCGGTACAAGTCATCCTATTCAGAACCTCCTGTTGTCCTCGTTGACAGTGGCTCCGAATCATTCTGTTAGCGGCATGATTGAAATTTTACGATCCGATTTAAATGAAAATAACCCAATTCAAATAGAACTGAGACGTAAAAAACTTTCGTTCTTAACTCTGCAAGGAGAGCATGAATGGACAAATTAAAAAATCTCATTTTTAAACCAAGCGTGGCATTTACCAAGAAGAGGGATTTAAACAAAACTTGTATTTTGTATCTTTCCTTGTCGTTAGTGCTTCTTCTTGTCGTTGGAATTTTATTTATTCCATCAACAAAACTAGAGCAAACGGATTTTCATGAAAAAGTCGACAGTAACGGAGTTACGCACGGACAAGGCAAGGACAACGATCCCACTAATCAAACACTACAAGAACTTAAGGCATCGCAAGCAAATTTAAGGTCTATGCCTAAGCCAAATCAATTCGTTGGAATGGGAACGCTTGGAATATCTCCAACCGGAGCGGGCGGAAATTCTGATCGAAGTTCATCGATGATTGTTTCCCGAAGCGGAACCGATAGCAGGAATGCTCTTTCAGTTGGGACTCGAATAAGTATTACTCTCTCGCAAGGGCTTACAATCTCTAATCAAAGTCTTCCTGTTACAGGAATCGTTTCGCACGATGTAGTAACAGATGATGCTCTTGCAATTCCAGAAGGATCGAAAGTCATTGGTGACGCCACCTTTGACGACGCAAATGATCGCGCAAATCTTGTTTGGAAGACGATCATTTTACCCGACGGACGAGAGAGGCAGTTTCAGGCTGTTTCTGTGGGAAGTGACAATCAGGTCGGAGTTCAAGGAAACATAAAATCAGATGCTGTTAAAAATACAATCGGCGAAACAATCACTGAATTTGTAGGTAGTTTTGCCCAAGGTTCTATGACTTCTGGAATGCTTGGTCAGAGCAATGGTGGCCTTCAAAATGGACTTGAAAACGCAGTCGCTCAAACCGCGCAAGATCGGGCGAATGCTTTTGGTGAAGCACTAAAGAAAGAACACCGATGGATTGAGTTAGCGACAGGAACTCCACTCACAGCTGTACTCAACCAATCCTTTGTCTTTCGTGATCCAGGATCAACCTATGGAAAATAATAAAAAGGATAACTGTCAGTATTTCCTGATTGCGGTAATTTGTCTGATAGTTTGCCGATGGCTTTGGATGTTTGGGAAATGGTTCTTGCGATTTATTCAAGATCCGATCCATATGTATCTCGTGATTGCAATTGATTTAGCATTCACGGCGCTTGCCGTAAAACTAGTTTTAATTAAGTGCTCTAAGATTAAAAAAGCAAAGGACAAGGAAGCTTCGATTCTCGCGCCAGAACAAGGCGCGGTGTATTGCGGAAAAAGTGACAAGAAAGAAGCTATCTTTGTAAAAACAAAGCAACGTGCGATGCACACGCAAGTCATAGGAACTACGAACGCCGGAAAAACTGAATCGGTGATTTTACCTTGGGCCATTCAAGATATTCAGCAAGGTCGAGGACTAATCTTAATTGACGGGAAGGCAGATCATTCACTTCTCAAGAAAATTTGGGGTTATTCGGTAAAAGCAAAACGGGAACGAGATTTTAAGCTCTTTAGCCTAAGTAACCATGATTCATCCTATCCATTTAATCCTCTCTTCGGCGGAACTGCTGAAGAAATCACCGAACGAGTCTTTAACGCGTTTGATTTTGAAAATCCATACTTTAGGTCCCTTCAATATGAAGTGATGGGTCAGATCATGCGGATATTGGAAGCAAACGGGGTTACACCAACGTTCGAACGGATCAATCAGATGATTACTGATCTACCCACTCTTCAATACCAAGTCGATCAAGTGGATGACGTAAGCCTTAGGTGCTGGGTTGAGAGATATAAGCTTCTTTCGCTTTCTGATCGAGATATGAGGACGAGCGGGTTACTTGCAAGTCTTGGTCAATTTGCAAACGGGAAAACTGGAAGCTTATTTAACAGTGACAAAGACGCAATCAACCTAGATGAAGTTCTTCAACAAAATCAGATCGTGTATTTTCAGCTTCCGGTATTGCTATCCCCTTTCTTAGGAAAGGCGACTGGAAAGTTGATATTGCAATCCTTGCAGGCGGCGATTGCAAACAGACACCGTGGGCGTGATCATTCTAAACGCTTCTTTAGTGTGTTCTTAGATGACTTCTCGGAATACCTTTACCCTGGTTTCGTTTCGATTTTAAATAAATCACGTTCGGCCAATGTTGGAATTGTCTTCGCTCACCAGGCGCTAGGAGACATTAAGACTTTAGGCGAGCCCATCGCCAATTCGATTTTGACTAATTCGAACTTAAAAATATTCATGCGTGGCAACGATCCAGAGAGTGCTGAGTATTTTTCAAAAGTAATTGGAACCGAATCAGGAACAAAGTTTACTGAGCGACAGATAAAAGGTTTATTCAATCAATCAGAGAACACGGGTGATCTTTCGGTGCGCGAAGTTGAAGAGTTTACGGTTCACCCAAACACCTTTAAGAAAGAGCTTGGAGTTGGTGAAGCGATCATGCAGATCCCACATGAAGCAGGCACTAAAACGATCAAGATCAAGTTTGATCGTTGTCCTGACACTTACGCAAAAGATCTTCCTTTAATTGAGAAAACCAAACTTACGTTACTTGAAACGCCGCGAGCTAAATCAAAAGAAACAGTTCAATCGACTAAATCAGAAGAAGGTCTAAATGCGGCAGCAGTTAAAAACACGACTGCGGCATAAACCCGCTAGTCGAATGGAGAGAATATGAAAATTAGTTTTTTTAAAATCACGGTCGTACTCGTTTCGGGTGCGATCGTACAAGGATGCGCAACCGAAGGACGAAGCATTGCACTTGGTGGCGGCATTGGCGCAGGAACCGGAGCTCTAATAGGCGGTATCGTTGACCCTGGAAACAACGGACAATATCGAACACGAAACATCATCATTGGATCGGCGTTTGGAGGAATGGCAGGCATGGCAACCGGAGCGCTTCTTCACGACGCTACTGAATCAAAAACGCAAGTTGCATACGTTGCAGGTCAAAAGTCTGTAGAAAATAAACTACCCGCTCCACCCTCTGGTCCAAATGTAAGCCAGCCGCAGATCGATATAGAGTGGGTCGATGGAAAAATAGTTGGGAACCGCTATATAGATGGGCACTACGAGAGAGTAATTTCTGAACCTGCTCATTGGGAGACAGATGGAAAATGAAGCTCCTATATAAGTGCGATCAACCTATTCCAAACAATGTTATTGAGGCTCTACGCTTCACGGGCAAAGTTGGCTTTCTGAGTACAACTTTATGGAAGGAATATTTCGGCCAAGGAAACGATCGATGGAAACGTAGGCAGCTTCAGCTTTTGGTTGATCGCGGTTATTTGCAACGTCATCGAAATACATACGCAACTCGAATTTATGTACTGACCGATAAGTCAATCGAGATTCTAAAATCGCTAAAAGCATCCTACGTCAAGCCGGTTCCAGTTTTGTATTTGTCGCACGATATAGTGGTTGCGCGTTCGCTGCTTGAGTTGAAGCGAGACAAAATCATTGGTCAATATTTGGTTGAACGAACGCTAAAAACCTATGGGATTAAGGAATTTCTGCTTAGCGAAAAGGACAACGATCAGAAATATCCAGACGCAGTTTTTAAAATGATCGCGTATGGAAAACAAAGAACCGCTGCCATTGAGTACGAGAGGGAACGTAAATCATTATCTCGTTACAAAAGTATTTTATGGCAATACGCTGGTGTGACGAATATATCGATGGTGTTATTTATCTGCGAAAACGATGGCATACGAAAAGCAATTGAAAGTGCGAAAAAATATTTAGGACAAACATCGCTCCTCGATCGCTTGGCCTTTGTGAGTGCTGATGACTGGCAGCGGTCACCAGCTAACGCGCCAATTTGCCTTGCGAGTCGTGAGATCACTTTGCGTGAAATTTGTTCACCGATAAATGAATTGAGAGCGGATACAGGTTAGCCCAGAGCTTAGCCCACTTGTGGGCTAAGCTTCAGTGCGAGATTTTTGAAAATAAATTACAGAAAAACTAATAACAACAGAATGTTTACCACCGCCACCTGTTTGAGCGCGTCCCTTTTCCACCCCTGACCCCTCCCCCCCAACGATATTAAAAATATGTTGGTGTGAAGGGGTCAGGGCTTAGGGACTAGGACACAGGTGGCGGTGGTGAACTAGAGGTATTAGGGATATGGAAGATAAGTTAGAAGATAAAAATACAAAAAAATCCGAAGAAAAAAACGGGATCGGGGAATCAGGAGTACAGCATAGGCTTTCGGCAACTAAAGAGGCTGATGAGGCATTAAATCGAATCGTAGAGCGAGTAAATGATGGTTTCAGTGGAGGGCGAGTCAGTAGAATGCAGGCATTGTCTTGGCTACTGATTCAACAAGCGGAAGGACTATCGGAATCAGTGATTCAGGAAATTCGAGCAGAGTTCTTCGACGAAGTGGCTTTACTAGAATCGATTTTGCGACAAGCGAAATCAACTGGTAAAGTGCCTCATGAATTGCGCGGCGTGCTCCAAAAACAACTGGGGCTTAACGATGAATCCAGCAAGAAAAAGGCAAAAAAAGTATTGACAGAAACGTAATCATTGATTACGGTAAGAGCAATGCTGCCTAGAAAGGTTTATGTGAAGGCAGAAGAAGTAAGAAGGATTCGGGAGAGTCTTGGGCTGACCAGACAAGAGATGGCAATTTTGCTTGGACTGTCAGGGCTTCAAGCGTTCAAGAACATTGAAACTGGTGGCCGAAATCCAGGAAAATTAGCGATCAAGCTTTTGAAGTATCTCGATTCGTTATCGAAACCAAAGGCAAAAGCCTTTATCGAGGAGTTAAATCGGTATGGAACAGATTAAATGCAGGACAGAAATATCTCTTGAAACTTTATCTTGTGAGGAGTTAAGTCGCCAGAAACCAAAAAAGAATTATCCAAAAATGGGGGAAAACTATGGCGAGCGACCTTCCAAAAAAAGGACGAAAGCGTCTCCAGTCAGAATTCAAGATTCGGTTGGTTCCGCAGTTTGATCCTGATAGTGAAATCAACAACCGCAAGGCGGTTGCACAGAAAATTATGGCAATGATGTTCGACGGATTGAGGAAACGTGGACGACCGAAGAAGGAAGAAAAGGATTTAGATAATGTCGCTTAAGATTGGCTACTATATTCGTGTGTCTACAGAAGAGCAGGCTTTGAAAAACGAAGGATCGCTCGATAGTCAGCGCCATCGTTTGAACTCGTTTGTAGAAATTAAAAACGCACAAATTCAAGATTGGGGCCAGGTCATTGAGTCTTATGTTGATGACGGAGTTTCTGCTAAAGACACCAAAAGACCCGCTCTTCAAAGGATGTTGAAAGATATGAAGAAAGGCCGAATCAATATGGTTCTGGTCACCGATATTTCTCGTCTTTCAAGAAGCATCCGAGATTTTTGTGCGATGTACGATTTTTTTAAGGAATCAAGAATCAAGTTTTTATCCCTAAAAGAGCAGTTTGATACGACCACGGCGGCAGGGGAGATGATGCTTTTTAATATTATAAATTTGGCCCAGTTTGAGCGCCGACAAGTATCAGAAAGAGTTTCGCTTAACTTCCATTCGCGTGCGCTTAGAGGGCTAAGAAACGGAGGCTCAGCTCCCATTGGATTGTGTGTCGACCCGACAAATAAGTCCGTGTGGAAAATCAATGAAAATGAATCGGAGTACGTTCGCACAATTTTTAATACTTACATTTCGGAAAGTTCATTATTCCGTGCTGCAGAGAAATTACGGGCATTAAAAATTCCAACTAAGGCCAGATCATGTAAGGGGTTTGATCCGCTGGATTGCGGATGGAATACAGACAATCTCCATTCCGTGCTCAGAAACTATGCCTATGTGGGTCTCAGAGAAATCAACAAGATGAATAAATCTCTTGATCAAAAGGAACTCGAACCTTATGAACGATACCAAGTTGTGAAAGCCGCATGGCCCGGTATCGTGGATGAAGCAACCTTTTTTGCAGTTCAGAAAATGATTGATGAAAATCATCTTCGGGAGAAAAGTCGCCTTGAAACTGCCACTCGTCGTGTATTTTTATTTTCTGGATTTTCAGTATGTCTGGAATGTGGTCGTGCATTGATCGGTCAAACAGGTCACGGTAGGCGAACTCCTGTTCGATATTATACTCACGCCGCTAAGGCAGATCATCCTGTAACCTGTGCAATCAAAAGGTTTCGTGCCGATGAAAATGAGGAAGCGGTTGTTCAATACTTGCACCACGTTTTGAAACAAGAAGGTTATTTTGATGGGATAGAGAAAACACTGTCTGAGATTCAAGACATTGATTACGAGCGAGTCGTTGCGCATAAACGTGCTGTGGAACGGTCACTCGGTGAATGTGATGCGGACATTAAGAATCTGATTAAAATACAGATTAGAACTGATGATGAGGAACTTCATCAGATGTATTTTGACCAGCTAAAAGAATTGAAAGACAAGAGAGCTGAGTTGTTTGACAGTTTGGAAAAAACATCTAAAGAGTTAGATGAGTACCAAAGTCCAAAAGTCTTACGGCAAGTAATTGAAAAAAACATGGAAGAATTCCAACGAGCATGGGAAAAGTCGACGCCAAGTCTTCGTAAGCGTCTGTTTAAAACGGTTATTAATAGATTGGTATTTCGTGATGATGGGGTAGATATTTTTTATCATACGTCCAATCAGAACATCGATCACAACCAGGATAAGAAATCGGTTGGGTCCACAGGGAATGCCCCTGTGGACCTCGCCGAGGTACGGAAAGCCAGTGCGCTAATACTTCACAGACAAAGATCACAAATAAAAAAACCACTCATTGCTGTTGGCAATGGTGGTTCAGAAAACTTTTTAAGTCAGGCTGACAATGCGCGTGTCGTTTTTTTGCACACTGGGGTAAATGGTGGCCAGGGACGGAATCGAACCGCCGACACACGCCTTTTCAGGGCGCTGCTCTACCGACTGAGCTACCTGGCCGGACTAACGACATTCAGAAGTAGAACTACTAGAATTAATCGACCCCGCACATGAACGCAACAGTGAACCTTGCCAAATCTTCAAGTTCTATGAATCAAAGAGAACAGTTTTACCCGATTAACTATCTTTGAAATCAACTGGGGCGTCGGGTTTATTCTCAAAAATCGCCTCAATTCGTTTCACGACGTCTGGCGTAATCTTTGGTAGGGCTTCAATAGCAGCCAAATTTTCTTCCAATTGCGTGACCTTAGATGCGCCCAGGATCACGGTCGATACATTTGGATTATGCGCACACCAAGCAATCGCAAGTTGGGCTGGTGAAACTTTGATTTCCTGTGCTAGCACACAAAAGGCCTTCACTTTTTCAATTTTTTCTTGGCTGCCTTCCGGAAAGATTCGGCTTTTCAACCATTCGTAGCCGGGCAGGGTCACACGTGAATCCTGTGGAATTCCGTTGTTGTATTTTCCGGTCAAAATGCCAGACGCAAGCGGTGACCAAATCGTCGTGCCCAAACCAAAATTTTCAAATAATGGAAGATAATCGCCTTCTACTTTTTTTCGGTTAAACAAATTGTATTCAGGTTGTTCCATCGTTGGCGGGGTTAATTTCCACTCCCGCGCAACTTGATAGGCTTCGGTAATCTGCTGTGCGCTCCATTCCGATGTGCCCCAATACAAAACTTTTCCTTGTTGAATCAGGTCGTGCATCGCACGAACGGTTTCTTCGGTTGGAGTATCCACATCTGGACGATGGCAGAAATACAAATCCAGATAATCAACGCGTAATCGTTTTAGGGCGGCATGGCACGCTTCAAATACGTGTTTTTTGTGCAAACCCATCTGAGTTGGTTTATCGCCACCCCAGAAAACCTTACTTGAAACGCAGTAGGTGTCGCGCGCTAGCTTTAAATTTGCTAACGCGTTTCCCATCACTTCTTCCGACAACCCGTGCGAATAAACCTCAGCATTGTCGAAAAAATTCACTCCGCGTTCGTACGCGCAACTGATCAATTTTTCCGCATCGTGAACTTGCACCTGGGTTCCAAAAGTCACCCAGGAACCGAACGAAAGTTTGCTCAGTTTTAATCCGCTTTTGCCTAAACGCTGATAGATCATAGTTCAGCTATATTAAGCGATTTTGCGATAGCGCGAAGCTCTTTCAGCGTGGTCACGCGATAATCGTAAACACGGCCGGATTTCAATAAAATGCGTCGAGCAAGTTCCATCCGATCCAAAAATGCTTCTCGTTGATCTTGTGGCAAAGCATCGTATTGCACCTTGTGTTGCCGCAATTCACCGCTCCGCAAATTTGTTTCTGCCACCACCCGCGTAGGCGCATCGACAGTCGAAGTTTCTTCAGAAGATGAAACGTTACGCGTTACTTCTTCTTCACTTCTGACTTTCATTCTTTTTTGTGCTTTTTTGTCGATGCGCTTTGATTCCGCTACTTTTTCTGGTGCAGCGGTCGCGGGTTGTGAAGCTGCCGATCCTTCATCTTCTGGCGTTGCCTCAAGGCTTGCCGGTGCGTCTGCGTATTGTTGTTGTTCTGGTGCCACTGCATCTGGATCAATAGCGGCATAACGCTCTTGAGCAACTGCCCTAGGCGCCAATGCGACTGACCCAATTGTTATGAACCCCAAAGCCAAAACCAGACTGACTCTATTGGTATAGAATAAGCGTGTCCCCATATGTATCTCTCCTCACAAAGGCTTAATTAACGGACTATTGCTAGTCACCTCAGCTATTCCAATCCACTACTTCCCCAAGCAGCTTTTCGGAATCCCCTTACTGAGGTGGCGAGTTCGTATCAAGGGTTGTGCAGAGTGTCAATGAAAAAGATTTCAGATTCATTGAAGTGCATTGAATGAAAATCGAATTCCTGACTTTTTTTACAAAGCGCTGTTGACAACTGAGCGTCCACTATCATTATGTGTTGGGAAGCCCTTTTTCGTTAAAAACTGCTTCGAAATGGCCCCGAAATTAACGTGTTGCGGATCACACTGCAACGCCAGAAACGGGACCAATTCAAAGCAACTTCGTGAAAAAGGTTCAATGCAATTATGCAAAACCTGAATAGGAGAATTTGTTATGCAAGTGAGACCGTTGCATGACCGCGTTTTAGTTAAGCGGTTCGTAGAAGAAGAAAAGTCAAAAGGCGGAATTATTATTCCAGACACAGCAAAAGAAAAACCAATCGAAGGCGAAGTCATCGCAGTTGGAACAGGTCGAGTGGGTGACGATGGAAAAATTCGTTCACTAGACGTGAAAAAAGGCGATCGCATTTTGTTCGGCAAATACGCTGGAACAGAAATCAAAATTGAAGGCGATGATTTTCTAATGATGCGAGAAGAAGACATTCTCGGAATCATTCAATAATAATTAAAAGATTAATAAAAAGGAGAAACTTATGTCAGCAAAAGAACTTCGTTATTCACAAGAAGCTCGAAATGCAATTCTCAGTGGCGTGAATGCCCTGGCAGATGCAGTAAAAGTGACGCTTGGACCAAAAGGTCGCAACGTAGTCATCGAAAAGTCATTCGGCGCGCCGACCATCACCAAAGACGGTGTGACGGTTGCTAAGGAAATTGAACTTTCGGACAAATTCGAAAACATGGGCGCACAAATGGTGCGTGAAGTTGCATCCAAGACAAACGACGATGCAGGTGATGGCACAACAACCGCTACGGTTCTTGCTCAAGCGATTTTTCGCGAAGGTGCAAAGATCGTTGCTGCTGGTTTGAACCCAATGGAAGTCAAACGCGGTATCGATCGCGCAGTCGAGTTGGTAGTAGCCGAACTCAAGAAGATTTCGAAACCAATCAAAGATCAAAAAGAAGTGGCTCAAGTTGGAACCATTTCGGCTAACAACGACACCGCAATCGGCAAAATCATTGCTGAAGCGATGGAAAAAGTTGGCAAAGAAGGCGTGATCACGGTTGAAGAAAGCAAGACTTCTGAAACCACCCTAGACATCGTCGAAGGGATGCAATTTGATCGCGGATATCTGTCACCTTATTTCGTGACGAATCCAGAGAAAATGGAAACCGTTTTAGACAATCCATTCATCCTGATTTTCGAAAAGAAAATTAGTTCGATGAAGGACTTGTTGCCAGTATTAGAAAAAGTGGTTCAACGTTCTAAGCCACTTTTGATCATTGCTGAAGAAGTTGAAGGCGAAGCATTGGCTACATTGGTAGTCAATAAATTGCGCGGCACCATTCAAGTTGCTGCTGTAAAAGCACCTGGTTTCGGCGATCGCCGCAAAGAAATGCTGCAAGATCTTGCAGTATTGACCGGCGGAAAAGTGATCAGCGAAGACCTTGGCCATAAACTGGAAGCAACCAAGTTAGAAGACCTGGGAACAGCTCGCAAAATCACGATCGATAAAGACAATACAACGATCGTAGATGGCGCTGGCGTAAAGGCCGAAGTTGAAGGCCGTGCAAAGACCATCCGTGCACAAATCGAAGACACCACTTCGGATTATGACAAAGAAAAGCTGCAAGAACGTCTGGCCAAATTGATTGGCGGCGTGGCAGTGATCAGCGTCGGTGCGGCTACCGAAGTTGAAATGAAAGAAAAGAAAGCTCGCGTTGAAGATGCATTGAATGCAACTCGCGCTGCAGTCGAAGAAGGAATTGTTCCTGGCGGCGGCACAGCTTTGTTACGGGCTTCGAAGATCTTGGAAACAACCAAGGGAACATCGCCTGAACAACAAGCTGGAATCAATATCGTCCGACGCGCGTTGGAAGAACCACTTCGCCAGATTGCTGCAAACGCAGGCCTGGAAGGTTCAATCGTTGTGGACAAAGTGACCAACAATCCAGCCCCAAGCTTTGGATTCAATGCTTTGACAGAAAAGTATGAAGATCTATTAGCTGCTGGTGTGATCGATCCCGCTAAGGTTTCACGTTGCGCGCTTCAAAACGCAGCTTCGGTTGCCAGCTTGATGCTGACGACGGAAACCCTGATTGCTGAAAAGCCTAAGAAAGACGCTCCTGCAATGCCAGGCGGCGGAATGGGCGGCATGGACGGGATGATGTAATTTTGCTGGCCGTTTTGGCTTCCTGCCAATAAAGTATCGAAAACCCTCGGAACCAAAAGTTCCGGGGGTTTTTTTTGGATTTTGATCGGAATGCTTAAATCAGTTTTGTGTCGATGACCGTACGAACCAGGCCCGCAGTTTTTTGGGCAATTTCCGTCGCCGTTCGGCTAAGGTTCCGCAGGAATTCTTCGTGTGTCGGGTGTTCGCCGTCCACGATGTCCGTGACGCCTTTCAGTGCAAAAAACGGAATTTGATGAAGGTGACTAATCCAAGCGATGGCAGCGCCTTCCATGTCTTTCACAACCGCCTGTGATTCATGGATCAACTTGGCGTCGTAATCAGTCATATCCAGCGAATTGCCCGTCGATAGTACCCCTGCTTTAATTCCTACCTGCTTTCGAAGTGAATCCGAAACAAGATGCGCAGACGTCGGCCACGTTCCGCGTGCGTATTCCTTCAATCCTGGAACATCTACTCGGCGATCGTGAAAAACAGCATGTTTTTCAACAAGGTAGACGTCGAACAAATTCGCGCCACGGGATCGAAATCCACCCGCTGTGCCGGCATTAAAAATGACGTCGGGGGAATATTTTTGAATGGCCAGGGTACACACGTAAACAGTCGCGTCGGTGCCGATGCGATCAACCCCCAGCTTTTGATCCTTGCCGGAAGTCACTAATATAATTTTTGTGTCGCCGTATTCACCCTTAAATAATTTGGAGTTTATTTTTTCAAAGGTTGGATCTTGAAACGGCGTCAACGTCAGGGCATGAACAATGGGCTGAGCTTCTGCTTCCATCGCGACATAAATCAAAGCGGTTTTCATGCTAGTTCTTCCCTTCTGACGTTAGGTTGTAGGTCTGAATTGGATTTTTGTCGGTTCGTGGAAAATGCGCAGCAAGATCTTGTCCCAGCTTTTTTACAGTCAGCACCAGGCCTTGCGTCACCTGATGTTCCGAAATTTTTTCGCGCAGGTGTTTCACAAGGTCCTGCCAATAAGCGTCGCCCAGTTTTTCATGGGCGCCTTTATCGCCATAAATAGAGAACTTTTTTCGCTTAGGATTGATGTAAATCAACACGCTGTTTCGTTCATGCGTTCGATTCATGTGTAGTCGGTGAAATAGTCGTAGGGTATTGCGTTCCGTGTCTTGTTCAAAAAAACGTGTCGACACGTGCACGTGGATAGCTGCGCTTGTGATCTTTTCTGCTTCAATAATTTCATTTTCAATTTCCATTTTACCAACCACCGGAAGCACCTCCACCGCCACTTGATCCGCCACCTCCTGAAAAACCACCTCCACCACCACCGCCGAATGAGTCCCAAATAGAAGGCCGCCCGCGGTATCCCAGAGTACTTCCTGCCAATTGTCCTAGTGCCATGTATCGGAAAAAGGGTGGAAATATAAAGAAGAAAAGAAAGAACAGCGCGATGGGTATGACTTGCGTGAATGGGGATCTTCTTGCACGCCGAACCGGTGTTTGGGTGTCAGCAGAATCACCCTGTGTCCAACGGCTGATCTGCTGAATGGATTGTAGAATTCCGTTTGCGGCTTGCTGATTTCGAAGTGAAGGTCCAAGAACTTGACTAATCAATTGGTCGGATCGCGCATCCGTAATCGTCGGTTCTAATCCATAGCCGACTTCAATTCTAATTTTGTGTTCCTTGGCGTAAAAAGCCATTAACAGACCGTTGTTCGTTTGTTTATTCCCCGGAGCCCATTTTTGAAAAACACGATTTGTGTAATCGACAAGATCTTCATCATCCAGTGACTTGAAAATGGCGACTAGAAACTGATTCCCGTGTTGCTGGTCTTCTGTTGAAAGTGAGTTCGAAATATCCGCATGTTCAGTTGGTGATAACCACCCTGGTTCATCCAACACGTAGTCGCGGGGGGCAGGTGGAATTGCCTTAGGTGATTGCGCAAACGCCGCAGTCGTCATTGCGAAAACGACCGGTAAAACACACAGAAATAGTCGTACCTGTGTTTTCGCTGCTGAAATCATTTGAAGTCAACTTTTGGAGCGACGTTTGATCCCGGCTGGGACGTAAAGTATTCTTTTTCTTTGAAACCACGAATCGAAGCGACCAAGCTGCCCGGAAATTGCCGGATGGCAGTGTTGTATTGGCGTGAAACTTCATTAAATCGTTGACGTTCGATCGTGATCCGATTTTCTGTTCCTTCAAGCTGACTTTGTAATTCTAGAAAACTCTGATCGGCTTTGAGTTGGGGGTAATTTTCTGAAACGACCAGCAAACGCGACAAAGCTGAACTGAGTTGGCCTTGAGCTTTTTCAAAAGACTTGAGATCGGAAGCGTCGCCGCTCAGGTGAACTTGCCCAGCTTGGGCACGTGCAGCCGCAACATTTTCAAATACTTCTTTTTCGTGTGTCGCGTATCCCTTGACCGTGTTGACTAGATTTGGAATCAAGTCGGCGCGCCGTTGATAAACGTTTTCTACTTGTGCTTGGGCGGCTGCAACTTTTTCATCCATTTGGACAAACTGATTGGCCGAACTAACGAACCACATACCCACCAAAAGAACGATTCCCAATAACAACAACGGTAGCCATTTATTCATGGAATAATTCTACCATGACCAAATTGACCGGGAAGAAAGAATGATTTTGTGGGTTTTAGCTATTTGCGGCGATGAGTCGATTTAAATCTTTTTCATCGATCCAATACACTTCAGCGCAAAAGTCGCATTTGATTTCAAAAGCATGTTTTTCAGCAGCCATGGAACGAAGCTCTTCATTTCCGATCAATTTAAGCGACCGCTCCACGCGTTCTTTTGAACAGTTGCATGAAAATTCTATATTTTTATCTTCTAAGATCGAAAAGGAAAAATCCTGAAGCAAATAAGAAAGGAGTGAAAGTGGAGTTTCCCTAACCGCAGAATCGATCGACATCTGGCTTAGGCTTTTGAATTGTTCTTCGATGAATGAAAGATCTTCGTCGGTTGCGCCGGGCATCGCTTGAATTAAAAATCCTTCAGCGAGTGTAATTCCAGATTCGTCCACCGATACCTGTATTCCAACAGCTGAAGGGATTTGTTCGCTTTGTACCCAGTAAAACGTGAGGTCCTTTGCTAAGTGTCCTGTCAAAAGAGGAACCGTTCCGATGTAGGGCTGACCGTGATCGTATTTTGTTCGAAGGACCGACATTAATCCTGTTCCCCACGGCCCAATATCCGGAAGGTTGTCGCGTTCCAGAAGTTTTCGTTCCAGCGCGTAACCCCGCACTTGACCTTCCGAGTTCGCGTCGACGATGGCTTGTCTGGTCCAGCCTTGACCCTGAATATTGAGATTAATTTTTTCGTTGCTCTTACAGAAAGAAGCCAATAGCAAGCCCGCTACAACGGCTTCTGATAGCGCCTGTGTACCGTCCTGTGAAAGATGATGTCGCTTGGTAATGATGGCACAAGTATCTTTGGCAGAAACGGCTACGGCACGGATGGTGCCTTTGGATGACAGGCATTTAATCCAGCGATCGCGCTCTGAACGACTCGAGATAGGCATTCGCTATTAGAAACTCATTCCGGCGTGAATGAGAAATGAAATGAATGATCCACCGACAGAAAGTACGTCGCCGTTTGATCCTGTGGTATTTGTTCCGAACATATCGTGATAAGTCAGGCGGGTACCGAAAAATAGGTTTTTCGTGATGGTCAGGTCGACGCCAGCGCCAAGGGACAAACCAAACAATAAAGCTGCGTAATTTACGGAGTCAATCGTCATTGCAGGTCTATAGAAACCCAAATCAAAAGATGCGTAAGGAATCAGTTGGTCAAAGAAAACCAAGTTCGTCCGCAGACCAGCATTCAGATACATCAAGGACATCGTGTCGTTTGTTTTAGAAAATCCGCTGTAACCGGTGCTGGATTCAAATGCAAATAGGTCGCTGACTCCGTAGGTGTATTTTAATTCGGTGCCGATTGAATCTTGGAAATACTTGGCTAGTGATCCAGTTAGAAATATTTCACCGACATCCAGTTCTAGATTGCTGCTGCCCGGAGAAAAAGGGCTAAGCGGGCCCTTAGATGACTGGGAATTGCCTGTCGGAAGCGCGGATGATCGCGTGTAGTTCAGGGATTCATTTTGATTTTTCTTGTCGGAATTATCTTGAGGGGAATACGTCGTCGGCGTGCTTGCGTAATAACTGGGAGGGTTAGACGAAGACGAAAAAGAAGAGGCTTGAACAGACAAAGGAATTAAAAACAAGAAACCCATCTTGCAGACAAACCCGCAATAGCGCTGATAGTAACTCTCCATGGACGAAATCCTCCGCATCCTTGCTTTTATTTGAACGGTGTTGCGTTCATTTCGCAATACCTTAGTGGGCTCCAGCCCTGTTCAGTCCAAATGAATAATATCGATCAAGATCGTTAGCGCCACGCGCAATCACGTTCTGTGAAGTTCAATAACTCCACTATAATAAGTGTAGCCAGTCGCCGAATACGAAGCAAAGAATTTGCCTGTCAGCGAATTGACGACAGTTTATTGATTCAACGTAGTCGAAGAAGATGTACCAGCTGTTGGCACAGGCGTTTCATCGGTGTCAGCTTTGGTCAATTCGTCTTTCATCTTGTCTTGAATGAAACCCGAAAAAGAACCATCACCGCTGCGGATGATCGCTTTCAAAAGATTTACGGATGGCTGAGTCTTAGCCTTCTTTTCGCTTTCATACAAAAGCTGAGTCAACGTTGCCGCCGTAATATCGTTTTTGGTTTTGTTATCGATGACGCGGATTTCTTCACCACCGCGAATCATCTTTGCAATTTCATCCAACGTTACATAGCTGGATTCATGCGTGTCGTACAGTTTACGGTTCTGATACCGCTTAATGACCTTAGCTTCTTTCATGATTAGCCCCCTCACACAAACATTCAGTTCTACTGCGCAATCGTAAGCAAACTTACAATTGCGTTTTGGCATTGCAGGTAAACCCACACGCCATTTTGTTTAAGCTGTTTTTCGGAAAAACCCCCGATAGATAGCCCAAACCCCCCTGATTTTGCCGATTCTGATTTTTGTTTCTAACGCTGTTTCCCCTAATGAAAAGCGTCAAAAACGCGACGTCCCCGGCAAAATATGGCACAGCGCGAAATCGCAGTGCTCCTTATCGATTAGCAATCGATTTCATTGAAGTCAAGACGTTAGAGAGCGCTTGCATCAAGAGGCAAAAATACAAGAATTCCTTCAGTTTTTCCCTCTATCCGACGAAATAGCTAAGGAAGGGAGCCATCCACAATGGCATCAATTCGTCTTAGTTTTATACTTTCGGTCATCTTTTTGAGCGGTTGCGCGACTTGGGAAGCTCCAAGTGATCAGGCCGAAAACGGTCAGCAAGATCCCACTCAAAATTCCACAAAAATTGAAGAAAAAGTAAAGCAAGCTTGGAAAGACACCAGCATTGCTAGTGCAGCTGCACACTTTTCTTTGGCGGAAGCAAATGCCTTAGATGGCAAAACGGATCTGGCCATCGAAGAATACAAAGCAGCGCTGATTTATGATCCGAATTCTTCGGTGATTCATACAAAACTTTCAGCTGAATATGCAAAAAAAGGTTCAATGGGTTCAGCAATTGATGAAGGCAAAACAGCAATCGAATTGGATCCCAAGAACGTCGATGCCCATATGCTTTTGGCTGGGATTTATTCCATCAGTCAGGCCCCGGAAGAAGCTGTTACTCACTATGAAGTGGTGATGTCCTTAGATCCGACCAACGAAGAAGCGGCCGTGTTTCTTGTTCAGTCTTTGCTGGATCTTGGCAAAGATGCGATTGCTCTTAAAAAAGCCGCACAGTTTGCAAAGCAAATTCCGGATTCAGCGCCCATTTGGTACATGGTCGGTGTCACCGAGCAACTGGCCAGTCATGCGACTGCATCCATCACAGGTTATCGAAAGGCCCTTGGGCTTCGTCCCGGATTTTCAAAGGCGGCGCTTTCATTGGGGATGATTTTTGAATCGACAGGCCAAACGGACAAAGCGTTGGATGTTTATAAAGAAGCATTTGATGCAAAAGAAGACATGCAAGTCGGAACCCGCCTGAGTCAAAATTATTTGCAAAAAGGAAATTGGGTTGATGCGCTGAAAGTTTTAGAATCGATGCGTTTCCTTGATCCCGATGACCTGAATGTCCCCATTAAAATTGGTTTGGTCCATTTGGAACAAAAAGAATGGGACAAGGCCATTGCCGTTTTTTCGACAGTCGTTCAGAAAGTGCCGGATTCCGACAAAGTGAATTATTACATTGCAGCGGCATATGAAGAAAAACAGGATCTTTCATCGGCTGTTACGCATTTGAAAAAAGTGGCGCCCGATTCCAAATATTTCGAAGACGCCATTTTGCACGCGGTTGTTTTAAGCAAAAAAATGGGACAGTCGGCGGATGCCATGCAGTATTTGCAAACAGTGATCACGCAAGCGCCTGAACATCCAAATTTGTATGCCTTATTGGCCAGCATGCAAGAAGATCAAAGCGCACTTGAACCGGCGGTTTCAACGGTAGAAAGCGGGTTAAAGCTTTTCCCGGATGACCAAAAGTTGCTTTATTATTACGGCACTTTGCTGGACAAAAAAGGCGACACGGAAAGCGCGCTAAAACAGATGGAAAAACTGTTGGCGATTAATCCCGAACATCCAGAAGCGATGAACTTTATTGGTTACACTTGGACCGTACAAGGGGTTCATCTGAAGGAAGCCGAAACGTTACTGAGAAAAGCGTTGAAAGCGCGACCAGATAATCCTTATATCTTAGATAGTCTTGGCTGGAATTTGTTTCGAAATGGCCGTCATCAGGAAGCATTACCATTCTTAGAAAAGGCAGCATCGCTAAAGGGCGATGAAAAAACGATTCTGGAACATTTGGCGCAGGTCTATTCGCGAAATCGTTTGAATAATCGTGCCCAAGCAACTTTGAAACAAATCGAGCTAAGGGATTCAATGGCTCAAGAACAAGCCATTCAAGCCGCGGCTGCGCAAGCAGCTTTAGCTGAACGAGGTGACGAACATGCGGCTTCGACCCCAAGCCCCGCCGCGAAAGATGACGGCAAGCGTGCGCCGGCAAGCGTTGTTGCCCCGGATGCGGATATCGAAGTCGATCCTTAAAGTCAGATGGCTTTTTCCCGTGCTATTCTTTAGGCACGAATGAAATCGCCAGCTCTACATTTCATTGCATGTTTTGGAATCTTTTTTTTGGTGGCTTGTTCGACCATGGGTCAAGGTACCTGGGTTCGTGATCCGTCGATTGCAGCGCTTCGTGGAGCATGTCAGTTTCAACCGGGCGGGATCGGAGCATTTGCCGGTCGATTTTATCTGAAGATCGAAACCTCAGAACATTCCATGCAATTTCCGGCCACCATGCGTTTTTCGGCAGCTCAATTAAGCATAGAGGTCAGTAACATATTAGGAGGCGAAGTTTTTCGCGCAAATGGAACCAGCGACAGGATCTCGATTCAATCGCAGGCCTATCCGGAATTGAATGCGTCGAATGTGCAGAATTGGCAGGGAATTCCGGTTGCTTGGATCACGCAATTATTGCGTGGAAACACGATTTGCCCAGATGAATCTGAATGGCTTAAGGCCGTGCGCGACGATACAGATGGTTCGTGGTTGATTGCAACGCGTGGGGCGAACTGGTCCATTCATTTGATGCAGTTTGGTACTCAACCCCGTGTGCAGTCGCTGACGTATATTCCTAAGAATTCGACAGATTCAATCGCGCTTTCAGTGGAAGACTTTGATGATCTTGGAAGGATACGGCGCGCCAAAGTTATTCATCAATCATTCAGCATGGGCTGGAGCTGGAAGTTGCGCGAAAATTAGCGAAAATTAAAAAGTACGAATCTTGTTCTCGCTTTCCGCACGACCTGTGTTAAGACACAGGTCCGATCATGTGGACTTTCCTTTTAAAACGGATTTTGGGATCGATACCGGTAGTCTTTGGCGTAGCCGCTATCGTCTTTTGTTTGTTCAATCTAGTGGGTGGGGATCCCGCGCTTTTGCTTGTTGGAAAGCATGCAACGCCAGAACGAATCGCGTCGATTCGCGCGGAACTGGGCCTAGATCAGCCTTTGCCGAAACAGTTTGTTCAGTACTTAGGACAAATCGTCACATTTGATTTTGGACGAAGTTACACAACCCGAGAAGACATTCGGAAGAAGATATTAGATGGTTTAGTGCCCAGCATCAGTCTGACTATTCCGGCGTTTTTCCTGACCACCTTTTTTTCCTTGTTGATTGCGATGATTGTTTCCTTTTATAGAGGGCGTGCAATCGATCGATTGTCTGTGGCTTTTTTCGTGTTCTTGATGAGCATGCCGGGGCTGGCATATATCCTGTTTGGGCAATATTTTTTGGCTGCCCGTTTGGGTTGGGCGCCCATATCGGGATACACGGCTGAATGGCCCGACGCGATTCAATATTTAAAGTTACCGGTGCTGATCTATATTTTTCTCAACTTGGGTTCTGATATTCGATTCTATAGAAATTCTTTGATCGAAGAAGTGAACCAGGATTATGTCCGAACCGCGCGGGCCAAAGGAACCAGCGAAATCACAATTTTTCTAAAGCATATTTTGAAAAACGCCATGATCCCAGTCATCACCTATGTGGTGTTGGAAATTCCATATCTAGTGTTGGGATCACTGTTGCTGGAAAGTTTTTTCTCGATACCCGGAATTGGTGGAATGACCGTCGATGCCGTTGCAAATAGCGATTTCCCAGTTCTGAAAGCGATGACAACGGTGATATCGCTGCTTTATGTGTTTAGCACCATTTTAATGGATGTTTTGTACCGGATCGTTGATCCGAGAATGAGCTTTAAATGAGCACACAAAACAGATTAGTGAAGAAATTGCTGAAGAAGCCCATCGCTTTATTTTGCTTGGTCGTGCTTGCCGCCTATGTCGTTGTAGCAGGAATTGTTTTCTTTACGGGCTTTGGCTCAGAGTGGGCGAATCCGTTGGCGGCGGCGCATTTACCACCTACCTTCGGGTCGGGTTACCGCTTGTGGTTTGGCACGGATGTGATGGGCCGAAGCATATTGCTGAAATTGGTTCAGGGAGTTTACGTTTCCATCAACGTGGGCTTTGGCACCGCAATCTTAAGTGCGCCGATCGGAATCATCTTGGGTTTGTTAGCTGGGTACTTTGGCGGGTGGCTGGATGAAGTGATTTCTTGGTTGATGACGACGTTGTCTTCGATTCCAGGAATTTTACTGTTGATCGCCATCTCTTACGCCCTTGGAAAGGGGCTGTTTGCCGTTTACGTGGCCCTGACATCAACGAGTTGGATTGGATTGGCTCGGATTCTTCGGGGTGAAGTACTCAAGCACCGACGGATGGAGTATCTGATTGCGGCAGAAGCGATTGGGGCCAGCCACTCTTCCAGACTATTTCGGCACATCCTTCCGAACGTTTTTCATCAGGTGGTGTTGAGTTTGAGTTTTATGGTGGAAATGGGCATACGGTCAGAGGTTTTGTTATCGTATTTGGGGCTTGGAGTTCAGAATTTACCTTCGTGGGGGAAGATGATCGATGATGCCAAAGGAGAGCTTCACAACGGGGTATGGTGGCAGTTAACTGCGGCGACCGTCGCGATGTTTTTCTTACTGGTGTCACTCAACGTTTTTGGTGATTATTTACGAGATGCTCTAGACCCAAAAGCAAGGTATTAACATTAGCTATTGCAGCAGGTACGGCAATGCCAGAAAATAGAGATTAGCCGATGGAAAAGATCCTAGAAGTTCAAAACCTACAAACCTCTTTTTTTACTGAATCAGGTGAAGTGCGCGCGGTCGATGGGATCAGCTTTGACCTGTATAAAGGGAAAACGGTCGGCATTGTGGGAGAGTCTGGTTGTGGAAAAAGCGTGACTTCACTTTCGATCATGCGCTTGATTCCCAGCCCTCCGGGAAAAATTGTTGGCGGAAAAATTTTATACGCAGGAAAAAATCTGCTGGACTTGTCGATCGGACAAATGCGCAAGATTCGCGGCAACGAAATCTCGATGATTTTCCAAGAACCGATGACGTCGTTGAATCCCGTGTTCACGATTGGGAATCAATTGATGGAAGCAATTTTGCTGCACCAAGATTTGTCGAAATCTGGCGCGCGTGACAAAGCGGTCGAAATGTTGAAATTGGTGGGGATCCCGTCACCAGAAAAACGAATCCAAGATTATCCGCATCAGTTGTCCGGCGGAATGCGCCAGCGGGTGATGATCGCGATGGCTTTAAGCTGTAATCCGCAAATTTTAGTCGCAGATGAACCGACCACGGCCTTGGACGTGACGATTCAAGCACAGATTTTGGAATTGTTGCGGGAACTTCAAGAAAAGGTCGGCATGGCAATCATGCTGATTACGCATGATCTGGGCGTTGTTGCTGAAACGGCGCACGAAGTGGTTGTGATGTACGCCGGCAAAGTGGTGGAGCGGGCGACAGCTGAAGAAATCTTCAAGAATCCAAAGCATCCGTATACTCAGGGGTTGCTGAACAGTATTCCGGTGTTGAGCAAGGATCCAACTGGCAAAATTAAAAAAACACGCTTGGAACCGATTCCAGGAATTGTGCCAAATCTATTTGACCTACCGAAGGGCTGCCGTTTTCAAGAACGTTGTAAGTATGTCGAGGATCGTTGCCGCGGCGTCGAACCGGAATTAAGGGAACTTGTGCCGGGACATTGGGTTCGATGCGTGAAGGCTGAGGCGGGAGATTCGGCGATGGCAGTGACTGTGAGCAGAGGTTGAGATGGCGGAAGTAAACAATCAAAAAGAAGTTTTGATCTCGGTTCGGAATCTGGTTAAGCGTTTTCCGATCAAGGGCGGGATATTGGGGCGCGAAGTGGCCAGTGTGAAGGCCGTTTCGGATGTTTCTTTTAATATTTTCCGCGGTGAAACCCTGGGTTTAGTGGGTGAATCGGGATGTGGTAAGTCGACCCTTGGTCGCTGCATTTTGCGTCTGATTGAACCAACTTCTGGTGAAGTTGTTTATAAGGGCAAAGATATTTTAAAGTTGCCTGCAAGCGACATGCGTAAATTGCGCCGGTCCATGCAGATTATTTTTCAAGATCCATTCGCATCGCTGAATCCGCGGATGACCATCGAAGACATTTTGGGTGAACCTCTGGACATCCACGAATTGGCACCCACCAAGGCGGATCGTCGTAAACGCATCAATCATTTGTTGGACTTGGTTGGCTTGCGTAAGGAATCGGTCAGTCGTTATCCCCATGAGTTTTCGGGCGGCCAACGACAAAGAATTTGCATCGCGCGTGCGCTGGCAGTGGAACCAGAATTTATTGTTTGTGACGAACCGGTTTCCGCATTGGATGTTTCCATTCAAGCTCAGATTGTGAACTTGCTGCAAGATTTGCAATCCGAATTGAAATTGACTTATTTATTCATTGCGCACGATCTGAAGGTTGTTGAACACATTTCGACTCGCGTTGCGGTGATGTATCTTGGAAAAGTGGTAGAATACGCCGAAGCAGACGAACTTTATTCGCATCCTACGCACCCTTACACAAAGGCACTGCTCTCAGCGATTCCGATTCCAGATCCAAATTACCGAAAAGATCGCATCATTCTGCAAGGGGATGTTCCTTCGCCTATTTCGCCACCTCGGGGTTGCTACTTTCATCCGCGGTGTCCGATAGCGCAGGAAAATTGCAAACAGGAATTTCCGCCATTAATCGGCGTTCGTCCCGGACATCAACACGAATCGGCATGTTATTACGCAAAAGAAGGACCATTGGTTCGCACAGTAAAATAAGCAGTAAAGTAAGCAGTGAAGTAAGCAGTGAAGTAAGCAGTGAAGTAAGCAGTGAAGTAACTAGCTACGCGAGCAGTAAAGTAGGTGTTTATGAACAAATACAATCCCCAAGAATTAGCCCAAGCCTTGCAAAGTCTTCCTGATTGGAAGATGAATGCGTTTGGCGAAATTGAGAAAAATTTTGAGTTCAAGGATTTCAAAGCGTCGATTGTTTTTGTGGGCGCCGTAGCGTGGATTGCTGAACGTTTAAATCACCATCCAGACATTTTGGTTCAATGGAATAAAGTTCGCCTATCCGTGGTGACCCATGATGCGGGCGGATTAACGGCCAAAGACTTTGAATTGGCGAGAGAAGTGAACGAGCTTTAGAAATCAATGGAACGCATTGAATAAAGTAAATCCGGGCCGCAATTTGTTGATAACTTAAGTAATGTATTCTATAATGCGCGCGTGGCTCTGTTTTCGCGCATTTTTTTGATAATTCTTGTTGTTGCGGTTCACGTGCGGGTTGTTCGGGCGGATCCAGTTTTGCCATCAAGATTTCAAGTTCAAGTTGCGGATTGCGATTCAGAGCGCACGTGCAATGCCCAATACGACATCGTCAATTGGTCTAAAAATGCAGGGTATGCGGAATCGCAATTGCCAACTTGCTCTTGCATGGATCGTTGGCATTGCTACTTAGATGTGAAGGAAAGTCTTCCAAAAAATATTATTAGCCTGATTACCAATCAAACGACCGAGTACGGTCCAAATTGTTTTAATTTTGCGATGTATGCGTCAGGGTTAACGTCGACTATTGGCCATGCAACCGACGTCGATATTGTGAATGCAATTGCAGGGGCTAAATGCGAAAAAATCGAACCTTTATTGGCAGCATCAGGAGACATAGGGGTTATCGATGCTTTTGGCGAGCCAACTCATGCATTTGTATATTTATCACCTAAGATTGTTCTGGAAAAAGAAAGGCAGGATGCCGCAGGCCT
>Ga0206824_10023_pt1 | contig 50790 bp, 39 predicted proteins | sample Alteio_BWOrgCont_82_FD_152874 | JGI IMG/M metagenome (GOLD analysis project Ga0206824, IMG submission 152874) | Enriched cells from forest soil in Barre Woods Harvard Forest LTER site, Petersham, Massachusetts, United States -... | ecosystem: Environmental > Terrestrial > Soil > Temperate forest >...
TCGCCGTCGAATTCATTCGCGGCAAACTGCGGAACCAGCAAAATCAGCTTCAATACTCCGGGAAATACCTGAAAGCCGCCGACCCGCCGCGATTCGAACGGCTGGTCAAGAAAGTGAAATCCCTTTCGTCACTTCGTAAACAACTGATTGACTTCGCGGGCGAAAAGCTGGAAGCGGTCCGCGACAAGTTGATGGGGTATGAAGGGACCGGCGCGCGTCTGTATTGGGAAGGGGTCGCCGTCATTCTGGAAGGGCGCATCGATTTTCCAGGCCGATCCACTCGAGGAGCCCTCGATCCGGTGAATAGTGCCTTGAACTATGGCTATGGAATCCTGTACGGCCAGGTATCCGCCGCCGTCGTCAACGCGGGTTTGGAATTGTATGCGGGGTTTCTGCATGTCGACCGGCCGGGCAAACCGGCGCTCGTGCTTGATCTGGTCGAAGAATTCCGTGCTCCGATTGTCGACCGGGCCATCCTGGCGATCGTCAATCAGGGAATCGTCCTTGAAACGGATGCTCACGGCCTGACCGCCGCCACGCGAAAACTCGTCGCCCAGCGCGTTCTGGAACGACTGTCGACTCCGGTTCCGTATGAAGGGAAACGCTGGCCGCTGAGAACGATCATCCAGAATCAGGCACGACATCTGGCCGTCGCCGTTCGTGGCGAACGAGATTATCACGCCTTCGCCAGTCGCTGGTGAAAGTAGCCCTGCCGCTCCGCCGGCAGGACAGCCGATTGACAGAGCACGGCGGGGAAGTGCAATTGACATCATCCAAAATCCGAAGACGTCACTCTTCTGTTTACAACAAAGAGGGCTGACGCCCGAAGAACCGGGGGACTGACCAGGGCGGTTTATTTTTTTAAGCGGCGCGTTTTTGTGGCCGAGTTGCTCCGCAACTCGGATTCGTTTTGCGGAGCAAAACGACCACAAGTGCCCGCTCGATGACGGCACGCAGATTAATCAATTGAACCGCCCTGGGGCAAAGCCCACCGGTGGCCTCGAACTTCAATGGAAGTTGTATTCCGAATTGCTGCGATCGAAGTCGTGGTCCGACAGGCGGCACTGCAAATGGACGTCGGTGAATGAATAGGACTCCAGCAATGTTGCATCATCCAGTTCTGCTTCCGGCATCGGGGTTTCGGACTTGGGCCATTCGAAATGGCGGGAATGCAGGGGCACGTTCCATTCGCGGTCGATCAGCGTGATCGATTTGCGGTAGATCGGCGAGTCCGTGCGGGACTTGTATGTCGTCGTGAACTGCAGACATGCTCGTCCGTCAAAGGTTTGGTTGGCGTCAACTTCGCAGACGGCGACTGTTGAGCGGAGTAAATCGAGCCGGTGAATTCCGAGCATGATATTTGCCAGGCCCAGCAGGCCGGCTGTGGTCACCGGATGCCGCGTATCCCGCATCGCGAGCATTCCGTCGGGGGGTAACGAGAGTGCAGGAATCCGAGACTTCCAGCCGCCGTCGTGTGCAATCAGTTTGCCGTTGTTTTTTCCATCCACGTAAATCAATTCGCGGCCGGTCTCGCCACTTTGCCAGTTCATATAGACGCTGAACGGCTTGTGACGGCACTTCATCGTGATGGTTTGTTCCGGAAGCAGTTCTCCCTGAACGACCTCCTGTTTCTGGAAGACTGCGGTATAGGCTGCGATCTCCTGCAGCGACTTCATGCCTCGTTCCAGCAGGTCGACTTTGTACCGCAGATTCTTCTGCGTGCCTGACTGAGTTGCCGCAGGCGTTGCGGATTGCGTTGCGGCCGGTTCGATCACGTCAGAGCAGTCGACCGTGTCTGGACCGGCATCCAGGACATCGTTTGTCTGGTCATGTCCGCCACGATCCGGTGCGATCGTGATCTGCGAGTTTTGAGACAGGCCGCGTGGCGTCGAAACCGTACGAATGCCAGATCTGGAAAATGGTGACAGGCTACAGACAGCGATGCCAATCGCGCCCACGATGCCGATTGTGACGAGTGCAATGATCCTCATGGAATTGTCCCCCCGAGAACAACGCCGCGCAACAAAATGAGTCGTTTGAAACCTGCAGTAAGACAGAAAGCCGACGGGAAAAAAGCACTGTCGATGTGCTCCCTCACGTCGGCTATTCGTCGCGTCTTCGCCACCGAGACTACATTCGGTGGCCCATCATCTGGCGGGAAAGACTATCCCCGTGTTTCAAAGATAGCACATATTTCGCCCAACATTATCGATTCTAGATCCCGCTCACTGGACATCAACCCCTTTTGATTCGATGCGCCGCAGGATCGGGCACGATTTGCCAGGATGCGCGCGTTCGAGTAGTTTTTCCGAAACGACTGTCCACTCATTGAGGATCCATGATGTCGACGATTCCTTCGCCGGAGACGCGCCGGGCGCTTGATGCGCCTGAGACCGATGTCACACCCATTACCATGGGATTGATCGATCAGGTTCTCGCGGCGTCGCGCGCCAGTGAGCGGCGCCGAATGATTTTCCCGTTTCACAAATCGCATTCGGACACGCTGCATCGGATGTTCAACGCGATGCAGCCGCAGACGTTCATCCAGCCTCACCGACATGCGAATCCTCCCAAAGCGGAGGCGATTCTTGTGCTGCGTGGCGCTTTTTGCTTTGTGACGTTTGACTCAATGGGCGTCGTCAACCAGATGTTTGACGTCGCGGCGGGGTCTGATGTGTTCGGCGTGGATATTGTCCCCGGCGTCTTCCACACGTTTCTGATCCTGGAACCGGATACGATCATTTACGAAGTGAAGCCGGGACCGTATTCACCGACCGACGACAAGGACTTCGCCGCGTGGGCTCCTCGCGAAGGTGATCCGGCGGCAGCGGAGTATCTCGCAAACCTGTTTCAACTGCGCGAACAGCGAGGATGATCCTTTCCGCCGAGGGAGAACAGCTACATGAACGTCATTGCGGCGGCGACGGCCAGTTCGTCGCAGCGTTCGTTTTCGGGGTGACCCATGTGGCCGCGGACGTGGACGAATCGCACTTTGTGCTTTGCCAATAATTCATCCAGCTTTTGCCAGAGTTCGACGTTTTTTACAGGCTTCCACGCGGTTCCCTCCTTGCGCCGCCAGCCGTTTTTCTTCCATCCCGCCATCCACGACGACGAACCCTGCGCGACATAGCTGCTGTCGGTCACCACTTCCACTTCCGACCGAGATTTCAGAGCTTCCAGTCCCGAGATGACTGCCTGAAGTTCCATCTGGTTATTGGTCGTCAGTACTTCGCCACCAGACAGTTCCTTTTCGGTGCCCGATGCCGGATGGCGTAGAATGCAGCCCCAGCCACCGGGACCGGGATTCCCTTTGCAAGCCCCGTCCGTGAAGAGCTGGACAAACGGCAAGGCGTTGTTCGCTGGCTTCGGACCAGGAGAGTCGGCGAGCATAGAGGGGTTCCAGGGTTCGGAAGAGGCGACGTACCAACATCAATGCCGCATGGGCTGTGACAGCCAGGGGCTTGACTAGTGAATGGAAATGGAATGGGATTCCATTTGAGATTTGCCGTGCAAGGCAGTGGATTTTGCAGCTCGCGGAAACGAATGAGGGGTTTTCTTATTCGTGTTCCGCCACCGGATATCTTTTTCCGGACCGCGCCGCGTATCACCGAGGAATCGGTTAACGTTCGCGGAACACAATCCGGCCGCGATTCAGATCGTACGGAGAGACTTCCACGATCACGTGGTCTCCTGGAACGATACGAATGAAGTGCTTTCGCATTTTCCCAGCCACGTGCGCCAGCACCATGTGGCCGTTGGTCAATTTCACGCGGAATTGCGTGTTGGCCAGCGCCTCGACAACATCTCCTTCAACGTCAATCGCCTCTTCTTTGGGCATACCGCTTGGTCTCTTCTTTCCTCTGGTCTAAAACAGACAACGTCCCGGGATGCCGACGACCGGCCTCCCTGAGAATCGTGCAGTATAGCCACGCTCGCACGATCCCGCCAAGACTCCGGAAAAATCTGTCGACTTTTCATCGACTATGAAGGCCGTGTGAAGGCCGCATGCAGTCCCACAAGACAGTTTTCATTTCAGACGCGAAACATAGCGACGTGTCGAGATACGAAGCTCAGGGCGAGTCAGTTTATCGAACTGAAGGAAGATTAAAGGGAGGGCGAGGCTCCTGCCAAGCCGCAATGAACATTGCGAATTTTTCTCTATTTGCGGCTCGGCAGGAGCCTCGCCCTCCCATCAATCAACCTTCCGGATTGAACAACTGAATCTCCCTGGGATGATCCTCATGCATCGTGGTTTCTCTGGAATCGCGATGATATCCTGCGTCTTTTCGCCATCCTCCGCTTCGTGTTCCCCGGTAAGTCATGACTGAAACGCAAAAGATTCAACCCGTTTGTCGACCGATTGTCGGATCCATCCGCCCTCCCGGTTCAAAAAGTCTCACCAACCGGGCCTTGGTCATTGCAGCTCTGGCCGAGGGTGTTTCGTCGCTCACTGGCGTTCTGGACAGCCGGGATACGGAAGTGATGATTGACAGCCTGCGGCGGCTGGGGATTTCGGTCGAACAATCACGTTCCGATTGCACGGCGCATGTTTGCGGATGTGCTGGCGATATTCCCATGAATACGGCCGATCTGTGGCTGGAAAACAGCGGCACGAGCATCCGGTTTCTGACGGCGGTCTGTGCGCTCGGGCAGGGCCGATTCCGGCTGGATGGAAACACGCGGATGCGCGAGCGACCGATCGGCGATCTGCTGGCGTCGCTGCATCAATTCGGAATCTCGGCCACATCGGAACGGGGAACAGAATGTCCCCCCGTGATTGTGCAGGGAATTGGATTGCCAGGAGGAAACACGACCATCAACGCCGGCATTTCGAGTCAATTTCTGAGCGCGATGCTGATGGTTGCTCCCTGTGCCTCAGCAATTGTGGAAATCCAACTGGCGGGAGAAATGGTATCGGAACCCTATGTGGAAATGACATTGGCCGTCATGTCGCAATTCGGCGTGATGGTGGATCGAAGTCGACAGGGAACCTTTCGGATCGTGCCGCAGGCCTATCGAGCTCGCGATTACGATATTGAACCGGATGCCTCCGCCGCCAGTTACTTTTTCGCCGCGGCGGCCGTGACCGGAGGAGAGGTCACCGTTGAGGGATTGTCGGCCAGCGCCTTGCAGGGGGATGTGCGATTCGTCGACGCGCTCGAAAAGATGGGCTGCGAAGTCGTCAGGAACGAGACACGAATCACGGTCCGCGGCTGTCAGCGACTGCACGGAATCGACATCGACATGAATGCAATCAGCGATACCGCTCAGACATTGGCTTGCGTTGCACCGTTTGCCGAAGGGCCCACGCGGATCCGAAATGTGGCGCACATGCGGCACAAGGAAACCGACCGAGTTCATGCCGTTGTTACTGAATTGGCTCGACTGGGCATCAAAGTAGAAGAGCATCCCGACGGAATGACCATCTATCCCGGTCCGATTCATCCGGGAACCGTGGCAACTTACGACGATCATCGGATGGCGATGAGTTTCTCGCTGCTGGGACTGCGCGTGCCCGGAATTGTGATTGCGGATCCCGGATGCACCGCGAAGACCTACCCGCTGTTCTTTACTGATCTGGACAGGCTTTGTGAGTCGTCCAGGAGCTAACCGCAGATTGCGCAGATGGCGCAAAAAAAGAAACGGGGGACTGAGGTCCCCCGTTTCGCAGCGATTCATCACGTTTACTTGACCGGAGCTGTTGCGGCTGCCAAGGTATCCAGGAAGCCCTTCAGTTGCTTGCTGCGGACTGGGTGCTGCAGCTTTCGCACGGCCTTGGCTTCAATCTGGCGGACGCGTTCACGTGTGACCTTGAAGATTCGGCCGACTTCTTCCAGCGTGTACGTGTATCCATCACCCAGACCGTATCGCAACTTGATGATTTCTCGTTCGCGGTAGGTCAACGTCTTCAGCACGACGTCGATCTTGTCCTTGAGCATTTCCTGCGTTGCTGAATTGACAGGGCTTTCGGTCGAATCATCTTCGATGAAATCGCCGAAGTAGCTGTCTTCGCTTTCGCCGACGGGACGATCCAGGCTGATCGGATGCCGCGAGATCTTCAGCACGCGCCGCGTTTCTTCCAGGCTGACACCGGCTGCTTCCGCGGTTTCTTCGATGGTCGGTTCGCGTCCTTTTTCCTGCAGCAGTTTCTTACTGACCTTGCGCAGCTTGGACATCGTTTCGATCATGTGGACCGGGATGCGGATCGTACGGGCCTGGTCGGCAATGGCTCGCGTGATCGCCTGGCGAATCCACCACGTGGCATACGTGGAGAACTTATAACCACGGCGGTATTCGTACTTGTCAACCGCTCGCATCAGGCCGGTGTTCCCTTCCTGAATCAGGTCCAGGAAGCTGAGGCCGCGGTTGCGGTACTTCTTGGCGATGGAAACGACCAGTCGCAGGTTTCCACCTGACAACTCACGCATTGCCTGTTCGTAGGCGGCGAATCGTTCGTGAATGGATTCGATTCGCTCGGCAAGACTGCGGGGAGTTTCGAGCGTCATCAATTCCAGGTCGTACAGTTCCTTCTGCAGGTTGGCTCGTTCGTCACGGGCCGACTTCAGATTCTTCATACTGTCGATTTGTCGCTGCAGCTCGACCATGCGGCGCGAGATCTGTTCCATGCGGCGCATGGTCGGCTGCAGTCGCTGGGTTCGCAGGCTGAGTTCTTCCAGCAGTGTCACCATCTTGCGGCGGCGTTGTTCCAGTCGCAACTTGGCAGCGCTGACCTCGGATGCCGGATGATCATGGTTTTGATTACGGAAGATTTCGAAGTCATGAATGCTTTTGGCTCGCAGTGTTTCGAGCGTTTTCAAGTTGTGCGGCATACGACCCAGGATCTGGTTCTTTTCCAGACCTTCGGTGACAGACACCTTGATCGTGCGGTCGAAGGGCAATTCACCCAAATGAACCTTGTTCAGGATATCGATCGACAGCTTAAGCGCGTAATCGCTTTCGAGCAGATGGCGACGGAATCGCTTGCGTGTGACTTCGATCTTCTTTGCCAGCGAGATTTCCTGTTCGCGCGTCAGCAAGGGGATTTCGCCCATTTGCGTCAGGTACATCCGAACGGGATCGTCAATACGGCGAGATTTGTCTTCGCCCGCTTCTTTCGGCTTGGACAGTTTGGTTTTTAGCGGACGTTTGCGCAGGTCGTCCAGATTCGGCGGCAGCTTTGAATCGGGAACGATCTGCAATCCCAGTTCGTCCAGCGACATTAGGAGATTGTCGAGCTTTTCAGGATTGACGGCTTCGTCCGGCAGATAGTCATTCACCTGGGTAAACGTCAGGAACCCCTGCTGCTTCCCGGTCTCAATCAGCCGGTTCAGATTCGCGTCGAGTCGGTACACCTGGAACTCCTCAGAAAACTATTGAATTTGATTTAATCTGCGCAACGCGTGACCGTTACCAATCCAAGCCCGCTGCCGTCGTCTCCCTCGAACGGTCAGCGTGCGTTCAACTCACTTCGTCTTCGCCGCCCCTTCGACGATGGAACTTGAGAGCCTTCAACAGCAGCTCACGCGTTTCATCCGTCAATTTTCTGGTTTCTTGCGGCCGCTCAATGAGTGAAGCCTGTGCTGCCTGGTGCAGCTCACGCGTGCGACGCCACTTCAGTTTGTCCAACACCAATCGAACCAGCCCTTCCGGGTGATCAGTTCTTTTTTGTGCGGCGTCCTGTGCCAGTCTACTCGCGAGATCCTTCTTGCGTGCCTGTTCGTCCAACCAAACGACCAAGCCCTTCAAATCCGGGCATTCCACATGAGACAGCACCTTGTCGAAGCTGGGTAGCAAACCTTCGTCTGCCAGATCGAAGCAGATGGTCAGTAGTTCTCGCAAGACTTCGTGTTTGATGTCATCTGAGCCAATCTCACGTTGTACATCTCCAATCATACCCGGTGAAGTAAAGAGGAGCTGGAGCAATTCGGACTCCAACAGATCGTCTTTGGATTGAGTTTGCTGGAGTGAAAGGATGATCCGCTTCCGGTTGGCTCGTGTAGCTTCATCGGTTGATTCGGTTACGGGAACTTTCCGTTCTGCAGACCGACTGGAAGAACTTTTCTTCTGACCTCGCAGTTCCGCCAATCGCTTTCGCACATCTTCCTCGGGCAATCGGAGTCTTGGCGGCAACCGGCTAATCAGGAGCTTTTCCTTATCTGTTCCTGCCACTCCAGGAGATACAACCAACAATTCCAACATACCATCCAAAACACGCATCCGGGCGTCGAGTGTTTCCACGCCGTAGCGATTCATCAACAAACGCAGTTCGTATTCACCGACATCAGGAGCTGTTTCAACTAATTGCTGCATGGCTGCCACTCCACGCTCGGCCAAAAACTCATCTGGATCCAGATTATCCGGCAAGGTCAAGATTCGCAGATCCACGTCTTGAGCCAGAAACTTCATCAGCGCCCGTTCCGACGCCTGCTTTCCCGGATCATCTCCGTCATATACCAGGACAACTGTTCGCGCCAGACGCTTCAACAGGGTCACGTGCGATTCCGTCAAAGCCGTTCCCAGTGTCGCTACCGCATTCATCAATCCGGCCTGCTGAACTTTGATGCAATCCGTGTACCCCTCCGTCACCAATACTGTTTGCGATTTCTTGATTGCTTCGCGAGCCCAGTTCAAACCGTAACAAAGCTGACTCTTGTGAAAGACAAGACTGTCATCACTGTTGAGGTACTTCGCGGGATTCGAACTGCCGGGAAGGATACGTCCCCCAAATCCAACAGTGTGGCTACGTTCGTCGTGAATCGGAAACATGACGCGATCCGCGAACTTATCTCTAAAACCACTACCACCATCACCCTCGGTCCGCTCTTTGATGAGCCGGGCACGAAAGAGTAAATCGGAGTCGAAATGCCCTCGGGAGCGGCGCAATAACCATTCCCAGTCGGGGGGGGCATACCCAAACTTACAACGGGAAATGGTCGCCTGTGTAAAACCGCGGTCTTTCAGGTAATGTCGCGCCCGATCAGCAACAGCGGATGTCAGCAGGCAATTGTGGAATTCTTCCTCAGCCCACTGGAGTACTTCGTACAAACGAGGCTTTTCCGAAGATTCCGACGGCCCGTGCCGCATTGTGTTGGGAAGCTCCAGATGAGCGCGACGAGCTAAGAACTCCAGTGCCTCGCGGAACCCCAGATTGTCGTGCTTCATCAGGAATGAATAACAGTCGCCCCCTTCCTGGCAGACCCAGCATTTGTACGACTGACGATCAGGAGTGACGGTGAAGGACGGATTATGATCCTCATGGAATGGGCACAATCCCTTATAAACCCGCCCCCCCTGCTGCGGTTGGAGCGAGACGGTTTCGCCAATCAACTGGACAATATCCGTGCGTGATCGGACCAATTCTTTGAATTCGTCCGGCGACGTTCCGTCCACAAGCAAGCCCCCTGCCACTGCGCGCAACCCGATCATCCAAAAAACACAAACCGCGCGCCTCACGCAGCGACTGTCACCTAATACTGACGGTCTAAAACCGAGATCACCGGAGCTTTCACCGGAGGTGCATGAACTCTCGTGTTTTATTTCCCGACGGTGTCATTTCTATAAAGAAGGATGATCCAAGAAGCACACCCAAATCAAAAAGCCCCCCGTTCGCTCACTTTTAGAGGGGTTGACTTTTCCGGTTCAGACAACCGATTCATTTGGAACCTTTGGCACAACCTGCGAGATTCTATCCATCGGAACTCCGTGGTCAAGGAGTACCGCCAAAACTGACAGAATGTCTCATGACAAGCTGGATTCCGTGGATTCTCTTGCGAAGTTCCCGGATTTCACGAAACCTCAAAACCAGTACTTCGACCAATCTTCACATCCCGGTATCAACGAAAACAGCCGCAGAATTGGCAGGGAGAGAGTTACTGGACACCTGGTTTACGAGTCGAATCACGGTGGAAGACTGACACCGTCGAGTCACGGACGGTTCGGTGGATTTTATGGAGATTGCGGGCGCTTCGTACAACGGATTTCTTACCCGTTCGAATCGGCTCGGTGCCGGACGGATTGGAAATCCGTCCTACGAAAGAGCGTCCTCGTTGATCGAAGACTTCGGATTACCGTAGATGTTTCGCCGGTACCGGGAATTACGCTTCAACCGGTGATGTTCGATCCGCAGGCTTGAAGATTGGTGAGTCGCATATGCCGATCTGTCGACAGCAGTATTTCGCCATGACGGCCAAGGTCGCCAAGCCATACGTGACGCTCCGGCGGAAATTGATGCTGCTTGCTTCATCAAAATACCGTACGGGAACCGGAATGTCGCCGATCTTGAAACCGAAGTGGACCGCCTGCGCCAGAAACTCCGTGTCGAACACGAAATCGTTGGAGTTGCGCGTGAATGGAACCGTCTCCAGGACTTCCCGCCGATACGCTCGAAATCCGCTGTGAAAATCCCCCAGGTTCTGGCCCAGAGAGATATTCTCAATCAAAGTGAGACCTCGGTTCGCGATGTATTTCCAGGGAGGCATCCCGCCGGCCAATGCCTCGCGCCGCGTCCGAATACGAGATCCCATGATGAAATCACAGATTCCCAACCGAATAATCTCGACCGCCACAGGAATGACCCGACTGTCATATTGATAGTCCGGGTGGATCATCACCACAAAGTCCGCACCATGATCCAGGGCGTGTCGATAGCACGTTTTCTGATTCCCGCCGTAGCCCAGATTCCTTTCGTGTCGGATCACCGTCAGTCCCAGACGCTCGGCGATTTCAACGGTGTTGTCCTTGCTGCAGTCATCGACGACGATAATTTCGTCCACGGATCCGGCGGGAATGTCGGCGACTGTTCGTTCCAGCGTCCGTGCGGCATTGTAGGCCGGCATCACGGCGATCGTCTTCAGATGAGGTTTCACCGGTGCAGGGGCGTCAACTGTATTCTCCACGACAGGCTCGTCTCGCAACATGAGTTTGGTGAACGGGTTTCGAAGGACGGGATATCCTGCGCGTTTAGCGGAGCAGCGTCCACAAAAAAAACGGATTCACAGCATTGATGTGATATCTCGACAGGAAAAGCCTGCGCAATCCAGTTCCAACCTTAGAATCAATCTGAGCATCAAGAATTCCCGGTACCGGAAATCGCTTGCGTCTTGGGTAGAATAACGGCGATGATCGCATATCATCAATGAGCGTTGATGTTCGCGGAGGGATAAAATGCTGAGGTGAGCTAGTGTAAGTAGCCCTGTCGCCGCGCCGACAGGAAGGCCAATTATCTGTTCGAATTCCATCGCGCTCAACGTTCGTTAGTTCAATCACGCTGATTTCGCGCTCGGCTTTCCTGTCGGCGGAGCGACAGGGCTACATTAGCGGAGCCGAATGAGAGGGGTAAGTGATCAGAACACTGCTTAAGACGTATTGGCTCCCATCAAGGCTGGTCTGGGCCATCGCGGTGAGCCTGTGCTTGTCCGTCCCCGCAGACGAAGTCAAGCCGCTCGCTGATGCGAAGGCGGTCGAATTCGCTCGCGATGTTCAACCGATCCTGCGTCGCGCTTGTCTTCACTGCCACGGACCCGGGAAGCAAAAGGGCGAATACCGGCTGGATCTTCGCCAAATCGCCCTGAAGGGAGGTGAATCCTATGCGCCGAACATCATCCCGGGGAAAAGTGCCATAGTCCGCTGATACGATTCGTTTCCGGCAAGGGAGATTTGACGATGCCGCCGGAAGGCGATCGTCTTTCGGCTGCGGAAATTGATCTTTTGAAGGTGTGGATCGATCAAGGAGCCCGATGGCCAGACGAACTGGCAGGAGATGTTCAAGATAGAGCCGACTGGTGGTCGTTGCGGCCATTGCCATTGATTGACAGCTTTCAACTCAAGAACGGAGATCGTCCTCAATCGACGGTTTCATTCGGGAAAAACTCGATTCACTCGGCTTGCACCCTGCAATTGAAGCGGATCGCAGGACACTGATTCGCCGCATCTACTTCGACTTAATCGGACTGCCACCGACTCCCGAAGAAGTTGAAACATTCGTCGCAGATCGCGACGAAAAGGCATTTGAACAGCTTGTCGACCGGTTGCTTGATTCACCGCGATACGGCGAGCGATGGGCGCGGCACTGGTTGGATGCCGCTCACTTCGCTGAGACGCACGGGAACGATCAGGACCGAATTCGCGAAAATGCCTGGCCCTATCGGGACTATCTGGTTCAGTCGCTGAATTCCGACAAGCCGTACGATCGATTTGTGCAGGAACAGATCGCGGGTGACGTCTTGTTCCCGGATGATCCCCAGGCAACGATCGCGCTCGGCTTTTTAGCCGCTGGACCCTGGGATGAAAGTTCGCTGAAGGATATCCGTGAAGATACGTTGGACCGGCAGATCGCCCGGTATCTTGATCGCGATGACATGATTGCCACGGTGATCAACAACATCAGCAGCCTGACAGTACAGTGCGCCCGCTGCCATGATCATAAGTTCGATCCGATTTCGCAGGCCGACTATTATTCGCTGCAGGCCGTATTTTCCGGTGTCGAACGAGCGAATCGAACTTACGACGCCGATTCGGCTGTGGCTGCCCGCCGGAGGAGATTGTTGACCCGGCGCGGGCAGCTTCAAGAGAAATCCGCAGAGATCGTCGTCGAACTGCAGTCTCAGGCAACACAGCAAACCGTCGCCGAATGGGAACGCAAACTGGGGTCTCAAGGCGTCGTTTGGAAGCCGCTTGATCCTGAGACTTTTGTCTCGTCGGACGGAGCGTTGCTCACAAAACTCCCGGACGGTTCGATCCTGTCCGGAGGGACGCGACCGGAAATGGACACCGTCACGATCGTCGCACCAGTGACACTGACAAGAATGACCGCGGTGAAATTGGAAGTCCTGGCCGATGACAGCCTGCCACATCGAGGCCCCGGTCGGCAGGACAATGGCAATCTCCACCTCTCAGAATTCGAAGTTTTCATCGACGGTAGTAACGCGCCGGTGTTGCTGGTCAATCCACACGCCGACTTCGACCAGCAGGACTGGGGAATTGCCCGAGCGATCGACAAGTCGGAACCGACCGCGTGGGGGATTTACCCCAAGGTGGGCCAACCGCATGCGGCTGTTTTTGATTTGCGAGAACCGATCGAGGTCAGCCAACCGACCAAACTGAGATTCGTTCTGAAGCAACGTCATGGGCGCGGACACTTGATCGGTCGCGCACGGCTGATGATCTCTGACGCGACACCGCCCGTGCGTCTCGATCTGCTTCCCGAACCCATTGCCGCAATTCTTGCGATTCCCACGGATGTGAGAACCGAGCAGCAACGCTTGGAACTGACTCTGTTCCAACAAATGGAAGCCATCGAGTTGGAACTGTCGATTCTGCCGAAGCCATCACGTGTGTACGCAGCAGCGGCCAATTTCGAACCCGAAGGTGGCCTGAACCCTCCACCGGGTCCGCGCCCGATAAATATTCTTCATCGAGGCGACATCAAGCAACCTCGTGACGTCGCCCTCCCGGGGACACTCAGTTGCATCTCCAGTCTTCCGTCGAGATTTGAATTCGACTCGACGGCGCCTGAATCAACACGCCGCGCAGCACTGGCTCGCTGGTTGACACATCCCGGAAACCCATTGACCTGGCGATCCATAGTGAATCGAGTCTGGCATCACCATTTCGGAAGAGGACTCGTGGCGACTCTGAATGACTTCGGGCATATGGGGGAAACTCCGTCACATTCCGAACTGCTCGATTGGCTCGCCGTCGAATTTCGCGATGGAGGTCAGTCATTGAAACGGCTGCACCGAATCATCGTGACAAGTGCGACATATCGACAAAGCGCGACTGCGGAAGCCAACCCCGCATCGCCGGATCCAGACAACCGCACGTTATCACGCGCGAACCGCATCCGCCTGGACGCCGAATGCGTTCGCGACGCGGTGCTTCAAGTCTCAGGCCGACTGGATCTGCGCATGGGAGGGCCATCGGACCGGCAATTCGATCTGCAGCCTGGAATTCACGTCACTCCGAAGGTGGATTATACGAAATTCAATCTCGACAGCGATCTCGGCCGGCGCAGAAGCATTTATCGGTTCCTGTTCCGCACGCTCCCTGATCCCTTTATGGAAACGCTCGACTGTCCCTCGGGGGATCAGATCACTCCATCCCGGACCAACAGCGTCACTGTTCAGCAGGCATTAGCGCTCTGGAACGACGCTTTCATGGCAAGACATTGCGAACACATTGCTGCGAGAATCGAATCCGATGTGGCAAACCTTAATTCGACCGATGCCGGCGAAAATGCGAAACTCCGAAAGCAGATCGAACGCGCTGTCGAACTCATTCTGTGCCGCCATTCGACGGAGGCTGAACTTGCCAGTTTGACCAACTATGCCACTAAACACGGAATGGCCAACGTTTGCCGTCTGCTACTCAACAGCAATGAGTTCTTGTTCGTGAAATGAATAACCCTATGCAATTCATTCAGCCATCCCGCCGTGAATTCCTTGGCGCAACTGCTGGTGGCTTCGGTTCCGTCGCCCTCGCAACTCTGCTAGGCCAGTCGTGCGTTTTGGCCGATGAGCCTCGTCCCGAATTCAACGGCGGGTTGCATCATCAGGCCAAGGTTCGACGCGTCATTCAACTCTTTATGAATGGCGGCGCGAGCCAGATGGACTTGTTTGATTACAAGCCGGAACTTTTCCGGAGGGCCGGTGAAAAGTTTGATCCTGGAACCAGTGAACGAGTCGAAGCGGCGACGAGTGCTCCCGGAAACGTTTTGAAGCCGCCGTTTGAATTGCATCAGCGAGGTCAGTGCGGTCGCTGGATCAGCGATCTGTTGCCTCATCTGGCGGGCCACGTCGATGACATCGCCTTTTTCATGGCGATGAAGTCCCGGACGAACGTGCATGGTCCGGGCAGCTATCTGATGAATACCGGATTCTTGCTACCGGGCTTTCCCTGCTTCGGCGCCTGGGTCAGCTACGGCCTGGGCAGTTTGACCGACAACCTGCCAACATTCGTCGTGCTGCCTGATGCTCGTGGTCTTCCCTACAACCAGAAGGGAAACTTCGCATCAGGCTTTTTGCCGGTGACTCACCAGGGAACGATCATCAATACGACCTCCTCCGAGCCGATTGCCGACCTGAAGGCGCCGGCATCAGCCAGGTTTATCACTCCGGAAGCCGACCGCGACGGACTGACCCTGCTGCGACAACTGAACCGGTCGCACCTCGCCGCGAACGACAACGATTCGCGACTGGAAGCACGAATCCGATCGTATGAGCTAGCCGCCAAAATGCAGCTCAGCGCGCCTGAAGCATTCGATGTCACGCGCGAATCAGAGGCCACTCAAAAGCAATACGGACTGGATGAATCACCGACACAGGATTTTGGAAAGCGATGCCTGATGGCGCGCCGCCTGATCGAACGTGGCGTTCGTTTTGTGCAGGTCTGGAGTGGTGCCGGTGGTCCATCGAACAACTGGGACAACCACGGCAGCATCGTCAAAGAATTGGTGCCGATGTGTCTGTCGACAGACAAACCGATCGCGGCGCTGCTGACGGATCTCAAGCAACGCGGGTTACTCGAAGACACGCTCGTCCTGTGGAACACGGAATTCGGACGCATGCCGTTTTCACAGGGAAGCGAAGGCCGCGACCACAACGGCGGTTCCTTCGTCGGGTGGATGGCTGGCGCCGGCGTCAAGGGCAGCACATCGTATGGCGAAAGTGACCCATGGGCCTGGCGAGCGGTTGAGGACATTACGACTAATTACGACTTCCACGCCACGATTCTGCATCTGATGGGGATCGATCATGAACGGCTGAGCATAAAACACAACGGCGCGAATCGGCGTCTGACGGATGTACATGGTCATGTTATTCGCCAAGTGTTGGCGTAGCCGGCCGCGAAGTCCGCCGGAAGTAGCCCCAAGGGGGCGGGATTCGATAGCCCAGGGCGGAGTCCGCGGAGCCTTGGGCTGGCTGGCATAAGCAATGCAAATGATCGTCAACGCAGTTCACGATCAGGGACGGGCACTCGATGTTCCGGAGCGTACCAACCATGTACGCATTCATTCCCGCGCGAAGTTCATTCGTCACGAGAAATGGAGTACGATTCTTCGTGCTGAAGACAATATACAGCAACACGTTGGCAAGCGACTGAGGCACGGTTGTTGCTCCTTGATCAAATTGGTGCATGTGCGGTTGTGGACCCGATGTTATTCTACAAATCAAGGAATTCGAATTGGAGATGCGGCCTGAATCATATTTCAGTCACGGCCCGTCGGGCCTTCGGAGAAGATTCTCGCTTTGTCCTCGATACCCAGGGCTCCGAAGACTCCGCCCTGGGCTGTCGAATCCCGCCCCCGTTGGGGCTGAAAACACTTATCACCCTTAGATGATTGTCCAAATCGCCGACGAGGATTATTCCCGGCGAAGCGCCCTCAGTTCGTGATTGAAACAAGCTCATTCTTGAATTGCACATCCAATGAAACGATCCGCGGACATTGTCACTGGGTTCCTCACACTTGTGTGCGCCATGTCCAATACGGTGCGTGCGGAGCGATTGCCAAACGTCGTGTTGATACTCGCGGATGACCTTGGTTATTCCGATGTCGGCGCGTTTGGCGCAAAGGGGTTTACGACTCCCAACCTTGACCGGGTGGCCCACGAAGGGATCAGGTTTACCGATTTTCATGTCGCTCAGGCGGTGTGTTCTGCATCGCGAGCGGCACTGATGACGGGGTGTTATGCGAGTCGCGTCGGTATCGAGGGGGCAATGGAGCCATGGTACAAGTTCGGCATTCATCAACGCGAGCTGACGTTGCCCAAGATGTTCAAGCAAATGGGCTATGCGACGGGAATGGCCGGCAAATGGCATCTTGGCACGCCAGTGGAATTCCTGCCGACGCACTCGGGTTTCGATGAATGGATCGGGCTTCCCTATTCCAATGACCAGTGGCCGCTGCACCCCGAGAAGCCCGGGAAATTTCCGCCACTACCACTGTACGATGGTGACAAAGTCGTCAATCCGAACATCAGCCACCGCGACATGGAGCAGCTCACTTCGCAATACACGGAGCGAGCCGTGAGCTTCATCGATCGCAACAAGGGGCAGCCTTTTTTCCTGTACGTCGCCCACACCATGCCGCACGTCCCGCTGGCCGTAAGTGAGAGATTTCGTGGTACGACCCAACGAGACTCTACGGCGACGCGGTGGAGGAACTGGACTGGAGCACGGGCGAAATCATGTCGGCGCTCAAAAAGCACAATCTGGAACAGGATACGATCGTGATGTTTCTTTCCGATAACGGTCCCTGGCTTGTTTATGGCAATCACGGCGGTTCCGCGGATGGCTTGCGCGAAGGAAAGACAACCAGTTGGGAAGGGGGGGACGCGAGTGCCGTTCATCGCGCGGTGGCCAGGGCATATCAAACAGGGAACCGTCTGCCGAGAAATGGCCTGCTCAATCGATCTGCTTCCGACGCTGGCGAAGATCATTGGCGCGAAAATGCCGGATCACAAGATCGATGGCCTCGATATCTGGCCACTGCTCGCCGGCGACAAAGAGGCGAAGAACCCTCACGAAGCGTATTTCTTCTATGGGGTTCCGTTTGGTTCGTGGAGCGGCGCGGAATTGGAGTCCGTGCGGACTCGCGAATGGAAACTCCTCGTTCCACACGGTTTTCGTACGCTCGGCGGACGCAAACCTGGCATGGATGGCTGGCCCGGCGAATATGTGAAACAGCCCATCACGGAGCCCGAGCTGTATGACCTTCGGAATGACATGGCTGAACGAAATAATGTTGCTGCAAAACATCCGCAGTTGGTAGCGCGGCTGTCCCAACTGGCCGAACAGTGCCGAACTGACCTTGGTGACTCGACTCTGGGGCGCAAAGGGACCGGCGTGCGCGAGCCTGGCGGGGTGAAGGAATAGCCCATGCCCGAAAGTGGTTAAGATCCTTCAACAGGGCCACGATCGGCTGATCAGTGTTGCCTGCGTGGTAATTGTGATTCTTTTCCAGATCGCCACGGGCATCCCAGTTGGAGTCATTGTGGCTGCCGCCAGAGTAAAGCTGGATGAATCGGACTCCGCGATCCACCAGGCGACGGGCCCGCAGGCATCGCTTGCCGAAGTCGAGCGTTCGCGGGTTGTCCAGCCCGTACAGCTTTTGAGTCGCTTCAGTTTCCTGCAACAGGTCACCGCTTCGGGAGCATGCTACTGCCGAACGATTGAGGGCGGCTATGCGTGGCTGGATTGGAAATCCGTCCTACGAGAATCACAACTTGGGAGCTTGGGAGCGAGAAATGTCACCCAAGATTCTGAGCGAGTTTTGCCGCCGTGAGTGTGTTTTGCAGAAGCATTGCGATGGTCATCGGTCCGACTCCGCCGGGAACGGGGGTGATCGCGGCGGCGATGGCTTGCACTTCTTCAAACGCGACGTCTCCCACCAGCCGTTCATTCAGTCGGTTAATGCCGACGTCGATCACAACAGCACCGGGCTTGACCATTTCGGCTGTCACAAACTGCGGCTTGCCGATGGCCGCGATCAGGACGTCTGCCGTGCGAGTGATCTCGGCGAGATTTCGGGTCCGGCTGTGACAGATCGTGACCGTCGCATTGGCTGTTTGCCCTTTTTGAACGAGCATCATGGCCACCGGTTTGCCGACAATTTCGCTACGTCCCAGAACGACCACGTGGGCTCCGTCCAACGGGGTTCCAGATTCCCGCAGCAAGACCTGCACCCCATGAGGTGTACAGGGCAGAAAGCGAGCACGACCCTGGACCATTCGCCCTACGTTTTCGGGATGAAAGCAGTCCACATCCTTGAGCGGGTGGACGGCATCCAGAATCGTCGTTTCGTGGACATGACTTGGCAGGGGCAACTGCACCAGGATTCCATGGACCGAGGTATCAGAATTCAGTGCTGCAACCAGATCCAGCAGTTCCGATTGGGGTGTCGAAGCCGCCAGGCGATAGACGTCGCTCAGCATGCCGACCTTCTGGCAGGCTTGTTCCTTGTTCCGGACATACACCTGACTGGCCGGATCTTCGCCAACAAGCACGGCGGCAAGTTTGGGTGTTACCGAAGTCGCATTGCGAAAATCCGTAACCTCGTTGGCGAGCTGTTCGCGAATCGCTGCGGCGATCGCCTTTCCATCAATCAACCGAGCTGTCATGGAGCGACACGTCCTTTGAAGTTTTTTTCTTGCCTCGTGGCGGTTGAGATTTCTGTAGATGCGACAGTGAAAACATAGCAGGGCGATTGGGCAAGCCAGAAACGACTCACTTCGCCTCAGGCGGATGAACCTCCGGCAGGGGCCACCACGCTTCGATCCGTTGTCTCAATCGGGAAGCCAAATCAGGACGATTGGCAGCCAGATTCATCTCTTCGCGTGGGTCGACTGACAAATCATACAATTCCACCGGCAGACTGGAATCATGCGGCGCAATGAACTTCCACTGACGTTCACGGCACCACCGAAACAGCAGGCTGGATTCCGGGCGATCGATATCGGCCACATCGTGTTCGAAGATCTCGCCAAACAGAATGTTTCGATCGGTCTTGCCGGTCGCGGCGATCTGAGCCAAATCGATCCCGGGAAGAGATTCCTGCGGTTGAATTCCGACTGCCGAAAGAATTGTGGGTACGATGTCGATCGAACTGACCGGGATTTCAATTCTCTTCGGTACGATATGACCAGGCCACCGGACAAGAATCGGTGTGCGCAAGCCGCCATCATATGGGGACCGCTTGCTCTTGGGCGCGAATTGATCTGCGTCCGGTTGCTGAATCCAACCATTGTCGGTGACAAACACAACGATCGTCTCTCGTCCAAGATTTCGTTGATCAAGGAACGTCAGCAGCTCACCACAGGTTTCATCAAACCATTCGCACATGGCCTGATACCGCGCGATCTGCAGCGGTTTGCCTTCGCTTCGGTACTTGGCAAGCAGTCGATCGGGCGGCGTATGCGGTTGATGCGGCAGCATCGGGGCATACCAGACGAAAAACGGCTTGTCACCCCTGCCATCAATGAAGTCAAAAATCGGTTGCATTCCCTCGCGGCCGATCTTCAAGCCGACATCGCCGTGGCGGCCATTTCTCCGGGGATCTCCGTGAGTCATTCCGGCTGTAAATCCACCGTCGGCTGGTGTTCCTTCCCACCACTTTCCGCTTTGAAAGCTGACGTATCCTTTCGTCGCCAGCCACTTCGGAAGTGTTTGCAAACGGTGAATGTGCCGCAGCATTTCAGTACGATCCGTCCCCTTGGGGGGATCATTGCCTGCGATCTTATGCTGATGCGGGTACAATCCGGTGATGATCGTCGCCAGGCTGGGGCGGCACAGGCTGCTCGGCACATATCCCTGGGCAAAGCAGGCACTTTGCTGTGCCAGGCGATCCAGGTTCGGAGTCTTGATCTCGTGATGGCCCATGAAACCAAAATCGGTCCAGCACTGATCGTCACTCAGGATCAAAACGACGTTGGGGGGAGCGGCGACGGCCACGCCGGCCCACCAAATCAGGCAAATTGCGCCGACACAGAATTTTTGGCCAAGATGAAACAGACTCAGGGTGGATGGTCGCATGTTTCAGTTCACTCCAAGTTTCTTGTGTCGAGGCAACAGTCTAACGCGGTTCGATATGACATGGCAGGCAATGGCTTGAGTTATGACGGTGCCGTGCTCCGACGGTTGACACGACCAGCGTGTCTGCGTCTAATCCCTCCTGATTCTGGGCGGTGCTTCACCCTGCGGGGATTGCAATTGTAAGGTTCGTGTCGGGGCGACGATCCATGTCGTCAGGTGCGGGCCGCACCGTCATTTGACAGTCACACGGTTAGGAGACAGTTCATGCGGAAGAGTTGGACGTGGATTGCCTGTGGCGTGGCATTTGTCGGAGCGGCCTTAGTGTCCGTGCCGCAGACTGCACAGGCTCGGCCAAATTACCTGAAGATGGGCTTCGTCGTCGTCTATCCCGCTCTGAAGGATGCTGCGATGGCAGAAGGTGTCCAGTGCAATGTTTGCCATTTCGGTGAAAAGAAGACAAACCGTAACGATTACGGAAAAGCCGTTGCCGAGGCACTTGGCGCAACAAAAGTGACCGACGCTAAAGTGATCGAAGAAGCATTGAAGAAGGCCGAAGCTGGCAAGAGTAGCGTGGAAGGCAAGACCTTCGGTGATCTGATCAAGATGGGCAAGCTGCCAGGCAAGAATCCGTGATTGAGTGAACGCACCGAAGGCTCGGAGTTAACCGCAGCGCTCGCGGTGTTCCATGTCGGGGTAGTTCCAAACAGCCGTAGTCCTGCCTTTCTGGCGGACTGCGGCTTTTTTCATGGGATGATTTCGATTTTCAATCAGGACTAGAAAAAATGCAGATCAGTCGGCGCGAGGCATTCCGTATTTCAGCACTCGGGATCGGGACCAGTCTGGCGCTGCCGGTTTGCGCAGACAATCCCATTCAACAATCCGCAAAACATTCAAACCGGATCGGCGTTTCGACCTATTCTTTCTGGCACTTCCAGGGGAAGCCGATACCGATTGAAATGTGTTTGGAACAAGCAGCCGATTTGGGATTCGACGGAGTTGAAATCCTGCATGTTCACATGGAAGAAGCGGCGAAAGCGGCCGGCGGTGATGTCGATAAACACCTGCTCAGAAGTCTGAAGCGACGTGCATTTACTCTGGGGCTGGACCTGATGGGATTTTCCACGCATCAGGGTTTCGTAAGCCCTGACGAGGACAAACGAAAAAAGAATATCGAGCATACGTCTCGATGCCTGGAAATGGCCTACGAGCTGGGAATCCCGACGATCCGCGTCAATACCGGGCGCTGGGGAACGAGCAATAACTTCGACGAACTGATGGCGAACAAGGGAATCGAACCGCGACTGCCAGGATATTCGGACGATCAGGGATTTGAATGGGTGATTCGCAGTTTTGAGACTCTGCTACCCAAAGCGGAAGAATGCGGCGTAGTGATGGGACTCGAAAACCACTGGGGCCTGGGCCGTGAAGCCACCGGCGTGCTCAGGGTCATTGATGCTCTGAAATCGCCATGGCTGCAAGCGACGCTGGATACCGGTAATTTTCTCGAGAACATGTACGACCAGATGGAAGCACTCGCACCGAGAGCAATTCTCGTTCAAGCCAAGACGTATTTTGGCGGCGGGGAGTGGTACACGCTGGATGTGGACTACGGTCGAGTGGCGCAAATCCTGCGAAAGCACAATTATCGCGGTTACATTTCGCTGGAAATGGAAGGGAAGGAAGCACCCGCGACCGCAATTCCAAAGAGCCTGGCATTACTCCGAAAAGCGTTCAGCTAGCGGCCTGGTTCTTTGCAATGCGGCACGACACTTCGCGTCGCGAATCCACGCTGCGGAGCATCGTGTCACAATCCGCGTACCTGAAAACTCAGTTGCGAGAGAGCGCCGCGTTGTTCATTCCCAGGCGTCAATCGCTTCCTGAAGCAAGTCGTTTGATCCCGACCAGGAGAAGTGATGTGTGTCGACCGCAAGCAATTCATGCGGTTCGCCTTGCACTTTCAGCTCTTCCGGAAGCCCAACGGAGTTCATTGCCTGATCGATGATGGAGTCCATCGTCCGGGGCTGTTGGCACAGGCGATCCAGTTTTTGCCGGAACTCATCGCGAGAGAATGCAGTCTTGATGGTGTAATCGTCTGCTCCCGCATGGATTGCCGCCAGGACCGTTTCGCGACTGGAGTCCGATGTGAGTACCATTACCTTGACATCGGCCAGAGCTGGATGTGCGCGAAAGGCGCGCAAAGTTTTCAGGCCATCCCATCCGGGCATTTGCAGATCCAGGACCGTGACGTCGGGCTTATGGTCGAGCGCACGATAAAACCCGTCAGCCCCATCGCAGGCGACTGTGACCTGGAAATCGCGACGTAATACTCCCACCATCAAGCTGCGGAACAGCGGATCGTCGTCGACCACCAGTATGTGTCGGCGCTCGGGGGAAGGTGGAGTAATCGGTTGGTCCTGCTCGCGACGCATTGTGTGGCTCTTCGACTACGGGCCATTGGCCCATGTAACGGACGTGCAGGGGTCGAAGTGAACTTCATCACCCCGCGATGGTGACATGACTCGCACAAGGTGAAACATAGTTCATAGAATCCAAATTGCAACGTTTTGAAACTGATCACAGATACGAGTCTCCCCTACAATTGATACAACCGTCAGTAAGCGGGAAGTGATGCCCCGCGAAGCCCAGAATCCAATTGGATTGCGGAGTAAGAATGGCGTTGCCCACCTAAAGCGTTTCTCACTTGCTTGGGAGTCGCACGATTCCATCCCAATCGGCGGGAGCGGTTCGGTTATGCAGGACGATCTGCTGCATCAGAAAATCCTGGGCGCGATCACTGGCCGGCATTCCATGCAAGCATCGATAGGCCTGATCCCAGCGTCCCGCGGTAAAATGTTCGACCCCCAGTTCGTACTCGGCGACCAGAGCATCCGTCAATTCGGGCTCATCCTCGGCGGACGGTAATAACTCGCTGACGACGACCGGGATTTCCATGCCATACGGCAACAATCGCGCCAGTCGTCGCAATCGGCCTTCACCGGGAGGCAGCCGAGAGCGAACGATGTTGGCAGTCGCTTCGTCCAGAACGATGGGGACACGAAGCTGTTTGGTCATACTTTCCAGACGACTCGCCAGATTGACGACGGGGCCGAACACGGTGACCTTCACCTGTTCGGCGGTGCCGATCTTACCTGCGACAGCGCGACCATGTGCGATCCCGATTCCCATGGCAAAGTCGGCCAATGGATGATTTTTCGTGGCTGCCGCCTTGGCAAATGCGGCTCGAATTCCCAGTGCGGCCCGACACGCATGTACAGCGGCATCGGGCGAGGGAAATGGCCAGCCCCAGAATCCCAGGGTCGCGTCTCCCTGAAAATCACCGGTAACTCCGCCATGCTCGAGAATGTGGTGGGTCATGACTCCCAGGGCTCGACTGACACGTTCCAGAAGTCCAATCAAATCTCCGGCGGCATTCTCGGCTCGCTGGCTGAAACCTCGCAAGTCGCAAAACATCACGGTGACGTCGCATTCGCTTGGTTCCAGTAGCGTGGTGTCCAGTTCGTCACCCAAAGCGGCCAGAACAGGCGGTGCGAAAAACTGGCGCAGCCCCGCTTTCTGCCGCTCAAAACGCCGGGCGCGCACGACCGAACTGATGATCTCCGAGACGAGCTCGGTGAACTTCACATCAGCTTCCAGTTGCAGCGCATCGGACAGAGTGGTTCCCGGCACAAACGTCTTGCCCATCCGCCCGGTGATGTACAACCCCGTTGGATTGGATGTTAAACCGGGAACAGGAGTGCAATACGCCCAGTCGAATTCCTGCACCAGTGTCTGATCATTCGGATGAGCGGTTCCCTTTTCCCAGATATGCAGCACGCTCGCCTGACGTCGATCAAGGGCTTCCTCCACCAGACGCCGGCTGGGACGGAAGCCTCCTGCAGTTTCACGGCGGCGTTCCCAGTGAATCATCTGCACTTCATCATTGGATACCAGAGCGACGAGCGCCACCGCTTCTGCATGAACGACTCCTTTAAGTAGAAGATTCACCAAACGATGAAACAATTCATTGTCATTGCGTGCTTCACCGATGACTTCCGGCAAGTGCGTCAGGACTTCGATTCGATTTTCCGGGTCCTGGTATCGAATCTTGCGTAGTTCCTGGGGATTGAACGCCACTTCTTCGACGGGCTGAGCCCCGGTTGATCCTTCCGCTTCGGCTTCCACAAGATGAAATGATGTGGTTCCGATGACAAAATGTTCGCCAATTTCAATCCGGCAGATGTCGACAGCTTCGCCACCATAAAACAGCGGATTCCTTGCGGCAGGCAATCGAGTCAATTGGACATGCCCCTGTCGCACTTCGAGCTGGGCATGATTATGAGACATCAGCATGTCCCATGGAACCACCAGCTCCGCCGTGTCAGCGCGCCCAATAACACATCGCGCCCCGTCCTGCAATGGGTGTCGCCGAGATTGTTTGGCTCCGGAACCCTGCACGATTAACTCAAGCACTGTCGCCACCCTTGCTGCTTAAAGAGGTCAGTGGCGGAGCCGCTACGATCATCCGCCGGCGGCGCCATCTCAACCAGCGGGGCCCGCGTTCACTCCAGACGATCACAATCAACCACCACGAACCTGCGACCAGACCCAGCATGACCAGTACGGCGACGATTGCCGAAGAAACCATCCGGGATTGAAGGTCTTCCACAGCACCCAGGACCGCATCCTTTCGTTCCTGCACGACCGCGACCCAACCTGTATCCCCGACAGTGCTGAACGCCGCCAGCCAGACACCGCCGTAGTTGGCCGGATCCACCTGACCAATCGGATCCACATAATGCCGCGTGCGGTCGTACTCGTATGTCGAATCTCCCGATCGGGAATTCTCGACAAAATGCTCCAAATCCAGGATAAAATCGGATTTGGCAGCGCCCGTCAGCCGGAGTTTTGCGAAGTCATCAGGCCCTTTGAGCCTCGCCAGGTTGTCGTCCGTCATCCAGTCGTGTGCCAGCAGATTCCATTGACGGTGCCCATCCCGTGCGCGGCTGTCGACGATCGCGAACTTGCGTCCCACTCCATCCGGGCGTTGGGAACGCAGACTTTTTTCATAGTCTTGCAGCAGACTGCTGAGCGACAATGTTCGTGCCAGGATTCCGATCACGCGCAGTTCGTCATTCAATGCGAAGATGGGAACCGACAGGGCGACTACATAATGTCCCGTAGACGTACTCTTATATTCGATGGAAACGTGACGCTTGCTGATTGGATGGATGTCCACGGGAATGTCGTTTGGAGGAAAGTGACAGCCTCCGCCGTGATAATAGTCACGATACGACCAATCCATGTCGATGGTGTGCGTCATGGGGCTTCTCCAACGCTGCCATCCACCGGCATCCAGCAGGAACCAACTGACATCGTTGGAACGGTCCATCCATTTACGGCGCCGGTCATTCGCGGATCGAAAGCGATCCAGAAGTTCGATCAGGGGCTCCCGCTCGGCCCGAGGTTTGGACGCATATTCAAGAACGGCCGACTGTAATTTCTCTTCGGATGCGAGAGCTTCCAATTCGGTCAGTCGATCGTCCAGTTCGCGCTTGATGCTCTCGGCGAGCAGGTTGGCAGAGAGCACATCACTTTCCATGGCGCGCCGTGTCAAATTCGATTGCGCCGTATCGACGGCGTCCGTCATGGCACGAAACGCAAGGGGGGCGATTCCACCGAACAACAGCAATGGCAGAACCAGCCCGAGAAGGATCAATGGACGTCGGGCACGGAATCGCTCTCTCGTCACCAATCGATCCAGTACCGACTGAGCATTTTTGAGCCGTCGCGATGGATCGGGCGTCAGACATCGATCAATCAGTTCCGCCAGTTGTGGATCGACACCGGACACATGCCGATGTTCAGATGGTTTTGCGCTGCGCTGCACAATCCGCTGGTAGATTCCCAAACGCTCTTCAAGCGTTCTTGCCGCGGACAGCCGTTGATCATTCGCTTCCGTACGGAACGGCGGGGCTCCCGTCAGCATGTGATAGATCAAGGCCCCGAGCGCATACACGTCCCAGCGGGAGTCGGGAACAGCGCGCAGGTCGGCCTGTTCGGGTGCCATATAGTACAATGTTCCCAGCGAATGACGATGCTCATCCGCCAGTCTCGATTGCCCAAAATCGCAGAGCCGCGGCTCAAAGTCTTGATCAAGCAGAATGTTGGCTGGCTTCAAGTCACAATGCAGGATTCCGATTCCATGCGCATGAACCAGTGCCTGGCAGATTCGCGATGCAATCCGCACCGCATCCGCCGTTGCGAAGGGGCCACCGCTCAACTTGGATGCGAGTGATCCGTTTTCCAGGTATTCCATCACATAATATGGCGGATCATGGTCCCAACCGACCGCAAGCAGACCGACAATGTTACGCGACGTATACAATACGGCCAGCTTTTCAACCTCGCGCCCCAATAATGACCAGTCGACACCCCGTCGATGCGTATAGAACTTGATGGCAACGAGTTTTCCGGTATTCTGCTCGCGAGCCAGCCAGACAGACCCGTACTTGCCTTCGCCAATCGGCTTCAAAATCCGATAGCCCGGAACGGCTGCGGGCGCCTGACCCGCGAGCGCACTCAATTCGCGTGCATGCTCAATCGACTCTGCGTCTTGTGCCAACGTGTCGTCGACCGGATGCGGGCTGAGAGGCGATCCCGCTGATTCGCGCGTGATTTGCAAGACTGCCGATTCCTCCACCAGACGACGCGGCATTTGGACGAGATTCAATACCACTCACTTTACGTCAGTCGACTGCAAAAAGTCGAACGTCGGCAGCTTTAAGCCGAATCCGCCGTCGGATTCATGATTTCTACCGGATTTCATCGCCGTTTTGAACACTACCTCCACGTCCGGTATCCTCAAGCACGAATGACGGGCAGACAGCATCACGCTGGCGGTTCTGTGACAACCAAGACACAATGCCGGTCAGTATTTGCAGCGCCGATCAATTCCCGTTGAAGCGCTCGTCGAAAAGTTTCGCTTGAGCGGAAGGTCGCAATGTGCTCGAGGTTTGATCGGCCTCGACTTGAACGAGTAATGTGACCGCAGTTCAGAGGGCTTGCTGATGCCGCGGCTGGTACTGGTGGAACAAGACGCCGCTCGACGCGATGCGTTACAGTTTATCCTTAGCGAGTCAGGCTTGCAGTCGATTGCCTGCACCGATCATGTGCTGGCACTCAGTCAGGTGGCAGCCGGGGACGTGGATTTGTTGCTGGTCGGCGATTGCAATCTAAAATTGCTGGATGACCTTCCCCGTCAAGAGGACGGAACCCTGGCAGTCCCAGTTTTGACGCTGATCAATCCCGGTAATGCCGCAGGAATTCTGGGCAGTCTTACGTCCGGTGTGCGCGGAATCGTCTCGCGTGATCGTCCGACGAACGAGATCCTGGGAAAGGTAAAATTGCTGCTGAATCCGGGCGAAGCGGGCGTTTCGAATCCGCACCAGGTCACAATCGCGGGCGATGGAACCCTGCAGGAACGTACGTATCGCCAGCAGGATCTGGTCGAAGCGCTGGAGTCTGCCTGCGACGACATTTCCCGGCTGCAACAGCGTTATGAAGATGAACTGACACAGCGTCGAAAAGTAGAGCAGGCGTTGATGGAATCAGAGGCATTTTACCAGTCTCTGGTGGAGACGCTGCCATTAGCCATGTTACGAAAAGATCTGCAGGGCCGTTTCACGTTCGCCAATCGATTGTTGTGTGAAGCGTTGCGTCGCACGCCGGATGAGATCGTCGGCCGAACGGACTATGATTTTTTTCCTCGTGAACTGGCGGAGAAATATCGAGGTGACGACCGTCGCGTGCTGGAATCTGAACGCGATCTGGAAGTGACCGAGGAGTTTCAGACACCAACGGGAGAACGGCGATTTACCCATGTGGTAAAGACACCGGTCTATGATGCAACGGGAAACCTGGTCGGTATTCAGGGGATATTTTCGGATGTGACGGACAAGAAACGTGCGGAAATCGAATTGCATCAGACGCGAGCACGGCTGCAAGCCGTGCTTGATTCGGCCACACAAGTCTCCATCGTTGCGACAGACGTCAATGGCGTCATCGATGTTTTCAACGTCGGTGCGGAGAGAATGCTCGGTTATTCCGTCGAGGAGATGATCGGCAAGCAGACACCGGAAATACTTCATGTGGAGCACGAAGTCCTGGCACGTGGCGCGGAGTTAACGCGTGAACTGGGCCGCAAAATTGAAGGCTTCCGCGTGTTTGTGGAAAACGCGAGCCGCGGGCAGCCCGACGAGCGAGAATGGACGTACGTCCGCAAGGACGGTAGCCGATTGCCCGTTAATCTCGTCGTTATGGCGCGCCGAGATCGCGATGGTCACGTGATCGGCTTTTTGGGAATTGCCGCGGATATTTCGGCTCGCAAACGAGCCGAAGCCGACATCATGAAGGCCAAAGAGGCTGCGGAATCTGCCAATCGGGCCAAGAGTGACTTCCTGGCGAACATGAGTCACGAAATCCGTACACCCCTGAACGCGATCATAGGTATGACGGAACTGGTCATTGACACGGAACTCACGCCCACACAGCGCGAATACCTGGCCATGGTTCACGAATCGGGCGAATCGCTGCTGGCCGTCATCAATGACATCCTCGATTTTTCAAAGATTGAAGCCGGGAAACTGAATCTCGAACAAGTTCCATTTAACATCCGTGAGGTACTGGGCGATACGATGAAATCGCTCTCTCTGCGCGCCCATCGAAAGCGCTTGGAACTGGTTTGCCACATCGCGCCAGATGTTCCTTTCGCAATTGAAGGCGACCCCCACAGATTGCGTCAGATGGTGATCAACCTGGTGGGTAACTCGATCAAGTTCACAGAGGCGGGTGAAGTCGTGCTGGATGTGGCCGTCGAGCGCATCGAAAAAATCGGCCCGATGCTTCATTTCCGCGTGTCGGACACCGGCGTGGGAATTCCGCAGGAAAAGCTGGATACGATCTTCGAAGCTTTTGAACAGGCGGACACGTCAACAACACGACGGTATGGCGGAACAGGTTTGGGACTGGCCATCGTGTCGCGACTGGTCGACTTGATGGATGGTAACGTATGGGTGGAAAGCGAAGTCGGTTGCGGGAGCGTGTTTCACTTCACCGCCCGCTTTGGAACTGCCAGCGAGGAGCACTTGCCATCCATCGCGGAGATTCATCCGCCAAGTCTGCGGGGATTGCGAGTGCTGATTGTGGACGACAACGCCACCAGCAGGCGAATCCTGACGGAAATGCTGATGAACTGGGGAATGAGCCCCCAGGCAGCGGAAAGTGTCAAAGATGGATTGGCGGAACTGGAACGAGGGCATGATTCCGGTGAACCCTATGCTCTGATCGTAACAGATTCCAACATGCCGAAGGAGGACGGTTTCGACCTGGCTCAGCAGATCCAGAAACGGCCCGGGCTGTGTGGGGCCATGATCATGATGCTGACGTCATCCGACAGGCCCGACGATGTCTCACGTTGCCAGCAATTGAATATTTCAGCGTATTTGATCAAACCAGTCAAACAATCCGAATTACTGGATGCAATCGTCCTTGCTGTTGGAGAGAAGACGCAACTCGCCACGACGGCTGTTTCTTCCAACCCACCCTCTCGGGTGGCATCCAAGTCGAAATCAATTCTGTTGGCCGAGGACAGTTTGATCAATCAGAAACTGGCAATTGGACTTCTGGAACGCTGGGGACATCGCGTCATAGTGGCTAACAACGGTAACGAAGCCGTAAAGCTTTCAGGCGAGTCGTCCTTCGATCTAATCTTGATGGATGTTCAAATGCCGGAACTGGATGGGCTGGATGCCACCCGTCAAATCCGAGATCGGGAGCGGCAAACGGGTGGGCATCAGTCGATCATCGCTATGACGGCGCACGCGATGAAGGGTGATCGGGAACTGTGCCTGAGCGCCGGAATGGATGGCTATCTGATGAAGCCAATTCGCGCCGAGCAATTGTTTAGACAGATCGAAGATGTGACGAGTGCAACTTCTGCACCCGGAAGATCAATGGAGAAAGCGATCATGAAGGACGAACAGCCTGAATTGGTTGATTGGCAGGAGGCGAGTCGAGCGGTCAATGGCGATCAGGACCTGTTGATGCAAATCCTGGCGGCGTTTCTCTCAGAGGGTCCTCATTTGCTGGAAACGCTCGAAGCATCGTATCAGACTTCAGAATGGAAGCGATTCCAGCGCGCGGCACATACGCTAAAGAGCGCCCTGCGTACGTTTGGAGTGAAGTGTGCTGAAGAAGTGGAACGTTTGGAACTGGCCATCAAAGCTGATGCAGCGTCGATTGAGGACTCACAGGTTAAGAGCGTGATTTCGCGCGTCCAGCCTGTATTCGGTGAAATGAAGTCCCACTTGCAGTTGCTGGGTGCGAATGGCAACATCTGAATCACATTGCCGGAGTATTTAGTGATCGTTGGCAGGCACTCCCCACGTGAAATTCAGACTAAAGGAAAGTCATGCCGACCGTACTCGTAGTGGATGACTCTGCAACCGATCGACTTCGAGCCGGGGGTTTGCTGGCGGAAAGTGGTGACTTCGAGGTGGAGTACGCCATTGACGGAAGCGACGCGCTTCTCAAACTCGAATTGCATGTTCCGGACGTCGTCGTCACCGATATGGACATGCCGGAACTGAATGGATTGGAACTGGTCGCCGTAACCCGCCAAGCCTATCCGCTGGTGCCGGTTGTCTTGATGACCGCGCGCGGCAGTGAAGAACTGGCATTGGAAGCCCTGCGGGCGGGTGCCGCCAGTTACGTCCCGAAACGCTTGCTGAACGTCGAACTGGTTCCGACCGTTCATCAGGTCTATGCGGCCGCGCGCGAGGATCGTGGAAGAATTCGCCTCATGCGCCGAATGGCGGAACAGCAGGTGAGATTCACAATCGAAAATGATCACGAATTGATTTCTTCGCTCGTGCAGTATTTGAAGGATGGTGCCGCGGGGATGGGAATTTGCGACGACGGCGAACGTGTTCGTATCGGAGTCGCATTGCAGGAAGCCCTCACCAATGCCTGCCTGCACGGCAACCTGGAACTGGATTCCTCGCTCCGCGAAATCGACCATCATCAGTACTACGAACTGGCACATCAACGGATGGAACAGGCGCCGTACTCACATCGACGCATCTATGTCGCGGCGAGATACAGTCCGGATGCGGCGGAATTCTGTATTCGCGATGAGGGGCCAGGTTTCAATCGCGAATCGTTGCCCGACCCCACCGATCCCACGAATATCGACCGTCCGTGCGGTCGAGGACTATTGCTGATGCAAACATTTATGGACGAAGTGTCGTATAACGCGACGGGCAATGAAGTGACGATGATCAAGCGCCGGCGGGCTCCATCAGAAGTTCGTTCTCAAGGACCTGAACGATGAATTCGAGCAAAGTGTTTCGGACCTCGTCAATTGGTGACATTCTTGTCGTCGAGTTGGCCGGTGTCGTCAGCAGTCTGGCCGACGACAGTATTTCTCGAGAACTCGACGCCGTGCGGGAACACTTTCGTCACGGAAGTTTCCACGCCATCATCGTGGATCTGGGCCAAGTTGCCTATTTCGGGTCGAGCATGCTCGAAGCGATTCGAGCGATGTGGAACGATCTTGATCCGAAAGGCGGACGACTGGTGTTATGTAACGCTTCGGAAGTCGCGCGAGAGATTCTGCAGATCGCCAAATTCGACAGGGTGTGGCCGCTCGTGGCGACGCTAGACGACGCCATCAAGTCCCTTCAGGCAGGATGAATCTGAAAACGCAGTCTCAATGCGGGTCAACAATCGGCAGGCCCGCCGTTGCTTCAATCGCATGGGCAGGATCTGCCTGATAGGTTGCGGATGGATTGGATGCCATGATCGGTTGCACGAATTGTGGCTGACCGGATGCGACATTCTCTTGAGCAAAGCCGGGAGAAATCGTAGTCGAGGAAATCATTGGCGATGCAGTCGACGCCATGACGTCTGGTTGTCCATAAGCCGCGTTGGCCATTCCATAGTCAGGCAAAGGATAGGCTGTCACTCGTTGTAGCCGATCACGGCGCCGCAAGTGGCGTCCAGGTCCGGTCGCTTCATCGACGATGGCAACTTCTGTCGGCGTCGCCGCAGACGTTGCGTTGTACGAGACCGTCATCGGTTGAATTGCCAACGGCGCCTGGCTGGTCATTGTCGGCTGCTCATAGACATCATTCTGCAGCATCGCCGATCGTCGCATGTTGATCGCGGACGATGTCGTTCCTGAGATCGTGGCCAGCCGCGAGTGAACTTGCGGTTGATTCCATCGGGTCACGAGTGAACGCTGATAAAGAGCCGCGGCTTGAGCGGGCTGTCCGGACTCTTCATAGAGTTGTCCAAGATGGGCGAGTGCGGTCGGGTGATTCGGTTTCACTTGCAACGCCTGCCGCAGTGTTTGTTCCGCTGCCATCCGATTGCCCTCCTCACGTTGCAACCACGCCAGCTCAACATACGATTCGGGAACATAGGGTTGTGTGTCACGCCATTCGGTGAGCAATTGCTCGGCTTCTGGTGCGCGTTGCTGCGAAATCAGGAGTTGGGCGAGCGCGTGGTACGTTGGCTGATGCATTGGATCGACACTGAGGTTGTGACGCAGGACCTGTTCCGCAGAGGCGGTGTCTCCCGTTTTCTGCATGGCCATCGCCAGATTATGTCGATAGTCCGGAGCCCTGGGATTATCGATGACCGCTCGTTGAAACTCATTACGAGCCAGAGCGTAATTACCCTTCTGGTAGTACCCCATGCCAGAATTGTTCATCAACCATCCGCTGCCGCAGCAACATCCAGAGACGAGCATCAGCAGCCCGAGACAGGCTGAAAGTCGGACTGCGGAAGAGAGGATTCGGATATTGATGCGCATGATGCCGCAACTCCTGGATCAGGGAGACATGTTCTGCGAATCGCCACGTGACGCAGGTCGCCCGCAGCGTTTGGGTCGAGTTGAATCAAGATGTGGGGGAGAATTGTGGCGGGAAGATAGTACAGGTGTCCTTGTGCAGCAAGAGGTGTTTGCGAGATCACAGTGCGATCCGGTTGAAATCTTGAGTTTTCCTGCACGATCGACCGAGATTTTTCGATTGGGCCACGACGCAAGAATAGAAATCGGCGGAAAGTGCCGGAAATCCAACCTTTGCAATTCACCTTGTTTGACTTTCTCACTCAAGCTAACCTGACGATCACCGGATGTGGATGCGAGGCGCCATCTCTGGACGACTATAGTTTTTCCACGACGAAAGGGAGGATTCTTGACATGAACAAGTACTTGATCGCGGCAACCATGATTGCGTCTGCCTGGTGGGCGAATTGGAGCGTCGCGCAAGAATTAACGATGGGTTCAAAGGCCCCCAAGTTGGAAGTCAGCAGGTTTATCAAGGGGGATACCGTAAAAGGCTTCGAACAGGGAAAGACATACGTCGTGGAATTCTGGGCCACCTGGTGCGGTCCTTGCCTCGCAACGATCCCTCATCTCACGAAACTACAGAAGGAATACAAGGACGTAACTTTTATCGGCGTCGCAATCTACGAAGAGGATCAGGAAAAGGTGGAGGCGTTTGTGGAGAAAATGGGAGACAAGATGGATTATCGCGTCGCCCTCGACTCTGTTGCCGAAGACGCACAGCCGGACGACGGAGCCATGGTGAAGGGCTGGATGAACCCTGCCGAGCAGCGGGGAATTCCCGCCTCATTCATTGTCAATGGTGACGGAGTTATTGCATGGATCGGCCACCCTGGTGAGATTGATGAACCGCTCGAACAGATTGCCACGGGCAAGTGGGATCTTGTCGCTGAAGTGAAAAAGGCGAAGGCAATCGTGGCAGAGCGTAAGAAGATTGAAGCGATCATGACGAAAGTGAGCAAGTTGTATCATGAGTTTCAAGAAACCGGCGATTCGGAAGAATTGTTAAAGGAACTGGATGCGGCTGCCAAAGAGATTCCGGCGCGGGCAACCCGATTTTCGCTGATCAAGTTTCAAGCACTCAGCGGCCCGAAGGGGAATGTGGATCAGGCGCTGCAACTGGGAGCAGAAATCCTAGAATCGGACGTAGGCACGGATGCTGAAGTTCTCAACAATATCGCCTGGATGCTTGTCAGTCCGCAGCGCGACAAGACGGCTGATCCAAAGCTTCTAAAGTTTGCCTTGAAGGTTGCAATGAAGGCGGACGATCTGCAAAAATTCGAAGATCCATCAATTGCCGACACGGTCGCCAAGGCGTATTTCGATAACGGACAATTGGAAAAGGCCGTAGAAACGCAGGAACGCGTCGTGAAGTTAATACCTGGTACCGAATTGGAAAATGATCCAGATGTCAAGAAACGTTTGCGACAATACAAGCGTGCACTGGATGCTTCAAAGACCGAGCCTGCTGCGAAAAAATGATTGCCATCAAAGGCCGATCACAACTGCGATACAACTGTCGCTCGCCGAACCGTATCGGCGAGTTTTTGCATTGTTACCCCTTCTTCGGGACGCCTGGTGCAGGGCGTGCCGCGACAACTCGATTGACGACGCTTGTAATTCCGTGAATTCCACGCACTACGTCACACAAGTCGATGTCGTCCTCGTTGGATTCCAGAAACCCTTCAAGGCAGATTGCGTCGTGATTACACCGATGGACGTCGAGCCGCGCGAACTTCAATCCAGGGTGGTTCTGCAGTCGATGAAGCACATCACGCTCAATTTCGTGTGCGGACAACGAATCCATTTGCCCGGTCGCGGCTGACGCTACCACAGGCTGAACTTTAGCACCGAGATTTGAAGTGGGATTCTGCGAATCGACAGGAGTGCCTTCCGCCGGTGGCAGCGCGGGGGATGTGGTGTTCATCAGTTCGTCCCTTGAACAAAAGAAATCGTACTCCGTTGATATGATTTCACTTTAGCCACTGCTATGAAAATGGCGAGCGGAATCTGGAACATTTCGGAACTTTTTACAATCTGTTCTACTGGTTCCCTTCCAGTTTCCGCCAAAGTCCGCATTAACTGAAAGCTCGGTCATGCCATCGCTGAACATCCCGACAATTGACCCAACTTCCATTTTCGAGCATTTCCGTGGGAATTACGGATCGGAATTGCTGACCGCAGCCGTCGAACATTTCGGCTTGTTCCAGCATCTTGCGGATAGTCCCCTGAACGAAGATGCGTTAAGAATCCAACTGGGCCTCGAACCACGCCCGTTCATTGTTCTGACAACGGCGCTAAAGGCCATGCGGCTGATCGAAAGCGATGGATCGAGACGGTTGCAACTGAGTCCATTGGCACGCGAACACCTCGTTCCGGGTGGTCCATTTTACATCGGCGACTACGTGGCATTGGCCGCGAATAGCCCTGGCGTCCTGGAGATAGTAAAGCGACTCAGAGCGAATCGCCCTGCGCATGCTGAGGAGTCTGATACCGGGGCCGCATTCATCTTTCGCGAAGGGCTCGATTCCGCCATGGAGATGGAAGCGTCCGCACGTCGACTGACACTCGCACTGGCTGGACGAGCAAAGAACGTCGCCCCTGTCATGGCCGACCGAGTTTCCTTTGGAAACGAAACCCTGTTGGACATTGGCGGAGGTACAGGGATCTATGCGATCGCCTGTTTGAAACGTCATCCCGGACTGCGTGCCATCGTGTTTGATCGCCCCGAGGTTCTGAAGGTCGCCCGGGAGTTTGCGGCGGAATATGGAGTTGCGGATCGGCTGGAGTGCCAACCAGGCGATATGTTCGCCGATCCATTACCAGCGGCCGACGTGATCTTGCTGTCCAACATCCTGCACGATTGGGACGTTCCTGAATGCAGCAATCTGGTCAGTCGGTGCACTGATGCATTGAAGTCCGGGGGGCGGCTATTGATTCATGATGTCTTCTTGAATGATGATCTTGATGGTCCGCTCCCCGTAGCGCTTTACTCAGCGTCGCTGTTCACTTTGACAGAAGGGAGAGCTTACAGTGCCCAGGAATACCGAGATTGGCTGCATGCGGCGGGCCTCGTCACATCGGTGGTCGAACCGACACTCATTCATTGCGGCGTGCTGACAGGGAGAAAACGGACTCGTTGACATTTAGCTGCCTCCTGTATGCGGCACGTTCGTGACGTGCTGAGGCTCCAGTGCATGGACTCAATGTGAGTGCGGAAGCGTCACTGAGTTCGCTGCTCCATCCAGTTGTTCGATTCTCAGTCGCTGAATCCGGCGAGCATCAGCCTCCAGGACGGTCATCCGCAGTCGTTCCCAGTCAAATTTCTCACCGATTCCGGGAATACGCCCGAACTGTGCGAACGCGAACCCGCCAACCGTGTCGAAGTCGTCACTGTGGGGCAGACCATAGTCAAACTGCCGGTTCAGTTCATCCAGCCGAACGCGGGCGTCAACCTCGATCACGCTCGACGACTCCTGGCAGATATCGTTCGTCAATTGAACTTCGTCATATTCGTCCGCAATTTCGCCGACGATTTCCTCAAGAATGTCTTCCATGGTCACCAATCCGGCAACACCGCCGTATTCGTCATGCACCATGGCGATATGAATCTTGCGTCGCTTCATCAACTCCAGCATTGCAGGAATCTCGGTGGTAAGCGGGACGTAAACCGGCTCCCGAATAATATCTCGTAGAACGGGGAACGGCTGTCCTGTTCGATGCGGTTCCAGGGCCTTCAGCAGGTCCTTGGCATAGAGAATTCCGATCACATCATCGGTCGAATCACCAATGACCGGCATCCGCGAATGCCCCGATTCGATCAGAATCTGACGAGCCTCCTCCAGTGTGCAGTCTGCAGGAACGCAATGCATTTCAGTCCTGGGAGTCATGATGGCTCCCACATCTTCGTCCTGCAGTTCCATCACCCGACGAATCATGGCGGTGGACCCCACTTCCAGTACGCCCTCCCGTTCACCCTCTTCAACCACTGAACGAATATCCTCTTCCAACACGGAAGCGTCGTCCGCTTGTGGTTCGGCGCGTCCTGCCACCCGATGGGCATAGCGATCGAGTTGATGTGCAATCCATAGACCAGGCTTCAACATCGCCTGGAGCGCGACGATAACTGGCCACCAGCGACAGAGAAAAGATTCGGCGGCCACGCGGGCGATTGTCCACGGTAACACGTCAGCAGCGAAGAAGGCCAGAATTGCAAAGCCTGCATACTGCAGAACGAATTTCCAGGCAATACGCTGTGTCATTTCACCGTCAATGACCATTGGCCAGCCGATCCAGACGCAAATAACGCCCGACAGTACGAGCGTGACACAAGTCAGGATGAACTCAAGAACTAGCAGAGCAGAACCCTGCTCCTTGAGAATCTGACTGAATCGATCCGGAATCCCTTTGGATTCACACAATTCTTCCAGTCGGCTGTATGAGAAGTCACGGAGCGAATCACACCCCAGAGCGCTCCAAAACGCCAGCAGCAATAAAATCACGATGAGGGCCGGAAGAATCAGCACGTTATGCTTCCAACCCTACGGGAATCAGTTGCCAATGCGCCAGTAGTTTTCGTTCCCGGTCGCGCATGATCGGGCGGGCCTCGTCCGTCAAATCGTCATAGCCGCACAAATGTAACATGCCATGAACGACATACAGCAGCAATTCATCCGCGGCGGTCCAGCCATGGCCACCGGCTTCGCGAAGTGCCGTTTCGGTACTGATTACCAATTCCGCCTCAAGATGACACGCCGCATGGCTGCCAGGTGGGAATGATGCTCGATCAATTCCAGGAAGGGACGATGCGGCGCTGTCACTGGTCAGCAGGAAGCTGATCACATCTGTCGCATGGTCGTGTCCCAGGAATTCGAGATTCACCTTGTGAATCTCCGCATCGTTCACCAAGGCCACGCTAATTTCGGCGGAAGGGACTCGCTCTTCCGATAAAACCTGTTCGATCACCATACGTATCTGATCCGTGTCAACGGAAATCGCCGTCTGTTGATCGAGAATATCGATATCAAAATCGGACCTGGTCATGTCCATGTTCCAGCGGCAGTCAGGCCGTCTTCTGTTCCGGGTATTTGATTCTACCGTGATGAATTCCGATCAATGACTTCGTGAGTGAATCTTCGACGATGGCAAGTTCTCCAAGTGTCAGTGAGCACTGATCGAATTGGCCATCCAGCAGTCGTTTCATGGCGATTTCGTGAACCAGAGTTTCAATGCGCTTCGGCGTCGGTTCGGCAAGCGTTCGACTCGCCCCTTCCACTGCGTCGGCAACCATCAACACGGCGGCTTCGCGCGATTGCGGCTTTGGACCGGGATACCTGTAGGTGGATTCCTGAACTTCAAAGCGATGGTCGGGTCTTGCTTCCGCCTGCTTTGTGGCCGCATGAAAGAAGTATTCAACGAGCGTTGTACCGTGATGCTGTTCAATGAAGTCTATCAACGGCTCCGGTAAATTGTGCTGCCGCGCCAATTCAACTCCATCCTTGACGTGGCCGATGATGACAAGCGCGCTCATTGCCGGATTGAGCGACTCATGCCGACTGACCTGGCCGGCAATCATATTCTCCACAAAATACTGCGGTTTCATCATCTTGCCGATGTCGTGGTAATAGGCGCCGACCCGACATAACAGGCCGTTTGCGCCGATTGCGTCCGCGGCTGTTTCCGCAATCGTCGCCACTCCGTTTGAGTGACTGTATGTGCCCGGAGCGCGTTGTACCAGTTCCTGCAACAGTGGGTGTGAAACATCGCTCAATTCCAGCAGACTGATATCCGTGACCACGCCAAATAACTTTTCAATAAACGGCAATCCACCGGAAACTAGAAAGCCCGTCAGGAAGCACCAGCCTGCTCCTTGCAGGCTGATTGCCAACAGGTGTCGATCGGTCCACAGTCGGCCCAGTTGCTGGCTGTCGACGATGTTCACTCCCCAGGTAACAAGGAAATATACGACCGCCGTCCAGAAACCGACCTTGACGAGCTTCATGCGATTGGCCACCTGGTTGAGCGGCACGATCGCGGCCGCGGCCGCGCTCATCAGCACAACGAATTCACCCACGCTGCGACCATTGGCCAGGGTGACAACCAGCGTCATCGAAAACCCGGTCAAGGCAGCCAGCACCTGATTATAGGCAACGGCCAGGATCATCACCGCACAAAGGATGGGAACGGATTCCGCTCGCCACGGATCGAACGACAGCCAACGGCCAAGTATCGTCGTCAGAGTGACGGCCGCCAGATAAATTGTCAGCCTTCCGACATTGGTTGCCAGTCGTGGCTCATTTCGAATCAAGTGATACCCGTTCATACCCCCTAAAACGATCAATAACGACAGGACTGTCGCCAGCCGCAGGATACGTTCGAAGAATGGAATCTGCTTTTCAGTGGCGTCATACTGAGCCCTGAGGATCTCCAGAGTTTCCTCGTCAATGACCGTTCCAGGAGCCACCACGGGATCCCCTCTTTTATATTCGTCGCGCACGGGTGGTGTGTTCCGAAGCTCCTGATTGATCATCTGGCTGGTTGCCTGGGCATCGTACTTCAACGTGGGTGACACCCGGTTTTGAAGCCAGCGTTCCAGGATCGGCTGGAGTGGTTTGAGCGCCTGGTATGCCTTCCATTGCCCGCCAAGATTGCCGTTGTTCTTCAGCATCTCGATCAGCAGCAAATCGGCGACTTTGAACTTCTGGATCTTCTCTTCGTCCTCTTTCGAAACAATCGCAATTTCGGACTCCAATCGCAATTCCTGCTGCGCGACTTCCTTGGGATCGAGCACTCCTGTCTGCCGGAGTGGCGCCGTAAATTGGGTGAAGTCTCCAATCAATTCATCGATCTTCCCTTCAGCCGTCTTGGACGGCCCAATTGCTTCCCGAAGTCGCAGCCATCCGGCCTCGAACTCCGGCGTCGGTGGCTCGAACGCTGATCCAACGCCTCCGGCCACCCAGCCGAATGCGGATCGCGTTTTGGCGGACAGGTCTGTAAAAGTGTTGACCAGGACGACGTCGAACAGGTTTTCACGCAATTCAAAGGGCAATTTGCGAAGCTGTTCCGCCCCTTCCTGCGAATATCGAAAAACCACCGGAACGCGTCTTTCTCGCTCCATCCGTGCCAGATCGGTTTTTCGCAGATTCACGCGGTCAAAATCCACTTGCGCCAGGATGCCATTCGGAGCGTCGTCGCCAAGCCGGTGCGGGAACGGAGATCGCCAACTGGCAATTCCAAACAAAAGAATGACGAGGAAAAGGAGGCAAATCGCCAGTCGAAGAGAGACGTCACCATGGGTGAGCCGATCATTGAGGCGTGCCGTCCACGAACCTGTCTTCAGGTTGACGATTCGTGAGATTCGCGTTTTTCGAGCAGGAAAGATTCGCATCAGTCGTCCTTGTCACTGCGGCTGCAAACACCACATCGACACTTCAGTTCACAATCTGCTCACCGATCGCGGGGGATTGTGCTGACATCATTGGGGAACTCTTCTGCGTAATGTCGCCTACAGATTGATCAACCGGTTGCGTCGTTGGAATGGAATTCTCGGTTCGCTCAAAACGAAACTTTGATCGATTGCTGCGTTCCGGACGATCGACATCGTACGCCGCAACTATTCTTCGCACGAGCGGGTGACGAACGATGTCTTCGCCCGTCAATTCAATGGATGCCACCCCGTGGACGCTTCGCAGTCGCTGGATGGCATCGACAAGGCCGCTATCGATGTTGTCAGGCAGGTCAGTTTGTGTGGCGTCACCTGCAACAACGATCTTGGAGTGATGCCCCATTCGCGTCAGAAACATCATCATTTGCGTTACAGTTGTGTTCTGCGCTTCATCAAGAATCATGAACGTGTTGTTCAGCGTTCGCCCTCTCATGAAGGCAAGAGGGATGATTTCGATGACGTCCTTTTCCAGATAGCGCTGGACTTGGTCAAAGTCCAGAATGTCGCCCAAGGCGTCCAATAATGGACGAAGAAACGGATTAACCTTGGCCAGCATGTCTCCGGGAAGAAAACCCAATCGTTCGCCAGCTTCTACGGCCGGCCGAACCAGCACGATCTTGCGTACCTGTTCCAATCGCAGCGCGTTAACAGCCATGGCGACCGCCAGGTAAGTCTTGCCCGAACCGGCTGGTCCTGAGCATATCACCAGATCGTGTTCGCGAATCGCTTTGATGTATTCGCGCTGGCCGGCCCCCATAGGGCGAATCTTGCGAGCTTTGTGAAACACGTCGATCGCGTCATCCGGCAACGAATGGTCGTGAACAAGTGTCCGACGCAACGCCCGTTCCAAATCTTCCTCTTCTAGAAATCCAGTCCGCTCGATCACCGACTTCAACTCGGAAAAGACTTCCGTACCGAGGTCCACATGTGCCTGATCCCCGTGCAGGTGTAATTCATCACCCCGTAGCACAACATCAATCTGTAAGACATCTCGGAGGCGACGCAGGTTTTTGTCGCGCGTCCCAAACAAGCTCCGAACATCGTCATGATTGCGAAACTGTACTCGACCTTCCGTCATAGTCCTTACTCACCAGTCATTGGGAATCTCGGCCCGTTGCCGCAGAATGGAACGTTACTCTACTCTTTTCCAAGGCAAGTCGCAAAACCTCGATGCGGCGTTCACTGGACGGCGGCGTGCAACGCTCACTACGCCTCAAGCAATTCTACGCGATCTCTGCATTTACCCCAACTTCCGATGCGAAACATTTCCGGATGTAGCTCCGATCTCGGAAGTAGCGATTGTGTTCAAGTCGCGGACGGCGCGGATCGATCACAGTCATGCGCGATTCGCTGGCCTGCGATGGCCGCCAGATTTTGCGGGAAGTCGTATTCATGTATGAATCTCAATTTGAGTTGAAGCGTCGCCCATTTGGCGCTACCCCTGACCCACGTTGCTTTATGGCTTTGGGATCGATCCAGGATGCTTTGGACGAATTGGTCGTCTGTGTCGAGCAAGGTCAGGGAATTGCTGTTGTGTCCGCTCCTGCCGGAACCGGTAAAACATTACTGTGTGAGAAGTTGCGAATTGAATTGGGAAACCGCTTTGAAACCGTATACCTTCGTCATTCCAGTTTCCTGACGCGCCGGGCGCTCTTGCAAACGATCCTTTGCGATTTGAACCATCCATACCAGCGGCAAGAGGAACAGGAATTGAGGCTGGAATTGATTCCAGCCATCCGATCACTCAATCCGCGACGGGAAGCTCTGGTTCTCATTTGTGATGAAGCTCATCTTCTTACGGAGGATCTGTTGGAAGAACTGCGGATTCTGTCGGATCTGGCTGAACACGGACGTCCCTTGGTTCGGTTGGTTCTCGTCGGACAACATGCGTTGGAAGAAACGCTGGCGAGCCCCAATTTGGGAGCGTTAAGCCAGCGAGTCCGGGCGCACGTCAGCCTCGAAAACTTCGACCGGATGACTTCACTGGACTACATCGATTATCGTCTTACCTGGGCAGGTGGAAGGACCGAGGAAGTCTTCACACAAGAATCCCTGGATCTTCTCTGCAGTGCGAGCGCTGGTGTGCCTCGTTGTATCAATCAATTATGCGACCATTCCCTCTTACTCGCCTACGTTTCGGAGCAGAAGCCTGTCACTCCGGATACGGTGAGAGACGCTCTGCAGGACTTGCGTCAACTTCCATTACATTGGAATGAATCGCTCGTGGCCGATTCTACGATCCAATCATCTCGCGAATTCGCCGCCGATTCTTCGCGGTCCCAGAGTATTTGGAATACTGCTGAATCCGATTCGCAGATGCAATCGATTGAAATCGGGGCGGATCTTCCTTCAAGCGAATCCCATCGGGAATTGTTGGAATTCCCAATGCCTGCGATTCATGATGCGAATTCCATTATCGATGTGGAGTGCATTGAACCATCATTAACATCTCACAAGGCGACAGTACTGGATGTCGCAACAGATGAGGTTGCCTTAGAAGACGCTTTGAAACAAGAAATCATAGCCGAGAAATCATCTCAAGATTCCCAAATTAACATCGCAAATGGCGAGCCGCAAAACATCCGTCGGTCAATTTCGCACGCCTCGCGGGGACTGGTGGAAGAGTTCGTGTGGGACAAGTATGCGGCGATCGATGGTGGATTCTCGCTTCCTGAACCTCCATCTTTTGAGGCCGAAATTGGTGTCGTAGCCGATGCAGCTCCGCCTGACGAAAAGAAGGGTGACACGCCAGCCGCTGAACCGGTTCGGATTGACAATCATTTGCCAGATGAAACCCCTGAAATTGTTGGTGAAGCAACCATCACTCAGCTCATCGAAATGATGGAATGTGACGCGACGTCCGTCCCAATTGATACCGAAGGCTTTGATGCCGTTTGTCAGCGACTGGATAGCTGGTTGCCCGAAATTCACGATAATCCGGTATGGGATCGGCAGAGCTCGGAAGTTGGGGCGGCGTCCGAAGCCACCGCTGAATCGCCAGACGCCGACAGATTGAAATCGCTGGAAGTTGATTTGGGAATGGCCGTCTACGAATTGGTGCGTGAAGTTCAAGCAGGACTCAATCCAGAGGATGAATTCCATTCGCTGGGGGAGAATCTTCAAGAGGCAATGAACGCAGTCGTCGCAGACGAGGTTCGCCCCACAAGCCAAATCGAAGCATGGTCAAGCACCGAAACAGATGAACTGGCGGAGAGCGAAACAGGTCACGCGACGACGATCGTCGCCGAAGGAACCAGCATCCGCGTGCGTCCGTTCCGTAATCTGTTCAGCATGTTGCGGCGAAAACAGCAAGGGCTGTTGTAGGTTTTCTGAACTTTGTGCTGGTGCGTGAATCCCGGATTCTTCCGTTCAAGATTCATCGCATTGAGATGTTCCGCGGACTCATTCTCCAGAGTGGTACGCGTTGGGCTTCAGGAGTTTGACCCATTCCTGGAATTGCTTGTCGACAGTCCGCAGATCTTTTGTCTCGAACAATTCTCCGAGAGTTTCAATTCCGGCGGGATCCGTCTGACACCTTTGCCGACATTTGCGATAGAAGGCCTCTAGAATATGGTGGCGCTCGAGGAACAGGCAGAAATACCGCGCCTGAGCATAGTCAATGGTCGCACGGTCAGAAGACGCAAACTGCTCGCACGCCAGCGACGAAATCGAGCGTAATCTCCCCCCCTGAAATGCGTTCCGTAAAATGGCGCCCCGCCAGTTTTCCAACCCAATCAGTTGAAATCCATCAGGGGAGAACTCGCACTCCTCGTGAAGTGACGCCAGCCCTTCGTCCAACCATTCCGGCATCTCCGCGAAGTCGGCATGTGCCAACGCGTGCGTTAATTCATGTGCCAGTGTTCCTTCACCCGTTGCCACGTTCACGACCACCCGATGGTCGCGGCGCGAGTAGACACCCGAGTACTCGTTGCGTTCCCGCTTCTCCAGGCAGCGATTACATTCACGATAACTGTCGTCCGAACTGCAGACCACGATGGTGATTGGCCACTCCGGAGAATGATCAAAGTACTGAATCGATAATGCCCGAACCGTCGGAGCAATTGTCTGCCGGTAGTGCCGTTCAAGGTCCGCTTCGTCACAATCGCCCGCCAGGACAAAAGGCTCGTGAATGACGATTCCCCATCCTTCCGGTAAGCCTTGTTCCAGGCGGTCGGCAACTCGCCGACAATCGGGGGTTAACGGTATGGAACCGCCAGGATTCCGGTTCAAGCCGGACTCATGACCTTCTCCATTGCTTTCGAGTGGCGACGAAGGTGCCGCGATTGCGTAGCACAGCGCAATCAGCGCCACCGTCCCAGTCGTCAAAAAATGCCCACGCGTTAAAGTCACGGTGAACCGCTCATTAACAAGGGAAAACCGACCCGACGAATTGATGGAAAGACCTCTTGAAGTTTACACCACGTTGATCATGACGAGTTGATCCAGAGTTGCTGACCTGCAAGGAATTGAGTCCATTGTCGAGATGTATACCAACTGATACCATCCGATTGTTTTTCGCGGCGCATTCGCTGCAGGTAGTCCCTGCAGAGCAATTGATGCTACGCGAATCAAAGTCCACTTTCCCGCCGTTACGAACAGGTCAGGTAAACACGGATGGAATCGACGCTTTACCGCCATTTGGGTGCCCACCTCGAAACTCACGATGAAGTTTCCGGAGTTGGGTTTCACGTGTGGGCTCCCAATGCAGCCGAAGTTTCCGTGCTCTGTGACCTCAACTCATGGATGCACGGTCGCAGCAATCTCAATTCCAGCGACAGCGGTGTCTGGTGGGGATTCGTTCCCGGCCTGAAGCATGGGGATGCGTACAAGTTCGCATTGCGAACTCGCGATGGACATTTGCTGCAGAAATCCGATCCCTATGCGTTTGCTGCGGAACTCCCGCCGAAAAGTGCATCAGTCGTTTATGAGGTGTCCGGCCACACATGGCGGGATGCATCATGGATCGCGCAACGGGAATCGGTGAATCTTTACGAGAAACCTGTCGCCGTTTACGAAGTGCATCTCGGCTCCTGGAAACGTCCCGACGACGGACGCCGGTATTTCAATTATCGCGAGCTGGCTCCACGATTGATTGAATACGTCAAGGAACTTGGCTACACGCACGTCGAGTTGATGCCGATCAATGAGTTTCCGTTTGACGGTTCGTGGGGCTACCAGGCTACTGGCTATTTTGCAGCCACGAGTCGTTACGGGACGCCACACGATTTCATGGAATTCGTCGATCAATTCCACGAAGCGGGCATCGGTGTGATTATTGACTGGGTTCCAGCCCACTTTCCCACAGATGGGCATTCGCTGGGATCTTTCGACGGCTCGTGCTGCTACGAACATTCCGATCCCCGTAAGGGTTATCACCCGGACTGGGGAACCCTGATCTTCAATTATGGACGGACTGAAGTCCGTGATTTTCTGGTTTCCAGTGCCCGATATTGGATTGACGTTTTTCACATCGACGGTCTTCGAGTCGATGCCGTGGCCTCCATGCTTTACCTGGATTACTCGCGAAAGAACGGCGAGTGGGTACCAAACATGTTTGGCGGTCGCGAGAATCTCGAAGCCATTCAATTCCTGAAGGACATGAACGTTCTTCTCCATCAGGAATATCCGGGTATCCTGACGATCGCCGAAGAATCCACGGCTTGGGGTGGAGTGTCACGCCCCGTTTACACCGGTGGCCTTGGCTTCGGAATGAAGTGGGACATGGGCTGGATGAATGATACGTTGCGTTATCTCAGACGCGATCCCATTCATCGCCAGCATCATCAGAATGAATTGTCATTCCGGATGGTCTATGCATTTACAGAAAACTTCATGCTACCGCTGTCCCACGATGAGGTGGTGCATGGGAAATGTTCGCTGTTGTCGCAAATGCCAGGCGATATCTGGCAGAAGTTTGCAAACCTGAGAATGCTGTTTAGTTACCAATACACGCAGCCAGGCAAGAAGTTGTTGTTCATGGGTGGCGAAATCGCTCAATGGACGGAATGGAATCACGACGCCGAACTCGACTGGGCGCTCCTCGGCCAGCCAATGCACGATGGCATTCACCGGCTGATCAGCGATTTGAACAAGCTCTACCGCAATGAGCCGGCCTTGTATCAGACCGATATGTCGTCCGAAGGATTTCGCTGGATCTCCTGCGACGACTCGCTGAACAGCGTTTATGCATACATTCGTCAGGCATACGATCACAACGACTTTCTAGTGATCGTCGGCAATTTCACTCCTGTTCCCCGGTACGATTATAAGATTGGTGTGCCGGTCGCTGGCTTCTATTCGGAATTGCTGAATTCGGATGCCGGATGTTATGGCGGTTCCAGCGTCGGAAATGCCGGAGGCGTCTACAGCATGCCTGGCCAATGCCACGGGCAGAATCAGTGTATTTCACTGACACTTCCGCCGCTCGGCTTCCTCGTTCTGAAGCCTGTCACCGGGATGAACATCACACCCTGACGTCTGCCGCCGTTCGGTGAATGAGATTGTCGCGTCCCTGTAAGAGAGACATTCTCGTCTGTCAAAGCCAAATTCGGAGGCGAATCGCCCGTATGTGGAATGGTCCTGCCATACCCTAACTGATGTCGCAACCATCCGTTGTGTCGATTCGGTTGTGAGTTTTCCTGCGTGTAACTTCAGATTCGCGTCCCCTTTCATGCGTGGACGATGTATCATATAAGTGAAAGCAGAAGTCATTTGCGTCTCGCGAATCCATTTGAGCTGAGCGGAAGGCCGTTTATTCAATGACCATGAAACCTCATCGCCATTTCCCGGGAATCTCACGGCGTGAACTGCTTCAGGCAGGTCGTTCGGGGCTTCTGGGTGTCGGCCTAACCTCGATTCTCGGTCAGCGTGCGTCTGCTTCCCCCGCGACAATCACAAACGCAACGAAATCACCCAAGTCGATTGTGATCGTCTTTTTGACTGGAGCCTGCAGCCATCACGACACGTTCGACATGAAGCTGGACGCCCCTGCGGAAATCCGCGGGGAGTTTCAGCCGATCGCCACGTCGATCCCTGGGTATTCCATCTGCGAACATCTGCCGCACCTGGCTGCACGAGCAAACAAATACGCCGTCATCCGGACGCTTTCGCACGAAGACAATAATCATCTGATGTCCACCCATCATGTGTTGACCGGTGAGAAACAGCCGGGGGGCTTCTTCGATAAGGTCGCATCTCGCGACGATTGGCCATGCTATTCGGCGGCCCTGTCCTTCTTGCGACGGCGCGATGACGGACTTCCCAGTGGAGTCAACCTGCCGACATTTCTCCGTGAAGGACCTCTGACCTGGCCTGCGCAGCACGCTGGTTTTCTGGGGGCGAACTATGACCCCTGGCAAATCACAGGCGATCCGAACAAGTCTGACTTTCGTGTTGAATCGCTGTCTCTGGCTCAAGGGATGGACGTTGTTCACCTGGGTCGGCGTCAAATGCTTCTGGACGAAATCAACCGGAAGCAATCGCAGTTCGCCGAAGTCGCTCAGTCTCTGCGACTTCAAAAAGATCAGCATCTGGCGATCAACATGCTGACGTCCAGCCGTTTGGCCCAGGCGTTTGAACTGCATCGCGAACCGGATGCCGTGCGAGATCGATATGGCCGGACCACGCCGGGCCAGTCACTGCTCACTGCCCGTCGGTTGATCGAGGCGGGTGTACCAATCGTGCAGGTCAACATGGGGCATGTCCAAACATGGGACAGCCACGGCGACCTGTTTCAAACCCTCAAGAAACGCCTGCTTCCTCCGATGGATCAGGGAGTTTCGGCTCTGCTGGACGACTTTGAATCTCGCGGAATGCTGAACGATACGCTGGTGATGATGCTGGGTGAATTTGGACGAACGCCCAAGATCAATGCTGGACGTGGTCGCGATCACTGGGGTCCCTGCTTCTTCGGGTTGTTCGCGGGCGCAGGCGTCCAGGTAGGACAGGTGATCGGTCGATCGGACGTCACCGGTGCTTATCCGGCGACACGCGGATTCTCACCCAATGACGTTGGCGCCACCATCTATCATTTGCTGGGGTTGCCACCGGAAGTCGAAGTCCATGATCGCCTGGGGCGCCCGGTGCGACTGAATCGAGGCGAGGTGATCGAATCACTGTTCAGCGGCTCCAGCGTCTGACTGCCCCAGGAAATTGCACAATTCCGCCGGTCGAGTGTTGGGCTTCAGATCGCCTTGTTGATTCTCGTTGCGACGCAGGGGCAAGGGGACCAGTCACGAGTTGAATCACTTTGGCGGCTCCACCATCGGTAGCTTGGGAAGCGCCGGGCGATCTTGACCTGCAACCGGGTCGTCAAGGTCCGCTGGTGGATTCGCAAGACGGACGATTCGAATCTGTTCGAACGGATCCGCGATCGCCATTCGCAAAAGCGGGGCGGAGTTCGGCGTCGCCAGTGGCACCGCGACCGTCAAAAACGAGAATGCTGATGCGGCACTCGGATCTTCATCAGGTCGGGTGAGCGGTTCATTGGGCAATGGAAATCGGGCCAAAATCGGGGGCTGCCATGGATTCTGGCTCGAAACATAGGCCCGAAGCGCGACAGGTTGCACTGGCGTTGTCGGCGTTGTCGGTTCGGATTCACTGGCGAGGGATGGAATATCCAAAACGGGTCGCTTCCAATTGCCGGGACGCTGCTCCGTCGTCAGCGAGATGGCCGCTCCGGGAAAGATCCCAAACGGTAACGCCCATAAATGTCTTCGCTCTTGTTCCGCACCAAACGCACGAGGCTCTGCCGGTTCCCCCGTCATAGGCAACGCGGGAACAGAAACCTGCTGTGGAGGGACTAAACGCTCGGCAAGGTATTGAGCATGGGCGGTCGAGGTTCCAACAACCAGGAATAGGCCCAGAAACCACTGAGTCACAAGTTGAATTCTGCGATTCATGATCAGTCTCTGAATTTCGTTTGCACTTGCAAAATTGAATTCATCTTTCAAATTGGGTTATCAGCCGGAACGCGTTAGCGTCCGGTTTCTTCGGGAAGCTTACGGAACCTGGATCACCAATTGCACATCAGTCCCGATTTCCGGAAGGACTTTGGAATTGGTTTCCAGTTTGATCAATGGCTCATCCTTCATCGTCAGGCTGGTTTGAAACACTGTTTCATCGGTGACGGGAAACACGGCGATCAACGTTCCGGATAGATCCGCGGCATAAATTGTCTCTGGTTTGTTCGGGTCGGGCTGCTTGGAAACGGAACCGGTGAAGATCCATTTCAGCGGGGGCATTGTCTTTGCCGTCTTACGATCGATCAGAGCCTTTTCGATCGGCAGCCGCTTGGTCAATCCCCCGGCGCCGGGCAGATCCAGGAAGATCTTGACCTCCGATCCTGCCGCTTCCGATCCTTCCCCTTTGGCGGGTTTGCCGGGTTTCACCCCCATGCTTTCGAGCGCCTTGTGAATATCGCTCGGCTTGGCCTCAAACGTCACCACGGTTTCATGAGCCTTCTGTCCCTTCGGAGCGGGGAGTGAGGCGATCACTTCGATGGGATAAATCTCACTCAGGTTCGGCAACTTCCGAGGTGCAATTTTGCACGCAATCGTCACGGTCTTCTTTTCCTTGTCAAGGGCGATCGCTTCTGCCGGCTTGTCTTCGGCGACTGCCACGATGATCGGTCCGGCATATAAATAGATCATGGCCGCCAATGCGATCACGAATTGCTTCGTCAAATGCGACAGATCGCACTGATGGGACGTATCTAACAGATACGTCCCATCAGTGCTGTTCTTCCCATTCTTCATCTTCCCGATGATCATTACTATTCCTCGCGCGGCTGGAATTGCGACTTTTGATCGCGGGAGCAGAATAGGTGAAAGCCTCATTCTTTGCCGCGAGCGGTATAACTTCCTTTGATCGTTCATTTCTCACCGATACAAACGACGGCGGTGGCGACTTT